>ENA-ORDA01001531-ORDA01001531.1-marine-metagenome-genome-assembly--contig:-NODE-1531-length-19285-cov-3.185235_pt1 | contig 19285 bp, 17 predicted proteins | sample MGYA00237778_ERZ508506 | MGnify/ENA primary metagenome ERZ508506 (study PRJEB26177, sample SAMN06267891) | marine metagenome | isolation source: Monterey Bay, California, USA | place: Pacific... | reverse complement strand
CTTGATAATCCTATATTACCAGACCCGTTGCCAAAAAGCCTCAATGAAGCTGACGTCTCATCCCTTATTACTGCTTGCAGCAAGCTTGAGCCGCCTTATGATTTGCTGATGCAAGCTGGATTGGAGCTGATGTATTCAGCGGGTTTGCGTATCTCTGAGCTGCTTAGTTTAAGGCTTCAGGATTTCACAGCAGATAAAGATATGCTGCTGATACGCGGAAAAGGCGGCCGGGAACGTATGGTGCCGCTCACAGCCATTGCAATCGCAACAGCCAGACGCTGGCGGGATGCGCGGGATGCTGATGGTCCTGATGCAGAAACTGACCAATTGCTTGGTTATCGCTCACAAGAAATGACCCGTCAAAAATTCAGCCTCTTGCTAAAACAGGTTGCCCGGCATGCTGATCTCGATGAGCGTAAGGTCAGTGCACATGTTCTGCGCCACAGTTTTGCAACCCATCTATTGAATAGGGGGGCTGATTTACGCAGCCTCCAGATGCTGCTGGGTCATGCCGATATTGCAACTACGCAGATTTATACCCGTACCCGCCAAGATAGACTGGCAGGGCTGGTGAGTGATGCGCACCCGCTTGCAGAATCTGATAGGAAAGAGTAAGTTAATGGCTCAATTTGAGTACGTTAGCTGAATTAAGCGGCCGAATAACGAATTTGTGACAGGGATGGGCAAACATGCGTCATTTTCTCGATTTTGAGAAACCAATTGCCGCTCTTGAAGGTAAAATTCAAGAGCTTCGCCACCTTGGTAGTGATTCAGGCCTGAATATCGCGGATGAAATCGGCAAGCTACAGTCCCGCATCGATAAAGAGTTGAAGCAGACTTATACAAAGCTGGGCCCGTGGCAGAAGGTGCAGGTTGCCCGCCACCCAGAGCGCCCGAAACTCGTACAGATTATTGACCAGCTTTTCACCGAGTTTACAGAACTTTCAGGTGACCGGAATTTTAAAGAAGATTTTGCCATTATTGGCGGGTTGGCGCGGTTTCGCGGCCGTCCGGTTATTGTTATGGGAACCGAAAAAGGCAGTACAACCGAAGAGCGTATCAAGCGCAATTTTGGCATGGTTCGCCCCGAAGGTTACCGTAAAGCAATCCGGCTAATGCAGCTTGCCGATCAGTTCGGCCTGCCGGTTATTAGTTTTGTTGATACAGCTGGCGCCTATCCAGGACGCGGCGCTGAGGAACGCGGCCAGGCAGAAGCTATTGCGCGGTCTATTCAGGCCTGTCTGAACCTAAAAACACCGCTTATTTCTGCGATTATTGGTGAAGGCGGTTCAGGCGGCGCCATTGCGCTGGCTACCGGGAATAAAGTCATCATGTTCGAACATGCTGTCTATTCGGTTATCTCGCCAGAGGGCTGTGCATCTATTTTATGGCGTAGCTCTGATAAGGCCGAGACAGCGTCTGAGGCGTTGCGCCTTACGGCCGCTGATATGATGCAGCTTGGGATCATTGATCAGATTGTAGATGAGCCTGTAGGCGGGGCGCACCGCGATGTTGCAGCAGCATTACTCAACATGTCTGATGCCATCGAGCAGGAACTCGTCGCACTTGATGCTCTCAGTCCTGATGAATTGCGGGCAAACCGGCGCGATAAATATGTTGCTATGGGTGAAAAGTCTCTGGCCTAGCCAGTTGGCTAACTATCATAGAGACAGCGCGCGCTATTGAGACTCTTTAGCTGATAATTCTAACAGGCATCAGTTTCTGCCTGTTATCTGCTGTGCCGTGGCGCTTCTGGGCAGCGCTGCAGGCTGCAAGGTCAATATCTGCTGTCACAAACCCCTTATCAGATGAGCCTGCATCAGCTAGCACCTCTCCCCATGGCGCTACAATCAGCGCATGACCATATGTCTGCCGGCCATCTGCATGAGTGCCATATTGAGCAGCCGATAGCACGAAACAGCCTGTTTCAATGGCGCGGGCGCGTTGTAGAATATGCCAATGCGCCGCCCCTGTTACAGCTGTAAAGGCAGACGGAATAACCAGAAGATCTGCGCCGGCTTCTGACAGCCCCTGATAGAGTTCAGGAAACCGGATATCATAACAGATAGACAGGCCAATATTGCCAATGGCTGTTTGGGCAAGCACAGGCTCATAGCCTCGCTGGAAGCGTTCGGACTCGCGATAAGTCCGACCATCACCAACAGTCGCATCAAACATGTGGATTTTATCATAGCGTGCAGAAATTTCACCCTGCGGGTTGAGAAGATATCCGCGATTAGTACATTTATCTGCGCCAGTATCGCGCATCAAAAGTGAGCCAACCGACAAAAACACCTGATGGGTTTTTGCAAGCAAACATAGGCGTGCCAAGCTGGGGCTTGTTGCCTCATCTTCAGCCTGGTCATAGAGCGCCTGTCTGTTGGGGCTTAGGAAGGTTGCACATTCTGGCAAACATACAAAAGACGCGCCTTCGGCGGCACTTTCAGCGACAAGTTCTTCGATGATAGGCAAGGTCTCTGACGCGCTAGCAGCAGCACAATATTGAAGAACAGAAGCTTTGAGCTGCATTGTCATATTCTGCTGTACCTTTTTGGCAAGACGGGGTGAGTTATCAGGCGCTAAGCGATAATAATTTATCAAGCGTGCCTGTTCGCTCCAATGCGAATAATTCGTCACAGCCGCCAATATGGTCGTCATTAATAAATATCTGTGGCACTGATGTGCGCCCGCCCGCCCGCGATGTCATAAGCGTGCGCCCGTCTCTATCAGCGCTCACATCCCGTTCAGTAAAGCTAACACCTTTTTGGGTGAGTAGTTTTTTTGCGCGGACACAATAACCACAGAACTTACTGGTATAAATTTCGACTGCTGCTGCGTCTGCCATGCTGCTACCTTTTATCTAAAACGAACATTGAGACTCTAACATAGGATGGCCGGCCTGTTATTTCCAGAGCCCGAGCGTTACATAACACGCAAGAGCACAAGAGCGCTGACGGAGGCAGCTTTGCCGCGGGTCATCAGTAGACGAGCACAGCTTTCCATTGTTGCGCCAGTTGTCAGTACATCATCTATGAGGAGGATATTTTTGCCGTTGAGTGCATCAAGACTGTCATGTTTCAGCAGAAAGGCGCCGGATACGTTCTGAAGCCGCTTTTTGCTTGTAAGGCCGCCCATCGAGCGGGTGCTGCGATGACGCAGCAGAATATTCGGCGTGAAATGGACATTATGCCGGCTGCTAGCACTCAGGTTTCTTGCAAGTTCTGCTGACTGATTATACCGAAGCGAAGAATACCGCGCTTTATGAAGTGGGACGGGCATAATTATCATCCCGTCTGATGCCATAGCATCAAATAGTGGCCACAAAAGCTAAACGAGCAGCGGTGTAAGTGATAATCTATCGCCATGTTTGAACGGCAGGATGAGACCTTTTGAGACATCATCATAAATCAGCACACTGCGCACCTGCGTTAAAATAGGATCTTTTATATGACATTTTCCACAAAGAGATTTGGGGGAGTGCATGGACAAGAGGACGCCCGCATCGCGCACAAAATGGCGCTGATATATGGGTAAGGCCGAGCCAGCAGTCTGAGCATAATCCGCGCGCTGCAACATGCTCTGCGCATAGAGCACATCCGTTCGGGAGCAGAATATCTAGCCCATACCGGAAAAGCTAATTGATAGAGCCAGGCAGAATACGGGGCGGTGGAGATTTGCGCATGCACCATATCCTAGTATAGAAGGGGTTAACAAAGGCTGAAGTCAGCCCTATCTCTTTATTTCATGAGCTAGTCCCGATTGATTTTGTCCCAGATGGGTTTGTTTTAAATGACAGAAATGCCACCACAGATTTTTGATATGGAGCAGCTTGCGCGCAATCGAAATCGTGCCGCAGAGAATTTTGAGGCATTTGCCTTTCTGAAACAGGCTGCAGTTGAGCGTCTTGAAGACAAGCTGATGCTGGTGCGGCGCAGTTTTAGTGATGTACTTGATGTTGGATGCCATTCAGGACAAGTGGTACAGATGCTTCGTGCTAGTAGCAAACTAACATCCAGCCATAGCCTTCTTCAGACAGATATTTCGCCGCGTTTTTGTGATATTGCAGGCAGGCGAGCGCCGGCCATGGTCAGCCCTGCCGAGACGCTTCCCGTAGAGCCAGCAAGTTATGATGCTGTTGTATCAGCCCTGTTCTTGCATTGGGTGAATGATGTGCCGGGATTGCTAACCCAGATGCGGCTTGCCTTGCGCCCTGACGGGTTATTGCTTGTATGCCTATTTGGGGGGCGGACCTTGAATGAGCTTAGGCAATGCCTTGCCGAAGCCGAAACAGAGGTGAGCGGCGGGATGTCTGGGAGATGTGCCCCAATGGCTGATATTCGTGATATTGGCGGCTTGTTACAGCGTGCAGGACTTGCGCTTCCAGTAGCTGATGCTGACCTAATCACTGTAACATACCCGAATATGTTTCGTCTGATGGCTGATCTGAAAGGCATGGGAGAGCAGAATGCCCTGTTCGGAAAAGAACAGCATATGGCACGCCGTGATATTTTTTTGCGTGCGGCAGAATTATATCAAGAACGCTTTAGCACAGCCGACGGGCAGATTAAGGCTAGTTTTGAGCTTATTACCCTAACAGGATGGGCGCCGCATGCCTCTCAGCAAAAACCACTTGCACGCGGTTCAGCAACCCATAGTCTGCTAGAGGCATTTGAGATTGAACAAAACGACCCGCAAAAACCAGATCAAGAATCAGATTAGCCGAGCAAGTCCTGAATAGCAGAGATGAGCTCTCGGTTGGCATCTGGCATGTCATGGTCACGTAGCCGCTGAGGGCGAACCCAGATAACATCATTGCCTTCCTGCGGTGCTGGTGTGCCTTTCCAGCGGCGACAGACATATAGCATCAGCACCATATGCCAGTCATCATAGGCATGCGAGACAAAGCAGAGAGGGGCAAGGCATGAGGAATGGGTATCAATGCCCAGCTCTTCGCCCAACTCGCGAATAAGGGCTGCTTCTGGCGTTTCTCCTGCTTCGATTTTACCGCCTGGAAATTCCCATTTTCCTGCCATAACCTTACCCTCGGGGCGCTGTGATAACAGAACACGTCCATCAGCATCAACAAGGCAGACCGCAGGGATAAGTTTGATTTCTGGCATCTTCTACGCTCAGCGCTAACTGCGGTAATCAGCATTTATGCTGATATAGCCATGGGTCAAATCGCAGGTCCAGATCGTCGCCTGTCCTGCCCCTCTCATGCCAACATCAACCGTGATATCAATATTCTCGCCTGTCATATGGGCTGTAACCGGCGCCTCATCATAGTCTTCGACCCGCTCGCCTTGCTCGGCGATAATCGTACCACCTATGGCAATGCTAAGCTCATCGCGGCTCGCAGCAGCACCTGATTTTCCAACCGCCATAATAATACGGCCCCAATTTGCATCCTCTCCTGCAATTGCCGTTTTTACCAGAGGCGAGTTAGCAATGGCGCTGGCTACTTTTTTAGCATCAGCATCGCTAAGGGCGCCTGTTACAGTAACAGTAATAAATTTCTGCGCGCCTTCGCCGTCTTTTACGATTTGATGTGCAAGATCTGTCATTACCACTTGAAGAGCGGCTTGAACCTGCTGTGCCTCAGGGCTGTCTGCCTCTGTGATAGCTGGCATATCAGCGGCGCCTGTTGCCACGAGATAAACGCTATCTGAGGTTGATGTATCACTATCTACTGTGATGGCATTAAAGCTTTTATCAGCACATCGACGTAGCAGAATTTCAAGGCAGTCTGCGCTTATTGAGGCGTCAGTGCCAAGATAAGCGAGCATTGTTGCCATGTCAGGGGCAATCATGCCTGAACCTTTGGCAATCCCGTTAATGGTAATCACTGCCCCCCCAATGGTGCAGGATATTGTTGCGCCTTTGGCAAACGTATCTGTGGTGCGGATAGCCCCTGCTGCATCCTGCCATGATGCCTGCCCGATATCAGCAACAAGGCCCTCGCAGATAGCTGCCATAGCCTCGCCATTAATCGGCTCCCCAATAACCCCTGTAGAGGCAACAAGTATTTGCGTATCTGCCAGACTAAGCGTATCGGCTAGTTTTGAGAGATAATGACGCATTGCTGTTGTGCCGCGCATGCCGGTAAAGGCATTTGCGTTGCCGGCATTGGTAATAATGGCGCGCGGGTTTCCGGATGCGATGCCGGCGCGGGACCAGTCAACAGGCGCTGCTGCGGTTGCAGATTGAGTAAAGATGCCTGCTACTGTTGACCCCTCTTGGGCCAACAGCACCATAACATCATCCCGGTCTTTATATTTCATACCCGACCGGCCAACAGATAGACGGATTCCGGCAATATCAGACAGGTGCGGAAAGCTGTCTGGGGCAAGGGGGGAGAGCGGAAGCTTAGACATGATAGCTATTGCGCCTGAGCCGCTTGGGCTTCGGTGCGGATATCTTCAAAGCTACGTCTGTTAATTTGCGCTGAGGCGCGCAATTTTTCTAGAATCCGGCCTAACGTCTGGTTCAGCAGATTCTGGCGAAGCTGAGGGACCATCTCTTCGAATGAGGGGGGTGTTGCAACCCGCTTATCTTCAACCTTGATGATATGCCAGCCAAACTGAGTTTGAACGGGCTCAGGCGTAAAGCTGCCGGGCTCTAGCTCAAAGGCAGCTGCTTCGAATGTTGGAACCATAGCGCCGCGCGCAAAATAGCCAAGGTCGCCGCCATTTGGACCACTTGGGCCAGTTGAATCAGTTTTTGCAATTTCAGCAAAATCCGCCCCGCCAGTAAGTTTTTCAATAATGGCACGTGCTGTTGCTTCTTCGGGAACCAGAATATGGCGGGCCTTTACTTCTTCACGCGACCCATTATCGGCGATGAATAATTTATAAGTTGCTGTCAAGGCATCCTCGGTAATAGCTTCATTAACCTGCTCGGCTATCCATGCTTCGGCAAGCACTCGCATAGCGGCAACTTCCATCAGACGGGACACGTCAGGATTTTCTGACAAGCCACTTTCTGCGCCGGCAACAGCGGCAAGGCGCGAATCAATAACATCATCCACAAGACCGCCAAAATAGCTTTCAAGCGGGCGCTGGCGATATTCAGCCGGCAACTTTTCAGCAAGACGCATGACTTCTTCTAAATAAATTGCCTCACCATTTACGTCAGCGACAGTTATTTTATTTTCTGGCTTATTTTCTTGGGCAGAAGATGTTGTTGCAAAAATAATTGGTGAGCTTACCAGAAGCGCAGCACAGCAAAATGAACGAATGAATGACATTAGTAATGGATCCTTAACGGTCTAGAGATGAAGTAATACCCAAGAAATCTCTCATTCAATTCAGTTTGATTCGAAGATCGCCTTCTTAGTCCCTTCTGCGTAACATATCTTGGTACAGTGCTTCAACTGCAACGCAGAAGGCTTATCAATTGACAAAATTAGGGGGAGACCCTATCTGCAGGTAGTGGTTTACTATCAATAAAACCATGCCTTCCCTATTGTCAGTTATTTTGGCTAGGGCACGTCGGTAAGGATCCAAAAGGAAAGAAGTATGTTTTCATCACTCGCGAAAAGCCTGTTTGGGGACTCAAACGACAAAGAGCTCAAAAAGCTTGATGCGAGAGTGGCGGCAATAACAGCGCATGAAGAACAGATGGATGCAAAGTCAGATGAAGAGCTTGCCGGCATGACGCAGGTCTTTCGTGACCGCCTTGCTGCAGGAGAAACAGAAGATAACCTGCTTGAAGAAGCATTCGCAGTTGTTCGTGAAGCAGCGCGCCGGACGTTATCACAGCGTCATTTTGATGTGCAGTTGATGGGCGGCATGGTCCTGCAACAGGGCTGTATTGCTGAAATGAAAACAGGCGAGGGTAAAACCCTTGTTGCAACACTTGCTGTTTATCTGAACGCATTATCGGGTAAAGGCGTTCATGTTGTAACCGTGAATGATTATCTGGCAAGCCGAGATGCTGGCTGGATGGGGCAGGTTTATAATTTCCTTGGGTTGAGCGTTGGCTGTATCATCGCAGGCATTGATGATGCAGAACGGCGGGCAGCTTATCAGTGCGATGTAACCTACGGCACCAATAATGAATTCGGCTTTGACTATCTGCGCGATAATCTGAAATTCGCTCTTGGCGATATGGTTCAGCGCGAACATCATTTCGCAATCGTTGATGAAGTTGATTCTATTCTTATTGATGAAGCTCGTACGCCGCTGATTATTTCAGGACCAGCAGAAACATCGCCTGAACTCTATAACGCTGTTGATAAAATCATTCCGCTTCTTACCGCAGAAGATTTCGACCTCGATGAGAAGGGCCGCAATGTGACGCTTACTGAAGAGGGGGTTGCTCATTGCGAGAACGCCTTGCAGCAAGCCGGCCTGATGAGTGACGGTAGCCTGTATGATATTAATCATGTTGGGCTTTTGCATCATGTTATGCAGGCCTTGCGCGCACATAAAATGTTCCAGCGTGATACTAGTTATATGGTGAAACAGGGGCTGGTTGTCATTATTGATGAATTTACCGGCCGCGCAATGGATGGGCGCCGCTATTCTGAGGGGCTTCATCAGGCGATTGAAGCCAAAGAAAATGTAGAAATTCAGGCTGAGAACCAGACATTAGCGTCTGTTACCTTCCAGAATTATTTCAGGCTTTATGAAAAGCTGGCTGGTATGACAGGTACAGCCATGACCGAAGCCGGCGAATTTTCGGAAATCTACAGCCTTGAAGTTGTTGCCATGCCGACCAATCGGCCTGTGCAGCGGATAGACCATGATGATGAAGTCTACCGCACCTCAAAAGAGCGCGATCAGGCTGTTATTGATTTGATTGCTGACTGCCAGAAACGTGGCCAGCCTATGCTGGTTGGTACTGTTACGATCGAAAAATCTGAGCATCTATCAGCGGCGCTTTCGGCAGCTAACATTTCGCATCAGGTGCTCAATGCACGGTTTCATGAAGAAGAAGCAAATATTATTGCGCTTGCCGGTGTACCGGGCAGCGTAACAATCGCAACCAATATGGCCGGCCGCGGCACAGATATTCAGCTAGGCGGCAATCTAGATATGCGCGTTGCTCAGGAAGCTACAGCAGCAGATGGGTCTATCAAACAGGCAAAAGCCACGGCGATTTCTGATGAAATTGCAGTGTTGAAGGAACAGGCACTGGCCGAAGGCGGCCTTTATGTCATCGGCACGGAGCGTCATGAATCGCGCAGGATTGATAACCAGCTGCGGGGCCGTACAGGTCGTCAGGGTGATCCGGGCGCCTCGAAATTCTTTTTATCACTAGAAGATGACCTGATGCGCATTTTTGGGTCTGAAAAACTGGATGGTATGCTACAGAAATTAGGTCTTGAAGAGGGTGAAGCCATTACCCACCCCTGGATCAATAAAGCTGTTGAAAAAGCCCAGTCAAAAGTCGAAGCCCATAATTTCGAAATTAGAAAACAGCTTCTGAAATATGATGATGTAATGAATGACCAGCGCCATGTTGTTTTTGGTCAGCGCCGGGAAATCATGCAGGCAGAAGATGTGCATGAAACTGTGCGTGATATGCGCCATGATACAATTGATAATATGGTCACAGAAGCTATCCCGCAGGGAAGCTATGCTGACCAGTGGGACGCAGAAAAGCTGGATAACTCAGCCCGCAATGTTTTGGGGGTCGAGGTGCCTGCAGCAGACTGGATTGCTGAAGATGGCATTGCTGAGGCAGAAATAATCGAACGTCTTCAACAGCTCTCTGACCGCTATATGGCTGAAAAAGCAGTAAGATTTGGCTCAGAAACCATGCGAATGGCTGAAAAATCTTTGCTTTTGCAGGTGCTTGACCAGCAATGGAAAGAACATTTACTGCAGTTGGAACAGCTTCGTCAGGGCATTAGTCTGCGTGCCTATGCCCAGAAAGATCCGTTAAACGAATATAAACGTGAAGCCTTCATGATGTTTGACAGCATGCTTAATAGTATGCGCCAGACAGTAACAATGGCCTTATCCCATGTTGAAATTCGCGCTCCAGATGCGTCGCAGGAAGAGCGGCCTGCCGCGCAACCGAGCCAGCGCCAGGCGGGATTAATAGATCAGAAGATTTCGCGTAATGCGCCATGCCCTTGCGGTTCGGGCAAGAAATACAAATATTGTCATGGTAAATTATAGCCGGTAGCAAGCTCATCACGAGCGCCGAAGGTTAGGATGGTGATTAACATGAGCAACGTACACAGATGATAAAATTTACACTCAATTGTGCTGACCAGCATGTTTTTGAGTGCTGGTTTCCTAATTCTGAAAGCCTGTCTCGTCAACTTCGCTTAAAGCTAGTTGATTGTCCGATATGTGGCTCGGTGGACGTTATCCGGCCACTTTCTGCCCCTAATTTGTCGACACCCAAGACGCGGTCACGTTCGGCCACGCCAGACCACATAGACCCAAGCCAAATAGATTCAGGTCACATAAATTCAGGGCAAATGGATTCAGGCCAAACAGACGCAGATGAAAGACAGCGCCAGCAGACGAAACAGGTCAGGGGGCCTGTAACATCTGGTGTTGCTGTGCCGCCACCAAGCGATGTCATGCGGAGCATGTTGCGTGATATGCAAAAACTTGTTGAGCGCGATTTCACCCATGTCGGGGATAATTTCGCAGCAGAGGCGCGTAAAATCCATTCAGGAGAAGCTGAAGCTGAAAGTATCTACGGGCAGTGCACGCCAGATGAGCAGGCAGAACTTGAAGAAGAAGGCATTACGGTTGGTGTTCTGCCATGGTTGCCGCCGGATAATTAGGCGCTAGGCAAAGCTTCCAGCCGCACCATAATTTACCGCCGTTATGGGTGACATTTTGAACGTACCCATTGGCGTTGGCACAAAGCCTGTTACATCATCAATCAGAATACCGCACTCCTGAAACACGGCGCGTAATTCTGCTGGACGAACGAATTTTTCAAACTGGTGCGTGCCAGCTGGAACAATTTTCAAGACATATTCTGCCGCGAATTTTGCAAATAACAGGGCCGGCATCGTCCGGTTAATTGTTGTTATGACCACGACGCCATCTGGTGCTAACAGCTGTGCAATGGTCTCTGTAAAGGCCTTAATATCAGAAACATGTTCGATGACCTCTGAGGCATAAATAACGTCGAAATGGTGCTGGTAGTCAGCTATAGCGGCAAGCTCTTCTGATGCCATGCAGCGATAATCAATAGCAATATTGTGATCTGTTGCATGCGCTGTGGCGGCGGCAATAGCGCCATCAGAAGCATCAATGGCAGTTACGGTTGCGCCAAGCCGCGCAATAGGCTCTGCCAATAGCCCGCCGCCACAGCCAATATCAAGTATGTTAAGATGCGCAAAAGGCAGGTCTGAGGATGTCTCTGCAGGAACAAGCCCACGATTTTGAATGGATTTGCGAATATAATCTAGCCGGATAGGCGTGAAGAGATGCAGTGGCTTCATCGGCCCTGTTTCATCCCACCAGCTATTTGCGAGTGCGTTAAACCTGTTAATATCACTTTGGTCGATGGTGCCAGCAGGTGTCTTTGGGGCTGTCATTATTGCTCTTTCTTATTTGTCTTATGGCCCGTTGTTTTTACTGCAGGTCTTTCCTGTCCGAAGCAAAAGGTGTAGAAGTGGGCTCATTTATTATGTGAGGCGCCATTCAGGTTTGTGTATGCCCTGCTTTGTCCTCGCGATGACTATAGATCAGTTGGAGTAAAATGGCACGTATCGTTCAAAAATTCGGGGGCACTTCGGTTGCTGATCTTGACCGTATCCGCGCTGTTGCACAGCGTGTGAAGGCGGAAGTTGATGCCGGAAACGAAGTGGCTGTGGTGGTGTCTGCGATGTCGGGTACAACAAACCAGCTTGTGGAGTGGAGCCGTGAAATCGGTCCTGTCCATGATGCCCGTGAATATGACGTTGTTGTTTCTACCGGCGAGCAGGTCACCGTTGGCTTGCTTGCAATAGCTTTGCAAAATATCGGGATTGATGCCCGTTCATGGCTTGGCTGGCAGATAGCTCTGCATACAAATGACGTTCATGGGTCTGCCCGCATTGAATCAATTGACACAGACAAGCTAGATGAGCGCCTATCATCAGGTCAGGTTGCTGTTGTTGCTGGTTTTCAGGGGATTGGGCCTGATGGGCGTATCTCTACCCTTGGCCGCGGCGGGTCTGATACATCAGCTGTTGCGCTTGCTGCTGCGCTAAATGCAGATAGATGTGATATCTACACAGATGTTGACGGTGTCTATACTACCGATCCGCGCATGATGCCAAAGGCACGCAAGTTAGAACGTATCACCTTTGAAGAAATGCTGGAGATGGCGTCAGCCGGGGCAAAAGTCTTGGAAACCCGCTCTGTTGCAATGGCGATGCGCTATGATGTTAACCTTCAGGTCCTGTCGAGCTTTTCAGATCAGCCGGGAACACTGGTCGTAAATGAGGAACAGAATATGGAACAGCAGAAAATTAGCGGTATTGCCTATAGCCGTGATGAAGCAAAAATTACACTGGTTGGCTTACCTGATCGGCCAGGTATCGCTGCTTATATTTTCGGTGTACTTGCTGATAATCATATCAATGTCGATATGATTGTGCAGAGTGCCTCAGCCGATAAGACACAGACAGATATTACCTTCTCACTTGGCAGCCTTGACCTTGAAAAAGCCATTGGTGTGCTGAAGGACGAAGAACAGAAACTTGAATATAAAGATATCGTAGGCGATGTAGATGTTGCCAAGATTTCTATCATTGGTACAGCAATGCGAACACAACCCGGAATTGCAAAGACGATGTTTTCGGTGCTGGCAGAAAAGGGTATTAACCTGCATGTCATTTCAACATCAGAAATTAAGATATCGGTGCTTGTTGATACGAACTATACAGAGCTTGCGGTGCGCTCGCTTCATGATGCTTTTCAGTTAGATGAAGCCTAATATCTAGCAGGCTAAACAGACGCTTGCAGATAATCAAAAAAGACGTGTCCAGTATAAATTAAATATTTTTCTTGGCAAAACGTTGCAACTTAGGGTATTAATTCGGCAGGATTAGTGTTCGTTTGACTAAAAGGTGGTAGGCAAAATGCTTTCCGAAGGCGAACAGAAGGCCGCAAGCACAGTGAATGCCGATATTGGCTCTGCGCTTCGCGATGCTCGAACAATCGCAGGCATTACGCTTGACGATGTGGCTCGTCGCACCCGAATTTCCAAAAGCTTTCTTGAATTTATTGAATTAAACCAGTTCGATAAGCTTCCCGGTGTTGGGTATATCCCAGGCTTCATCCGAAATTACTGCACAGCCATTTCAGTTGATCCCGCTCCTTATATTGAGGTGTTCAAAACATCTCTGACTGAAACAGAAGCGAAGCCTGAATATAAATTTCATGTGCAGGCTCTGGTGCCGAAAATGGCTGGTAGTGTTGTTGCAATGATGGTCGTGGCAGCGGCTCTTTCAGGCTATGTCGGCTGGACACTCATTGATTCTGAGGAAATAAGCGACCCGGTTATTGTCGCACAATCATCGCTGATGCCGGCAGATGAAGTTGCGCAAAAGCTGGGCGAGCAGCAAATGGCATTAGCTCCGGTAGCATCCATAATTGATGATAGTGCAGCACCTATTGCTGGTGCGCCTGAAAATGTAGCAGAAGAAACGCTTTATCTTGAGAAACAGACTGCTGAAAGTGATGCGACCATCCCTGTAGAGATGCCGGTTCAGGATGTTGTGGCGCAGGCTGAGACGCCTGTGGCTATTCCGCAACCTTTACTAAGCGAACCTAAAACAGAAACGACAGCGACTATTGATACCAATCTGGCGGCGCAATCTATTGCTGAAAGCCAAGATAGCACTATCGATACGCCTGTAGCAGTTGCCGGTGCGCAGGCAACATCGCGGCAAATCTCCAGCGAACTTATTATTAAGGCAACCTCGACATCTTGGGTTGAGATAGTGCGTGCTGATGGCGAAGTTTCAGTCTCTAAATTGATGCGTTCAGGCGATAGTCTGGTTGCCACCATCGGTAAAAATTTATTTTTGAGTACGGGAAATGCAGGCGGCCTTACGTTGCAGACCTCTACTATCGAGCCGTTTTCGGCTGGCAATGTTGGCGAAATTCTGCGTGATTTACCGCTTAATTTCGACGCTATTGTTTCACGGCGTGATCTCTCCACCTATTAGCGTTTTATGGCAATAAGGGTTAGCCATAGCCCTGAACTCTGTTTTGCTGGTTTCGGCTAGCCTTTCAGATGGGTCCGGACTATATCTGTATAACGGTAGTGTAACCAAGTGAGGACGTGATAAATGAATGGTCAGGCATATCGTCCTTATCGCCAGATAGACAGGCGCAAAAGCCGGAAAATTCAGGTTGGATCGGTTGCTGTGGGCGGCGATGCGCCTATTTCTGTCCAGACGATGACAAATACATTAACAACTGATGTTGCCGCAACACTTGCCCAGATTGAGGCAGCGGCTGTTGCTGGCGCAGATATTGTAAGGGTATCCTGTCCTGATGAGGCAAGCGCGGTTGCATTGAAGGAAATTTGCAAAAATAGCCCGGTTCCGATTATTGCCGATATTCATTTTCATTACCGCCGCGCGCTTGAAGCAGCGGATGCAGGCGCGGCATGTCTTCGTATTAATCCTGGAAATATCGGTTCTGCTGACAGAGTGGCAGAAGTTGTTAGGGCTGCGCGGGCTAATGGCTGTTCCATGCGTATCGGGGTAAATGGTGGTTCACTTGAGAAACATCTGCTTGAAAAATACGGAGAGCCTTGTCCTGAGGCGCTAGTAGAATCAGCGCTCGAGCATGCAAGATTGCTGCAGGATAATGATTTTCACGAATATAAGATTTCGGTCAAAGCCTCAGATGTGTTTATGGCAGTAGCTGCATATCAGCAGCTCTCCGAGGTTCTGGATTGTCCGCTTCATATTGGCATTACCGAAGCTGGCGGTTTGCGCGCTGGCACCGTTAAATCGGCGATCGGGCTCGGCAATCTTCTCTGGGCAGGTATTGGGGATACAATCCGTGTTTCATTATCTGCAGACCCCACAGAAGAAGTGCGGGTCGCTTATGAAATGCTCAAATCTCTTGGGTTACGCAGGCGCGGTGTAACGGTAATTTCCTGCCCATCATGTGCCCGCCAGCAATTTGATGTGATTAGCACAGTTCAGGAAATCGAAGAGCGGCTTGAACATATTAACAAGCCTCTTACGGTCTCAATTATTGGCTGTGTTGTAAATGGTCCGGGCGAGGCGCGTGAGACAGATATTGGCCTTACCGGCGGCGGTAAGGATACCCATCAGGTCTATATTTCAGGACTTGCTCATCATCGTCTCCAGAATGATGATATTGTCGAGCATGTTGTCTCACTTGTCGAAGAGCATGTCGCCCGCATTGAGAGCGAAGAAGACAGCGCAGAGCTGATCAGCTAACAATGCGCCGCGCCAGAAGGATAATATGATGAAACAGATGCAACCTGTCAGAGGGACGAGCGATCTTATCCCAGAGGAAAAAGCGCGCCAGAACCATGTCATTTCAACAGCCCTAAATGTTGCTGAACGATATGGCTTTCGTGATATGGCAACGCCCATTTTTGAGTTTACAGAAGTATTTTCTCGCCCGCTTGGGGCAAGTTCTGATGTTGTCTCCAAAGAAACCTATACGTTCGAAGATAGGGGCGGCACTAGCCTTACATTACGCCCCGAAGGTACGGCGGCTGCAATGCGGGCTGTTATTAGTAATGGTCTGACGCAAGCCCTGCCGCATCGCTGGTTCTATGCCGGCCCGATGTTCCGGTATGAACGGCCACAAAAGGGCAGAATGCGCCAGTTTCATCAATTCGGCTGCGAGCTTATCGGGCCTCACTCTGCGTTGGCAGATGCTGAAATTATTGGCTGTGGCGCTCAGATTTTAGAGGAGCTTGGGGTTCTTGATAAATGTGTTCTGCATCTGAATTCGCTTGGTGATACCCAGAGCCGGCAGAATTTTCGGGAAGCGCTTATTACGTATTTTAGCCGCTTTTCAGACGATTTATCCGAAGATAGCCGCCGCCGCCTTGAAACAAACCCTTTGCGTATTCTTGATTCAAAGGATGATGGTGACCGTGCCCTTCTTGATGATGCACCGCGCTTGCCTGATTATCTCAGTGATGAAGCGCGCCGCCATTTTGACGGTGTGACAGCCGCTCTTGATGCTGCCTCTATTGGCTGGACGCATGACCCTTTGCTTGTCCGGGGGCTTGATTATTACGCTCATACGGCGTTCGAATTTGTAACAGACGCGCTCGGGGCGCAAGGCACTGTGCTTGGCGGTGGGCGTTATGATGGTCTGTCCGAAACATTGGGCGGGCCTGTTTTGCCGGCTGTTGGATTTGCTGCAGGCGTTGAACGCTTGGCGCTCCTAACTGAACAGCTGCACTTGCCTGGCTCTGACATCGCTGTTTTGGCTGCTGATGAGACAGCAGAGGCAGCTAGTTTTGGGATAGCACAATCATTGCGACATGCCGGCCTATCAGCTGTTCAGCTGATGTCTGGAGCGATGGGTAAGAAGATGAAGCAGGCGCATAAGATGGGATGCCGGTTTGTGGTTATCCTTGGCGCTGATGAGCTTGCCCGCGATGTTGCTATTGTAAAGGATATGCAAACTGGAACACAAAGCGACATTGCGCGCACTTTGCTAAGTGATGCGATTACGCAAATGATGAAAGGGACAATCTCCGAATGAGCCTTGACCAGAATATGGAAAAAGTACTAGCGCGACGTGAGGAAATTGAATCACAATTATCACAGTCTGGCTCACTTTCATCAGATGAGTTAACAAAATTATCGCGTGAATTAGCAGAAGTTCGGCCTGTCGCTGAGCAGGTTTTTGTTGTGCGCCACTTGGCCCAGGCACTTGCTGATGCACGGCAGATGATAGAAGAAGAGGGCGCTGATCCTGAGATGGCTGAAATGGCCGAAGCTGAAATTTCAGAGCTTGGCCCGCAACTCACCGAAGCTGAACATGACCTAAAACTTCTGCTTCTACCTAAAGATACCGATGATTCGCGAAATGCCATTTTAGAAGTGCGCGCCGGAACCGGCGGTGATGAAGCTGCTTTATTTGCGGCTGACTTGTTTGGCATGTATCAACGCACAGCATCGCGTTATGGCTGGAAATTTGAGGTCATGGAAATCTCTGAGACAGGGATTGGCGGTTATAAAGAAGCGACAGCGAATATTTCTGGACAGGATGTGTTTGCGCGGCTGAAGTTTGAATCAGGTGTGCACCGGGTTCAGCGTGTTCCTGAAACTGAAACAGGGGGCAGAATTCATACCTCGGCCGCAACAGTTGCTGTTCTGCCAGAAGCTCAGGATGTTGATATTGAGGTTTCTGAATCAGATTTGCGTGTTGATGTATTCCGTGCCTCAGGTCCAGGCGGACAGTCAGTAAACACAACTGATTCAGCTGTTCGGATTACCCATCTTCCCACCGGCATAGTTGTTAGTCAGCAGGATGAAAAATCGCAGCATAAAAACCGTGCCAAAGCGATGAAAATCCTGCGTGCCCGTATTTATGATGCAGAGCGCGCCCGCCAGCAGGCAGAACGCGCAGCATCACGCAAAGGACAGGTAGGGTCTGGTGACAGGTCAGAGCGCATTCGGACCTATAATTTTCCGCAAGGCCGCGTCACAGATCACCGTATCAATTTCACCCTTTATAAGCTTGATAAGGTGCTCGCCGGAGAAGCTATTGATGAGGTGATTGATGCCCTTGCATCAGAAGATCAGGCAGCCCGTCTGGCAGATGGATAGGCCGGAAAATAGCGACGGGCCACCCCAGAGGTGAAATAATGAGCCTCCAGATTACACCATCATCAGACATCCGCTCGGCACGGCCTTTGATAAGCCTGCTTGCCGGTAGGCTGACACAAAGCGCAAGCCCCAGGCTGGATGCAAGCTGGCTGCTTGGCCTGTCACTTGGCCGGGATATAGCTGTTCAGGGTCACGAGGATATCTGTCTTGATGTGGATGCGTGCGCGCGCCTTGGCGCTCTTATGGCGCGCCGCATGAAAGGTGAGCCTGTTTCGCGGTTGCGTGGCAAACGAGAATTCTGGTCACATGATTTTTATCTGAATGAGGCTACTCTTGACCCCCGCGCAGACACTGAATGTCTGGTTGCTGCGGCGTGCGCGTTTGCTGCCCTAAAACCGCAGGGTGCACGGCCTGCTCAGATACTGGATTTAGGTACAGGTTCAGGATGCATTCTGCTCTCGCTCCTCCTAGAACAGCCAGATGCGAAGGGTGTCGGAACCGATATAGCTGCGCTTGCTATTGCACAAGCACGGGCAAATGCCGCCATGTTGGGGGTGGCGCCGCGTGCCGCCTTTCATCAGACGAGCTGGTGCGACCCTATCGCAGGCGTGTTTATGCCGGGCCTGTTTGATATCATAACATCCAACCCGCCTTATATCGAGGCGCAGGCCTCGCTATCGGCAGATGTTGCTGATTATGACCCGCATCACGCGCTTTTTGCGGGTGCTGATGGCCTTGATGACTACCGGACATTATTACCGCGCCTGCCGGCTCTTATGCATCGACATGCGCGGGCCTTTATTGAGATAGGATCAACCCAGAAAGACGCGGTCAGCGCGCTTGCTATAGAGAGCGGTTTGGCTGTTTGTGGCATTGAATTGGATTTTTCTGGACGAGACCGATGTCTCATTCTTGCCCTTCAGTAATTATTTCCTTGAAATTACTTTTACAACATGGTCAAAAGAAGCATAGCGCTTCGGGTTTAACCCCTGAAGCCCCAGACACATACCGACATATTTTTGTGGAAATTGTGCAGCCCTGACTGAAATTATGGCAGTGAATTCTTAATGAGACAAAATCAAGCGCAGAATCAGAAGCGGTCACGCGGAAGAGGTCGCCGTACCGGTGGGTACGGTCAGACAAATATCAACCGTAACACCACGTTCGAATCAAACGGTCCAGAAGGACGGTTAAGAGGGAACGCTCAACAGCTTTATGAAAAATATACAGCTCTTGCCAATGATGCGAACACAGCAGGCGAGCGCATTTCTGCAGAAGCTTGTAGCCAGTTTGCTGATCATTATTACCGAATCAATCAGACGATTGTTATGGCAGCTGAACAGCAACGTCGCACGCAAGACGAGCAGCGTGCTAGCCGCCGGCCAGCGCACGCATCTGCTGAAGATGCATCAGATGATAGCAGTGCTGGCGATTCACCTGCACCAGATGAGCAATCATCAGAGGCATCCTCATCTGACGAACCCTCATCAAATAAAATGGCATCAAATGAGAAGCCATCAGGCGAAAAAC
>ENA-ORDA01001526-ORDA01001526.1-marine-metagenome-genome-assembly--contig:-NODE-1526-length-19331-cov-6.691545_pt1 | contig 19331 bp, 18 predicted proteins | sample MGYA00237778_ERZ508506 | MGnify/ENA primary metagenome ERZ508506 (study PRJEB26177, sample SAMN06267891) | marine metagenome | isolation source: Monterey Bay, California, USA | place: Pacific... | reverse complement strand
GTTACTCGGTATCCAATGCTTTCAGTGATTGGTCCGTCTAAAGTAATGGCTCTTCGAGACAATCCATACTGACCCGATGTAACGTCAACTCTACCTGAGAACTCATCACCTGGATCTTTAGTAATAATATTTAAAGCACCGGTATAAGTTGAACGGCCAAAGTGAGCACCCTGAGGCCCCTTAAGTACTTCGATTCGCTCCACGTTCTCAATTGAACCAAACTCTGGACCGATGGTAGGTGCACCATCAATAAATACACTTGCCGCTTGGCGATGCATTAAATCTGTTCTTGGATTCATGCCTCTAAAAATAAGACGTCTGCTCTCTCGGCTATTTTTACCAACAGCATTCTCTGAATAGAAAAAGCCAGGGCTAAAGGAAACAATGTCTTGTAATTCATTGATACCTTTAACCTCAATATCAGCAGAAGTCAAAGCAGTAATCGTATAAGGCGCGTCTTGAATCGACTCGTCACGCTTACGTGCAGTAACTGTAATTTCCTCTAGCTGCAAACGCTCTTCATCTTGCGCGTTAGCGACCGAAACAAATCCAGAGCCTGCTGCAACCGTCATAGCCACAAATAAGCTTGCTCTTTTAAATTGGAATTTATTTTTCATGTTTTTAATCTCCTGACAGTAGATCGTGTCACCTTAACGACACAAAATACAGTCTATATTTATTTAATAATCGGTCTAGCAAATATCCGACTCCCCCCACCTCTATAAGCAAACTTTGGTCAAACTAAGCGCTTTTTCCTCATTAGAGTGTTTTAACTCTAATTCGGATGGTGACTGATGTCAAATTATTCTTATACATATTTTATATATTCATATATATGTATAATGGCTTTTTTTAAATGAATGCGTTATTAGTCTTATAATCAACGATGATTGGACTTATTTAATAAAGAATTCTCATATATGTATTTTAGTTATTGTCTATAGGTTTTATTGATATTTTAGTTTGGTGCGTTAAAGTGTAGTAGTAATAAAAGGCATTGAGTAAAAAGATGTAAAAAGAGATACCACTTACTATTATAGTTAGAGGTAACAGTGGCTGAGCTCCTCCTCACATGACAATAAAAGATGCAGGACAATAAATGACACAAGACAAGGTATAGGTGATATGAAATTAAAACTAGCGAACATTATGGCAGTGTTTTTCTTCTCGCTTTCCCCTGTAGACGCTAATGCTGACCCTGACTTATCGGCAGGCAAGCAGCTGTTCCAAATGTGTGCTGCATGCCACGGAGCAGCCGGTGAAGGCAACCAATCCATGAATGCACCCGCCAGTGCAGGTCAAAGCAAATGGTACATCAAGCAACAGCTTAATAACTTTCGAGCAGGTATCCGAGGGTCTCATCCGCAGGATACCTACGGTCGTCAGATGATACCTATGGCTTCTATGCTTAAAGATGGTCAAGCAGTGGAAGATCTTGCGAGTTTTATAGCTACCCTCCCTCTTACAAAGCCGGAGGCAACAATATCTGCTGATGTTGACAGGGGAAGGTCCGCTTATGGGGTATGCGCTTCCTGTCATGGGGCCAATGGCGAAGGAGTAGCGGCCCTCAATGCACCTCGCCTATCTCATCAACATGATTGGTATATCGCAAGGCAAATTAGAAACTTCAAACAAGGCATTAGGGGATCTCATGCTAAAGATTTCTACGGAAACCAGATGCGCAGTATGTCTCTTATTCTTGCTAATGATCAACAAATCGATGACGTGGCAGCCTATATTAATACGCTGGACTAAATAACCTACTGAATCTTGGGAGCTTACATATATGAATTCTATGATGGACAGACGCACTCTACTTCGCGGACTAGGCGCCCTTTCTTTAGCCGGCGCTGCAGGGGGGCTAAATGCAGATACTAACGTTGACTCCTCTGATAATTTATCTTCCATAGATTTTTCTGACGATGTTGAGAACCTTCGCGCCTACGCAAAACTCGCAGGCACAACTGAAGATGGAATGGTGCATTACTGGTACTCAGGCACTATTTTTGGATTCACCCCCGACAAGATACTTCCAATGGTCGGATGGACTGGACTGCTCAAAATGGTCTGGCGCAACCTGGGTAATGGATCTTTTCATTTCCGCAATTACGACCTTGCTTATTTTACTGAACCCGGGAAAAACAAACGTATCGACAGTTTTGTTAACCCTTTTACAGGAAAAACTAATCGCCCTATTGATGTCGTTGGCGGTCCTTTTGATGTAGTGCTCTCTCCGAAACAATTCCCTTGGATTACTTCAGGAGACGAAGCTTGGGTCACTGATCCACATATCTTTAGCTTTATCAACAAACTACAACCAGATGAATGGCCCCTAGCCTCAAGTGGAGACATGCTCAATATGCTCTATCTTGATGGATTTCAGGGAAAATTATCGGACCTTGAGGATGATCGCATTAAGAGTGCGCCATCAATAGTTAATATTGCACACGTAAATCCATGGTATCCATTTTTTATGATGGGACAACAGAATGGTGGTAACTTTTGGCATGGCCATGGGAAGAAAGTGATGGAGTTATCTGATATCACTCCAGAAGTACTAGAATATGTCGAAAAAGAAAGTCCAGGCTTTATTGAGTCGGAGGAACCTTGGCCAACTCGAACTGATAGCTACAAAGAATACAAAGAACAACGTAAGCCAGCGAAGCAATAGAACCTCTGCAGTTTAGGGCTTGTTTGTTTGTTTCCATTCCTCAGTCGTGTCACGAATAATTGCTGAGATTCCCAATATCTCGCGTTGCTCTCGAATAATGGCAACAGAGAACTCTATTGAAATGGTGCTCCCGTCTTTACGTTTCGCGGGAACAGATAAGATCTTGCCATCATAGGCAGTCACACCGGTTTTTATTACGCCCTTATACCCATCTTGATGCCTTGAGAGAAACCGGTCTGGAATGATAATCGCTAAAGGCCGGCCAATAGCCTCCTCTGAGGTATACCCGAAAACAAGCTCAGCTTTTTTATTCCAAATTTTAATAATCTCATTTGCGTCCGCAAACAATACTGCCTCTGATGCTTGTTCAATTATCTCACTGTGCATACTATTCAAGTTGTACCTCCTGAGAATGCAATAAATCAGTTCACCTTTTTCGTATACTAAGGAGCTGTTTTTGGTTGCTCAATAGGTCCATGACCAGAGCGCGTGCCCTTCGCATAGGTAACATCAATCCACATTACTCCGGATTGGGTTAGCGGCCCAGATTCCCAGTGCCAGATACTTTTTGGAGGCTGCTCAATTAAGAAGTCTTTGGTCACTATCTGCGACTCAGAACTAGCATTTGACGCCAAACTAGAGTTAATTTTTAAATCACCATTTAGGATATAAACAAAACGTTGTGCTTGATTATAATAAAACCCCGCAGGTGCTTTAGGGTAGGTCCATCCTGGGGGAGCATAACGCAGTTTAGCCCTGAAACCTCCAGACATCTCATCATGTAACAATTTCATTAAGACTCCAGGTAACTCGCCGTCTTCCTCCCACTCCATAATTGAAGGTCGTGCCGTGTGCTGAAAATGAGGATGAGTAAATTGTTTAACGCTTTTCCAATCTTCGGTGTACCGTTTGCTACTGGGGTCCAATGTATAGTTTTTACCTCCCTCGACAAACAAAAGCTGTGTTGAACCTGGAGTTACCCTCTGTTTATCCATAGCATCTCCTCTATTACCATGGATACTAAAAGCCGGGCGATACATCCAAGTACCTTGTCGCATGTCAACAAGAGTACCTTTTTCCTGGTTCGGACTAACAAACTCGTACAACAAAAAGTTACCATCTAATACGTAACCCCATTCTGCAAAATTATGGTAGTGCCTCTCCGTATTCTGAGCGGTCCAGCCAGGTGAAAAGTGTACGTAAAAGAGGGCAGATCCTTCATTATTAGAATAAAGTAATTTTCCCTTCGAGGTTTCTTTGGAGCCCAGACGAAAACGCTCATCCCAAGGTATTGATTGAGTATCCAAAATATTAAGGGCGACCGACTGAGGATCCTCTGTGTCATCTGCAACCCCGTGCATGCTAAGCGTTAGAAAAACCAAGGAAAGGAGGACTCGTTTTCTCAAATCAGTTGTACTCACTGCTCTGCCTGTCAATTAATATCAATATAGTCTAAGGTCACTAGTAATGTAGCCCGCTTCTTCTTGCACTGGGAGCACAAACCACCATTAGCATAAATCTCTAATCTATGTTGCTAGGCTCTTTGGTCCGAACAACCGCCCGCCACATTAATTTTTGTTGATCTTTTGTCGCTTGATTTCCAGTCAAGTAGTGATGTAGATAACCGATGAAAAGCGCAGAAAAGAAAGTCACTAACCAAGAAAATCCGATAACAAGATGTGTTGAAAAATCAACGTCAAACAATTCGGTGCTATAACTAGCAGACACTCCCACAATTTCTCCTAAGATGAATGCAGGAATAACAGCGATAGGTGTAGCCTTCTTTACAAACATACCCAAAACAAACAACGCACCCAGAGGCCCTAAAAAGCAGTTAAACCCTTTTTGAGCCAAGCTAATGATGTCACTACCCTTGGAAAGTTCATACAAAGCAATCGTATACCCTACAACGAGAACCCCCATACAGGCCGTCATTATTCGAGCTCGCTTTAACTCCAATTGGCCAGCCTCAGATTTAGGATCAAAGGGGCGTATGAAGTCAACTGTAAGAATAGTTGAAGCGGAGTTAGCGCCGGAATCAATGGTCGACATGGCCGCCGCAAATAGAGCAGCAACAACTAACCCACGTAATCCACTGGGCATATAGATGCTAATAAATTGTGGAAAAACCGAGTCCTGCGCTACATTTCTGACAGATCTTATATCTGACAATATACCTGCGCTAGCGGGTAAATCGTACTGTTGGATAAAGTACATTAAAGAAATTCCGACACCCGCCAAGATAACCCCAAGTGCTAAAGCAGCAACGGCACTAATGACATAGCTTATTCTCGCAGCTTTTACATTTCTGACCGTAAAATAGCGCTGCATAGCCATTTGGTTCGCACCATGGGTGCACACCATCCACATAAACAGGCTCAAACTAATCGAAAATACAGTCGACCGATTTCGCACATCCCAGTCAAACCATTGCACTTCTTCGTGTTTATAAGTCTGGGATACCTCTATCCAGTCGCCTACGTTGGAACTAGTCATCCATGCAACTGCACCCATGGTAAATAGAGCCCCAATAAGTAACACAAAAAACTGTATTACATCTGTCCAGATAACTGCCCGAATACCGCCTAGAGTAGTGTAAAAAATGGAAAAAGCACCTACACCAAGAATCGTGGCATAGACTGCGCTATCCGCGTCATTAATGAAGGGTAATATCGCTTCAATCCTGGTTATCTCAACTAATGCCATAGAGGCCGTTAGGACTACAACTGAAATCCAGCCAAAAATCAGCAACAGACAAAATATTGCTGCCAAAGCTCTTACTGAATAATTAAACCTTCGCTCAAGATATTCATAGGCACTGGTAAGCCGCAAGCGCATAAAAAAAGGAATCCAAACGAAACACACTACTATTAAGATAAGAGGAAGCGGTAAGTTTCGTGTTAGAAAGGACAAGCCTGTTCTAAACATCTCTCCAGGCTGACCAAGATATAAGATCGTTGACATGACCGATGCAAATAAGCTGATGCCAACCGCCCAAGCAGGAAGGTCTCTACCACCTACAAAAAAGTCTTCTGTTGATCTCTGTTTCCGAGCTATTTTCAGCCCCATGTATAGCATGATAAGTAGATAGGCGACGATAACAGTCACATCAACAAAAGTTAGACCACCTTGGTTATTCTCAACAATAGACATTTTATTCCCAGTTTTTTACTCTGATATTTAGATTTATGCTCTTTTATATAAAAAGCAGCGCAGCTTATTAGTTATCGCTGCTAACTTATTTTCACTCATGAATATGTCCTCAAAAATCTACGACCTAAAAGGCTTGTTGAAGACATTTTACTTACCCATAAATTGCTCAAACTCTTCATACTTCACCACATTCTTACTGTGAGACCCCACCAAAGTTTCAACATCAAGATGGTATAGTTGAATCGCGTCATATAATTCTATGGTGGATGTTGGTTGTTTAGCTGGAGAGATTCTGCGAGCAGCAGGGGCATATCGAGCCAGAGCCCCCACATACAAATCTCCGCTGTATAGTACTTTTTCATTCGTCACCATAATCATGACCATATCTGTTGTATGTCCATTTTCCACCGGATAGACCACTACTGGGCGAATCTCATCGCTAATCTCTAACGGCTCATCAGCACTCACAACTAAAACCTCTCCCTGCCTTGGATTGCGATCTAAAGCATCCGGTAAAATCTTAGATGCTGGACGGCTAAGTACCTTTTCAAAAAATCCTTTAGCATTCTCATGGACGATGAGTTTGGCACCCGCAGCGACATAAGGCCGCACCCCTCCTCCATGGTCCATATGCGCATGAGTCGCGATAATATGGGTGATGGGTTTATCGGGAATATTTTCACTAATCCAGTCGATGATTGCCTCGCCTTTAAGATCAAAGAAACCTGGTTCAATAACAACAACACCATTAGTTTGTTCAACCACAAGCACGTAAATGACGTCTGATGGAGTCGCATCCAACAAGAACACACCTGGTTCAATTTCATTAGCTTCAATATGGGGGCGACCAAGAGCTTTTTCTGGGGATCCTGCGTGGGCTAATGACTGAACAATCTGACTTACTCTTGCTCCTCGAAATGCTAATTCCTCATCATGCTGATAGACCACCTGTTCAGGCGGTTCAAAGGTGGCACTATTAAATGATTTGTTAACCTCGATATTACTTCGTGTTACCTCCAACGCAGGAATGCCAGCAACCGACATGCGGATATGGGTAGGAAAGAACAAGTCACCAAACTGCTTCCAGTCAAAGTAAAAGACCTCAACGGGAACATCCCCCAAAACCACATCATATTCAACAGTATTTAACTGAGATATATGACCACTAATGGGATCAATTATCAGACTAATCGGATAAACATCGTTCTTAATTACAACCCGCTCATATTCAGCTGCGTTGCTGTCTGTAGATCGTTGCCAGCGCTCGAGCCAAGTAGAATCGATTTCATACTCGAGAATAGACTCTTCAAAGAACTTAGTAGAACTCCAGTTATCTAGCCATTTTTCATTAGTGATAATGACTCTTTTACCACTGGCTCTGTCTCGCGAAAAAGAAACTGGATAAACTTCATCTTCAGTTAACCGTGCGCCAAACATCGTTGGTTCAGTTGAGTCAGTTAGAACTAAAGATGGGTCTGCGATAACCTCTTTCAAAATAAGATGAGGGTTTAATAACTTCTCCGTCTTTAGACTCACAGCCAATCGGTCAGATTTCATCGGCTTATTGACACCGGGTGGCTTCTCTTGATAAAAATCATCCCACCCCATCAGGTAAGCAGCATCATCCTTAATCAATTCAGTCACGTTGCGCTCAATACGATAGTGGTTGGCATGAACAAACTCTAATCTAAAATCTTCATTAGATAGATCATATGAAACCTTTGCTTCTGAGGTAATTCCGCGGAACAACCCTACCCCAGGCTCTGGTCCCTGCCCCATCAAATAGCGATCTCTACTATCTTCTATATACAGACCTTCGAGGGCTGACAGAGCTTGCTTACCTCCGACCCCTTGATAAGCTTTTTCGAGTACATCTGAGTCCCTATGCTCGGCATCTAATAGTTCTGGTGTAGAGGCAATTTGCAGATTTTTAGTACATGATGCTAGGGCAATAAATAGAAAAATCGATAGAAATAGCTGTTGAGCAACAACACTAGCTCCATTTTTGTTCCCCGCATGAAAGCCTAAACACTTCAAATGCATCTTTATTTCCTCTGTTACTTATTAATCCAAGTGATTAAAAAATAGTAATCAATAGATATAGCAATCTATCGGAAAACCCCCTACTACCGCCTCCTAAACACCAGCTTATCTGGCATTTACAGCTCAGATGACCCCCAAAATAAAATCCTACATACTAAAATATACACTAACTTATTGAATTGCCTTGAATAGACAACAAGTAATATAATATTTGGACGACAAGGGTTTAAACATCTTTAAAGCCCCTTATAAGATTAACTGGAACTCTAAATTGGTCCTTCATTCTTGTCAAATAATTCTTATATATAATTTACAAATTCATATAGATGAATTATTATTTTAATCAAAATTATAAAGAATATACCTATGAGTAAAGATGTTGTTAAATCCGTAGGACGTGTGTTCAGCGTTTTAGAGCTGTTCAAGACCCACCAAAAGCCGTTAACAGCAACGGAAGTTTGCAATTATCTTGATTACCCTAAATCAAGCGCCGACGCGCTTCTGAAAAGCTTAGTTAATCTTGGATACCTAACGCTTGACCTGAATACCACAAAGTACTTTTCATCCCTGCGCGTGACCAAACTCGGCGATTGGCTCCCAGAGTTATTTGGAGCAAGCAGTGATGCTCTGCAAATCTTAGATCATATTCACAAATCTCTAGGTGAGACGGTAACACTGTCAATGCCTAACGGTATCCATATGCAATTGATCACCGTCATTACTGGTACCTTCCCAATTTCATTAAGCTTTCAGCAAGGGGCTAAACTACCTCTTTTCACCACAGGTATAGGCATCGCGCAACTGGCCACTAGAAATGATGAAGAGATTGCTAAAGCTGTAAAACGAGCGAACCGCCGCGCTACAAGTGCTCAACATAGAGTCAACCTCGACGAACTAATGATCGATGTAGAAGCAACTCGCACCAAAGGATATTTCGAAGCATACAATCGTGTTGTCCCTGATACCGGGGCGATCGCGATGGCTCTGCCAGGAGTTTCCTCAGAGAGTGCTCTAGTTGTTGCCGTGGGAGGCCTGTCAGATCGAATTAAAAAAAATGAAGCCAAGATAATTAAAGAAATGCGACAGGCAATACGTCACTATAAAAGCGATTAATCTCTCTTAAGTGAAGTTTGGCGCACTGACTATCATCTAGGTTCGCCTGTTTAGTAACAAATCATCTATTCCAAATCGGTTTATATTGAATAAGCAACGCTAACCTAGTAGCATTGCAAGCGTATGCACAATTCCGCGGCAGTGTTGAGTAAATGATTTTAACGATACATTTTTCGGTGTAATCCACAATGACAGTCAAGCGAAGAAGTAACTCTCAAGACGTAGCAGATCTAGCTAGCGTATCCCAAGCTTCAGTTTCTCGGGCGTTTACGCCGGGAGCGAGTATTTCTGCAAAAACAAAAGCAAAAATTTTAAATGCAGCTGCGAAGCTAGATTATCAACCAAATATTATCGCTCGCAGTTTGTCTAAAAATCAGTCCGGATTGGTCGGTATATTATTTGCTAATTGGGATCATCCAAAAGCAGCCGAAATACTAAAGGGATTATGCGAAGCCATTACAGAGAAGGGTTTTAAACCAGTTGTTCAGTCAGCGAACACCTTAGAATCTGTTGATCGTGCCTTTACAGATTTTCTTAGTTACCAGGTAGATGGCGTGATTGTTTTTTCGACCTCACCTTCTGCCAATATGTCGGCTCTATGTATCAGAAGTAATATCCCAATTGTGCTGTTAAATCATACTGCTCCAGGGATCAATGCCTCGATTATCACCATCGACTCAACGAAGGTTGGACGTGATATTGGAAATGCACTGCTGGAGAGAGCATACAAACGAATAGCCATCGTCAGCTCAGACCCCAATAGTCAAGTTGTCTCTGGTATAAGCGATTCTCTTGCTGAAACTGTTAACCAAACTCAAGGGACAAGAATTATCTCTGAACGGACAGGCATTCATGGCTATGAAGCTGGCTTGCAAACAATTATCGAGCTGTGGAGAGAGGATATTAAACCCGATGTTATTGTTTGCACTTCAGACTATACCGCCTTAGGGATTCTCTCAGGATGCCGACACACACTTAATATTAATGTCCCACAGGACCTCTGCATAATCGGACTGGGAGATATCCCCGCTGCAGGGTGGACAGATCACGATTTGTCCACAGTGAAAATACCCCATAATGAATTGGTAAGAACATCCGTTACTACTCTAATATCTAAAATTGAGACTCAGTCAATGGACCCTGAGAGTATTAAGCTGGACGCTAAATTAATTCTTAGAGGAACAATTAAGAGTCTTTAAATACTGAGTTATAGAAACACTTTAATGCACCGCTTTCGCTTAGGAGAATAAAATGAAAACAGGATCTAATGGGCTATCTTATCCTTTTGATAACCGTCCTAATCCTGGCGAACTAATTGAGGTAGGCCCAGGTATTTTCTGGGTACGCATGCCTCTTCCTATTAGTTTAAATCACATTAATTTATGGATGCTAGAGGAACAAGACGGGTGGACCTTAGTTGATACTGGAATGGCTACAGAAGATACAAAGGCGCTCTGGGAAGAAATTTTTAGCACCCATCTCAATTCCAAGCCAGTCAAACAAGTCATCGTTACGCATATGCATTTTGACCACTTAGGCCTTGCAGGATGGTTAGTGGAAAAATGGGGCGCAACACTGTGCATGTCTCGCACTGAATATCTCTCCAGTAGAGTCATTATTAATGAGATCAAAAGCGACCCACCTGAGGCCACCGTAGCATTCTTTCGGGCAGCGGGGGTTGAGGAATCAATTTTAGATGAGTTTAAGGTTCGATTTAATAATAGAAGCGATTTTGTCTCGCCGCTTCCTAGCCATTACAAACGACTTACAGATAACCAAGTGCTTCAAATCGGATCTCTACAATGGACAGTTATTATTGTAGAGGGACACTCCCCCGAGCACATCTGCCTGCACTGCAAATCACTTAATATAATGATCGCCGGCGACCAAATTCTACCCAGAATTTCTCCCAATATTAGCGTACGTCCTGATGAACCTAGAGCTAACCCCCTTCACAACTTTTTACGTAGCTGTGAGTCCCTTAAAAACAGGCTTAATAAAGATGTCCTTATTTTACCTTCCCACGGGGATCCTTTTTACGGTGTTCATCTTAGGCTTCAGGATATGATTAATGAACATAAAAAAGGGCTTCAGGATCTTTTAGAGTTCTGCTCACAACCTCGATCCGTAGCTGAAGTGTTTCCAATATTATTCAAAAGCAAGATCAATATTGGTAATATGGTTATTGCAGTGGGAGAGGCTGTTGCTAACCTAAACTATCTTGTGAGCTCAAAAGAACTAGCGGTCGACATCGGTAGCGACGGCATCGCAAGATACAAGCAAGCTTAGCCCTCCTACTCGCGGGCAATGCTACAAAAACCTACATAGAAAAGCGCCGCAGCCCCCCTTGAGTTATAGAGTTTTTATTTATCATCTGATAAACTGCGGTTTCAGAAAAACAGTGAACTTACCATAATATAGAGGTTTATATTGAACGCTAAAGTTAGTAGTACTCGTCGCTTATCACCCGAAGATCGCGAGAAGCAGATCCTAGAAGGTGCGATTAAATTTTTCGCAGAAAAAGGATTTTCAGGGCAAACTAGAGAACTAGCTTTGCAACTTGGTATTACTCAACCTCTTCTCTATCGCTATTTTCCAACCAAACGATCACTGATAGAGCGCGTTTTTAACGAAGTCTATATTAACAAACTCGACCCCGTGTGGTCAGAGGCATTAACTGATAGAAGTCAGCCGCTGCACAAAAGATTATGCGACTTTTACTGCAACTATTCTGAAGCTACTTATCGAAATGAATGGATTCGTATTTATATGTTTTCCGCTCTCATGGAAGAGCCGTTAAATAAACATTACATCGGTCTAGTCGAAGAAAAAATCCTAGCGCCAATTTGCATTGAATTAAGACACTATTGCGGGCTGCCAGATATCGATATAAACCCAATTGACCAGATTGAATTAGACCATGTCTGGGTTATGCATGGTGGCTTATTTTATCACGCCATACGCAAACACGTTTATCGTAGCCGAGTTAGCAGTAATTTTAATGAGATCGTATCCCGCGCTGTAAGCACGATGCTTGAGGGCAACAAAGCGATCCAACACTAGAGATCTTTACCATGACAACACTAGAGACTCCCAAGACAAAAACCCATCCACGCGTTGGTGTAATTGGCCTTGGAATAATGGGCTCAGCGTTAGCCAATCATCTAGTGACACATGGATATCAAACGTACGGCTACGACCCAGATGAAAGATCTAGCAAAGAAGCACACATCATTGGTGTTAAAACCCAACTAAATGCTACCGCAGTTGCTCAATGCTCAGACCTAATATTGCTGAGCCTTCCTAATGAGGAGGCTCTTAACTCAACAGTAACTCAAATACTAAATGATCCAAAAGTAACTGCCCTAAAACCCATAATTGCAGATCTTAGTACGTTGAGTATTGATTGTAAGGTGCACAACCATGACCGGCTTGCAAAAGCGGGTATTGAATTTTTCGATTGCCCGATCAGCGGTACAGGTGCGCAGGCTAAAACTGGCGATATAGCCATATATGCCAGCGGTTCCAATGACTCCTACCATTCTCTAGTCTCAGTCTTCAATTGTTTTGCTCGCAGCGTTTTTTATATCGGAGAATTCGGCCAAGGCACCAAAATGAAGATTGCCGCTAACTTATTAGTAGCCATTCACAATGTGGCAACGGCGGAAGCACTGTCGCTTGCAGTAGCTAGTGGTCTAGATGCAGATATGTTTTGTGAAGTTATTGCTTCTGGAGCTGGTAGCTCAAGAATTTTTGAATTAAGAAGCCCTCTGATGGCAAAGGGTACCTATGTTCCGCCTACTATGAAACTAGCGATTTGGGACAAAGACATGAAAATAATCAAGGAATTTGCCGATGAAATAGGTGTATCCACTCCTCTTTTTTCAGCAACCTCACCCATCTATGAATCGGCTATGGCAGAGGGTTTTGGTGAACAAGATACCGCTGCTGTTTTCGCTATTCTACAAAGTATGGCTAAGCAAAAACAAGCTGAAATGAACAAGAGTTAGGGATGCACTTAGATGAGAATACATCAATGGCTACTCAATATATTTAAACATTTTATTCTATAGGTACAAGGTTATGAAAAAGCAGAGTTCAAAAAAGAGTTCTTTACCTGAGGCCATATGGCCAGGCCTAGAAGCGGGCGTTCCAAAACCATTAATGCCTTACAGCCCTGCGATAAAAGCTGGCGGCTGGGTATTTATTGCTGGACAGCTTGCCAGTGACATGAAGACGGGTTTAGCCCCTGAGATAAGACAAGAGAATCGATATTTGAAGGGTCAACTTTCTTTGGAGTCAGATTATGTCTTAGGCAATCTTGCAGACACTATTAAGGCAACCGGTTGTGACATTAACAAAGATATGGTCCGAATTTGGCAATATTTTGCCAATAAAAACCCCAGTATCAAGGACTTTGAAGAAGGCAATAATTGGCCAAATTTGAGCATTGAACCCTATCTGCGATCACGTCAGAAGCTTGTCACCAACTGCCCACCTTCATCTAGTGTCGGATGTAGCGAACTTATGTGGAGAGACACCCAATTAGAAGTTGATATGATTTGCTTCGACGATGAACACGAAACTAAGACCTATGGTGCTCCCAGCGGGATGACTCTTCCTCCGGGGGCTCATGCATCAGCACTGCGACGGGGTGACTGGGTATTTTTATCGGCAGAATCAGCACTAGAATGGGACGGGGAAAATTCAAACTCTGCCACAATGGGCGAGTCAGCGGGGTCTATTTCAGACACCAAAATGTGGTTTGATTCAAGTGTTGCACAACAAACTGAACGCACACTTCAAAAACTTGCACTGGTCGCTGAGTCAGCGGGGAGTTCACTGGAGCAAGCAGTTAAAGCGGAAGTTTACATAGGTCATCCGAGTGATTTTGCCGCAATGGATGAGGTCTGGAAACATTGGTTCCCCCACAACCCTCCCGCTCGCGTTGTAGTTCCGTATATGGGAATGGGTGTGCGCGGATGCAGAGTAGAGATTTCTCTCACCCTACTCGCCAACGATGCAACTTTGACCAAACACACTATTGAAACAGCGGATGCACCAGAGCAACCGGGGCATGAACCTCAGGCGATCAAAGTCGGAAACTTTTTGTTCTTTAGTACTCAAATGGCTTTTGATTCATCAGGGGTGCTTGCGCAAGGGATGATTCGCCATCCAAATGCGCCTTGGTATGGCTCACCTGGCCAAAATCAAATGCGTTACATGATGAAGAACGTATCTAGTATCTGTGAGGCAGCAGGGACTTCAGTTGAGAATATAGTCCGCCGAGTGTGCTTTCACAATGATCTGCAATGGTTCTCCGACTCAATTCAAGAGTGGGCTAGTTACTTTCCAGGTGACAGGCCGGTATCCACTACTATCGGTATTGCTGGTGGCCCTATGGTCGTTGAAGGCGCCAACACATTACTCGATTTAATTGCATATGTGCCCGACTAAACAAAATATTAGGTGATTTTAAAATGATATCGATAGGTTTTCTTGGGCTTGGAAAAATGGGCTCAGTTATGGCGCCATTACTCATGGAGGCTGGATATAATTTAATTGTATGGAATCGAAGCTCGGATAAGGTCGATCATTTAGTAAGCTTAGGCGCTAAAGCGGCTCCATCACCTGCTGCCTTAGCAAGCTCGGTAGATGTGGTAGTTTCCATGCTCACTGATGATGCAGCGATTTGTGCAGTCTTTGAGGGACCAGACGGATTGCTGAGTGTCCCTGTAGAGGAAAAATTGTTCATTGATATGAGCACCCTGCGCCCTCCTACTGTTAAACACATAGCCCAACAAGTAAGAAACAAAGGTGCAAGTTTTGTTGATGCTCCAGTATCCGGGACAGTCGCCCCTGCGAAAATCGGGAAACTGCTGGTGATGTGTGGGGCCAGTGATGAAGACTTCAAGACTGCAGAACCAATACTGAATGTTTTTGGTCGCCGTATTGTTCATGCAGGTCCAGTAGGACAAGGGACAGTGCTTAAGTTGGTCGTTAATCTTCCGCTCGCGGTTTACTGGGGTTCACTTGCCGAAGCCATCGCCATGGGAACTCAAGGCGGTTTAGATCTAGATTTGATGTTAGACACCATTCAAGATAGTTCTGCTGCTCTGGCGGTACTTGGACTCAAAATACCCACCATCATGGGCGAGCCTAGTCCCGTAGCTTTTGATGTGGCAAGTATGAAAAAAGATTTGCTTTCAATGCTCGATACGGGAGAAAAATTTGGAGTGCCAATGCCAGCAACTAATGGTGTACTCGAAACCTATTCGGCAACTATAGATGGTGGTTTCGCTGATGCCGATGCCGTTGAGGTTATCCGTTATGTCACCGAGAAAATGACCCAACCTAAATAATTAACACTTTAAATCCCTCAGGAGTATTCGTGGCAGATTCACAAATTCAGGACAATATGCGCATTGATTGGAATGTCGAAATCACAATGGATGATGGATTAGTTCTTCGAGCAGATATATTTCGTCCTATTGATGATGGTAAATACCCAGTCATCCTAACCCATGGACCTTATGCAAAAGGTTTGTCGTTTCAGGAAGGTTACCCAAGTGCATGGCAACGCATGGTTGATGAGCATCCTGATGTACCTGCAGGATCTACGAATAAATATCAAAACTGGGAGGTCGTAGATCCTGAGAAATGGGTGCCAGATGGTTATGTTTGTATTCGGGTAGACTCCAGAGGCTGTGGTGCATCGCCAGGCTATGTGGACCACTTCTCACCGAGGGAAACTGAAGATTACGCACAGTGTATCCAATGGGCTGGGGTTCAATCATGGAGCAATGGTAAAGTCGGACTAAATGGCGTCTCCTACTATGGCATTAACGCTTGGCAAGTCGCCTCTCTGCAACCCTCTCATCTGGCAGCAATGTGCGTCTGGGAGGGTGCGACTGATTGGTACCGCGACATGACACATCATGGCGGAATACTGAGTACATTTTGGGCAAACTGGTACGACATGCAAGTGAAAAATGTTCAACATGGTCTGGCTGAACGAGGACCAAAAAGCCAAGTAACGGGTGAATTGATCTGCGGAACGAAAAGCTTAACCGATGATGAACTTGCGCAAAATCGTTGTAACTTTGGGGAAGACATTCTCGAACACCCTTTGGATGATGACTATCACAAGAAAAGATCCGCAGTTTGGTCAAAGATAACTACCCCTCTGTTAACAGCGGCAAATTGGGGAGGCCAAGGCTTGCACCCCAGAGGTAACTTTGAAGGGTTTATGAGAGCATCCTCTGATCAAAAATGGCTAGAGGCTCATGGTCTTGAGCATTGGACAGAGTTTTATACCGACTACGGCATCGCCCTGCAAAAACGCTTTTTTGGGCACTTCCTAAAAGGGGAAGACAATGGCTGGCTGGATCAGCCACCCGTTCAATTACAGGTTCGCAGAACTGATGGTTTTGATGAGCGTACTGAAGATAACTGGCCCATTCCACGAACACAGTGGACGAAATTTTATCTTGATCCACACAATAATGTTCTCTCTCAAAGCCTTCCGACAGAGAGGTCAATATTAAGTTTTGAAGCAATGGGGGAAGGCATCACTTTTATGTCCGCTCCACTTGAAACAGAAACAGAGATCACGGGGCCCAGTGCTATCAAACTTTGCGTGTCCTCATCAACATCTGATGCAGATTTGTTTGTTATTTTACGCGTGTTCTCTCCGGATGGGGAAGAAGTAGTATTCCAAGGAGCGATAGACCCAAATACACCTATCGCTCAGGGGTGGCTCAGAGCATCACATCGGAAACTAGATCACAAACTGTCGACACCATGGAGGCCTTTCCATTCCCATGATGAAAAACAATCGCTTAGCCCCGGGGAAAAGGTAGATGTTGACATCGAAATATGGCCAACCTCGATTGTAGTTCCCAAAGGTTTTCAGCTTGCTGTAACTATTAGAGGGAAGGACTATGAGTATCCTCATGCTAGCGGCCAGAGATTATCTAACTTTAAAAATGAACTTCGTGGCTGCGGTCCATTCTTGCATGATGATCCAAGAGACAGACCGCCTGAAATCTTCAGTGGAGATACCAGCATCCATGTTGACCCAGCGCAAGCACCTTATATACTCCTTCCCATAATTCCTTAGTTGAGGCGCTCTTGTGCGGCGAGGTCAAGATACTGATCATGGCAAGACTGACAGTTTATATAAAGCTGTCCACCCAAATCAAAAAGGGCTTGAGCATCCCTATTTTCAGCCGCCTTAAGTAACTCCATTCCAGTAAACTGGAGCCCTCGAGAGTGGCCAATCCAAGCATCTCTGCCTTGAGCATGATGAGGCATGATTAACAGGTTACCAGCCTCGACAATACTGGCAGCGGCGTTTCTAACAGCGTCCCACTCTTCATCGGTACTTGGAGCTAAGTTCTGAACTCCTTGAGCAGTTACTACAAACCCTGACGAGTCCCAAATCAGGTCTGCATGGGGGTCAAGTACCCAATTCATGGTTTGTTGTGTGTTTATTTGTGAACTGTATAACGCTGTTGTTTGTTTTTGATCACAAGCGGCTAAAAACCAAGATAAGCAAACCACTAACACTGTCATCGAATTTATGTATTTTTTCGTGTACCTGACCACTGCAAGCCCTTCTGATTAGTGAACTTCTGCTAGCTTAATAAAAGAAAAACTCAGTAAGGGTCTACTTGCTTTTCCCTGCCCCGTCATCTGGGGCACCCACTCCAGACGTCCCAACGAACAATTTGTTTCCATTTTCAAGGGTAATTTCTCTCCCATTAGCAGCAAATCCTCCGCCCTTTACCTGGTAGCCCCGCACAACAATATTAGTACCTATAGGCAGTGTGTCCCGGGTAATTCCACGTCGAAATAAAGTATTAGGTGTGCCGCCTTCTATCTTCCAGATTTCGTTTCCCTCAGAGTTGACTACCTCAACATGAATCCATGCATGAGGATTAATCCACTGAACTTTTACTACTTGCCCTGTTATTTCTATGGGCCGATTAACATCAAACTCAGCCGCGAAAGAATGATGTGACCAGCTTACCTTGCTAAGCAGCATAGCTATCAATACAACAGTCAAATTAAGTATTTGGTTTTTCATAATCCTAACCCATCAACGTTGGTAACAATAATTTACCAGTAAAATATAAAATAGAATGAATCGCCATAAGGCAGCATTCTTCCGAGATAGACAACGCTCATCCAGATAAATAGAGATAGACCAGCAGTTATTTTTGCCGAAAAAGGTATCTCTCCGACGAAATTATCAGCTCGCGACAATTCACGGAAATCTGAATAATATTCAAACAACAACGCATTGATCAAAGCTAAGACAACAAATAATATTTTAATTTGAAACACTGTCTTTGTTAACGTATCTGCGGGAGTCTTAAAAGGGTCTCCCAGAATAAATACTGTACCAGTCCCAAAACAAAGCGTGAATCCAAAAATTGCCCAGGGAACTAATCGGTATAGTAGACTCAGGGGTAATTGTCGTCCAATGCCCAATACTCTTAAGTCAATTAACCCCACAGACCCTACGAGCAAGATTAAACCCATGAAATGAATGATTTCACACAGAGGCCAAATCCAGTCATGGTTTCCTATCAGCGTGCTCAGAGCTTGCAATGGTTACACCCCGTTTAGTTGCTAGATAAAAGCATAGGGTAAGCTGTCAATCGCCCGGAGACTAAAGCAATCGTCCAGCCGACTAAACAGGCTACAGATAAAATTCGTAATTTTTTTTGGCTCATAGTGTTTCCATTAAATTCAGACTCTGTGTCCAAGCCTTGGCGTAGTTTTAATAGAGCGACTACTGAGAGTACGACAAATAAAATCTTAATATAGAAAACGGTTAATACAAGCAGCTGTGTCGCATTGGCCATTAACAGCAAAGTACCAGATACCACACTAACGGCGAGTGCCAGCCATATATATCTGAAGAATGGCCACAAGGACGTCAGCTGAGCCTTTGGTTTGGATGCTAAAACTAATAGACAGATCGCCACATTGAGGCCGACCAAAAAAGCCATGCCGATTGCATGCAAGGCAATCAAGGTTGGGAAGGCCCAAAGAGACAAAGACTCTCGCACCCAAGTCGCCACAGCTGTGCTTTCAAGATAAATCAGCACGTCCAAAATTGAGCTTCTCTCTGCCGTAAATACAGATTTTAATTTAGCAAACTTTAATTAATTTATCTATCGATAAATTAATTAAAGTTTGCTAGTCTATGGCGGTTCAATCGTAACTGTTATTACAATAGTAAGATGCCTATGAGCTCATTTAAAAAACGTATATTGACTCGATTTAGTCTAATTATAATCTTGGTTCTGAACCCGAAGGTTTCAATTGCTTCAGAAGA
>ENA-ORDA01001520-ORDA01001520.1-marine-metagenome-genome-assembly--contig:-NODE-1520-length-19381-cov-3.072265_pt1 | contig 19381 bp, 20 predicted proteins | sample MGYA00237778_ERZ508506 | MGnify/ENA primary metagenome ERZ508506 (study PRJEB26177, sample SAMN06267891) | marine metagenome | isolation source: Monterey Bay, California, USA | place: Pacific... | reverse complement strand
AAGTGATGTGAAAGAGTTTGATAACATTCTGAAATATACTTTTATGTGCAACAAACCTGTTGCGATTTTGACTGATGCAAACTTCTGGGGAGGCTATGGCGACCAATGATACGTTCAGAAATTTTAAAAGAAATAGCCCCGATTATTCGCGATCATCTCGTTGTCTGTAATATCGGCTTGCCGAGCCAGGAACTTCACCTGATAGATGACCAACCCACTAATTTTTATATGTTAGGCACTATGGGTTTGTCCTCGTCTATAGGATTTGGATTAGCGCTGTCACAGGACAAGCCTGTTATTTCAATTGATGGAGATGGCTCGGTCTTAACAAATCTTGGGACGCTTCCGACTATCGCTAATAACGAAACAGGAAACTATACGTTATTGATCATCGATAATGGTTCATATGGGTCAACAGGTGACCAGCCAACCTATGCGGGTCAAAAAACATCGCTGGCAGCAGTGGCTGTCGCGTGTGGTTGTGAGAACGTCATAGAAGTCCAAGACAAGGACCTTGGCCCTGTTTTGCAAGCGGCTATTGATAGTGATGAAATGACAGTGATCGTATGTAAATGTGACAGCGGGAACATCAAGCTTCCTGTCATCACGCTTGATCCAGTGGTCATCCGTCATCGTTTTATGGAAGCCGTAAAGTCATAAAACTACCGGACCGGCTGCGTAAGCCCTACCAGAAAACAAGATAATAAAAAGCCCGCGTCAGATAGCTCTGATGCGGGCTTTTTACCTTAAATTAAAAAACACAGTAGCCCTATATTTATTTAACATGCTCTTACAGGTGATAAACAGGCCCTCATTTTTAGTAAAATGTAAGTCAGAAAATAGCAAAGGTCCTGTCATTGAGGTGGATCCTGTCGTTATAAAAGACAGAATTATGAAAGCTGCCACGTCCGAGGACGCCTGCTTCGCAAGAACAGGGTTATGTAGTTGGTTTTCATAAGCGTTAAGGAGATGTGAAAAATGGCCCAAGATTCCCCTACTGCCCAAGACTCCCCTGCGGGAAGTTCATCGCAAACATCGCAGGCAGACGCTAATGCGCCTGCCAAGCGTGACCAGCAAGCAGAATTAATGGCGTGTTTACGTCTTTTGCTTGGTGAATTTAGTCATTATGGCGCGCCCCGGCTGCGCACAGATGGTGATATTGTTATCCCGCTTGATAATAATTTGAAACAGAATCGTGCGGCCTATCGCGGGCTTGCAAACGCGTTTTCTGAAATGATGAGTAGTGATATAAAACCCCGAAGGTCCCAGACTTGGGTTGATTGATAGTTCGCCACTTTTTTAGGCGAACGGCTTTGTTGGTTCCCAACAGATAGAAAAACAAGAATGTCATCTTGCATTTACCGCTCCACTGGACTAATCACATAGCCAATACAGAGACTTGTATTTTATCTAGTTCGTAAGGAGAGGGAGGCATTCACATGGATGCGTATCTGGGGGATTATCTGCCGATTGCCATTTTTATGGCGATAGCTATCGCGTTGTCCCTTGCTTTTGTCCTTAGTGCGTTTGTTGTTGGTAGCCAAAAACCTGATATCGAAAAGCTAACAGCCTATGAATGCGGCTTTGATGCGTTTGATGATTCACGCAAACCCTTTGATGTTCGCTTCTATCTGGTCGCTATTTTGTTTATCATTTTTGACCTTGAAATCGCGTTTTTATTCCCATGGGCTGTCGCGCTTGGTGATATTGGCCTGTTCGGTTTCTGGTCGATGATTGTCTTTCTTGGCGTGCTGACAATCGGATTTATTTATGAATGGAAAAAAGGAGCGTTGGAATGGGAATAATTGACCCGTCAAAGCACGAGCCTGGCGCTGTATCGGCGACCCCTCTTTCTGCAGACATGCCTATTCCGCCCGGACCTGATCAGGACGCTATTTTAGCGGCCGTTGGTGATGAGATTGCCAATCGTGGATTTGTGATTGCCAAAGCTGATAAGCTGTTTAATTGGGCACGCTCTGGGTCTCTCTGGCCGATGACCTTTGGTCTTGCTTGTTGTGCTGTTGAGATGATGCATTCTGCTGCGAGCCGTTATGATATGGACCGGTATGGTATGTTGTTCCGGCCAAGTCCGCGCCAGTCTGATGTGATGATTGTTGCGGGGACCCTGACAAATAAGATGGCGCCGGCCTTGCGCCGTGTTTATGACCAGATGCCTGAGCCGCGCTGGGTGCTGTCCATGGGGTCTTGTGCAAATGGTGGCGGTTATTACCACTATTCTTATGCGGTTGTCCGCGGCTGTGACCGGATTGTTCCGGTTGACGTTTATGTGCCGGGCTGCCCGCCAACAGCTGAAGCTCTGATTTATGGGCTTTTGCAATTACAGAAAAAAATCAGAAGAACGGCAACAATTGCCCGTACCTAGTCTGTCTCTGCCGGTCCTTGATAAGGCGGGCAGGGATATCCTCTTTGGTTTACTAACAGGATGTGCTGAATGAACGATTTTCACGACAGGTTGACAAAGCTTGTTGGTCATCAATGCCAGGCGATTGAAATGAAGGGCGGCGAGCTTGTTCTTCATGTTGCATTAGCTGATATTGTCAGCGTGCTAAAAGCGGTGCGTGATGACACTGAACTTGCTGTCACTCAGCTATCAGATTTGACAGCTGTTGATTTTCCAGAGCGCCCAGAGCGCTTTGACGTCGTCTATCAGATGCTTTCTGTGAATAATAATATGCGGCTTCGCATTATCACCCGCGCTGATGAAGGCGATATTGTGCCGTCTGTTATTGGCTTGTTCCGGTCTGCTGACTGGGCAGAGCGCGAAGTATGGGATATGTTTGGCATTTATTTCTCAGGCCATCCCGATATGCGCCGTCTGCTCACTGACTATGGCTTTGAGGGGCACCCGTTACGCAAAGATTTCCCGCTCACAGGTTATGTTGAGGTTCGCTATTCTGATACTGAGCGCCGGGTTGTTTATGAACCTGTTCACTTGAATCAGGAATATCGGGATTTTGACTTCCTTAGTCCATGGGAAGGCATGCAGCTGCCACAAGTAGGTGATGATAGTGACACAGACGAAGAACAGGCAGGAGCGTAGATAATGGGTGAGATGCAAATCAGACCATTAACCCTGAATTTCGGACCGCAGCATCCAGCAGCGCACGGTGTGTTGCGTCTGGTTCTGGAAATGGATGGCGAAATCATTGAGCGCGCCGACCCGCATGTAGGCTTGCTGCATCGCGGTACAGAAAAGCTGATAGAGCATAAGACGTATCTTCAGGCTCTGCCGTATTTTGACCGGCTTGATTATGTCTCGCCGATGAATCAGGAACATGCCTGGGCGCTGGCAATCGAAAAAGCGGTTGGTATTGAGGTGCCGAAACGTGCGCAGCATATCCGTGTTCTTTATTGTGAAATTGGCCGTATTCTGAACCACCTGCTTAATCTGACAACATTTGCGATTGATGTTGGCGCCATGACCCCGTTGCTATGGGGCTTTGAAGAGCGTGAAAAGCTGATGGAATTTTATGAGCGGGCTTCGGGCGCGCGTCTGCACGCGGCTTATTTTCGTCCGGGCGGTGTTCATCAAGACCTGCCAGACGGATTGACTGACGATATTCTGGCTTGGACTGAGACATTCCCTGATTTCATTGGTGACCTTGAAACATTGTTAACTGATAACCGTATCTTCAAACAGCGGACTGTTGATATTGGGGTGATGACGACTGAAGAGGCGCTTGACCTTGGGATGACAGGCCCGTGCCTGCGCTCAACAGGATTAGCGTGGGATTTACGCAAGTCTCAGCCATATGATTGTTATGATGAGATGGATTTCGATATTCCAATCGGCACAACAGGTGATTGTTATGCGCGTTATCTGGTGCGTGTCGAAGAAATGCGTCAATCCTTACGGATTATGAGGCAGGCCATCGAAACAATGCCGGACGGTCCTGTTCTGGCTGAAAATAACAAAGTTACGCCGCCGCGCCGTGCTGATATGAAACATTCGATGGAAGCTCTTATCCATCACTTTAAGCTCTATACTGAGGGATTTCATGTTCCTGAGGGCGAGAGTTATACAGCCGTTGAAGCCCCAAAGGGTGAATTTGGTGTGTATCTTGTATCAGATGGCACAAACAAGCCATATCGTGCCCGTCTGCGTGCGCCGGGCTTCTTCTTTATGGCAGCGGTTGATTACCTGTCTCGCGGGCATATGCTGGCAGACTCCGTTGCTATTATTGGCTCCCTTGATATTGTTTTTGGTGAAATCGACAGATGAGCATTCAATCCATCATTGCCCATGAGCAGCCTGATAGCTTTGCGTTTACCGCAGAGAATGAGGAAAAAATTCTAACAATACTGGCAAAATACCCCGAAGGCCGTCAGGCTAGCGCGGTTATGCCAATGCTAGACCTCGCCCAGCGTCAGCATCAAAACTGGATCCCCATGAAAGCGATTGAGCATATTGCCAAACGTCTTGATATGGCTGAAATTAGAGTGCTTGAAGTTGCTAGTTTCTACACGATGTATAACCTAAAGCCGGTTGGTAAATGGTTTTTGCAGGCCTGTACAACAACGCCCTGTATGCTGCGCGGATCAGACGATATGGTGCGCTGTATCAAAGATAAGCTAGATATCAGCTCAGGTCAGACATCCGAATGTGGCCGCTTTACCATGTTAGAAGTTGAATGCCTCGGGGCATGTGTGAACGCGCCTATTCTGCAGGTGAATGACGATTTTTATGAAGATTTGGACTATCAGTCGACAGCAGCGCTTATCGAAGCTCTTGCAGCAGACACACCGCCTCCTGTTGGCTCGGTTATTGGCCGGCAGGGATCAGAATCAGAGGCTGGTGCGACAACGTTAGTAAAAGAAAAAAAGACAGCTAAGGCTGGGAAATAGGGAGCAACAGGGATGCTGGCGGATAAAGATCGTATTTTCACCAATATCTATGGCTGGCATGATGCTGGTCTTGCTGGTGCAAAAAAGCGCGGTGACTGGGATAACACAGCGGCTATTTTAGCGCGTGGTCATGATGATGTGGTTGAAGAAATGAAGGCTTCTGGTCTTCGTGGCCGCGGCGGTGCGGGCTTCCCAACAGGTCTGAAATGGTCATTTATGCCCAAAGAAGTTGGCAACCGTCCGCATTATCTTGTTGTGAATGCCGATGAATCGGAGCCGGGTACATGTAAAGACCGTGATATCATCCGCCATGAGCCACATAAGCTGCTAGAGGGATGTCTTGTTGCTGGTTTTGCGATGCGCGCCCATGCAGCCTATATCTATATTCGCGGCGAGTTTGTGAATGAAGCGCGCCGGCTGCAATCTGCTATCGAAGAAGCCTATGATGCGGGCCTTCTTGGGCCAAATGCTGCTGGCTCAGGCTGGAAGTTTGATATCTACCTGCATCGCGGCGCAGGAGCCTATATTTGCGGTGAAGAGACAGCGTTGCTTGAATCGCTTGAAGGCAAAAAAGGCCAGCCGCGCCTAAAACCGCCATTTCCGGCAGGTGTAGGCCTTTATGGCTGTCCAACGACTGTTAATAACGTTGAATCAATTGCAGTTGCGCCCACTATTTTGCGGCGCGGCGGGGCGTGGTTTGCAGGCTTGGGTAAGGATAACAACACAGGCACCAAACTATTCTGTATTTCGGGTCATGTGAATAAGCCGTGTAATGTCGAAGAAGAAATGGGCATTCCGCTAAAAGAACTTATCGAAAAGCATGCGGGCGGTGTTCGTGGTGGCTGGGATAATTTGCTTGCTATCATTCCAGGTGGTTCATCAACGCCATTAATGCCCAAAGATGTCTGCGAGACCATGACAATGGATTTCGACGCATTGCGCGCCGCTGGGACAGGTCTTGGCACTGCTGGCATTATTGTGATGGATAAGAGCACAGATATCGTGCGGGCGATTAGCCGTCTGTCTTATTTCTATAAGCATGAATCATGTGGTCAATGTACCCCCTGCCGTGAAGGTACGGGCTGGATGTGGCGCATGATGGACAGACTTGTCCGCGGCGAAGCAGAACAGCATGAAATTGATACACTTGAGCAGGTAACACGTCAGGTTGAGGGCCATACAATTTGTGCTCTTGGTGATGCTGCTGCCTGGCCTATTCAGGGGCTAATCAAGCATTTCCGGCCCGAAATTGAACGCCGTATCAAGGCGCATCAGGCAATGATACAGGCAGCGGAGTAAGAATATGCCAAAGCTGACAGTCAATGGTGTGGAAGTCGAAGTCGAAGCAGGGGCAACCGTGCTACAGGCATGTGAAGAGGCCGGTGTAGAAATTCCGCGCTTCTGCTATCATGAACGGCTGTCTATCGCTGGTAATTGCCGCATGTGTCTTGTTGATATGGAACGCGCGCCCAAGCCGATTGCATCCTGTGCAATGCCTGCTGGTGACGGGATGGTGATTTCTACTGAGACAGATCGGGTTAAAAAAGCCCGTGAAGGTGTGATGGAATTTCTGTTGGTAAACCATCCTCTTGATTGTCCTATTTGCGATCAGGGCGGTGAGTGTGATTTGCAAGATCAGGCCATGGGTTATGGGTTTGATGAAAGCCGCTATCAGGAAAATAAGCGTGCTGTCAGCGAAAAGCAGATGGGCCCACTGATTAAAACCGTGATGACACGTTGTATTCATTGTACGCGTTGTGTGCGCTTCTCAACCGAAGTTGCCGGTATCCCTGAATTGGGAGCGATTGGCCGCGGTGAGTCTGTTGAAATTACAACATATCTTGAAAAAACGCTGGCAAGTGAGCTTTCTGCCAATGTGATTGATCTATGTCCTGTTGGCGCGCTAACCTCGCGTCCCTATGCCTTTGTCGCCCGTCCGTGGGAGCTCACCAAAGTTGAGTCTGTTGATGTAACAGACGCGCAAGGCTCAAACATCCGCGTTGATGCCAGAGGCGCGCAAGTTTTACGTGTCTTGCCGCGTCTGAATGAGCAGGTAAACGAAGAATGGATTTCCGATAAAGCACGCTATGCGATCGATGGCTTGCGCCGTCAGCGCCTTGACCGTCCGTATTTGCGCGGCGCAGATGGCAGATTACATCCAGCAAGCTGGAATGACGCCTTTGATGCGATTGCCAAGGTGATGAAAAAGGCACGTCCGGCACAAATGGGTGCAATTGCAGGCGATCAGGTTGATGCTGAAGCGCTATTTGCGCTTAAATCCTTGTTTGATAAAATCGGCAGCCCTCACATTGATTGCCGTCAGGATGGCGCTAAGCTCAATGCCCGCCAGCGGAGCTCTTATCTGTTTAATTCGACGATTGAGGGTATTGATACAGCTGATGCGCTGCTAATTATTGGCAGCAACCCGCGTATTGAAGCGCCTGTGATGAATGCGCGTATCCGGAAACGTTATCTTAATAACCGGATCCCTGTTGCTCATCTGGGCCCAGAAGCAGAGTTGACCTACCCGGTTAGCTATCTGGGTGATGAAATTGATGTATTGACCAAAATTGCGGCTGGTAAGCATCCTTTTGCCAAAATCATGAAATCAGCGAAACGTCCGATGATTATTGTTGGTATGGGCGCTCTGCGGCGTGCGGATGCTGGCGCCATTCAAGGGCTGCTGCGCGAGCTTTCTGATAAGGTGGGTGTCGTGACCGCTGACTGGAACGGCTATAATGTTCTGCATACTGCGGCTGGCCGTGTTGCGGGTCTTGATATGGGATTTGTGCCGGGCAAGGGCGGGCTTGATGTTGATGGCATGCTAAAAGCAGCTCACGCAGGTGATATGAAGCTGGTTTGGTTGCTTGGCGCTGATGAAATTGACACAACAAAGCTGGAAAATAGCTTTACGATTTATCAGGGTCATCACGGCGATAAAGGTGCGACTGTTGCAGATGTCGTTCTTCCGGGTGCGGCCTTTACCGAAAAAGAAGGTCTTTATGTGAATTTTGAAGGCCGTGTGCAAATGACACAGCGGGCAACATTTCCGCCAGGCGAAGCAAAAGAAGACTGGGCGATTATTCGCGCATTATCTGATAGGCTTTCATCGTCATTGCCGTTTGACAGCCATGCTGCTGTGCGCGCTGCCCTTGTGGCCGCCGTGCCGCATTTCGGTAATATTGGCGAAATTAAGCCAGCCCGATGGGTAAAGTTTGGCCGGACGGGGGCGCTAAAATCTGATGCTGTGCAAGCAGGCTTATCACAATTCTATATGACCTGCGCAATGTCACGCGCATCTGAGACAATGGCAGAATGTTATCGTGCCGCAGACCAGAACTCTGCCGAAATGGCAGCAGAGTAGCGACGCAGAGCAGGCGGGGAGTCAAGATGATGGAAAATAATTGGTATATTGAGCTTGCATGGATCGTTGCCAAGATTCTAGCTGTTATCGTGCCACTTTTGATTGCCGTTGCCTATTTAACGCTAGCTGAACGGCGCGTTATTGGCTTCATGCAGCTTCGCAAAGGCCCGAACGTTGTTGGCCCGTTTGGTCTGTTTCAGCCGTTTGCTGATGCGCTGAAATTGATGGCCAAAGAAACCATTCTGCCTGCGGGTGCTGATAAGACTGTGTTTATGATTGCCCCGATGCTGACATTCGTTCTGGCGCTTGTTGCTTGGGCTGTTATTCCGTTTGATGCTGGTCTGGTGCTGGCTGATATTAATGTTGGCGTGCTGTATCTATTCGCGATTAGCTCGCTTGGCGTGTATGGCGTAATCATGGCCGGCTGGGCCAGTAATTCTAAATATGCCTTTTTAGGTGCGCTTCGGTCTGCTGCACAGATGGTATCTTACGAAGTCTCTATGGGACTGGTCATTATTAATGTTCTGGTCTGTGTTGGCTCGCTTAACCTGTCTGCAATTGTTGAGGCACAGCGCGATATGTGGTTCGCGCTGCCGCTTTTCCCGATGTTTGCTGTGTTCTTTATTTCTACATTGGCAGAAACAAACCGCGCACCGTTTGACCTTCCCGAAGGCGAGTCCGAGCTTGTTGCCGGCTATTTTGTTGAATATTCATCGATGAGCTTTGCGCTCTTCTTCCTTGGTGAATATGCCAATATGATTTTGATGAGTGCGATAACAACTTTGCTATTCCTTGGTGGATGGTTGTCACCATTTGATTTTGCGCCGTTTAACCTTATTCCGGGCCCAATCTGGTTTATCTTAAAGATTTGTCTGCTATTGTTTGTGTTCTTGTGGGTGCGGGCAACAACGCCGCGCTATCGCTATGATCAGCTGATGCGTCTTGGCTGGAAAGTCTTCCTGCCATTTTCACTAATTTATGTTGTGTTAACGGCTGGTTATCTCGTAGCTACCGATAGTCTGCCGGGCTAATGATTTTTTGTAAGGGACTGAACCAATGAGTGCGATGATTAATGCTGTTCGCTCGTTTCTGCTGCTTGAAATGCTGAAAGGTCTTATGTTGACCTTAAAATATTTCTTCAAGCCGAAAGTGACGCTGAACTATCCTTATGAGAAAGGCTATTTATCGCCTCGGTTCAGAGGGGAGCACGCATTGCGGCGCTATGCAAATGGCGAGGAGCGCTGCATTGCTTGTAAATTATGCGAAGCTGTCTGTCCTGCACAAGCGATTACAATCGAAGCTGAGCCGCGTGATGATGGCTCACGCCGAACGACCCGCTATGATATTGATATGACCAAATGCATCTATTGCGGTTTCTGTCAGGAAGCCTGCCCTGTGGATGCAATTGTTGAGGGACCAAATTTTGAATTTGCAACAGAAACCAGAGAAGAGCTGTTCTATGACAAGGATAAGCTGCTTGATAATGGTGATCGCTGGGAAGCGGAAATTGCCCGCAATCTGGCTGCAGATGCGAGATGGCGTTAAGCCAGGCATGATAGGGGGCCGGTAATTTCATGATTTCTTCTTTTTTCTTCTATCTGTTTGCGGCGGTAACCTGCCTTGCGGGCCTGATGGTTGTAACGGCGCGCAATCCGGTTCACTCGGTGCTGTTCCTTATCCTTGCATTCTTTAATGCAGCTGGGTTGTTTATCCTGCTGCAGGCTGAATTTCTTGCGATGCTGTTAGTGGTTGTTTATGTCGGCGCGGTTGCGGTGCTGTTTCTGTTTGTTGTGATGATGCTTGATATCAACTTTGTTGAGTTGCGCGAAGGCTTTCAGAAATATCGCACGCTTGGCATCGTCATTGGCATTATCTTGCTGGCCGAGCTCTTCACGACATTTTTCCAGCTCACGAGCGATAGTGGCGCGCTGCCCGAAGCAACGGGGGTTCATAATACAGCCCAGCTAGGCAGGGTGCTTTATACTGAATATGTATATTTATTCCAGCTTGCAGGACTTATTCTGTTGGTTGCTATGATCGGCGCAATTGCGCTGACATTAAGGTCCCGTCCGGGCGTCAAACGCCAGAATATATCTACCCAGAATAGCCGGCGCCGCGAAGATACTGTCAGACTTGCCAAAGTTAATTCTGGCGAAGGCGCAGAAGCAAAAGAGGGGAGCAACTAATGGAACTCTTTACGAGTGAAATCACGCTGGCACATTATTTGTCTGTTGCTGCCATCCTGTTTGTTCTTGGTGTGTTTGGAATTTTCATAAACCGGAAGAATGTCATCACTATTTTGATGTCGATTGAACTTATTCTGTTGTCTGTCAGTATTAATCTGGTGGCATTTTCGGCCTATTCTGCTGACTTATCGGGTCAGATCTTCTCACTATTTATTCTTACTGTCGCTGCTGCTGAGGCGGCTATCGGTCTTGCTATTCTGGTTGTCTATTTCAGAAACCGTGGGTCGATTGCTGTTGAAGACATCAATGTGATGAAGGGGTAGAAGAATGTTTTATCACGCGATTGTCTTTCTCCCGCTTCTCGGGGCCATTATTGCCGGCATTGCTTCATTGCGACAGCATCATAATATTGCAACCTTGGTGTCCATAGCCGGTGTCTGTCTTTCTTTGGTCCTATCCTGTTTTGCGTTTGTTGAGATTGCTCTTGGCGGTCAGGCGCTCACAGTTGAGGTTGCCCGTTGGATTGGCTCAGGCGACTTTCAGGCCCATTGGACGTTGCGGTTTGATACGCTGACAGCTGTGATGCTGATTGTTGTAACCGGCGTTTCATCATGCGTTCATATCTATTCAGTTGGCTATATGTCACATGATAAAGCGCGTGGCCGGTTTATGGCGTATCTCAGCCTCTTTACCTTTGCCATGCTGATGCTTGTGACAGCAGATAATCTGGTTCAGCTCTTCTTTGGCTGGGAGGGGGTTGGTGTTGCCTCTTATCTGCTAATTGGGTTTTGGTATCATAAGGAAAGCGCGCACACAGCCGCCATGAAGGCATTTGTGGTTAACCGTGTTGGTGATTTTGGCTTTGCGCTTGGGATTATTTCGATTTTTGCGCTCATGGGGTCTGTTCAGTTCTCAGATATTTTTGCCAACGCCTCTACCTATCAATCGCATGTCATCACCGTGTTTGGCCTCTCTATGCCGGCGCTAGAGCTAGTATCGATATTGCTATTTATTGGCGCAATGGGCAAATCAGCTCAGCTTGGTTTGCATACCTGGTTGCCAGATGCGATGGAAGGCCCGACACCTGTGTCTGCGCTTATCCATGCAGCAACCATGGTTACCGCCGGTGTCTTTTTGGTCTGCCGGATGTCACCTGTTATTGAATATGCACCGCTTGCCCTTGATATCATTACGATTGTTGGCGCGCTCACAGCGATTTTTGCGGCAACAGTTGGTATGACGCAGTTTGATATCAAGCGGGTGATTGCCTATTCAACATGCTCACAGCTTGGTTATATGTTCTTTGCTGCAGGGGTCTCTGCCTATCCGGCAGCGATGTTCCACCTGACAACACATGCCTTCTTCAAGGCGCTTCTCTTCTTAGGCGCAGGCTCTGTTATCCATGCGCTTTCAGATGAGCAGGATTTGCGGAATATGGGCGGTATCTGGCGCAAGGTACCTGTTACCTACGCGATGATGTGGATTGGCTCGCTTGCGTTAGCTGGCTTCCCGTTCTTTGCGGGCTTCTACTCTAAGGATATGATTCTGGAAGCAGCCTACGCCGCCCACAGCGGTCCTGGGATGCTTGCTTTCTGGCTGGGATGTGCAGCCGCACTCCTAACAGCATTTTATAGCTGGCGGCTTCTTATCCTTGCCTTCCACGGTACACCGCGGGCAAGCGCTAAGGTGATGTCGCATGTTCATGAATCACCAAACGTAATGACCTTGCCGCTTGTGCCGCTTGCCCTAGGCGCAATCTTCTCGGGCTGGTTAGGCTATGAGCTGTTTGTGGGTCAAGATATGGCAGCGTTCTGGGGAGATGCAATTTTCATTTTGCCGGGACATGACGCGCTTGCAAATGCGCACCATGTTCCAACATGGGTGAAGTTGCTACCAATTATCCTTGCCGCATCTGGCGTTATTCTGGCTGTGGTAGCCTATATTGTCATACCGTCTTTGCCGGCGCGCATTGCAACCATGTTTGCGCCGCTCTACCGGTTCTTCTTTAATAAATGGTATTTTGATGAGCTTTATGACCGGATCTTTGTTGCCCCGTCAGTAGCTGTTGGCCAGATGTTATGGCAACGCGGCGATAAGGGCGTTATCGATTATTATGGGCCTGATGGCCTGTCTGGGTTTGTCAAACGGTCGTCTGGCATGCTGACAAAGTTGCAGTCTGGCTACGTCTATCATTATGCATTCGCAATGATGATAGGTGTTGTTGTTCTGTTATCTTGGTACTTCAGTGGCTTCGGGAGATAGGTCATGATTTCGAGCTGGCCAATTTTGAGCGTTGTGACATATCTTCCTTTGCTGGGAGTGTTGTTTCTCTTTTTAATCCGAGGCGATGAGGCATCAGTTGCGCGCAATGCAAAACGTGTTGCCCTATGGGTGTCGGGCTTTACCTTTTTCTTGTCGTTGAACCTTTATTGGGGGTTTGACGCCAGCCTTTCAGGGTATCAATTTGAAGAGCAGGCAGACTGGATTGGGACAACCGGGATTTCCTATCATCTCGGCGTTGATGGTATTTCTATGCCATTTATCCTGCTCTCAACGTTTCTGACGCCGCTTGCTATTCTGGCAAGCTGGCATGCGATTACGCACCGTGTCCGCGACTATATGATTGCCTTTCTTGTTCTTGAAACAATGATGATCGGCATGTTTGCATCGCTTGATATGTTAATGTTCTATCTGTTTTTCGAAGGTGTGCTTATCCCGATGTTCCTAATTATCGGGGTCTGGGGCGGAGCAGAGCGCGTTTATGCTGCCTTCAAATTCTTTTTATATACCTTGCTTGGCTCTGTGGTGATGCTGGTCTGTATGCTGGTGATGTATCAGATGACAGGCACCACTGATATTCCGCAACTGGCAGCATATGAATTTGCACCAGCGCTGCAATTCTGGCTGTTCTTAGGATTCTTTGCATCTTTTGCGGTGAAGGTTCCGATGTGGCCGGTTCATACATGGCTTCCTGATGCGCATGTGCAAGCGCCAACAGCCGGTTCTATGATACTTGCTGGTGTATTGCTGAAAATGGGTGGTTACGGCTTCCTGCGCTTCTCATTGCCAATGTTCCCTGATGCGTCTGCTTATTTTGCGCCGATGATTTTTGTGCTGTCGGCTATTGCGGTGATTTATACATCTCTGGTCGCGCTGGCGCAGTCTGATATGAAAAAGCTTATCGCTTATTCCTCTGTTGCTCATATGGGATTTGTGACGATTGGCATTTTCACGCTGACAGAGCAGGGGATTGATGGCGCAATGTTCCAGATGATCTCGCATGGTCTTGTGTCTGCGGCGCTGTTTTTCTGTGTTGGTGTTGTCTATGACCGCCTGCATACCAGAGAGATTGATGCTTATGGCGGTGTGGTGGATGCGATGCCACGCTATGCTGCGTTTTTTATGTTTATGATGCTTGCCTCTGTTGGACTTCCGGGCACCTCCGGTTTTGTTGGCGAAATGCTTGTGCTGGTTGGCGCATGGAAAGCAGCGCCATGGGTTGCTGTGTTTGCCGCAACTGGACTTGTTCTTGGTGCCTGTTACATGCTGTGGCTTTATCGGCGGGTGGTCTTTGGTAAGGCTGAAAAATCAGAAGTGCTGGAAATGCCGCCTCTTGATAGTCGTGAAATAGCGATTTTTGTACCGCTCACAATACTCGTTCTCTGGTTTGGGGTTTATCCCTCAACGCTGCTCGATATTATGGATGCGAGTGTTTCAACATTACTGAGCCAGCTTAATGGTTCAGTTCTTTCGGCATCATTGCGGTAAAGGACAGGTCAATGGATTTTAGCTCCCTTACATTTTTAGCGGCTCTGCCAGAATTTATTCTGATTTTCTTTGCCCTTATTCTCGTCCTTGTTGCGGCATTCGCACGGCAGTCAGACGGGCATATGAAGACGGTCCGTACCATCTCACTTGTTGGTTATGCGGCTGGCTTTGCTGCCTTGTTCCTTCTGCCACAAGGAGCTACTGAGATATTTAACGGTATGTTCCGGATTGACGGACTAACCGCATATATGAAGGGCCTTGTCTTGCTGGGCGGGTTTTTTGCCTGCTGGCTGGTAAGTGACGGTTGGGGCGAGGGGATTGATCGGGCTGAATTTCATCTGCTGGTTCTGATGGCTATTCTTGGCATGTTGTTAATGATTTCTGCCAATGACCTGATTTCGCTTTATATGGCGCTTGAACTTCAGTCATTGCCGCTTTATGTGGTGGCTGCGATGCGCACTGGCTCGCTTAAATCATCTGAGGCTGGCTTGAAATATTTCCTTCTTGGCGCCTTATCCTCTGGTATGCTGCTCTATGGTGCGTCCATGGTATATGGCTTTTCTGGCAGCACAGGCTTTACCGAAATTGCGGCAAGCCTGACAACGGGTGATATTTCTGTTGGTATGACAGTTGGTATGGTGTTTCTGCTGTCTGGTCTTGCGTTCAAGATATCAGCAGCGCCGTTCCATATGTGGACGCCAGATGTGTATGAGGGTGCTCCAACACCGGTAACAGCTCTGTTTGCGATTGTCCCGAAGGTTGCCTCTATCACGCTGATGCTGAGCGTGACCTATAATGCGCTTGGCGGTATGGCAATGCAGTGGCAGCAAATCCTGATTGCATTATCTGTTATCTCAATGATTGTTGGCGCAACAGGCGCTATTATGCAGCAGAACATCAAAAGAATGCTGGCCTACTCATCTATTGCCCATATGGGATATGCTCTTGCTGGCCTTGCGTCAGGCTCTATTGAAGGGGCAACAAGTGTTGTTATTTACATGACAACTTACGTCTTTATGGGCGCCGGTAGTTTTGCCATCATTATGTCAATGCGCCGTGATGGGGCGCCAGTTGAGCGGATTTCCGATTTGTCGGGCCTGTCATCAACCCACCCCATTCAAGCCGCCGGCATGATGGTTATCATGTTCTCTATGGCCGGGATTCCGCCACTCGCCGGCTTCTTTGCAAAATGGTATGTCTTCCTTGCAGCGGTTGATGCTGGACTTGTACCACTAGCGATTATCGGCGTGCTGACATCAGTTATCGGCGCTTTTTATTATTTGCGTATTATCCGGTTGATGTATTTCCAAGAAGCAGATGCCCCGCTTGATAAGGGTGGTGAGCGTAATAACAGGCTTGTGCTGTTTGCCTCTCTTGCTGTTATTCTGCTGTTCTTCTTGTTTATTGGGCCTGTTCATGACCATGCCAGCTCTATTTCAGGGGCGCTGGCCAGCTTTAGCTGATCTGTCATATGAAGGGTTTTGATGATATTCCAAGTGGATGGCAGCTCTTTCATAGCCGCTCAGCCACGTCATCAAGTGACCTTGCGCTATCATATTTGGCAGATAATCCGGCCGCTCATGGCGTAGCCTTCCTTGTTGACGAGCAAACAGAAGGGCGCGGCCGTCAGGGGCGATTATGGACCTCTAATCGTGGTGACGGGATGTATCTATCTGTCATCCTTGCCCCGAAACGCGATATCATTGAGTGGTCCAGCTTGTCGTTTTTAACGTCATTGTCACTGCTGCACGCTATTCAGCAATTAGTGCCGAATAATGCTGATAAGCTAAAGATGAAATGGCCAAATGATGTGTTAGCAGATGGGCATAAAATTGCAGGAATATTGCTCGAAGCGCATCCGCCAGCCCTTATCATAGGGTGCGGTGTAAATTTACTGAATGCGCCGCAGATAGCTGGCCGGAAAGTGCCAATAGGGGATTTGTCCACATTCTCGCAGCGGGATATAGGCGCGTTTGAACTTGCCTCTACGTTTTTGCATTGTCTGGCCGATAATCTGGCACGCTGGCATATCGCAGATGGCCCGCGCAGTTGTATTCGCTCTTGGCGCATCTTCTGTGATATGATTGGCCAGCCTATTGAAGTATCGCTTCAGGACCATAAGTTGTCAGGCAGGTGCACCTCAATTGATGATGAGGGCGTCTTGATACTAGAAGATAATTCAGGAGTGTCGCACCGGATTACAACCGGTGATGTTCACATCATGAAGACGCCATCTGATGAGGGTGGCAGTGCAACTGATGTCTAACACGGAAAGCAAAATTTATGCTGCTTGCGGTTGATTGCGGTAATACCAATATCGTGATGTCTGTTTTCGATGATGAGGCTATCTGTTGCCAATGGCGCCTTGAAACCAAAGGGCCACATTCAGGTAAGGCTTATCTGGATGTCCTCACACAACAGCTTACCAAGATATCATGTTCACCCCAAGATATTGATGGCTGTGTGATAGCGTCTGTTGTGCCAGATATAACGCCTCATCTTTCGAGTTTTGCAACGAATATCCTTGGTGTAGTGCCTGTTATTGTCGGGGCGCCCGGCGTCACTCTTGCGCTAGAGATTGATATCGATAACCCGGCTGAGGTTGGCGCTGACCGGCTGGTAAATGCTGTTGCTGTTGCGCATTTGGGTCTGGTGCCAGCTATTGTGGTCGATTTTGGGACTGCGACAACTTTTGATATTGTGCGCACCGCACAGACTGATAAACATAAAGCCTGTTATGCTGGGGGTGTTATCTCTCCTGGTGTGCATCGCTCGTCTGAAGCTCTTGCAATGGCCGCCGCTCAACTGCCGCAGATATCTGTCGACCAGTTTGATGCGCAGTTGCCTGTCCTTGGGACTTCAACGGTGTCAGCGATGCGCTCAGGCGTGTTATGGGGCTATGTTGGCCTTGTTGAGGGGATCCTTGCCCGACTGGAAGCAGAGGCAGGGTATGGCTTCACTAAAATTGCAACAGGGGGGCTTGCATCTGTTTTTGTGCCTCATTTGCCGATGATAACATCCATGCAGCCTGATTTGACCGTAATAGGACTGAAGCTGATCTACGATATGAACAACCCCAAGGTATAATAACCGGGAAAGCGAACGATTATGACAATTCACGAAAACGAACTGGTATTTGTGCCGCTTGGCGGCTCTGGCGAAATTGGCATGAACGCCAATCTATACCATTTCAAAGACAGATGGTTGATGGTGGATCTTGGCATTAGCTTTCCAGATGAATCCCTGCCGGGCGTTGATGTTATTCTTCCCGATTTAACCTTTATCGAGGCACGTAAGAATAAGCTTGAAGCGATTATTCTAACCCACGCCCACGAAGACCATTTTGGCGCTATTCCCTATCTCTGGGAGCGCCTGAAGGTTCCGGTATACGGCACGGCCTTCACACTGGCATTATTGCGGCGCAAGCTAAGTGAAGCGCGCATTGATGTGTCTATTCCGTTGCACGAACTAAAATATAATACTGATTATCAGTTTGGCCCTTTCTCACTAGAGCTTGTCAGTCTGACCCATTCTATTCCGGACCCTGCAGCCTTAGTGCTGCGCACCGATGCAGGCAATATCCTGCATACCGGTGACTGGAAGTTTGATGAAACACCAACACTTGGCAATGATACTGACAGAGCCCGTCTGAAAGAAATTGGCGATGAAGGTATTATGGCGCTTGTTGGGGACAGCACAAATGCAATGGTAGAGGGCCGAACGCCGTCTGAAGCTGTTGCGCAAAAAGGGCTGACAGAAGCAATTGCAGAAGCAAAGCACGCCGTGGCTGTGACATTATTTGCAAGTAACGTTGCCCGTATTAAATCCATTATTGCCGCAGCGCAGGCAAATGGACGGTCTGTCTGTGTTGCTGGACGGGCACTTACCCGCACCATTTCTGCAGCAAAAGAGGTCGGGTACTTAAAGGATATTCCTGATTTTGTGCCTGAAACAGAAGCCAACCTTATCCCGCGCGAAAATCTGGTCATTATCTGTACCGGGTCGCAAGGCGAGACGCGTGCTGCCATGGCACGAATTGCCAATGGCACCCACGAGACCTTGTCTCTGGTTCCCGGCGATACAGTGATTTATTCATCGCGCCAGATACCCGGGAACGAGCCGGCTATTGCCCGAATTCAGGATATGATTGTGCGTCGTGGCATTCATCTGATTACTGATGATGATAAGCCCGTTCATGTGTCTGGCCATCCTGCACGTGATGAGCTTATTGAAATGTACTCTCTGGTCCGCCCAAAAATTGCGGTGCCTGTGCATGGGACTGCGCGTCATCTTCTGGCACATGCAAAGCTTGCAGAAGGCTGTCAGGTCTCCCAGACACTCATTCCCAATAATGGTGATATCATTACCTTTACAGATGGTGAGGCTGACATAACAGGCAATGCTCCAGTTGGCGCTCTTACGCATGAGGGCGGGGAAATTGTTGATATCCAATCAGATTTTCTGCGGAGCCGTCGCAGAATGCTCTGGAATGGGACAATTACAGCATCTGTAGTGCTTACAGCATCGGGTGAGCTAGTATTGGCGCCGCAGGTAAGCCAGTCCGGCATTTGCGGTGCTGATCAGGCTGATGGGCTGTTAGCTGACGCGTCCCTCAGAATCGAGGATGCCATTGATAATTTATCCGACACAGCTGTGTTGGCAGATGATGCGGTTCAGCAGGCTGTTATTTCTGCTGTGCGCTCGTTAGTCAGAACACGCTTTCGGCTCCGGCCAACTGTCCATGTTCACATCATGCGCTCAGATGACAAGGAATTATCTGCATGAATGAGATGATGCTGGGCCGTATTAATCATATTGCGATTGTTGTTCCCGACCTTGATGGTGCGGCCGCACAATGGCAGGCGCGCACAGGCGCTGAAGTCTCGGCGCCGCAAAGCTTGCCAGAGCATGGGGTGAGGGTGGTATTTGTTGCAGCTGAAAATGGCAAGATAGAGCTTCTTGAGCCACTAGATGATAGCTCGCCAATTGCAGCCTTTCTGGCGCGCAACCCAGATGGCGGGATGCATCATATCTGTTTTGATGTTGATGATTTATATGCGTCTCGCGATAGGCTTATTGATAGCGGCGCCCGTATTCTTGGAAGCCATGAGCCAAAAATTGGGGCGCATGGAAAACCAGTCCTGTTTATACATCCCAAAGATATGACAGGTACGCTTGTCGAATTACAGCAAGCTTA
>ENA-ORDA01001517-ORDA01001517.1-marine-metagenome-genome-assembly--contig:-NODE-1517-length-19404-cov-6.601180_pt1 | contig 19404 bp, 3 predicted proteins | sample MGYA00237778_ERZ508506 | MGnify/ENA primary metagenome ERZ508506 (study PRJEB26177, sample SAMN06267891) | marine metagenome | isolation source: Monterey Bay, California, USA | place: Pacific... | reverse complement strand
CTTGGATTCCATCGCTATCAGCAGTACCCCAAACACCATCCAAATCATCGGTGATGCTCTTCGTACCATCGAAAACAACACGAGCTCCATCAGCAGCACGAATCAGAAGGTTGTCCTTGTTGTCCACAGTGACGTTTTCTTGATATCGGCCTTCGTAGAGGATAATTTCATCGTCTGAAACCGAATCATTCAGTGCATCAGAAAGTGTTGCTTTCGGGCATGACCAAGTTCCATCCCAATCATCAGAACCGTCGACTGCATCGACATAGATCGGCGTTCCACTCGTACGTGTAATGGAAGAACAACTCGCACCTGTGGCATTCACATCATTGTCCTGAAGATATGTCCATCCTTGCATCGCCCCAATGTAGGACGTTTGAGCAAGCATAATCATCATGAAAATCAAGACATAGGCTTTGCGCCTCTGGTTTAGAAGGGCGACGCGTTCGCTATCAATGGAAGAAAGAGTTCTGAAACCGCTTCCCTCCATCACTTTCCACCATTTTTTCCCTTGATTATACATATATCAGACCTTTGCCAATTGTTCGCAGTTTTAGTTCATTGACAAAAGCGTACGCTGTCTGTATTTGTGTTATGAAAACAGGTCATATATCTCTATACCCTATGATAAAAGGGAAATAAAGGGGCTTTTAATCAACGTAGAACATTCAGGACTCAATTCTTCGACAGATCTTTGGCTTGTTTCGCCCATTCGTCTCGCTTGATACGGCCTGAAAAGAACTCGATTGCTACGTTGACTTGCTCTTCGATTTCAGGAGTCATGTTTCCAACTTGTTCGAAGGTGAAGATACCAAGCGCATTCAACTTTTCAGCAATGAACGGTCCAACACCCTTGATCTGTTGTAGATCATCTCTCTCAGAAGAGAGAGCAACACCGAGAGTTCCGAAGTCAATGCTTTCAGCTCTCTTCGCAATACGTTCCAATTCTGCTGCCTTCTTGGCATTGGCTTTAGCGTCGGCATCGACCTTTTCTCTGGCTTCCTTAACAGCCTTAGATTCTTCTTCGGCTTGTGCTTTGACTACCTTAGCAGCCTGTGCATCTGCATTGGCTTGTGCCTTGACTTCCTTAGCCGCCTTAGCATCTGCTTCTGCCTGCGCCTTGACTTCCTTAGCAGCCTTAGCGTCTGCATCGGCTTGGGCCTTGACTTCCTTAGCAGCCTTAGCATCTGCTTCTGCCTGTGCCTTGACTTCCTTAGCAGCCTTAGCGTCTGCATCTGCTTGGGCTTTGACTTCCTTAGCCGCCTTAGCATCTGCCTCTGTTTGTGCCTTGACTTCCTTAGTAGCCTTCGCTTCAGCCTTCTTGAGTTCCTTACCTTTCTTGACACCAACAGTCCACGAGAAGTAGACTGATGCGTGTCCAAGTCTGATCAAGGCCTCGTATTCTCCACCGTCAGTAGTTGGATTGATGCTGTCATCAAAGACAAATCTGATGCGTAGTCGACCTTCTTCATCGGTTTCAAGATAATGTCCTGTTCGTTCTAGAGCACCATCGATATCACACATCATGAAGCGCTTATCGTTGGTCGCTTCAGCAAGGTCGAGGAGATGAACTGAAAGTTCAGGCGTCATATTGATGATGCTAATCGCTTCAGTGGTCTCTACTCTTGCACCTGGCTTGATCGCCTTTATCGGTCTGAGAACGAACGGGTCTTCCTTTGTTCCGAGACCAGACAAGAAGTGAGGCTCTGCTGTCGTGTTTTCTGGTTCTGGTCCAATCAATTCGACTTTGTCACGGAATAAGATAACGAGTAAGAGGAACAATAAGAGCAGGAGAGCGAGAAGTGGTAGGCACCAGAAGTAGAACGTTCCACTGTCATCTTCATCCTCATCTGTAGACGTTATTGTAATGCATTCATTGTCATCATCTACCTGCGGTACGCTCGTTGGATTATTCGGGTCGCTTCCACACTTGAGTTCAATTTCGTCAAGGTGACCATCATTGTCATCGTCCAAATCAATTTCAAGACCGGTTATTGAGTTTGTATCTGGTAACCCATCTCCATCAGTATCAACAAGGATTGCCAATTCGAAGGTGAATTGTACACCTGTTTGGCTGTTGTTTGCATAAATTGTATAGTTGGTCATAGGTGATGCTTCAGTTGGAATACCGGAAATAATTCCAGTCTCACCATTTCGAGCCATTGTTCCATTGAACTCTAATCCAGCAGGAAGAGCAGGGACAATCGACCATGTTCCTGGCTCCATACCAGTCAAGTTCGGAAGAATCATGAAGTCCACTTGGTCAACGTATCCTTCAAAGATTACAGCCTCTTGTTCGTTCATACCGTAACTGAGAACCTTCTCATCAAGAACATCACAGATTCCATCGTCATCACCGTCAAGAGGTGTGCTTGCAACATCCTTTGAATCAGTTCCACAAGCAGACTCATCTTCATCAGACCACTGATCGTTATCATCATCAGCGTCAAGGACGTCACAGATTCCATCACCATCATTGTCAAGAGGTGTGTTCATGGCATCCAGAGCATCTGTTGAGTCACAATTAGCCTCATCGAGATCAGTCCAATTGTCGTTGTCATCGTCAAGATCTTCAGTCAATCCAGTTGTTGAAACGCCATCCAACTGGTCAGGCATTCCATCGTTATCTGTATCGATTGATGCAGCTGAATCGTTCGGGAATGCATCTGGACCTGCTGTGCAGGCATTCGCAGGCATTGCAGGAACAACAGGACCATCACAAACGCCATCACCATCGGTGTCAGCATTCCATGCATTGGTTCCAGTGTTGTCTTGGTCTACATAGGCGGATGTATTTGTTTCAACATCATTCAACAAGCCATCACCATCAATGTCCTCATCAAGTGCATCACACGTAAGATCGCCATCAAGGTCACTTGGTACCGAATTAGCATCAAGAGAGTCAGAGACACAATTGCCTTCCTCCACATCAGTGAAGCCATCATTGTCATCATCCATATCTTCACTCAGACCGCCAGATGGGTCGTAATCAACCGGTAATTGGTTTGGCATTCCGTCCAAATCTGTATCTTCAAGAACGCCAATTTGGACTTCGATTACATCATTCAGCAGACTACTGTTGGCATAGATGGTAAAGGTGTCAAGCGGAAGTACAACGGTTGGCGTTCCCCAAATCGTTCCATTGTTTGGTCCAAGGAAGAGGTCTAGAGGCAATTCAGGACTAATTTCATACACAGCACCAGAGAGCGTTGATGTTGGTTCTAAACTGACCATTTCTTCATTCTTGACGAGGTAAAGAGGACTTATGGAAAGGTCGTATACCATATCTTCAACGGTTATGTTCACGTCAACAGTCATTGATCCTAAGCCATTGGCCGCCGTAATTTTGTACAATGTACGATTCTTAATCTCAGTAGCAGTACCGCTGAGTACACCTGTAGAAGAGTCAAAGAACAAGCCAGCAGATAATTCAGGCGTAATCGACCAAAGCGTAACGGCTCCACCAGTAGAAAGTGGTTCCATGTTCAATACAGTGGAATTACTGAGAAGCAATTCCTCAGAAGGCACGTATGAAATCATTGGAACTTGGTCAAGAACGGAGATCGAAATCGTTGTCGAGATATCGCCAGCGGAGTTGTTCGCCCAAACCGTAAATGTGGTGGCAGAATGTATTCCCGTTGGCGTACCTGTAATTTCACCCGTTGCAGTATTGAACGAAAGACCTGGAATCGTTGTGGAGATTTCTGGATCAATAGCCCATGCATCTGGTGCTCCACCAACGTTGGTTGGCGTTACGCCACTCACAAGACTGTTCTTGGTGAATGTGAACGGTGAACCTGCATACGAAACATCGGCTGCTTCATCTTGAACGGTGATCGAAATCGTTGTCGAAATATCATCGGCTGAATTGTTCGCCCAAACGGTGAACGGTGTGGCAGAATGTATTCCTGTTGGCGTACCAGTGATAGCACCAGTTGCAGTGTTGAACGAAAGTCCAGGGATTGAGGTAGAGATTTCTGGATCGATAGCCCATGAATCTGGAACCCCACCAACGTTCGTTGCCGTTACGCCACTCACGAGACCGTTCTTGGTGAACGTGAACGGTGAATTAGCGTACGATATATCGGCTGCTTCGTCTTGAACAGTAATCGAAATCGTTGTCGAGATATCACCAGCGGAGTTGTTCGCCCAAACCGTGAACGTAGTGGAAGAATGTACTCCTGTTGGTGTTCCAGTAATTTCACCCGTTGCAGTGTTGAACGAAAGTCCAGGGATTGAGGTGGAGATTTCTGGATCAATAGCCCAACTGTCAGGGGCTCCACCAACGTTCGTTGGTGTTTCTCCAGTAATCTGTTCGTTCTTGGTGAACGTGAACGGTGAATTTGCATACGAAATATCGGCTGCTTCGTCCTGAACGGTGATCGAAATGGTTGTTGAAATATCACCTGCGGAATTGTTCGCCCAAACCGTGAACGTTATCGCAGAATGTATTCCTGTTGGCGTACCAGTGATAGCGCCCGTTGCAGTGTTGAAGGAAAGACCGGGGATTGAAGAAGGAACATCTGGAGTAATTCCCCAACTGTCAGGTGCGCCACCGGCGTTGGTTGGCGTTGCACCGCTCACAAGACTGTTCTTGGTGAACGTGAACGGTGAACCTGCGTACGAAATGTCAGCATCTTCATCTTGAACGGTAATCGAAATTGTTGTTGAGATATCACCAGCGGAGTTGTTCGCCCAAACGGTGAACGCTGTGGCAGAATGTACTCCTGTTGGCGTACCAGTGATAGCACCAGTTGCAGTGTTGAACGAAAGACCTGGTATCGTTGTGGAGATTTCTGGATCAATAGCCCAACTGTCAGGTGCTCCACCAACGTTGGTTGGCGTTTCTCCAGTAATCTGTTCATTCTTGGTGAACGTGTATGAGGATTGGCCATACGAAATATCAGGAGCTTCAATGACCATAAGTGTGAATGTTTCAGTCGTGGTTGCGCCAAAGGCAGTCACTGTCACCGTGTGCGTGGTGTTCCCGTATGTTTCAGTCGGGGTTCCAGAGATGGTACCGTTGTGCCAGTTCATGTTCAATCCGTCTGGAAGTGGTGGTGATACCTCGAAAATCGGATTGATCGCTTGACCTATTCCTGTACCTTGAATTCTGGTTAGTCTTATCTCACAACTGAGGCAAGAAGTACCTCCCAAAGCAACTACAAATACATCATTGTTGGAATCTACGGCCATATCACCAAAAAAACCTCCTCTAATTGTGCCAGCGGTAGCACTCGTTTCGATTGGCGAATTCCATGTACCAGAGGTATTTGTTACGTACCACTGATCCTTGGAATCAGCGCTTGACCCGATATGATAGGAAACGTGCAAGTCATCGTTTAAGTCAATGGCCAAAGCTGGCCAGAATCCTACATCAGTTATATCGTTCAAATCCCAATTGACACCTGGGTTAACGCTCGTTAATACTCCATGAGATAACTTCTTTCCTAGATTAAGACGATTTTGGTATACGACGTGAATTTGTCCTTGTGAATCAATGTCCATGTCAATTCGTCCGGCATCCGCACCGTTGTACAATTCAGTTGTAATGGTCTGGTTTTGCCAAAACCCGTTTATTCGACTGGCCAGTATTAAATCGTCTGGGTTACCATCCTCTCTCCTGAAAACAACGTGCAGGTTACCATCAGGGTCGATATCAGCCTGAACCCCATACCCCTCGTCTTCTGATGGGTCGGAAATGGTTGAGTTGAGCCAAGCACCTGTTTCGTTTGTGTAATGGTTCACGCCTGTATTTGAGGTCGAATCGTTCACGGCCATGATATGAACAGCATTTGTAACCAGGTGCACTGAAGTGGCCGTCTGTGCTGATGAATCAGTGGCTGCATCACCCAATGCCTCTATGACCCAAGAGCCGGTTGCATTGGTAGCGTACTTCAACTTGGAATTATCCTTATCGATGTACCCAATGTGAAGTGCTCCCTGTCTGTCGATGGCAACCGATGGAACTTCCGTATCGACACTGCTGTCGATGGTACTCTCTGTCCATGCCCCGTCCCATTTGTAGAGCAAGGTCAAACTGGCAGAGCTAGCTCCTCCCCGCTTAATTGAATACACAATAGCGATGTCTCCATGTAGGCCAGAATCCATTTCATGTCGTGAAATGGCGTCAAACGTATTCACAGGTTCAATTGTGGTGTTGGTCACACCTGAGGTCCAATTTTGGACGCTGGCGGTGTGTGTGTAGGACATAGTGATGTTTGAGATGGCAATGCCTAGGTTTGCTTCAGTGGAGGTAGTGTTGATGATAATCGAACCGCCTGAAGCATTCACATTGACGGTGAATGAGGTCGCAGTACCAGTACCTGCTATATTGGAGGGAGTAATTGTCAGCGTCGTACTACCCAACGTCGTCGGTGTTCCTGAGAGCACGCATGTGCTGCTAAGTAAAAGGCCAGAAGGTAGACCTGTATGGCTGCATGAAGTCGGTGCACTGAAGCCAGTGGTTAACGTTGGAGAAAGTGAACTCATAGGCGTATTCTGTACAATGTATAGCGTGCCTCCTGTACCCAAATCGTAGGAGATCAAAGGTGGTGTGTTAACCGAAATTGTCAACGTTGTTGTGGTCGAACCATATGCATTATTTGCAGTAATGGTGTATGTCGCTGAGGAGGAAAAGGATGTTGGTGTTCCCGAAATGGTTCCGTTGACCCAATTTAAACTCAAACCGCTTGGAAGATCTGGACTTACAGAATATCCATTACTGCCTGTGCCTGTATACGCAATTTCCCAATTACTGTTGTAGACCCGTTGATAGATTATGTGGCTCTTGTTATCGCTGTCAATACCCATTGAGAGCCCTACGGCCTCGTAATTGACAGGAACGCTCGAGTCAATCGTGTGGTTATACCATGAAGAGGCAGCGGAACACGATGAGGCACAGGTGGCATATTTCAGATCTGCAACTTGTGTCGTTCCAGATAAACCGTAATCACTTTGGTAGGAAATATGTACACCATCATTCGAATCGAGAGCAATCGAATTGTACTTGCCGGCCTGCGTTCCTGTATCAATGGTAATGAACGTCCAAGAAGATGCTGTGGAACATGATGAAGAGCAGGACGCATATCTAAGGCCAGTAGACTTGAATGAAATATGCAGATTATCATTCGAATCAATAGCCATGTTGTTTGGTGTGTTCGCCGAGGTGGAAATTAAGGTTGTACTCGACCAAGAAGACGAAGACGAACACGATGAACTACAGGTCGCATACTTGAGTTTTGAATTGGTCTTGTCACCATAAGAAACATGCAACTCATCATTTGAATCGATGGCGATCGATGTGCGGTCTTGATAATTATTATTGTCTCCAATCCCAGAGGTGTCAACAGAGGTGGTTGTCCAAGAAGACGAAGATGAACATGATGAACTACAGGTCGCGTATTTTAGTTCGTCATTGTCATCATCATAGTAGGAAATATGCACATCGTTGTTGGAATCAATGGCGATGGAAGTGTCTTCACCTCCAGCGGTGTCGACTGTGGTATTGGTCCAAGAAGTTGAGGACGTACACGATGAGGAACACGTTGCATACTTGAGGTCCGAATTGGTCATATCAGTATAGGAAATGTGTACAACATCATTCGAATCAATGGCGAGAGAAGTATGCATCCCTACATCACCAGTTGAATCAATAGTGGTGTTCGCCCAAGAACCACCTGAATTAGTCGCATAACCCAGGTCTTTACCGTAAACGGACGATATATAATAAGAGAAATGTACATCATCGTTGGAATCTATCCCCATGGACGTAAACGTCTCATACATGTCAAAACCAGAGATTGCCGCTATGTGTGCAGCAACCCCAACGGTAAAATCCCCACCTGCATTTGTCGGTGTTGTTGGCGTCATGGCTGTATTGTTCACCAGAGAAAGCGTGCTCGGTGAATAGGAAATCGAAGGCGCGGTTGTGTGCATCGGCTTGTTTATGTCTTCGAGCTCGCTCTCAGCGTCTTCAACAAGCCAAGGGGCTTTGTTCAGTTCCACAAGCCCAACGGAAAGGGACATTGAGATCATCAATACTGCAAGAAGGATTGATTTCATTGATTTTAGTCCAAAAACGCGTCCATTCGCTATACCGTCGGCAACATACATGCTCGCGCCAACAACGCTTAGGATATTGTAGTTGACCCTATAATTTCGTAAAACCCTTATTTTTGATTGTATAATATCTCTACCTACTTCGTCTCAGGCAATCGTTTACTTGGGATTGATAATGCATAGGAGGTACACCTCATTTCTGATGTTAGAGATTGTATTGAACTGTACGAAGGACTATACAATACCTCTATTGAAGAACAATAATGCCATGGGATTCTCTAGCATACCTGCTTTTGCTCCTTGGTGCTGGCTTGATTACGCCTGGCCCAAATAACATCACCTGTACAGTTCATGCTGTTGTTTACGGCAAGAAGAGCAACATTCCACTCATCGCTGGAATGGCATTAGGCTTCATCTCAATACATGTCATCTGTGGTTTAGCTGTAGATTATTTTGAAGAAGACAGTCCAATTGGTGTGGCAATGAATATCGTTGGATCAGTCTTCATGTTCTTGATCGCCTTTGCCATTTTGTTCCTTGGACGTTCCGAAAAGATTCAACATTTCCCAAGTGCAGTCCCAAAATTAGGGTTCAAAACTGGCGTCTTAATGCAATATGTAAATGGTAAAGAATGGGCCATGGTGTTCATGATCATGTCGAAATTTTTGAGTGATTTTGGTGGCGGCTTACGTGGGATTTTTACAATCGCTACAATCACCACAACCGGCGGAATTGCAGCCATGTTTGTCTGGTCACATCTCGGAGAGAAAATCAGATCTAAGGTAGATGAACCCGGATTCGTCAAAAACGCATTCACAGTACTGGGAAGTTTACTCTTCCTCCTCGCAATTGTCATCTCAATCAGAGGACTCTGAACGAGACGTTTGTTCAGACCAAGAGTTGATAATTGTATTTTCAGCGGATTGTAAATGCTCAGCCACAGTCCCTTGCTTCAAACCTAACACATCAGCGATAATGCTTTGATTACATTTTCGAGGAGCGTCATAATACCCCATTTCGACTGCCGTTTTAATCACTAAATTACGTTTTAATGGCAGTTGAGGAACCGTCATCCAGTCACCGATCTCTAGGTTTGAAATTTTCATATCCATTTTTTCTGGAATCAAAAATTCGAGTTTATCTTTGATCCTCTTCAATCCAGCAGGCGTTCCGTGTATTGTCATCGAAAATCCATCATCTTTCGAAAGATAGGTTGGAGGCATGATCCATGCTTCATCTTCAGCACCGATAATACGTTGAATCGGCCCAGGTGTTTTCGCTTTCAAATAAGCAAAGCCATCGCCTTCTTGGAGGATCTTATCGATGATTAAACTCTCTTTAAGTTCATCTTTGATACTCATAATATCAACGCCATCATGTTCAACTTTGACAATACAGGAAGGAATGGAATCTTCAATCCCAGTGCCAGTGACCATTTCCAATTTCGTGAAGAATTTCGTGATGATGTATCCAGGCAAATGCTTCGCTTGCTCATGAGATATACGTATCTGTAAATACGTCATATCCCCGCTTGCTTTGGCGCCGCCCATAGCCATTTGAACAGTCTTCGAGACTTATCCCTTTGGTTAGGGCCTGTTACGGCCAAGATCTCAATCACTTCTTATTGTGAAGTTCTCGTCCTTGCTTCGTCCATTCATCTCGCTTGACGCGACCTGGGAAGAACTCGATGGCTTTGTTGACTTCTTCTTCGATTTCAGAGGTCATGTTCCCAATCTGTTCGAAGGTATAGATTCCAAGCGCATACAACTTCTCAGCAATGAACGGTCCAATTCCCTTGATGGTTTGGAGATCGTCTTGTTGATCGATGGTTGCAACACCAAGAATACCGAAGTCAATACCGTCTGCCTTCTGAGCAATTCGTTCCAAATCTTCAGCTTGCTTGAGCGCCTTCTCGTCGAGTTTGACATCTTCACCGAGCAGTATCTTTGCTTGAGCAACCCATTGGTCACGCTTGACACGACCTGGGAAGAATTCGATGGCAACGTTGACTTGTTCCTCGAGTTTTGCATTCATGTTGGCAAGTTGTCGGTATGTGGTAATTCCAAGAGCGTTGAGTTTCTCTTCAAGGAACGGTCCAATGCCCTTGATGACTTGCAAGTCATCCTTGACCATAACAATCGATGCAGCACCAAAGATACGAGTCACTCCACTAACACCAGTTAGGATGTTGCCATCCTTACCAGTCCATGAGATGAGTGTGCTTCCTTCAGAATCGGTAATTGCAGCAGATCCACTGTCAGCGAATTCGGATGCATCTCCAACTTCGAGAGTCTTTGCGCCCTTCTTGACTTCAGATTTCAATTTCGTTGAAGTTGCTTCTCCAATCACCTTGAAGTCAATGGATTTCGCACGCTTCTTAACACGTTGAAGTTCCTCTTGCTTCTTGACTTCCTTAGCAGTAGCAACAGGTTTCTTCTCAGCCTTCTTCTTCGCAGCAGCAGCCTTCTCTTCAGCTTCCTTAGCAGCCTTAGCGTCAGCATCTGCCTTCTTCTTAGCATCCTCTTCTTCCTTAGCCTTAGCAGCAAGAGCAGCAGCAGCAGCCTTCTCTTCGGCCTTTGCTTTCTTTTCGGATTCCTTAGCGGCCTTAGCGTCTGTATCTGCCTTCTTCTTAGCATCTGCTTCTTCCTTGGCTTCCTTAGCGGCGAGAGCAGCAGCAGCCTTCTCTTCGGCCTTTGCCTTCTTTTCTGCTTCCTTAGCAGCCTTTTCTTCAGCAGCCTTGGCTTCCTTAGCAGCAAGAGCAGCAGCAGCGGCAGCAGCCTTCTCTTCAGCTTCCTGTTGCTTCTTGAGTTCCTTCATCTTCTTCTTGTCTTGCTTGACACCAACAGTCCACGAGAAGTAGACTGAAGCCTTTCCAAGTTTGATCAAGCCTTCGTAATCTCCGCCTTCATAAGTTGGATTGATGCCGTCATCAAAGACAAATCTGATTCGTAGTCGACCTTCTTCATCTGCTTCAAGTCGATATCCTGGTTCTTCAGAAGCGCCATCGATTTCGAACATCATGAAGCGCTTATCGTTGGTTGCTTCTGCCAAATCGAGGAGATTGACAACGATTTCTGGTGACATATCAGTGATGCTGATCGATTCCTTCGCTTCTACTTTCGTTCCTGCCTTGAGGGCTTTCACTGGTTTGAGAACAAACGGATCATCCTTCGTTCCAGCACCTGACAAGAAGTGAGGCTCAGAAGTTGTGTGTTCTGGTTCTGGACCAAGCAAAGCAACCTTGTCACGCAACAAGAGGCCAAGCAAGAGCAGTACCAAGAGTAGGAGGAAAATCAGTGGTAGACACCAAAGTGCGGAGAAACCGCCGTCGTCACTGTCGTCGTCTGCATACTGGCCAGTAATGCATTCATTGTTTTCATCAACGTTTGGCACACTGGTTTGGTTGGAAGGATCGCTGTCACAGTTGAGTTCAACTTCGTCAAGGTGTCCATCGTTATCATCGTCTAGATCTTCCTCAAGACCTGTTACAGAACCTTCGTCTGGCAATCCGTCTCCATCTGTATCAGCAAGAATAGCCAATTCAAAGGTGAATTGTACACCTGTTTGGCTGTTGTTTGCATAAACAGTGTAGTTTGTCATGTTCGACGACTCTGTTGGAATACCGGAGATGATTCCTGTTTCACCGCTTCGTGCTGTTCCACTGAAGGAAAGTCCAGCAGGAAGTGCAGGTTGAATCTCCCATGTTCCTTGTTCCATACCAGTGAGGTTTGGCAGGATGATAAAGTCGGATTGATTGACGTATCCTTCGAAGATTAATGCTTCTTGGTCGTTCATAACATAACCGAGAACCTTGACGTCAAGAACGTCACAGATTCCATCGTCATCACCGTCAAGAGGTGTGCTTGCATCGTTCTTTGAATTGGTTCCACAAGCAACTTCGTCTTCATCAGACCATTGATCGTTATCATCATCAAGGTCAAGTTCCAAGTCAGTTTCTATTCCAGGAACGATTTCATCCGGCCTTCCGTCACCATCGGTATCAATCCAAGCAGCTGGATCGTTCGGGAATGCATCAGGACCAGCAGTGCAGACACCGAAAGGCATTGCAGGAGCAAGTGGTCCGTCACAGATTCCGTCACCATCAGTATCAGCATTGTTGAACTGAGAAGTCGAAGTTGTATCTTGTTCAGTTGCGTTGGATAATCCATCGCCATCAACGTCATCGTCTTGTGCGTCACAGATTCCATCGCCGTCCAAATCGTTGGTTGGCGTGGATGAAGCGTCCAATGGATCTGAATCACAATTGAGTTCAGAAACATCACTGAAGCCATCACCGTCGTCGTCAAGATCTTCTTCTAAGTTACCGACATAGTCGTCTGGCAAGTCGTTTGGAAGACCATCGCCATCCGTATCGAATGGCATGGTTGGGTCAAGTGGGAATGGATCAGGTCCGCCAATACAAACCGTTACTGTCTCGTTGAAGACTGCTAATGGTCCGTCACAGAAGCCATCACCATCAGTGTCTGGATTCCATGGGTCAGTTCCCATATCACTCGGATCGTTGTAGATGCCCGTATCGGTTTCGTTCGCGTTTGGAATACCGTCATCGTCCCAATCAAGATCGAGAACATCACAGATGCCATCGCCGTTCAAATCGACTGGAATATCGGTCACGTTCACAGGGTCAGTACCACAATTCACTTCGTCAATATCAGTCCAACCATCGTTGTCATCATCAAGATCTTCTTCAAGCGGTGGTGTGCTGTTTGAAGGTGGGAACAATTCGTTTGGATATCCGTCACCGTCTGTATCTTCCCATGCAGATGGGTCGAGTGGGAACATATCTGGTCCAGCAGTACAATTGCTTGTTACTGGAGATTCAGGTCCGTCACAGATTCCATCACCATCGGTATCAGGATTGATTGGTGAACTGCCCGGAGGCACACCAAGAGCACCTGTTTCGTTGACGTTGTCAATTCCGTCGCCGTCCTTGTCATCATCATCACCATCACAGATCGTATCGCCATCCATGTCATTCGGAATGCTGTTGGCATCGAGTGAATCAGAACCACATGCATCTTCAGATGCATCTGGGAATCCATCGTTATCGTCATCATCGTCAGCATATGGAGGTCCAGTCCAAGCAGAATCGTCGTCTGGCAATCCATCGCCATCAGTATCGAGTGGCATATTCGGGTCGTTTGGATATGGATCAGGTCCAGAGAAACAGACACCTGCAACAGCGTTAATTCCGTCACAGAAGCCATCGCCATCAGTATCCGGATTCAATGGTTCAGTTCCGTTTGCAACTTCATCAAGATCGCTTGCACCATCACCATCATCGTCTAAATCTTCAGTCAGACCAGGTGGTGCGCGGATTGAATCCTCATCACCATTGTAATCGGCTGGGAGCGTATCTGGTGAACCGTCACCATCACTGTCTTCAAGCACTTCAATGGTGAAATCCCAACTGTAGGAGGTTCCATCAGTAAGGTTTGCATAGACTGTGTAGGTCGTGTTTCCAATCGTTTCCGTTGGAATGCCCATCAGATATCCATTGGTTGGATCGATGGTCAATCCAGTCGGCAGGTCTGGCATGACCTCGTAGGTCAAGCCACTGCCCGCATAGTACGGTGGTACACTTGGTATCATCGAGTTGTTCACTGCAACAACTGTTGCAGGAGGACCAAATGGAGTCAAGTCAGGACCTGCAATACAGATTGGAGAAACAGCGTTTGGCCCATCACAGATTCCATCATCGTCGGTATCTGGGTCGCGTGGGTCTGTACCCGTGTTGTTTGCATCAAGATACAATCCAGTATCGGTTTCAGCTGTATCGTTGTAGCCATCACCGTCATCGTCCAAGTCCTCTTCAAGACCTGGTGTGCGGATTGGGTCGTTGATTTCATCGTAGTCAACAGGCAAAACGTCAGGCATACCGTCGCCATCCAAGTCTTCCAAGACTTCGAGGAAGAAGGTCCATGAAACACTCAGTTCGCTGGTGTTCGCCCACATGGTGTACGTCGAGTTGGACATAGTCATGTCTGGGGTTCCCCAAATCGATCCATTGCTCGCATCAAACTGCATCGATGTTGGTAGGTCAGGCGAAAGCGCATAGGTTGCACCAGAGAGGGTCATGAACGGAGCAATTTCTGAAACTTCAGAATTGTTGACCAAGACCACAGGTGTTGTGATCATATTCGGACCGTTGGTGATATCAGGACCTGCAATACAAACGCCTGCAATGGCATTTGGACCATCGCAGATTCCATCATCATCAGTATCTGGGTCGCTTGGGTCGGTACCCGTGTTGTTTTCGTCAACATAAATTCCCGTACCTGTTTCGGCAGTATCGTTGTAACCATCACCATCATCGTCCAAGTCTTCTTCGAGACCAGGTGTACGGATTGGGTCGTTGACTGCGTCGTAATCACCAGGCAAGACGTCCGGCATTCCGTCGCCATCCAAGTCTTCTAAGACTTCGAGGAAGATGGTCCATGACGTGCTTGTTCCATCGGTGAGGTTCGCCCACATGGTGTAGGTCGTGTTGGACATAGTCATGTCTGGTGTGCCCCAAATCGAACCATTGCTTGCATCGAATTGCATGCTCGTCGGCAAGGCTGGAGACAAACCATAGGTTGCTTCGCAAATCGTGCAATCCCAGGTGTTGCTTCCGGAGACTGCAACGGGTGAACCTTGGTAGGCATAGATATCGTTGCTTCCGCCATCGCCCACTTGTCCGTAGCCGTCCGATCCCCAGCATTTCGCATCACCGTTGTCAAGGATGACGCAGGTGTGGTATGTTCCAGTAGAAAGCGCAACGGCCGTTCGGCCCGTTCCGAGGTCAATCGCTGTGGATGAAGGTGCGTTGGTGTCCGTGTTGCTTCCACCATCGCCCAACTGCCCTAAGGTATCGTATCCCCAGCACTTCGCCTCGCCGTTGTCAAGAATGACGCAGGTATTGTATCCTCCAGTAGAAACCGCAACGGCCGTTCGGCCCGTTCCGAGGTCAATCGCTGTGGATGAAGGTGCGTTGGTGTCAGTGTTGCTTCCACCATCGCCCAACTGTCCCCTATCGTCCCTTCCCCAACACTTCACATCGCCGTTGTCGAGGATGGCGCAGGTATGGATACCTCCAGCAGAAATCGCAACGGCCGTTCGGCCCGTGCCGAGGTCAATCGCTGTGGATGACGGTGCGTTGGTGTTCGTGTTGGTTCCACCATCGCCCAACTGTCCGTAATTGTCCCATCCCCAGCACTTCACGTCGCCGTTGTCAAGGATGACGCAGGTGTAATAATTTCCAGTATCCACCGCAACGGCCGTTCGGCCCGTGCCGAGGTCAATCGCTGTGGAAGAAGGTTCGTCGGTGTTGGTGGTACTTCCAGGTACGTCGGTGTTGCTTCCACCATCGCCCAACTGCCCGTAGGAATTTTGTCCCCAGCACTTCAGGTCGCCGTTGTCAAGGATGGCGCAGGTGTGGGAATTTCCAGCAGAAACCGCAACGGCCGTTCGGCCCGTTCCGAGGTCAATCGCTGTGGATGAAGGTGCGTTGATGGCCGTGTTGATTCCGCCATCGCCCAACTGTCCAAATAAATCGTATCCCCAACACTTCAGGTCGCCGTTGTCAAGGATGGCGCAGGTGTGGGTTTGTCCAGCATCCACTGCAACGGCCGTTCGGCCCGTACCGAGGTCAATCGCTGTGGATGAAGGTGCGTTGATGTTGGCGTTGGTTCCACCATCGCCCAACTGTCCATTGTGGTCCCGTCCCCAACACTTCAGGTCGCCGTTGTCAAGGATGACGCAGGTGTGTTGTGATCCAGCAGACAACTTGTCGTTCGCATAAGCAAAGGACGCTACAGTCAATGGATAGAACGGTGCGATTTCATCAACATCGCTGTTGTTCAACAGAACAATTGGTGTATCAACAACCGTTGCACCACTGTTCGTATCTGGACCTGCAATACAAACTCCAGATACAGCGATTGGTCCGTCACAAATGCCATCACCATCGGTGTCTGGATTGAGTGGATCGGTTCCTGTATCGCTCGAATCAACGTAGGTGCCCGTATTGGTTTCAACCGTATCAAGCAAACCGTCTGCATCGTCATCGGTATCAGTGACAAGACCAGATGTTGGTCCTTCAGCTGCATCGTAATCTGCCGGCAGATCGTTGGCAAGACCATCACCATCGTAATCAGCAAGACTCTGCAGGTTGAACGTGAACGTCTCGGTTGCAGCGCCTGTAGCGCTGTGCGTGGCCGTTACGGTGTACGAGGTATTGGTCATGGTTGAATTGACCATACCGGTGATTTCACCGGTGCTTCCGTCGATGGAGAGGTTGCCCGGCAAGGCAGGCGACACCGTCCAAGCGGTGCTGCCGTTCCAGAACGGTGGATGGAAGCCAATCGCATCGATGGTTTGGTTCTCAACCACCGTGTGTGCGTTGTCCGTATCCACGCTGAAGTACAATTCGTGCGTGGTCGAATTACCGCTCTGATTGGCGTAAATCGTGTAGGTTTGATTGTTGGCATAGACCGAAGGTGTGCCACTGATTGTACCACCCGAGATGCTCATGCCAGCTGGCAAAGCAGGGTGTGTTTCCCAAGATACCGGTGGTGGTGTGTGGATAGTGATGTTCATCGGGTCGTAGGCCATCAAGCCGTTTGAGTTATCATTGGGGGTATCACCAGCGAGAAGGCATTCTTTTTGGGCAAAGATGGTATTACCAACAAGAACGACACTCGTTGAAGTTGCTCCGTCCCAGCAAACATCTGGAAGGGGAATTACCTCAGATCGATTTGTATCGGAGGTTGTAAACCATCCTGTACTGAATGCTGGATGGATCTCCTCGATCGGACGGAAATACATCGAGTCACCAAGTTGATACATATTGGTCATGGATTCGCCCTGGCCGTTGAATCCCCACCACTCGAAGTAAATCGTACCCCAATACGGATCGTCGTAGGTGAGGGGATGTGTTCCTGCTGTTGTCCCATCTGATGCCCACATCACACAATCGGTATTTTCCACAGTCGGAGTGTGTCGGGCTAGAAAATAGATGGTATTGTTTACGGAGAGCATATTTCTATTTGAAGTTCCACATAGACTGCCGCCCCAGTTGTCAGTTCCAGTATTAATGTCCTTAACCATAACCGTGCCTGAGGCAGTTCCGTCGCTCTTCCAAAATTCAGCTCCATTGGTCCCGTCATCGGCGAAGAAAAAGAGGGTGTTGTTATTACTCGTCAAAACGTGGGCATTACCGCTATCACTTCCGCTCTCGATGTCCTTGACCATGACCGTGCCTGAGGCAGTTCCATCGCTCTTCCACAATTCAGTACCATTGGTCCCGTCATTGGCTTGGAAATAGACGGTGTTGCCGACAGCCGCAAATCTCATGCTGCTGTGCCACATACTATCAGTTCCATTATTAATGTCCTTGACCATAACCGTGCCTGAGGCAGTTCCGTCGCTCTTCCACAATTCATATCCATGTGTCCCGTCATTGGCGATGAAATAGAGGGTATTGCCAGTAACTATCATTTGGTTTTGGCGATACTGGAGAATCGCACTATCTGAGGAAGTACTTCCGGGGTTGATGTCCTTGACCATAACCGTGCCTGAGGCAGTTCCATCACTCTTCCACAATTCTATACCATGGGTAACCCCATCGGATGGTCCATCGCTGCCCCAGAAGAAAATAGTATCCCCTATGGCATGGATTGGAGCATTAGTTCTCCAGTCATTAGTTGTGCCTCCGGGCATCCGATCGACGTCTTTTATGAAGACCGTTCCTGCTTCCGTCCCGTCACTCTTCCATAAACTATGATTAAAGGTACAACTGGGGTAGCTGTATGGACAGGTATTTCCGTTATACGAAGTAAAGAAGTAAAGAGTATCGTTAACAACTGTCAGTGAATTAGGAAAACCGTTTCCGGCGCCGTTTCTGGTATCCTTAACCATCCTTGTACCTGAGGTAGTTCCATCGCTCTTCCACAATTCCGCCCCGTAGGTTCCGTTGTTGCCCCCGAAATATGCTTCACCCTTGAAGGCAACCATATGGTGAGGCCGATTCATGTCGTTTGCAGCATAATTACTTGGGAAAGATTTGACAAGCCATTCTGTACCGTTGCCGTTGTAGAAATAAGCGTTGCCTGCTTGAGATGTGTAGTTGAGAGAGATCGGCGTCATCGCTTCGCGCAAATTTAGATGCGCACCTTCCACCGCTGAGGTGATGGTTGCGAACGGTGAGATAGAGAGCCAAACGGTCGTTTGGTAGGTTGTTCCGCTGATGACTGCAGTAATTGTGTATGTTGTGTTGCTTGTCTCAACCGTTGGTGTACCGCTGATGGTGCACGTGCTGCTGTCGATGGACAGGCCGGTTGGGAGAGAAGGTGAAACGGTGCAGGTTGCACCGGTGACGTTGGCAATGCCGGTGCTTAGTCCAGTGATGGCGGCTGGATCTAATGCCCACAATTCGGTTTTGTATTGGTTATCATGATGGCTGACATAGACGGTGGTGCCCATGGGTGCAATCGTTGTTCCAGTGAATGCACTGAGTCCCGCATTTACCGTACCTGAGGCTGTCCCATCGCTCTGCCACATTGAATATATAGTACCGCTGCTTGTTAGGTGTTTGAAATAGGCGGTGTCGCCGTGGGGTGTGAAGCCGACGATCTGGTTATAGTTGCTACTGGATGTGAAGCTCTTGAGCATGGTCGTTCCTGAGGTTGTTCCATCGCTTACCCACACACCCACCCTTTGGTACTGGGAACGGGCACCAACGAAAAAGAGGGTGTCGCCAACGGCTGTAAAGTGGTGGGGCGCTGTATCATAGACGCTTGAACACCCGCTGCAGGTGTCCTTGACCATCACCGTGCCTGAGGTTGTTCCGTTGGTCTTCCAAATTGTATATCTGTTGGCTACGGTGTATGCTAAGAAAAAGAGGGTGTCGCCAACGACTGTGAACTGACTGGCCCCACCGCCAGAACTTCCGCTGATGATGTCCTTGAGACACACCGTGCCTGAGGTAGTTCCATCGCTCTTCCACAATTCTGTTCCATTGGTTGGGTCGTATGCTCTGAAATAAAGGGCGTTGCCAAAACTCGTCAACTCGCTAGGGCTACTGTGCGCAACTCCATGGGGGCTTGCGTAGATGTCCTTTACCATTACCGTGCCTGAGGCAGTTCCATCGCTCTTCCACAATTCTCTTCCGTGGGTTCCGTCGTCGGCTTGGAAATAGAGGGTGTTGCCAATGGCTGTGAGTGAATTGGGAGAAGAACTGCCGCCACTGTTGATGTCCTTGACCATCACCGTGCCTGAGGTTGTTCCGTCGCTCTTCCATAATTCGTATCCGCTGGCGTCACCGGCTCTGAAGTAGAGGGT
>ENA-ORDA01001514-ORDA01001514.1-marine-metagenome-genome-assembly--contig:-NODE-1514-length-19414-cov-8.805244_pt1 | contig 19414 bp, 15 predicted proteins | sample MGYA00237778_ERZ508506 | MGnify/ENA primary metagenome ERZ508506 (study PRJEB26177, sample SAMN06267891) | marine metagenome | isolation source: Monterey Bay, California, USA | place: Pacific... | reverse complement strand
TGCACAGTCACTACAAAATATAATTAGACCTTGAGATGCTGTAATAGCATCCCGCTCGGCTGCTGTCATACGAGGTACAAGTAACCCCCCTGTGGTAGAAGTAATATCCAAAGCCGCAGAAGCGTCTGGGTTTTCATTATTAATACCCACTTGGGCATACGTTGTTGCAGTTAGTAATACCGCTGCTAAAAATGTAAATATGTTTTTCATTGGTCTGTGAATAAATAATTAATTAAAGCTGTCTCAAAAATAAAACATTACTTTTTATCAAAAAACCCAGGTAAAATTATTACCTTTTAATTAATCTAGTGGTAATACTGCCTTTGTCTGTAGCTATAGTCACTAAATATATAGCACTGTCTAACGAGGCTACATTTAATACTGCTACTCTCTGTCCAGATACTGCCTTTGCCTGTATCAATCTACCTCTTATATCTCTTATCTCTACTAGTGTTATAGCTGCTGTAGGTGATGCAATTGTTACCACATCATTTGCCGGGTTAGGATACATAGATATACTCGATGCAAGCACCTGTTGAGACCCCAGTGATCTGTCCTGGAAAACAACCACGAATCTATCATTGTACTGGCCCATATCACTTGTAAAGCTGTATGAGTCTTCCATTAGGTTTGTTACAACTCCTGCAAGGTTATCTATTAGATAAGGTGTTGCATCTAGCCAAGCTTCACCGTCAAAATCTGATAATGAGATTTTGTAAGAAGTAACCTCCTCTATAATAGAGGAGAACCCTAATGATACTGTCATCGTATTGTCAAAGGCTTCTCTACCTTGTATAGAGTACCCTCTATCACTACCTTGTATATGAGAATACAAAGAAACTTTAGAAGCAATATGACCATTATCATACTTGTTATCTACCCCAGGGGTAGCGCCGTCTATAAAACCAATTAAGGTATTTCCAGATAAACCGTAGGCACTACTGGTAACACTAAGCCAAAGTCTGTCTCTAGAGAGTGGGTTGTTTCTTAGGGTTGTATTTCCCGTTGCTAATCTCATCCCATTGTTAAAAGTTGCCGTGCCTTGTGCGCTTGCAAACACCCCAAAACCTTGAGCAGTAGAAATCACCCCGTTAGGAATAGCTCCTCCAGATGGAGCTGCTATACCACCTGTACTATTGTAGGCAGATACATCTTCCATACTGTAGTTATTACTACCATTAGTATTTGCCCCAGGATAATCTGGACTTGGGGCTAGGTTGTGCTCCCAGAAATAAAGTGCATCAAACTCTGGATTTGCCGCTAATAATGCATCTGCATCAATAGCAGAAGCATACGGGTTAGATAGCATGTTAGGGCTTTCTAGTTCTGTAACATTAAACCCTAGGGTTTGTGTAATAACACCCGTGTTTAAGGTTCCTGTGTTAAAATCATAATTAAATACACCACCAGCTCCGTTGTAAGAATCTTGTGGACGTACTAAGAATCCTTCACCTGCGTCTAGAGTACCAGTTTCATATAAGTTCCAGTCATCAAGCTCTGCATCTTGGAAGTTGAAACCTGTAATCCCAGCAATACTATTAAAGTTTGCAGTAGTATGGTCTTGAACATTCCAAGCAGTACTCCATACACCTTCACGTGTATCTGAACTCATAGGGCTACCCATAATCATAAAATCAAGAACATCTAGAGTTGGAGTATCTACAAGCACAGAAATTGTACCATTATTTGTTACTGTTACAGCATCTTGAGTTTGCACAACACTTCCTGTGTGGGCAACTGTAAGAGAACCTCCAGAATTAATTGTGAGGTCTCCAACTGCAGTTAAAGAACTTATTTCGCTTACAGTAAGAGAGCCGCCAGAATTAACAGTTAAGTTTCCTTGGGCAAAAATGCCTGAAGTAACTAGTACTAAGGCTAAAAGTGTAAATAATTTTTTCATTGGTTAATGATTAGTGATTAGTGACCGTCAATTTTTAAGATATTGAATATTTGGAGTAGAGATCTGTTTTTTAAAAGTGGCCGCCAAGGGCGCTCTATGGTATTAGGCCCTGGAATAAAATAAGCGCTGGTTGGGGCTAACTCCAAACCATCAAAAGAAACCGAGCTGTTAGTCTTGATAAAAAGTGAATTATATGGGCTCAAAAAAAATGTTTGACAATAAACAGACAAAGTGAAGAACAAAAAAAGAATTATAGCTTTAACCATACTATTATTGTAAATTTTAAGCACCCTATTTGTTAGGAAAACCCGCAATTTACTACATGAAAAAACACTACAATAACAAGATGTTTTTATGTTATAATTAGGAAAAGAATGTTTAGAAAAAACAAAATGTTTTTTCCGCATGTTTAATTTTCAAAAGGGTGATGTGTTAATTTCAAAAGGACAAAAACCTCAAATAATCCTTGAAAAAAGGAAATTAATTGGAGTTTAGAAAAAAATTAAAATTTTTCTATTGAAGAAACAAATTAATGGTGATTTGACACTACTATAATAAATTAATGTTTATTAGAAAGCAAATAATCACTTGGCGTCAAAGAAGTATATTCTTTAAAAGAATTGTAAAAAGTACTGTATGATTCAAAGCCTACCTCTGAAGATAAAGATTCTAAAGTACCTCTAGCAAGGAAATTATTCTCAATTAATTGCAAAGAAGCTTCAATTCTTGAATAATTCTTGAATTTTGTAAATGGATACTTAACATGCATTTTAAATATGTAAAAACAGTGTCTTAAAGGTACACCTGTTAACTTTGAGAACTCCTTGATATTAACTCCTTTTTGAGTAAATATGCTGTCTTCAAAAATATGTTTTTCAAACAAATGTATAATATCAATAACTTTATCTTTAGGATAAAGCTTTGCTATTTTTTTTTCAACTTCTGATACATTTGCAGAGATTGGATCTATTGACCAGGTGTTTTTTAAAATAAAGCTTTTGGAAATAGCTGCCTTATTTTTTTTATGTAATGATAGGTATCTCTTACGAGATAAAATTATGAGTGTTAAAATTATTGACCCTAAAATATAGATAAAATACTTTTTAAAAAACAGGTCATTTTTAAGAGCATAAAAACTATTGTTCAGAGCAGTTTCTTGACTTTTTTTAGCGTTTTCTGTTTTCCAAGTATTAAAAATAGTAGCTTCTTTATTTTTTAAAGCATCAGCACCTTTGAATATCAAATACATGTTTATAACATTGCTAGTATCCCAGGTAGCAATGTCACCATCAAAAGCACTTGCATACTCAAAAGCGGCCTTCATGTTGGTTACAGTGCTAGTATTCCAACAATCTCCATCTGTTTTAATATTTTGATTAAAATTAGTAGCACGTGAAAACATTCTCTCCATATTAGTTACTGAGCTTGTATCCCAATTTGTTATGTCTTGATTAAAGCCACTAGCATTAAAAAACATAAACTGCATATCAGTTACAGCGCTGGTATTCCAAAAATCTCCATTTGTGCTAATTTTTTGATTAAATTCTTGGGCATAAGCAAACATGCTACTCATATCAGTAACATTAGCGGTATTCCAATTTGTAATAGCACCGTTAAATTTCAAGGCACCTTTAAACATCTGCTTCATGTTGGTTACACTTTTTGTATCCCAATTTGAAATATTACCATTAAATTTTTCAGCATTTTCAAACAGACCTTCCATAGTAGTAACCTTGGCTGTATTCCAATTCGAAATGTCACCGTTAAATTTTAATGCACCTTGAAACACCTGAGCCATGTTAGTTACATTTTTTGTATTCCAACGATCTCCATTTGTATTAATATCTTGATTAAATGCTTGGGCATTAGTAAACATGCCACTCATATTAGTAATCTTAGCTGTATCCCAATTTGAAATAGCACCGTTAAATTTTAATGCACCTTGAAACATCCGCTCCATAGAAGCTACAGCGCTAGTATTCCAACTTTTTCCAAGTGTGTTAATATTTTGATTAAATTCTTGGGCATTAGTAAACATGCGGTTCATGTTAGTGACCTTAGCTGTATCCCAGTTTGAAATGTCACCGTTAAATTTCACCGCATTAGTAAACATAAACATCATGTTGGTCACATTTGCTGTATTCCAGTTTGAAATATCACCGTTAAATGATCTAGCACCATTAAACAAACCAGCCATAAGGGTTACATTTGTGATATTCCAGGTTGAAATATCACCGTTAAATTTTTCAGCATCTCTAAAAGCATCTCTCATATCCTTAACGGCTGCCGTGTTCCATGTACTTAAGTCTTGAGTTCCTGCAACATTAAAGACTTTACATTGATCAAACATTCCGTGTATATTAGTAACAGCTGCTGTATTCCATCCGGAGATATCTGCGTTAAAAATCATATAATCATTAACAGTTTCAGTAATTATTTTTAACTCATTTACAAAATTTTCACTATAAAAATTTCCGGAAAACATAAATTCCATAGTTGTTATTGTACTCACGTCCCAATCGTTAAGAGTTGCTCCTAATAAAGAAAAACAGTTTCTAAAGGCTTTTTTCATGGAGGTTGTGGCAGACAGATCTGGCTCATCTGTCGCAGAAACGGTTAGGTTTCTGGCGCCTTCAAAAGCCGAAGAAAAAGAATTCCAAATGCCTTCTCCCCAATTAGAAACATCTTGGATCATAACCCTAGAAGCATGATTTCCGTTCATATACATGCTACCAATGTCTTTTTTTAAATCATTTACAGCAATTGTAATGGTAAAGGTATCTGAAGAAGTATAGGTGTGAGTTGGAAATATAGCATTTGTGTGGGTTGTAGAAGTGCCATCACCCCAATCAATGGTAATATTTGCATAGTCTTTAAGAGGTAACTCGAAAGTACCACTTGAAATATTCCATGTAGAAACGAAGTTCTTATTTTGTGCGTTGAGAGCAAAAAATGATAAAATAAAAAAGATGAGCAAATATTTTTTAAACATTAAAAGGTCTTAAAAATTGAAAACAACAAATGTAATGTAATTGGAGTGGGAAAGGTTCATGTTTAACTATTCAAAAGGTGATGTCTATGATAAAATACTTTTATTGATTTTACAATCTTTGATAAAAATGACCCAGAGTAAGTAATAATACACGCCATTAATATGATGAAGCAATTTAATCAAAAATAAAATCATCTGCGTCTTTTAGAAACTCTAAGGCGTCTCTAGTGGTTTGTATATGCTGTTTATCTAGGGTAATGGTTTGTATAAATGCTGTTTCATACTCTTGGGTAGAGAGTTGTTTACCCAAACAATCGTATACTGCAGAGTGCCCCGGGTACATATGCCCATTTCCATCTTGGCCAATTCTGTTTACACCTATACAATAACTCATGTTTTCAATAGCCCTCGCCTGCAACAAAACATCCCAAGCAGCAATACGCTTTTGTGGCCAATTGGCAGTGTACAACAGCACATCATACCCTACATTATTGCGGGCCCAAACAGGAAAACGCAAATCATAACATATCAATGGGCAAATTTTAAACCCTAAATATTCAATAAAAACACGCGCAGCTCCAGATGTGAAAACCTGATGCTCACCGGCCAAGGTAAAGGTGTGTTTTTTATCATAGGTGTGTATCTCTCCAAGTGGAGTTACAAAAAGTAACCTGTTGTAAAAATCATCCCCATCTTTTATAATGATAGTTCCTACAATGGCACAAGAAAGAAGTTTTGACGTTGTAATAAGCCACTGCAAGGTGTCTCCATTTTGAGTTTCTGAAAGATGCTCCGCATTCATAGAAAACCCTGTGGTAAACATCTCTGGCAACACAATTAAATCTGTGGTGTTTGCCAGTGGGCTGAGTATTTTAGAAAAATGAGCTCTATTTGCCTGTGGGTTTTCCCAGTGCAAGTTAGACTGCACTATACTTACCCTTAGTTTGAGAGACTTCATGAGCTTAGGCCTCTAAAAGAGCTAGAACAGCATCACTGGATTGCATTTTAGCATGCTCTAAGGCAGTGTTACCTTTGTCATCTATGGCACTTTTATCTGCGCCATGAGCCAACAGTAGTGCTGCAATTTCTGGCTTATTAAAGGTAGCTGCAAAAATAAGAGCAGTAGCTCCATTAAAATTTGAAATGTTTACATCAGCGCCGCTATTAATGAGCAACTTGGCAATGGCACTGTAGCCTTTAAAACAAACACCCATAAGCGCTGTATTCCCTGAGGCGTCTTGAGTGTTTATATCTTGAGGCTGCTGCAAAATAACCCGTACAATATCCATATGTCCATAATAAGTAGCTAGCAGTAAGGCAGTAGAACCACGCTGATCTTTTTCTTGGGCCAATGAAGGATTTTCTTTTACTAAAGAGGTAACCATAGAAACATCTGCGTTTCTAATAGCGTCAAAAAGGGATGTACTCATAGTGTTTTAATTAAAAAAGCGAATAGTAAAGATACCACACCAAAGCCAATATAAAAAAGCCAAGCATTTCTGCTTGGCTTTTTATATTTATTTGCTACATGCTTGCCGGCTATCCTTTTATACTCGCAGATAGGTATTCGCGGTTCATGCGGGCAATGTTCTCTAGTGATATTCCTTTTGGACACTCTACCTCACAGGCTCCTGTATTGGTGCAATTACCAAACCCTTCTTTGTCCATCTGTTCTACCATATTAAGCACACGCTCTGAGGCCTCCACTTGCCCTTGGGGCAACAAGGCGTACTGAGATACTTTTGCAGAGGTAAATAGCATCGCACTTGCGTTTTTACAAGCAGCCACACAAGCCCCACAACCAATACAAGTTGCAGCTGCAAAGGAATCATCAGCATTTTCTTTGTTTACAGGAATTGCATTTGCATCAATAGTGTTTCCAGAGGTGTTTACTGAAATGTATCCTCCTGCATGTTGTATTCTATCAAATGCACTGCGGTCTATCATTAAATCTTTTACTACCGGAAATGCTTTGGCTCTAAAAGGCTCAATAACAATAGTATCACCATCGTTAAACTTACGCATATGCAACTGGCAAGTTGTTACCAATCTATCTGGACCATGAGGTTCTCCATTAATTTGTAAAGAACAAGACCCACAGATACCTTCTCTACAATCGTGATCAAACACCACAGGATTATCTCCTTGATTGATGAGTTGTTCGTTTAAAACGTCTAACATTTCCAAGAAAGACATATCTGGGGCTATCCCATCAACAGGATAGGTTTGTATTGCCCCTTTTGCATTTGTATTTTCTTGACGCCAAATTTTAAGTGTAAGTTTCATCTGTATCTTATTTATATGAACGTGTTTTCAATTCTATATTCTCAAAATTCAATTCTTCTTTATGAAGTAAGGCCTCTTTTGGAGCTCCTTTATACTCCCATGCAGAAACATACTTGAAGTTTTTATCATCTCTAAGTGCTTCTCCTTTTTGAGGACCATCCAGCTCTACGCTTTCTTCTCTAAAGTGACCTCCACAAGATTCTTTTCTATCTAAAGCATCTTTAGCAAAAAGCTCTCCTAATTCTAGAAAATCTGCAACACGACCTGCCTTTTCTAATTCTTGGTTTAAGGTGTCTTTTGTGCCTGGAACTTTTACATTGTTCCAGAAGTCTTCTCTCAATGCAGAAATTTCTTCAATGGCATCTTTAAGGTCTTTTTCATTACGGGACATTCCACATTTATTCCACATAATCTTACCTAGCTTTTTATGGTAATAATCTACAGAACGCTCTCCAGAGCCAGACATCAATTTATTGATGCGGTCTTTAACTTCGTTTTCTGCTTGGTCAAACTCTTTGGTGTCTGTGGGTATCTTTCCTGTTCTAATATCTTTAGAGAGATAATCTCCAATGGTATATGGTAATACAAAATATCCATCTGCTAGTCCTTGCATGAGTGCAGAAGCGCCAAGCCTGTTGGCACCATGGTCAGAGAAGTTTGCCTCCCCTGTTGCGTATAATCCTTCAACGGTAGTTTGCAAATTATAATCTACCCATAGCCCTCCCATTGTATAATGTACTGCAGGGTAAATCATCATAGGGGTTTTGTAGGGGTTCTCATCTACAATCTTCTCATACATCTGGAAAAGATTCCCGTATTTATTTTCAATAACGGCAGCACCCATTTTGTATATATCTGCTTCAGATGGGTTGCTAATTTTTTCTGTTAATGCCTTTTCTCTTCCATAACGCTCAATAGCTGTTGCAAAATCAAGGTATACTGCTTCACCTGTTTTGTTTACGCCAAAACCTGCATCACAACATTCTTTTGCAGCCCGTGAGGCAACATCACGAGGAACCAGATTACCAAAGGCCGGGTAACGACGCTCAAGGTAATAATCTCTGTCTTCTTCAGATAATTGGGTTGGCTTAAGCCTACCTTCTCTTATGGCCAAAGCATCTTCTTTCTTTTTAGGAACCCATATACGACCATCATTACGCAGAGACTCGCTCATAAGCGTAAGTTTAGACTGATGGTCTCCAGATACAGGAATACACGTTGGGTGTATTTGCGTATAGCAAGGGTTGGCAAAATAAGCGCCCCTTCTATGTGCTCTCCAAGAGGCAGTAACATTACTACCCATGGCGTTTGTACTTAAGAAAAATACATTACCATATCCTCCAGAGGCCAAAACAACGGCATGGGCAGAGTGGCGTTCTATCTCTCCAGTAACAAGGTTACGTGCAATAATACCTCTAGCTTTACCATCAACTTTTACAACGTCAAGCATTTCATGACGGTTAAAAGATTGTATTTTACCTCTATTTATTTGACGGTTCATTGCAGAATAAGCGCCCAGTAAAAGTTGCTGTCCTGTTTGTCCTTTAGCATAAAAAGTTCTAGAAACCAAAACCCCTCCAAAAGATCTATTATCTAAAAGACCTCCATACTCTCTTGCAAAAGGAACTCCTTGAGCAACACACTGGTCTATAATATTTGTTGAAACTTCTGCCAAACGATGTACGTTTGCCTCACGAGAACGGTAATCTCCACCTTTTACAGTGTCGTAGAATAACCTGTAGGCAGAATCTCCATCTCCTTGGTAGTTTTTTGCTGCATTAATTCCTCCCTGTGCTGCAATTGAATGTGCACGCCGCGGAGAATCTTGGTAGCAAAATGTTTTTACGTTGTAGCCTAGTTCTGCAAGAGTTGCAGCGGCGCTACCGCCCGCAAGTCCTGTACCAACAATAATAACATCGATGTTACGCTTGTTTGCTGGATTTACAAGGTCAATTTCGTTTTTATGTTTGGTCCACTTATCTGCTAGTGGTCCTGAAGGTATTTTAGAATCTAATATAGACATAGCGATGTTTTTAGTGTGGGAGTTGATTTAAATGCAAGTAAATGGCAATAAAAATAAACCCTACAGGTATTAGTATTGCGTATACTTTGGCAAATCTGGTTAATGCCACAGAATATTTGTTGTTAAACCCTACACTCTGGAAAGACGAGGCAAATCCATGCCATAAATGCATAGCCAGTAGTGCAAAAGAAACTACATAAAGCCCAACACGTACTGGGTTTTCAAATTTATGAACTGTTTCTGCGTAGTATCTAGTTGGATCTTCTGGGTGAGATTCAACATACTTGTGTATCATTTCTGGAATCCAGAAATCATAAAAATGTAGTCCTAAAAATGCCAGGATTACCAACCCAGAAATAATCATATTTCTGGAGGCCCAACTAGCGTTTGTGCTTCCTTTATAAGAGGCGTACTTTACCGCTCTTGAGCTTCTGTTTTTAAGCTCTAACACAAAGCCCATCACAAAGTGAAATACAACACCAAAAATCAGTATTGGTTGCAAGAGTCCTTGAACAAGGCCATTGTTTCCCATAAAATGGGACCAACTATTAAAAGTGTCTGGAGAGAGTACTGCTGTTGCATTAATAACAAAATGCTGTCCTAGAAAAAATACTAAGAACAAACCAGAAAGTGCCATGGCAACTTTTCTAGCAATTGAAGAGGATATAATTCCCATTATCGTTGAGTTTTCTAAATTTCTACTTGCAAAAATACGTCTCAAATTGCGTATCAACAAACAATAGCTTTTGTTTATTATCAATTTAGAATTGATATGCCTAAACAGCGCTTATTTATTTTACTTCTACTTTTTTATTTATTGTGAAATCTCCCATAGAAACCTCAACAACATAGCTCCCTTTGGGTAAATAAAATGTGCCATTAGCTCCTTGAAAAGTTGAGATATCCTCTTTTTCAAGTTGTTTTTTCCCCTTTTGAGAAATACTAGCGTTGTAAGGCACAACATTAAATCCTTTGGTTAAAATAACCTCCCATGAATTTAAAACGTTTCCGCTTTCTTGGGTTACTGATATTTTAGCTTCACCCCCTAAAGGCGCAAAAATCTGCAGGGGTATACTTGGCTCAAAATAAGCTCCATAATTATTAAATCCTGTGCTTCCCCAACGACGACTCGCCCTTACACTTGCAATATCTGCAAGCATAAGACTGCCTATTGTTTTTTCTGAAATACCCTGCAGTAAAGAAATATCTGCCTTGTAAATACTACGCCCATGAGTTCCTAGCAAAAGGTGTTTGTCTCTGGCTTGAATTGTTAAGTCATGTACCGCAACATTCGGTAACCCCTCATAAAAAGGGTTCCAAGAAGCGCCGTTATCAAAAGAAGTATAAGCGCCATTATCTGTACCTAGGTATAATATAGATGGGTTTGCTGGGTCTTCTCTGATTACGTTTACCGCGGCGAGGGGTAAATTGTTTGAAATGTTTGTCCAAGATGCTCCATAATTATCACTCATATATACATAAGGCGTGAAATCATCCCAGCGATAACCGTTGAGTGTTACATACACGCGCTGCTTTTCATGCATCGAGGCTACAACACGAGAAACCCAAAGATCTTTTGGTAATGTAGAAGAAATATCCTGCCAGTCACTCCCTGAGTTTTGAGACACAAAGACCTTCCCGTCATCACTCCCGGTGTACAACAACCCGAACTGAAATTTAGACTCATCGATACTAGTTAGGGTTCCGTAGGCAACATTTCCTTGCTTACCACCGCTGGTTAAATCTTCAGAAATTGCAGTCCAGTCTGTTCCCCTGTTCATAGAGCGCATTAATTTATTGCCTCCTAAATATAATATATCTTGATTGTGTGAGCTTAGTAAGATTGGTGTTTGCCAATTAAATCGATAGGGGCTATCTCCTAGCTCATGCTTGGGCTGGATGTAGGTTTGAGTATTATCCGCTCTGTTTAACCTAAAATAATTCCCGAATTGAAATCCTGTGTATACCACATTGCTATCTCGTGCATCTGTTTGTATCTGCATGCCGTCTCCTCCCATGATAAACTCATATGGGTATTTCCCGTTTTGCCTCCAGCCCGGGCTCTCTTGATAGGTGTGAGCGCCTACCCAAACCCCATTGTCTTGGAGGCCCCCATATACGTTGTAAGGCTCCTGATTATCTACGTGTATGGCATAAAACTGCCCCACAGCGGGTTGGTTGTTTTTAATCCAGTTTGCGCCATCATCATAGCTAATATTAACACCACCGTCATTACCGTTGATTAGGTGTCCTGGCTTGTTTGGGTTGATCCATAAAGCATGGTGATCTGCGTGTACATTTGGGGCAGAAATAGAGCTGAATGTCTTACCTGCATCTTTAGATTTTAATATGGGCACACCATAGATGTAGACACCGTCTTTATTACTTGGATCTACGTGTATTTTACCAAAGTAGTATCCATAACTGTAATAAATACCGTCCAAAAAGCCCTCATGAGTTTTACTCCAAGTAAGCCCGCCGTCCATGCTTTTGTAAACCTCTGCGCCAATTACCGGGGTGTCAAACAACATTGCGTTTGCATCTTCCAGATAAGTAGCTAGATCTGCAGGAATAACAGCGCCCCCACGCACCATACTCTTTACGTTATCTGCCCTGTATTTTTCTTGAAAGCCGTTGTTTTTTAAATATGTATTAAGTTTTTTATTATCTAAGGCTAAAAAGGCTTCACGAGTCATGGTTTTAAATTGCTCTTTAGACAAGCCTCCTGATTTGCGAGAAGATCCTGCGTCTTCTCTTCTGGCCTGATTGTCATGCACGGCATATACTGTGCTTTCGTCAAAAACCGCAAGGCCAATACGCCCCACACCTTCTCCTGTTGGAAAACCGCTTTTTGGAGTAGAAACTTTTATCCAAGAGCTTCCACCATCTGTACTTTTAAAGATGGCACTCCCTGAGCCGCTACCTCTAAAATTCCAGGCTTTACGGTCTTTATCCCAAGAGGAGGCAAACATGATATTAAAATTATTGGGAGCTGCATCCATCTCTATAATACCGCTTTGGTTGTTTACAAAAAGTGTTTGTTCCCAAGTAACACCGCCATCTGTAGTTTTGTATACTCCGCGCTGATTATTTTTAGAATACAAGTGCCCCACCACGCTTACAACCATATGTTTTGGGTTGGTTGGGTTTATTAATATTTTACTTATATGGTGGCTATCTGCAAGGCCAAGATGCTCCCAGGTGTCTCCATTGTTAGAGGAGCGCAAAAGGCCAATACCTGCATAACTTGAACGAGAAGAATTTACCTCTCCTGTACCTACCCAAATAGTTCTTGTGTTCCAATCTACAGCCAAGCTACCTACATTTTGGGTAGGGCTATTGTCTAAAATAGGTGTAAATGTAGTACCGTTATTTACGGTGTGCCAAACACCACCACTAGCATAACCAACATAAAACTCTGTTGGATTGCTAGGGTTTACAGCCAAGTCTACCACACGGCCACTCATAATGGTAGGGCCTATATTGGTAAAAGGAAGGTTTTTAACAAGAGAGTTTTCTGTGAGTGTTTGTTTTTCTTGTAAAGAAGCAAGCACTCTGTCTGAGGGAGATGGAGCTTGTTGAGCAAGACCAAAATAGGCCGTAAAAACAAGCAACAAAAGGATGTATTTTTTCATTAGTTTGATTTAGAAAATGTAAAATACAGAAAGCACAAACCACCTCAAAATAATGTTAGAAAATTTAACATCGCCTTTTTCTTTTTTGGTCATATTCAAGTTTTTTTAACTAAAAATCCATTGAAATACAAAATAACGTGCTTTGGTGTATTGAATAAAAATTGCAATCCTTACTTTTGAAAATACCTTGCATTAAAAAATTACTATTTATGAAATACCACCAAATAGATTCAAAGCTTTACATTAAAAACCGCAAAAACTTTATGGCTCAAATGAAGTCCTCGAGTTTGGCCGTATTTAACAGTAATGACATATACCCAATTGGCGCAGATAGCACGATGCCTTTTGAGCAGGCAAGAGATATTTTATATTTAAGTGGCGTAGATCAAGAAGAAAGTATTTTAGTGCTATTTCCAGAGTGTCCTAACCCAGATCACAAAGAAATTTTATTTTTAAAAGAAACCAACGAGCACATTGCAATTTGGGAAGGAGAGAAACTTACCAAAGAAAGAGCCCTTGAGGTAAGCGGTATTAAAACAGTGTATTGGCTGCAAGATTTTGATAAAATAATGCGAGAGCTTATGGCACAAAGCCAAACCATTTATTTTAACACCAATGAGCATTACAGGGCAGCCATAGAAACACAAACAAGAGAAGACCGCTTTATACTAAAAACAAAAGCAAGTTTTCCTGCACACACCTGGGCAAAGAGCAATCCTATTTTGCAACGATTACGCGCTGTAAAAGACCCAATAGAGATAGCTTTAATTCAACAAGCCTGTGACATTACACAAAAAGGGTTTAGAAGAGTCTTAGGATTTGTAAAGCCTGGTGTTTGGGAGTTTGATATTGAGGCAGAGTTTATGCATGAATTTTTAAGAAATCGTTCTAAGAAATTCGCATACACACCAATTGTGGCTAGTGGAAATAATGCCAATGTATTACACTACATTGAAAATAACCAACAATGTAAAGCAGGTGATTTGATCTTGCTAGATGTTGGCGCAGAATACGCAAACTACAGCAGTGATATGTCTCGTACTATTCCTGTTAGTGGCAGATATACAGCTAGACAAAAAGCTGTTTACAACGCTGTAAACAGCGTGAAAGAGCAGGCCACTAAATTGCTAGTTCCTGGAACGCTTTGGAAAGAATACCATAAAGAAGTAGGCCATATTATGACCAGCGAATTATTAGGTCTAGGGCTTATAGATAAGGCCGATGTTAAAAATGAAAACCCAGACTGGCCAGCCTACAAAAAATATTTTATGCACGGCACATCTCACCACATGGGATTAGACACCCATGATTATGGATTACTTTGGGAGCCTATGCAGGCAAATATGGTATTCACAGTAGAGCCTGGTATTTATATCCCAGAAGAAGGTTTTGGTATTAGACTTGAAGATGATGTTGTAATACAACAAACTGGAGCTCCATTTAATTTAATGAAAAATATCCCAATTTTAGCAGATGAAATTGAGGATCTCATGAACTCTTAGCCGCCTGCTGGTTTTGTTTTTTTTGTATGCTTAAATATGTTTACACTTATAAAAACTAGCAGCCCTGGAAGCACCCAACCCATCCCTTGTTTTGCAAATGGAATCCATTGTTTAACACTATCTAAAGATCCTGGGCTCATGAAAAATTCCAAAAAATCTGGAATACTAAACACAAAGGTAGTTATCGTTACTGCTCTAAAAATTAAGGCAGAGGCAAGCCTTGTGGGTATGCTGTTAAGTATAATTAGCACAATGGTAATTGGGTAAATAAACATTAAGGCGGGCAAGGCTACATTGATAATAAAACTAACATCAAATTGCCCAACCAAAACCCCTATAAGACAGCCCATAATTGAGGTAATTGTATAGGCCCATGGAGTGTTTTTGGCAATCCCCTTTACAAAATCTGCAGTTCCTGTTACTATGCCAACAGCAGTGGTGAAGCATGCCAATGCTACCAATACCCCTAAAAAAGCAGTGCCATAATCACCCAAGGTGTTTGTACTTAATATGTTGAGTAAATCTATTCGCTCGGTGACTTGCAAATCTGAGCTATAATAAGCTCCAAGTGCAATAAGGCCCCCATAAACTAAAAACAACCCTATGCCAGCTAAAAGCCCAGAGCGAGCAATCATGCGTTTTTTTTCTTGATAATTGTACTTGTCTTGCAGGGCCAATGAAATTACAATTACGCCTCCAACTACAACACCTCCAAGCGCATCAAAGGTTTGATAGCCCTCCAAAACTCCTTCAGTAAATGTGTTTTCAAAAATAGTATTCCCCATAGGCGCCAGATCTGCAAAGAAGCCTAAAGCAATTATTAGTAAAAGTAACAATACAATTAAAGGGGTTAAAAACGTACCGATAAGACTTAAAATACGGGTCCTATTTAAGGCAAAGACCAGTACCAACGTAAAATAAATAGCACTTATACTTAGAGAAGAAATATCAAAATAAGGTGCAACAGCAATTTGGTAGGCAACAGATGCCGTTCTAGGAGAAGGCAAGCTAACACATATACTATATATGATAATGGCATATATTATTGCAAATTTGGGAGAAACCTTATTGGCAAAATCCAAAAGAGTTCCCTGCAATCGCGAATGCCCGTAAATAGCCAAAATGGGTATTACTACTGCAGAAAGCGCAAAACCAATAGCCACCCACACCCAACTACTCCCGGCATTATAGCCTAAAAAGGGAGGCAATATTAAATTTCCTGCACCAAAAAACAAGGAAAACAAAGCAAAAGCAACAAGGTATGTTTGTTTGGTGAAATTCATAGAAAAGAATCTTGTTAATGGCTATTTTTGTAACCGAGCTTCAATATACCAAAATGATTTTTCACTACCACAATACCCCAATACATTATCACAAACAAGGCACGGGTGCTGTAATTGTGATGCTGCATGGATTTCTGGAAAGTAGTACAATGTGGCAAAAAATAGCCGCCGTATTATCTAAAAAAAATACTGTGCTTATGGTAGACCTTCCGGGTTTTGGGCAAAGTGGTGTGCTTGATAAAACACTCACCATGGAAGCCATGGCAACTATTGTTTGTGAGGTATTAGCATTTGAGAATTTTAAAAGCGCGACACTCTTGGGGCATTCTATGGGCGGCTATGTAGCTTTGGCCTTTGGAGAATTATTTCCAAAAAAACTGGACAAACTAATTTTATTAAACTCGAGCCCTACCCCTGATAGCCGCTCACGAAAAGAAAACAGAGATAGGGCCCTAACTATTATTGATAAAAATAAAGCTGCCTTTATCACCATGGCCATCGGCAATCTATTTAACGCTAAAGAAAAATCCAAACATACCTTGGCCATTAAAGGTCTTAAAAATGAAGCCCTGCATATTTCAGCAAATGGTGTTGCGGCTGCCATTAAAGCAATGCGTGATAGAAAAGACAGATGTACACTACTAAAAAACGTTCCCTGTGAAAAGCATGTTATTGCTGGAACCCATGACCTTATTATGCCCCATCAAGATATTGTTGCGGTGTCAAAACAAACCAATACAACTCTCCACTCCATTGAGTGTGGCCACATGAGTTGGCTAACCAATGGCCCAGAGGTTATTGCCCTATTACAAAGTATTATTTAACTGCTTTAAAAAATCTTACTCGTTTTCTTGAGTAGCACTCCAACCTCTTGCTATAAGAGGTATTTTGGTATTATCTCTTGTGATAAGGTGAGTTCCTTCCGTAGGTTTTAAAACATGACCTATTACCGTCATGTTGGGGTTGGCTTTTATTTTAGGATAATCATCTTGAGAGATGGTAAATAACAACTCATAATCTTCTCCACCATTGAGCGCAATTGTTGTGCTGTCCATATTAAACTCCTCAGAGGTGGTAATTACTTGAGGGTCTAGAGGTATTTTATCTTCATAAATTGTGCACCCAACCTTAGACTGCTTACAGATATGTAATATTTCAGAAGAAAGCCCATCACTTACATCAATCATCGAGGTAGGTTTTACACCCAGGTCTTTTAATAGCGTAGGAATGTCTTTTCTGGCCTCTGGTTTTAATTGTCTTTCTATCAAATATGAGTAAGGCTCTAGGTCTGGTTGTGAGTTTGGATTTACTTTAAACACCTGCTTTTCTCTTTCTAGAATCTGTAGGCCCAAATAGGCTGCGCCCAAATCTCCTGTGAGTAAGACCAAATCATTCTCTTTTGCGCCATCTCTATACACCAACTGCTTTTTATCAACTTCTCCAAGAGCCGTAATACTTATCATAAGCCCATGGGTAGAAGATGTTGTGTCTCCTCCAATTACATCTACATTGTAATATTTGGCAGCAGTAGCAATACCTGCATATAGCTCCTCTAGGGCCTCAACAGGAAATCTATTTGAAACGGCAATAGAAACTGTAATTTGAGTAGGCGTTGCGTTCATGGCAAAAATATCGCTCACATTAACAACCACGCTTTTATACCCTAAATGCTTTAAAGGCATGTAGCTCAAATCAAAGTGTACTCCTTCAATCAACAAATCTGTGGTTACCACCGTTTGTTTTTTGTGGTCAATAACAGCGGCATCATCTCCAATGCTCTTTATTGTTGAGCTTTGCTTAACATCGAAATGTTTGGTGAGGTGTTCTATTAGCGCAAACTCTCCCATTGAAGAAATGGGTGTTTTTAAAGAATCTTTATTTTCTAACATGAGTGGTTATTTATGTTGGGCAAAAATAGGGCTTGTATTGCAGATGGTGTTACTAATTCTAAAATTTATACTCCTTTAATTGATTGTATCTGGGTAATTGGCATGTGTGGCCATTGTGAGATTTACTTTACAATGTGTTTACAAAACGTTAATAGCGCTGGCTTTGTATTTCATTTTTAATACGTTTGTCTAATAATAAACTCACTTTAGGTATTTTAATAGTACTTATTAGTTAGGTTTACAATAAAAAATTCTGAAAATGAAACAATCACTAATTATTTTGTCTTTTTTATCCATCATTAGCATGTCTGGGCAAACACCTTGCACCAACGGAACTGCAGGAGATTATCCATGTAACGGCTATGATCTTCAGTCATTTATAAGTCTGGATGAAATGGACGCCTTTGAAGGGAATGACTCTTGGGGCTGGACAGACCCTCAAACAGGAAAGGAGTATGCCATTATGGGACTGAATAACGGAACAGCCTTTATTGATATCTCAAACCCAGTTGCCGCAGTCTATCTAGGAAAACTTCCAACACATACTCAAAACAGCATATGGAGAGACATTAAAACGTACAACAACCATGCGTTTATTGTAAGTGAAGCCTCCAATCATGGAATGCAAGTTTTTGATTTAACTAGGTTGCGAGATGTCTCTAACCCTCCAGAAAACTTTGACGAAGATGCACATTATAACGGTTTTGGAAATGCACACAATCTTGTCATTAATGAAAACTCAGCTTATGCCTATGCGGTAGGCACCTCAACTTTTAATGGCGGTCCTCATTTTATAGATATTTCAAACCCTTTAAATCCGATACCAGCGGGCGGATATGGCGATGATTCTTACAGTCACGATGCGCAAGTGGTAACCTACTCTGGTCCAGACACAGAACATCTTGGAAAAGAAATACTCATTGGCAGCAATGCAAATGAGATTGTAATTGTAGACATAACCAATAAAAACAATCCCATTGGCCTATCTACAATATCATACTCAAACGTAGCTTACACCCATCAGGGATGGTTTACAGAAGACCAACGTTATTTTATTGTAGGAGATGAAGTTGATGAGCTAAACATAGGATTTAATACCAGGACCATCATTCTGGATTTTGAGGATTTAGATAATCCACAATTTCATTTCGAGTATGAAGGCTCTACCCAGGCTATAGACCATAATGGTTATGTGAAGGGTGACAAGTATTATTTATCAAGCTACAGGGCAGGTATGAGAGTTCTTGATATTTCAGATATTGAAAATGGAACCATGACAGAGCTTGGTTTTTTTGATACATATCCAGAAAGTAACTCTGCAAATTTTAACGGAGTATGGAACGTGTATCCATATTTTGCTAGTAACAACATAGTAATTAGTGATATAGAAAGAGGTTTCTTTTTAGTAAGGGATCCCAGTTTGGTTCAAGAAGAAACAACATTAAATGATTTTGAAATAGCTCCAAATCCAGCAAAGAAAAACATCACAATTACAGCCACTGGTGAGCCAATAGAATCTATAGAAGTTTTTAATATACTAGGGCAGCGTGTTTTAAATTTAACATTTGATGCCACAAGTTCAAAAAATTTAACCATCACATCTCTTAAAAGTGGCATGTACCTTGTTAGAATAAATTCGCAGACCACAAAGCGTTTAATTGTTAAGTAGTCACAATGAAAAACCTCTCAGCTTTATTTATAATTGTCTTTGCATTATTTTGCTCTTGCTCGAATGACGACGGGGTAAATCTGCCAGGTACATCCCCAGAAGATTTTTTGGGAGAAATTGACTTTATTACCACCTTTGGAGGTAGTCAAAATGAGGCCATTGTAGCTGTTGTACAGGCCAGCGATGGCGGCTATGTTTTGATGGGCTCTACAAATAGTACAGATGGAGACATAAT
>ENA-ORDA01001511-ORDA01001511.1-marine-metagenome-genome-assembly--contig:-NODE-1511-length-19441-cov-4.690715_pt1 | contig 19441 bp, 27 predicted proteins | sample MGYA00237778_ERZ508506 | MGnify/ENA primary metagenome ERZ508506 (study PRJEB26177, sample SAMN06267891) | marine metagenome | isolation source: Monterey Bay, California, USA | place: Pacific... | reverse complement strand
CCTTTTGTCTATTATCTGTTTACACGTAACCACTTATAAGGAGTGTCTAGTATGTCTTATGTTTCCACGCGCCAACGTCGTCTCGACCGCGCAATCAGTCAAAGCAACACCCGTCGCGTCATTGATTGGCTTGGCGGTATCACGCTCGCATCAGTGTTCGGTCTGTTCTTTGCCTTCATCATTCTTAACTGGCTCACCGGATGCGGCGAACGCTTCCCCACTGACTCCGTCGGTGGCTACGTGCAAGGCGAGTGCATCACCCCAGTTGATATATATCGCGACTACCGCGCCAACCACAGCACAGGGGACAAGTAATGTTTTCTGATCTGTACGAGGTACGCCGTCGAGGTGACATGTGGGCTGTCGTTCACATCCGCAGCGGACGCTCAGTAGAAGAGCGCATCCGTTACCGCAACTATGCAGAAGAATTGTGCCGTCGGTACAACGCCTGCATCTAACTGATTAAGGAGTTAATCATATGGCTAGAATAAGTAACCGTGAAGTCGGTGATCTCGTAAACAAGCGCGAAGAGTTTGTTACCAACAATGAGACGATCACATCGTCTATCAACAGCAAGGGTTTGTATGTTGTCTATTCGTATGGGCAACACTTCCCCATGTATGCGCACGACGCCGACACCAATCAGTGGTTCGGTAACAGCGACAAGTACAGTCGCACCACGTCACGTCACCAGTCTCATGCACAACCCGACGCTGACATCCACTGGACAGATACCGATACCCTGTCCGCGCTCGTTAACTCAGGTTCGTACGCCGCCGCGTGTGCTGACCGCATCTTATAGGAGCCGCCATGAATATCACCGTGCGCATCGCAAACAACTACGGCAACCGCGTCGTGTATCCCGTGTGTCCTCGCGCTCACACATTCGCAGAGATGGCAGGCACAGCAACGCTGACCGACCGCGTTATCTCATTAGTTAAATCACTGGGCTACGAAGTCCGCATCAAACAGGAAACGCTATGAATATATTCGTGCTCGACACGTGCCCAACCATCGCCGCGCAAATGCAAGTAGATAAGCATGTGGTAAAGATGCCTCTCGAGTGTGCGCAAATGCTGTCGACCGTTCACCGGCATTACGGTAGCGACGACGTGCAACTGTACAAGTCAACGCACAAGCATCATCCGTGTACATTGTGGGCGGCAACATCACGTGCAAACTATGCGTGGTTGTTCGATCACTTCCGTGCGCTTAACGACGAGTACTTTCACAGGTACTACAAGAACCACCTTTCGTGGACCAAGCTACGCGACGTCCTCGCAGAGCCACCAGCTCAGATGCGCGACGACGATCCAACCCCATTCGCACAGGCTATGCCTGACGAGTACAAGCACGACGATGCTGTCGTTGCTTACCGTGCCTACTACATAAACGAGAAGGCAAATCTACTCACGTACACAAAGCGTGACCAACCTACATGGCTGACGTGTTGACAGGTTATCTGTTTACATGTAATCATGTGTAACCAAACGTGCACATATGAGTGCATACAGGAGTAAATCTATGGCTAGTATAAATGAGTGCAAGGCAACCGCCTCTGCAATTTTCCGCAAATCACCAAAAGCTGTACCGATGTTGCATGGTGCGCCCGGCATGGGTAAGAGCGACGCGGCTATTCAAATCGCTGATGACTTAGGCATTCCCCGTGATCGTGTGCTTGTCGTACACATCAACAACCATGATGTTGTCGACTTCACTGGTGTGCCCTCTGTTACCGACGGTATGACCGTGTTCAACCCAACCAAGATGTTCTATGACTTCCGCCAAGGTACAGGCGCAGGGATGATTGTGCTCGAAGAGTTAGCGCAGTCCAACCAACAGTTGCAGACGTGGGCGGCAGGCTTCGTGTTAGAGCGCGAGACCCCGATGTTCAAGGTAGACGATGACGTCGTGATGATCGCCACAGGTAATCGCGCAGAAGACCGCGCAGGTGCCAAGCCACTGTTAGGCCACCTCAACGACCGCATGTACCACTTCGACGTAGAGACTTCGCTCGATGATTGGTGCGAGTGGGCTATGAACAACGGTGTCGACGCAATGGGTATCGCGTTCCTTCGCTTGCGCCCTAACCTTCTCAATGACTACGACCCCAACAGGCGTAGCAATCCAACCCAACGCTCGTGGACTAAGCTGTTCACAGAAGTGCCTAACGACTTACCCACTAACATGTATCTGACTGCTGCCGAGGGTAAAGTCGGTGAAGGTGCCGCCGCCGAGTGGGTAGCCGCACGTGACATGATGAACAAGATGCCTAGCATCGACGTCATACGTCTGCACCCTGCTGATACTGAGGTGCCACAAGAACCTGCGGTCAAGTATGCCGTGTCGACTGCGCTGTCTATGACTGCAACGCCTGATACGTTTGGCCGTGACATGATGTATGTGTCCCGACTGCCTAAGGAATTCCAGATGGTGTACGTCACTGACGCGCTGAGGTTATCGCCGCAGTTGCAACAGACCAAGGACTTCATCGACTGGGCTATCAAGAACAAAGACATCTTTATGGGAGGTAATTAATATGACTATGCAAGAACAACTCCGCGCCGCCATGCTTGCCGCGCAGTCAACACCCGTCGAAGCTGAACCCGTTGTCCAAGCCATGGATACGGTGTCACCGTCGATCCCTTCTACGTATAATTACGTAGACCACGACTCATCATCCGTCGTCGCAACACCTGACCCCGGTAACGTCAACGCCGCACCTGTTAACGTGTCAACTCCTCAACCAGTTAGACAGACAGTCAACGTCAAGAATCTCGACGAGAAGGCTGTGCTCGTTCAGGTCAAGCGACGCATGTACTCACCGTACAAGCTAGACACTGAGGAGACACGTGCGTACGGCGCAGGCAATGTTAACAAGCATCTGTTTGAAGGCCGTAACAACCGCGTCAAAGAAGCAATCAGCAAGTACACCGAGGTCTACACGTATGCCAAGGACAACACTGTACCGTGGACTACTGGCGTGGAACTGCTGAACATCCAGAACTATATGGATTTCACCACCGGACTGCGCGAACTTATCCACAGTGCCAACGACGCTGTCGACGATCTCTATAACAACTGGGATGCAGAGGTAGCCGCTGACTTAGCGCGACTATCTGCCATTGCCGCGTCGAAGGGTAAGCCAAGTCTCGCCAACCCTGATGACTATCCTGATGCAGATGAGATGCGTGCCAAGTTTAGTATCGAGATACGGTACATGCCTGTGCCATCAGCTGACGGTTTCGACCCACGACTGGGTATCAGCGACGAGGACAAAGCTACGGTTCAGAAGCAACTCGACGACGCAACTGCTAACGCAAGTGCACATGTCCTTAATGAGATGATCGAGCCAATGCGTCGCGCTGTCAGTAAATTGACAGTCAAGATCGGCGAAGACGGTAGCGTGTTCCGTGACTCCATGATCGACAACATGGTGGACGTGGCATCACGCATGGCCAAGGTCAACGTGTCCGACGACCCTGTGATCGCCGAGCGCATCAAAGACCTACAGTCCCTCGTTGGTACATACGCCAACAACAAAGACATGCTTCGTAACGTACCGTCGGTGCGGGAGAAGGCTGCAACACAAATCGACGACCTGATGAGCAAAATGCAGGGGTTGGTCTGATGGCAATCTATGAAGTCGAGGTGCAAGTAGAGACATCACGCAGAGTGTATGTCGAAGCTGACACAGAAGCCAAAGCCGCTGATCTAGGTAGACAAGAGGTTCTCAACTTAGTCGGCGGCAACACATCCGAGTACCAAATCTTAGCAATCGGAATTATAGAGGAGTAATACTATGAACGCCCAACTACAGCACACTGCACTCGATGAGTTGCAACGCAAGGTAGGTAAGGCCAAGTCACTATTGATATTGGATCACCCATTCTTTGGTACCGCATGTACCAAGCGCCCTATCATCTACACTGATACGGTACCTACCGCCGCCATGTCTGCCACTGGCCAGATGTATATGAACGTGGACTTCTGCGCACCGTTAACTGTGCAACAGCTTATGTTCTTACTGGCACACGAGGCCATGCACTATATGCTTGCACATGGTTTACGCCGTGGACACCGTGACCCACAAGCATGGAACGTAGCCGCTGACAAAGTCATTAACGACACGTTGATCGACGCTGGTGTAGGCGACTTCATCGACGGAGGCATCACATTAGATGGTGCACGTGAGATGGCCGCTGAGTCCCTTTACGACGAAAACGACGACGGCGACGGTCAAGGTCCAGGCGGCCTCGGCAACGACATCGGCGACCCTACTGATGCAGATGGGCAACCCCTTGACGACGCAACCATTCATCAACTTGAGGCTGAGGCTAAGATCGACGCCATCCAATCTGCCAAAGCCGCCAAAGCTGTGGGCAAACTACCTGCTAGTATCGAGCGCATGGTCGAAGAGTTAGTTAACGTATCAACTCCTTGGTACGATATTCTTGAGCGGTTCATGGCCGGTAAGATCAAAGACGGCTACTCATGGAACCGACCGAACCGTCGCTTCATCGCTCGTAATATATACATTCCCGGAACCGACTACGTGCCTAAGATGGGGCCAGTTGTCATCGGCGTCGACACGTCGGGGTCTATCGGGCCTGATGAGATCGCCATGTTTAACGGTCACATCAATCGTATCATCGACACGTGCAACCCTGAGGTTGTTCATGTTGTCTACTGTGACTACGACGTTGCAGGTGTTGACGAGTACACACCTGAGGACTTTCCCGTTACTATCCAATGCAAGGGTGGCGGCGGCACATCATTCAAACCAGTGTTCGACTGGATTGATAACAACGCAATTGATCCCGAGTGCGTTGTCTACCTGACGGATGGCTACGGCGATCAGTCTGAATTTACCACTAACCATGAAACTGTGTGGCTCACCACTGGCACCGAAGCCTTTGACTGGGGACACGTAATTAAATTTGAGGAGTAATCTATGCCTGCAAGAAATAATTCAGCCTACGTAGTAGCTGACCTAACCCGAGACACTGGCTTTTCTAGTGCAACTGTTTATATCGACCCAACCAAGTGGTCATCCCGTCGTCGCAACATTGTGCTGCGGGCACTTAACGACGGTCTGACTGCCTGCGGTCAAGAGACTGCGTACTTCATCGACTGCTTGACCCAAGCATACGGTGGGCGTGTGCAAACCATGACATCGTGGAACACTCACATCACTACTGACTGCGTTAAAGAGGGAGAGGTTGACAACTTAATCGCTTATACCTGCGCTTGGATACGCCTCCAGTACGGTGGCCTAGAGTACATTCCTTACAACCTACAACAGTTTGTAGAGAGCGCGACCAACGGTGAACGTCCGAACACTATACCTGCGCCAGACATCAGTAGTCGCGAACAGGTGGACTTCATCAAGCAGTACCTGAAAGACGACGAGGAAACCAAGACGCTCCGTCAATCACTGGCTCGCATGATTAAGCAAGGTGAAACCTTATCCATTAACGTCAAAGCCGCATAGGAGATAACATCATGGCCTACGTAAGAAAAACCGACACACTTGTCGAAGACATCAAAGGTAAAGTGCGCAACATGAAAGACAAAGCACTCACTACTTTCCAATCCAACTCTATTGAGTACGGCACGCCCTTGTTCGACGCCGCTGTTGAGTCCGCGCAGAACGCGGCGTTCTCTGACGCCCCTGAGTTGAAGGGTAAGTTGCCTGACTCATGGTACAAAGAGCACGAGCGCGTGGAGTTGCAGTTCTTTAAGGACAATGGCGAAGCTATGTTCAAGACAAGTATCGACGCGCCAGATCACAAGAAGATCAGACTGCCCAAGATTTTAGAGAACCGTTACTACTCTACTGAAGTCAGCGTGCATTACAGCGACTGCACTGAGTTGTTAAAGACTTGGCTCGATGAGGCAAACACTCGCAACACCGAGCGTCATGTAATTGCGGCGCAGTACCTTACCATCGAACAGCAACTCAAAGCGTTCATGGATCAACATGCGTCACTCAACTCCGCTATCAAAGAGATGCCAGAGATAGAGATGTATGTACCTGAGAAGTATATATCCAAGCTACGTGAGGCAACGGCACCGCGCACCAAGAAGTCGGCGCAACCGTCCAACGTGGCAGACATTGGTATTGACCGTGACGCACTTGCATCCATTGCGATTGCTCATCGCATCACGGCGTAAATTCTAGGGGGTGTCGTGTGCTCCTAAAAGCAGGCGACCCGACGCGTCTGGTGTCCAATGTCAGATCAGTAAATGCGACAACATAGAAACCCACCTAGATCGGTAATCTGGCAGTCGTCGGGGACAACTAAACTAAATAACAGGAGGCCAGATATGGCTAAGAAAAATGACAACCTCACTGCAATGGCTCGCAAGGCAGGGCTACCACCTGCGGCTGTGCATCAACGTGTTAAGAAGTTAGGGTGGAGTGTAGAGAAAGCTCTCACAACTCCCACTCGCAAGTCGGCAAAGAAGAAACCTTCGCCCGTCGTTAGCTCCCCAGCTGCTCCAGCGGCAACGACGAAGAAACCGTCGCCCGTAATCCCGGACGCAAGAAAGCGGATTGAGCAATTAGAGGCTGAACTACTCAAGGCTAAGAAACAATGCAAGCTCGCACAAATTGCGGCGCTTATTGTAATCGTAGCTGTCGTAGCTTGGGCGGTCAATCCATAAGGAGTTATTACCATGAAAATATGTACCGTCGATCTTGAGACTTACTGGAGTGTTACGCACTCCTTGTCCAAGATGTCACCCATTGCATACTGTATGCACCCCGAAACCGAGATAATCTCTTGCTCGTTCAAAATGAATGATGAGTCGTCTGTAGTCATTGTCGGCGAGGACGCAGTGCAGGAGTACGTCGACAGCGTTGACTGGTCACAGTATTGGGTCGTCGGGCATAACCTGTCTGGCTTCGATGCCATGATCTTGTCGTGGAGGCTTGGTATTAAACCTAAGCTATGGGGTTGTACGCTTGCAATGGCACGCCCCATTCACGCCAAGGACGTTGGCCTATCACTGTCTAAGCTAGTAGAGCACTATGAGTTAGGGCGCAAAGATCAATCCGCCCTACTCGCTACCAAAGGTAGGCACCTCAACGACTTTACTGAACAAGAAGTTGCTGACATGTGTACCTACAACGCCGCTGACACCGACCAGTGCTACGCACTACTGCGTAAACTCATACCCCAAACGCGTAGAGATGAGGTCAAGTTATTAGACATGACCATACGTATGCTGATCGAGCCACAGTTCGATGCTGACACTGATCTACTGCGCCGCACACTGGAAGAAGAGAGTATACGTCGACAGAAGGCTATGCTCGAAGCCGCAAAGACGATGGACGTGTATGACCCACTCGTGAGTGAGGACGATAACATCGCCGCTGTGTTGAAAGTATTATCATCAGCTGCTAAATTTGCTACGTTCCTGCAAACGCTAGGCGTGGAGGTGCCACTTAAAGTCTCGCCGCGCACTGGTAAAGACATTCCTGCCTTGGCCAAGACGGATGAAGACTTCCTAGCTTTGCAGGAACACCAGAACCCCGTCGTCGCATCCGCCGCTGCGGCCCGCCTCGACGCGAAGTCGACTATATTACAGACCCGTATCCAAGCGTTCCTCGACGCGGCAGGTGCACACCCAAAGTCACAAGTCCCTATACCTTTAAAGTATTACGGTGCAGACACGACTGGCAGGTGGAGTGGTTGGGGTTACAACCCACAGAATTTACCACGCATAAACCCTTACAACCAACGCCCATCCGATGCGCTACGTAAGTCGCTCGTCGCCCCACCGGGCCACAAAGTCGTCGTCGCAGACCTTTCCGGGATCGAGTTACGCGTCAACCATTACCTATGGAAAGTCGAGTCTAGCATGGACATGTTCAATGCTGACCCCGAGAAAGCTGATCTGTATAAGGACTTCGCCAGTAAACTTTACGACGTTCCCTTTGCTGAAGTAACCAAGCAACAACGACAAGTCGGTAAGGTTGCACACCTCGGTCTAGGTTTCGGTGCTGGATGGAAAACCTTTATGACAGTTGCGAAGGTCATGGGTGGTGTTGAGTTAGAAGAGAACGAGAGCCGCGACATCGTAGAGAAGTGGCGTTCGCAGTATTACGGGATCGCTCAAGGGTGGCGTACATGCCACAACGTACTGCCAACCATCATGCGTGGTTCGACAGGCACGCCAGTAGACCCGTGGGGAATGGTGATCCCTACTCCCGAAGGTTTACAGACGCCGAAAGGTATTATCCGCTACCCAAGTCTGCGCACTGAGCGCAACGAAGACGACGGTCGCATGGAATTTGTATACGGACATGGTCGGAACAAGGCCAGAATATACGCAGGAAAGATCGACGAGAACATCGTACAGCACTTAGCTCGATGTGTAATCGCCGACAACGCGTTAACAGTACAACAGATTACTAAGTTAAATCCTGCGCTGATGGTGCACGATGAGTTGGTATATGTTGTACCCGAAGATGAGGCAGAGTTGATGCTAGATATAGTACAGGAAGTAATGCGCACACCGCCCACGTGGTGGCCAGAGCTAGTTACATGGAGCGAGGGAGACATTGCGGATACATATGGTGACGCAAAATAATGCTTTCCGAATCTGTAAAAATGTGTACAGATAGGGTCGTTTCATGTTATATACATGTAAGCAAGTACAAAGGAGAAATAAATGCAACCAATAAGTGAGTACACGTGGAGCCACATCAAGAGTAAATACTTTGCGATGTACGCTCCCGTTAAAAGTTACGTATGTGGCACGCCAACACTGGCGGCATATGCGTTGAACGCCGCATCCAGTTGGCAGAACCCACCACTAGGCCCCCCGCGTGATCCATTGAAATACGGAACACCAACAAAAGTAATAATAAGAGGAAAGATAGGCCAATGGGCATCAAGGTTGATAACTTTGAAGAGAGTCCTTTATCAGCGGTTACTGCAACCCTGTTAAGAAATCCCGACAAAGTAAAAGAATGGTTAACGATAGTAGATAAACACATGACAAGTTATGCAGATAATCCAGAGGTATTTTTATTACCTAAAGCGCATGAGTTTCTAAAACCGTTAATAGAAGCGTACGCACACAACCTTGAGGGGTTCACGCAGTACTTACTAGAGTTGAGAGATAACTTCGACAGAAGAAGTCTTCAATTTGTAGAGGTTCAAGCTATCTACCGTCGTCTCAATGGGCGCTTCGTCCAACAGTCGCGACGAGATCGAATGGCAAGGGCGATCATCAAGGCGGACACGCTGTTCGGTGAGATAGCCTACACCAAGAGAATGCAGTGGATGGCTGAACTAGAACACGTATGGGCGCAACGTCGTCTCGCCTTCTTGGAACAACAACGCAAGAGGTTAAAGCAGGATCGTTTATCGACCGAACTGCGAACCGAAATGCTATTGGAGTTCTGGGATATAATAGACACTGAAATATACGAGGGGAATATACCACCGTGGAACTAAAAAAAGCATGGAGCTATTCGGCTCTAACTGCATTTGAAACCTGCCCACGTCGCTTTGAGTTAACTCGGGTGACAAGGCAGGTCAAAGAACCTCAGACAGAAGCAACGATCTGGGGTAATGAGGTGCATAAATCATTGGAGCTGTTCGCTAGGGACGGCAAACCACTACCTAAGAACCTCAAAAAATATGAGAGGTACGTTAAGAAGATACTGTCTTACGAAGGTAAGCGTGTTGTTGAAGAACGTATCGCTCTCGACCGGAGCTTCCGCCCTACTACGTGGATGGCTAAGGATGTTTGGGTACGCGGCATCATCGACATCGGCGTCGTTGGGTCAGACAGGGCGTACCTACTCGACTGGAAAACAGGCAAACGTAAGCCTGATACAGACCAACTTAAATTGTTCGCAGCACTTGCTTTCGCAATCTACCCGTGGATAGATAGAGTTACGACTGGGTTCATATGGCTAAAGACCAGTGAATTTGATAAGGAGGTGTTCACGCGTGACCAACTGCCAGACATTTGGAACGAGTTTATGCCAAGACTAAAGCGACTAGCCATAGCCCACGAAGAAGATAAGTGGACGCCAAAGCCAAGCGGATTGTGTAAAAACTGGTGCCCCGTAGGTAAGAAACACTGTGAATTCTGCGGAGTATAAAAATGATAGCAACTTTGACCATCGACCAACTGATGGCGCTAAACAATAAACAACTTATTGAGTTAGCAGTCGAGCAAAACCTGCTTACACCACTTGAATTGGAGCTTCTACACAGGCTCGAACAGTTCATTGCCATGCACGGCGACTACTTAGAGGAGCAAATGCACTGATGGGTATGACTCCAGAGGGTAAAGTTAAGAAGAAATGCAAAGAATATCTAAAAGAGATAGGTGCTTGGTATTACATGCCCGTATCCAACGGCATGGGACGTGTAGGTTGTCCCGATATACTGGTGTGCCACAAGGGTTTATTCATGGCCTTTGAGACTAAAGCGCCGGGCAAGATAAAGAACGTTACTGCTAATCAGCAACGCGAAATTGACGACATACAACGTGTTAACGGGTTAGCACTTGTAGTCGACGACGTTGAACAAATGAAGGAGGCAATACATGACAAAGTCATCGAAGCAGGAATTAAAGACTAAGGCAGCTTATAACAAGAAGCCTAGTGTGCAGAAGAAGCGCGTGGCTAACAACAAAGCACGCCGCGAGGCCATCAAAGAAGGCCGCGTAAAGAAGGGTGATGGCAAACACATCGACCACAAGGTGCCACTGGACAAGGGCGGTAGCACTGCCAAGTCAAACACCCGAGTAGTTAGTGCCGCAAAGAATAAAGGGTGGCGCAAGAAGAACCCTAAAATGTATTCCTAAGAGGTTAAGATGGATAAGACTGAAGAACGCGTATGGGCATACCTGTTGAAGCATCGTGCTACAGCTGACGCCAAAGAAGTTTCGCTCAACTGCGACGTAACAGAACCAGAAGCGCAACGCTTTATGAACATGATTAGTTCACCCAACTGGCGGCAAGAAGTGGAGACACGAAGCCACCACATCGGCGAGTCCGATTACTCTCGCCATGCAATCCAACCATGGGACATCTGGTTAGAGTACGACCTCAACCCATGGGACGCTGACATTGTTAAGCGTGTCCTACGCAAAAAGCCCGGCCAACGTCGTCTCGACTACGAGAAGATAAAGCACGTGTGCGACGAACGCATCCGCCAACTAGACGCCGGTTTATATAAGGACACAACAGATGTTGATTTGGAAAAAGAAGAAAGCCCTACTACTTAAAAGCCGCGAGCCAGACCGTATCACCAACGTAATACCAACGGCTAAGCAGTTCACAGTTAAGGGTGTGCCGTACGTTGCTGTGCCGCACAAACTGACAGAGACTAAAGTACTACGCAACTTAGGTTACGAACCCCCTGCCCCAATACGTGAGTATTACGATTGGCCGGGACGTTACAAGCCGTTCGATGCACAACGTGAAGCCGCCGCATTCCTGTCTATGTATGACAGAGCGTTCAATCTATCTGAGCTTGGCACTGGTAAGTCGCTTGCGTCGTTATGGGCCTACGACTACCTACGTAGCATCGGCCATCTACATAAAGTCTTAGTGGTTTCCCCATTGTCTACGCTAGAGCGCACATGGGCTGACGAGGTGTTCCAACACTTCCCCCACCTAGAGTATGCGGTGCTACATGGATCGAAGGACAAGCGGATCAAGCTGCTCAACACCGACGTCGACGTGTACATCATCAACCATGACGGGTTGCAGATCATCGAGCCTCTATTGGCTGATCGTCCAGACATCGACCTTATCATCATTGACGAGATAGCACAGGCCGCACGCAACGCAGGTACCGACAGGTGGAAAGCTATCAACAAGGTAGTCAACCGCCACAAAGTCGTCCGTGCTTGTTGGGGTATGACAGGTACACCGACGCCCAACGCACCGACAGACGCATGGGCGCAGACAAGACTTATATCACCGAGCAATGTGCCACCTTATTTCAACAGGTTCAAAGGTCAGGTGATGAGGCAGTTATCGCAGTTCTCGTGGGTACCAAAGCCCGATGCAACTGACATCGTACGTGAGGTTATGCAACCATCTGTGCGTTTTACTCGTGACGAATGCGTTGACCTGCCTCCACTTATGTACGAGACTCGACAGGTAGGTTTAACTAAGGAACAGAACAAAGCCTACAAAGAGATGGTTGCTAGGATGCGCACCGAAGCAGAAGAAGGTGAGATCACAGCAGTCAATGAAGCGGTCAAGATGGGCAAGCTAGTACAGATTGCCTGTGGCGTCGTTTACTCCAATGACAAACAAGAGGTGACTATACCGTCTACACCTCGTGTCGAGGAGACCCGTGAGATTGTACGCCAAGCCGAGGGCAAGGTGATTGTGTTCGTACCCTACGTTAGTTCGGTACGCATGGTCGCTGAAGAACTCAGTAAGGACTTCACCGTTGAGGTGATACATGGCGGGGTAAAGAAAGATGAGCGTGACCGTATATTCGGTGCGTTCCAGAAGAGCAAAGACCCAAAGGTTATCGTGGCACAACCTGCCGCTATGTCCCACGGGCTGACGCTGACATCAGCATCTACCATCATTTGGTATTCATGCGTGACGTCGAACGAAGTCTTTGAGCAGGCTAACGGTCGGATCAATCGGCCCGGCCAAAAGATGAACAACTTCATCATAATGCTTGAAGGCACACCAGTCGAAAAGCGTATCTACTCGCGGCTTCGCAATAAGCAGAAGATGCAAGGGGCGTTATTGGACGAAGTAAAGGCACATCGGGACACCGTCATGGCTTGACAGGTGAACTTATATGCACTAATCTGTTTACAAGTGAACACATACAGAGGTATAAATACAATGAACTTGCTTAGACCTGAAGAGGTATCTGAAAAACTGGGCATCACCAAAGCGGCGTTGCCAGCACTACGCCGCCGAGAAACGAGCTTCCCCCAACCGATCAAAGTCTCGCAGAAAGTCTTGCGGTGGGATGAAGCTGATATTGATAGCTGGCTTAATTCTAAAAAGGAGAAAACTAATGGCGAAAATCTCAGAGTTGGATGACGTTTCTTGTTTGAAACTATTCATAGCTCTACGTGACCGTCGTTCACAGCGCAAAGCTGCGTACACAGAAGACGACGCGGGAGACAAAAGTAAACAGGACAAGATCGAGGTCGAGTTCCTGAAGCGGTTCCAAGAACGTGGGATAGACAATGTGTCTTCTCGTGGTGTTGGTACTGCATATAAGACAACACGTTCCTCAGCCACTGTGGCGGATTGGGACTCGTTGCTAAACCACGTACGGGAAAACGACGCATGGGAGATGTTGGAACGACGTGTAAACAAGACAGCTGTTGAGCAATTTAAAACAGTAGAAGGCGATCTGCCACCGGGCATTAACTGGTCCGAGACTCAGGTCGTCAATTTCCGCCGCAAATAGAGAGAGGTAATTCTTATGGCTAATGATATGGTCGCTATAACAGCGTCAAAACTTCCTGCGCACTTGCAGGGCAAAGTAAAAACTAACAACGTGTTCGCCTCTGCGGTTTCTGCCGGTGGATTTCCTGTTGTTTCTATCAAGGGTAAGGTGTTCCACATCACACGTGGTGACGAGAAGACCCTTGTAACCAAGGGCGAAGACGGTGATCCCGCGTCGTTCATTGAGACAGTCATCGTTGCTGTGAACCCTAACAAGTCTAAGGTGTTCTACGATAGCGGCTACGAAGAAGGTATGGCGGCTAAGCCTACATGTTACTCCAATGATGGCGTAGCACCTGCGGCAGACGCAGAGCACCCACAGGCTAAGAAGTGTGCGGCTTGCCCTCACAGCCAATGGGGTTCTCGTATCACTGACAACGGTGGTAAAGGTAAGGCGTGTTCGGACTCTATGCGTCTGGCTATTGCTCCACCAGATCAACTGAATGACCCTATGTTACTTCGTGTACCTGCGGCGTCGCTGAAAACTCTTGGCCAATACGGTCAGCAGTTAGGCAAGCGCGGCGTAGAACCACATCACGTCGTGACTAAGATCGGCTTTGACTACAACGTTGCGCACCCTGCGCTTACGTTCAAAGCTGTTAGGTTCGTAGAGGCGGATGAGCTTCAAGAAGTCGAAGCAGTTCTCGTTGATGAAGATGAGACTATCACGCAGATCACTGGCGTAGCTAACCCTATCACTCGTGACGTGGAGTATGTAGCGTCAGAGCCTGCACCCAAAGCGGCCAACAAGATCGAGGCACCAAAGCCTAAGATTGTACCTGACCCCGAGCCAATACCTGAGCCTGAGCCAGTAGTAGCGGCAGAGCCTGAACCTAAGCCTGAACCTGCCAAAGTTGATGACTACGACAGTATTGACGAAGCGCTAGACAATCTCGACTTCGACGACTAGCCCCGACTGTTCGCGAATAACGGGGGCTTGCCCCCGTTATTTATCTGTTAACCCGTCAACATAATAGGTAACGGCATGGGTACATTAGAGTTCCTAAAGCTAGTACTACCGTCGCAAGGGCAGACCGTCCTTGGCCTTGTACAAATAAAGGACGACGGTGGTTCTTGGTTCAAATGGAAAAACTACCCCAACGCCGAAGAGGCAGCACGAGCAGCGTTAATCTTCGATGGTAGAGGAGAGACAGTTTACTTCGGAGTAAACTCATTCGGCGATTGGTATACAGACGAAAAGACCGGCAAACGGCGTATTCGTACACAAGAAAACGTAGTGGCCTGTAGGTCACTCTTTGATGATTTCGACGTCGACGTGGATAAGAAAGACGCGTACGACACAAAGCAAGAAGCGTTCGAGGGAGCAATCAAACTTGCTAAGACGTTACGGTTAACGCCTTCTATCGTTAACTCCGGTGGTGGCTACCACAGCTACATCCACCTTGATGAAGATATAACCCCACAGGTGTGGGAAGAACTGTCCGCTATGAAGCGTGACGTTACCATGCACCTCAACATTAAAGCAGACCGTGCGGTAGATAGTGACACGTCACGTATCTTACGACCTATCGGTGTGCACAACAGAAAGTATGATCCGCCACGTCCGGTAGAACTACTTAAAGAGGGAAAGGTTTACTCAGTTGATAAAGTGCGGTCGGCGCTTGTTAACTTTATAAAAGAGAACAACGTACAACCGGCACCTACTAGCAGGAAAGTAGGCGGTGTTAACCCGTTTGCCGCCGCACTAGGCGACTACCCTGACAGTGATGCAGAAGCTGTAGCACGTAATTGTGCCGCAGTGCGCGAGTTCCGTGACAGTGGGGGCAACATAGCAGAACCTCATTGGCACCGTGCCATCGGTGTGGTCAAATTTTGCACAGACGGCGAAGCGAAAATCCACGAGTGGAGCGAAGGCTATGAGGGTTACTCGAAGTTCGAGACCCAAGAGAAGATCGACGAGTGGAGCGTTGGACCGACATCATGTGTTGAAATGGATCGTCACGTCGGGTGTATGGCTGACTGTCCGTTCGCTGATAAGTGCAAGTTCCCGCTACAGCTGGGTTTCACGGAAGAAGCAGAGTCCGTCGCTGAGCCTACCGTAGACGCTGACGACGAAACCGATAAGAGTACGACGGCGACGGGATCAGTAATTGAGGGGCAGACAATCCCATACTGGCCGCAGACTGGCTACCGTTGGAACGGTTCAGCGCTGTCACGTTCGTACGTTGATGAGGAAGGTGTTGTTCATTGGACGCCCTTCTGTCGCTCATTCATCTACCCGATCAATCGTATCCAAGACAGCGAAGGCACGTGGGTAATCCACTGGCGAGCACTTGAGAAGAACGGCAAGTGGCGTGAGTTCTTTATGCCTATGCACGAGTTAGCTTCGACGGACATGATGGCGAAAACACTAGCGTCGTACGAGGTGTTCCTCACACGCTCAAAGAGTTCGAGGACTTATATGGCAGAATTTGCAGAAGGCTTAATTGAAACACTACAGGCTTGGCGCATAGAGACCAAGACGTTCACTCAGTTCGGGTGGTTGAAAGATCGTACAGGCTTCGTCATTGGTACGAAACTACTCACAGTAGACGACGAGCACGAGGTTCTATGTGACCCTGCTATCCCTTCAGATATTGCACACGACTTTGGTCGAAGCGGTACGCTAGAGGAGTGGATTTCTAACATAGACAAATTGTACAACCGCCCCGGCGCAGAACCATTCCAGTTCGCATTGTGCCACTCAATGGGTTCAGCCCTTGTAGAGTTAATGGGATCGAGCAACTGGCACGGTCTACCTCTGGCATTCACAGGGCATGGGGGTACAGGTAAGTCTACCGCCGCCAAGATTGCATGTGGCTTCTACGGCAACCCCGAGTACATGGAGAGACAGACTGGTGAACAAGGGTCGACACTCAATGCTGCTATCAAACGGATCGCCATCATGGGGTCTGTGCCTATGCTTCTGGATGAGTTTTCTGGCAGATCGCCTGACGAGCTTACACGGACAGGGTACGCACTGGCCAACGGTCGAGACAAAGAACGTCTAGGTACCAATGGTAAATTCAGTACCGTCGGTGGTCAGTGGTTCAAGAACAGCTTCATCACGTCGAACGACTCGATCATGGAAAGCATCAGCAAACTACCAGCTGGTTATAGAGTTGAAGCCACACAGCTACGTTTCTTTGAGGTGTCTCTACCTGCTGATTACAGGAGCAAAGTGTTCCCTGACATCACGCAAGAGTTCATCGAGAACCATATGGATAACGTGTATGGCGAGGCTTGCCGTCCATTCATCCGGTTTATTATCAAGAACAACGACTGGGTGCGCCGCCAGATAGTATCGGCACGGAGCAAGTTTAACCCTGAGTCTGAGGATGATAACAAAGAACGCTTCTACCGTGACACCATCGTGACTGCACTCGTGGCAGGTAAGATCGCTGAGAAGCTAGGGCTTGTCTCGTTCGACATGAAGGTAATGAAACAGTGGGCGATGCAACAAGTACTCAAGATGCGCGAGAACCGTAAGGAAACTAACCTCGACATCAGCGAACAACTGGCTGCATTTATCTCTACGTTGCCGGGTCGTTTGATTATCACCAAGCACTTCGGTGATAGCAGAGCCAAGGTCAAAGAGCATCCTATGGAGATGATGCGTGGCCCTGCTGTGGGTCGTGTATGTACCGAGGACAAGAAGGTTTATGTTACAGTCAAGGCTATAGCTGACTGGTGTAAGGAGCACGGGGTAGCACCTGCGGCTCTTCGTGAGGAGTTAGATCGCTCTGGCTACCTGCTCCACCAAGCAGATGGGTCATTCAACCCACGCATAAGCCTTGGTGCAGGCACCACAGTACCTAGCGGACAGGCTCGTTGTTACGAACTCAAGTACGAGAAGTTCTTCGACGGTAAAGCGTTAGCACTCGTGGAGACAGAAGAAGGAGTGATGACGGAAACGCAACTGGACGGGTAAGAGCATGACAGAAATACAACAAATAATAAAAACACTGAAGAACCGGATCGACGGCATGACTAAGAACGCTGAGCAACGCCACGAGCACGGACTGAAACAACAGGCAGAAGAGATAGGATACCTTCTGGAAATGCTGGAGAACAAAATTGAAAGTTGAGGTGAACCGTTATGGACTACTTACTTGCAGGTTTGTTTTGCGTGACCCTAGTACCGCTGATGCAGGGAGCTTGGCTAATGTTGCAAGACTCCCAGTTAAAGCACGAACTCCGTAAGGAGTTAAAACAAAAGTACCCCCACCTAACTCGAGACGAGCTTAGGGAACTAACATATAGGAAGTTAAACGAGCAGTATGAACAACGACATTGACCTTTCAATACCGCCAGAGCGTATCGTCGCTGCATTGGAGAAAATCCAGTGCACGGCGACGCCTGCGATGAAAGCGTTCCTGATCTACCACATCAGAGCGCGAGGCGGGTCAGTGCCTCCAACTTGTGAACAAGAGTTGCACCAGAACCGTACCGCTCACGCGTAGTAGCGTGTCCCATCAAATCAGCACAGAGCCTGTCAGGTTCTTTAAGGTCCAATAGTCGATCCTCAAAGCTGTGACGTAAGCTGTAAACAGTATGGCCTGTCGTTTCTAGCAACCCACTCCTCCTCAAATACCTATTCATATCATCAGAGAACCTGTCCTTACCTGCGTACCGTGGGAATCCATCTGGGTGTCTGCGCATTGCTGTAAGGGATATACCAACAAGCGGTATGTCACGCGCCGAGACTAAATTCTTTAACGCCCTCGTGGCGTTAGGCCGTATCTTTATGTGCGGTATGTTACCGGACAGGTCTATGTCCTCAGGCTCTAGTCCTGCCACCTCCGCAGGGCGGCACCCTGTATTCACCAACACAAAGAATATGTCCCTCGCTTCTGCGTTCGGACCTTTCACCATGTCTTCTGTAAAGTTGTCCGTGATCCACTCCACAGAGAATGGTGGCCTATGGTTCTCACTCTGCGCAAACCGCAGACCCTTAAAGTGGTTAACTAACGGCAACCGCTTACGGTCTATGATCGTTTGGAACGCAGTTGAGATATAACTAATGTCTTTGTTAGCGTTGTTAGGCGTCGCACCATCGTCGACTATACGGTCCTGCCACCAGTCACGGAACTCAAGCGCATCGTCACGCTCGACATTCGCAATGTCCACATCCCCCAACAAACCTACCAAGTTCTTAAAGGCTTTCAGCCTTGGGTTCCTCCACCGGCGCATCTGGTCTGCGCTCTTCCCCACTAGCTTTGTCTTCTCGAAGTCGAAGTACAAGTCATTCATCTGAGATAACTTGATCGCTGGCCTATCCACTGAGCCTAGCACCGCGCCGCTTATAGCAACATCCTTGGCCTCACTAGGTTCAAGAGCTTCGATACGGCGCAAGACTTCCTCCAACCCCCTACCCAATAACTCCTTCTCTGGTCGGTAACGTACACCACGTGCTGCCGCGAGCTTCACCATGGCGTCAAACTTCTGCGCGTCATCTGAGCCTTCGGACAATGCAGTCCAATAGTTCAGGAGGTTGTCTTCCACCTCTGGCACCTTGCGTCGTGCCTCGCTTTCGCTGTCCGTCTTCAAAGATATTTGCACTAGCCCGCGACCGTCATAAGCTGTAAACCGCTTAGGAACTCGCTTTACAAAGTAGTAGTTTTTTCCTCGTTGTATCAGGGCCATCCGTCGTAGATAGCGAGAAATCCGCCACGGCACAAGCACAAAATGTTATGCAGAATGTTATGCAGATAAGCACAGTGATGAGTCGTGCGTATGGTTAAGTGCTTGTAATCGTTAGATAATGTATAGGAAATGTGGCGGACAGACAGGGATTCGTGTTATCTGTTTAGGCGTGTATTATCAATAGCTTACGTGGTGTAATTATAGAAATGTTATGCAGAATGTTATGCAAAACTAACCCCTAAAAAAGACCCGACCTAAAAGGAGCTAAAGGCCGGGCCGAGGGGCCACTGCGAGGGAGGGTTGCAGTGACTAGGGGAGAAA
>ENA-ORDA01001509-ORDA01001509.1-marine-metagenome-genome-assembly--contig:-NODE-1509-length-19448-cov-3.723504_pt1 | contig 19448 bp, 14 predicted proteins | sample MGYA00237778_ERZ508506 | MGnify/ENA primary metagenome ERZ508506 (study PRJEB26177, sample SAMN06267891) | marine metagenome | isolation source: Monterey Bay, California, USA | place: Pacific... | reverse complement strand
CTAGGTTCTGATGTTATGTTAGTAACACACCATCCTGTTAAATCTTGGTTGAATGCTGTTGCTTCAAAAAACATACTTTCCATATTTGTCACCCTCGAAGTATCCCAGTTACCAATATCTTGATTGAAATTCGATGTTAGAGCAAACATGATAAACATATTTTCAACATTGGATGTATTCCAATTCCCTATATCATTATTAAATGAAGATTCTATGAACATCGCTTCCATTGAAATCACTTTAGACGTATCCCAATTCCCTATGTCTCCATTAAATTCAGTCGTCTGGAAAAACATACTCATCATATTGGTTACGTTAGACGTATCCCAAAAGCTAATGTTTTGATTAAAAGAATTGTTATTGAAAAAGTTAGATGCTTCTGAATCTGCAGTATTTGTTCCCATATTCGTAACCAACGTTGTACACAAATTAACATTTCCATTAGCTATCTCTCCTGCTATCGTTGAGTTATCTACTGCAGTATACGTTACTCCATTAATTACAGAAGTGTCTCCTACAGTAGCCTGTGGACACTTACAGGTATTGTTTTCAAAGTATATCTTGTCTGAAGTTGTATTGGTACTATCAGGACAAGTCCCCCAGATAGGTTTGTTGGCATCTGTTATGGCTGAATTGAATCCAAATTCACGAGGTTCTGTTGTTATATTAGTAACACACCATCCTGTTAAATCTTGGTTGAATTCAAATGCATTTTGAAACATAACACCCATATCTGTCACACTAGAAGTATCCCAGTTTCCTATGTTTTGATTAAATGCTGAAGCATAAAAAAACATTCCATACATATTGGTTACGCTGGAAGTATTCCAAGAACCTATGTTTTGATTAAATGCTGTTGCTTCTGAAAACATATATCTCATATTAGAAACGTTAGAGGTATTCCAGTTGCTGATGTCTTGATTAAATTTCCCCGTAATATTGAACATTTCTTCCATATTAGTCACATTTGAAGTGTCCCAAGAACCTATGTTTTGATTAAATCTACTTGCATCAAAAAACATAAATCTCATATTAGTAACATTTGATGTGTCCCAAAAACTAATATTTGAATTGAAAGAATCATTTTCTCGAAATAGTTCACTCATATCTGTAACCAATGTCGTACACAGATTAACATTACCATCCGCAATCTCTCCTGCTATAGTTGAATTATCAACTGCGGTATACGTTACTCCACCAATAACATTAGTATCTCCTACTGTTGCATTAGGGCACTCACACGTTCCATTTACAAAGTAGATTGACGAATTAGTTGAGGTACTTGTTGAAGAACCTGCTACAACTGTAATTGTTCCACCTAGTGTAAAGGATGAGGTAGAACTATACCAATTAACGTCATAAGGATAATCTCCAGTTTGTCCAGATGGTGTACCACTTATGATGGCTGTATTATTACTAAAGTTCATAGTAACTCCTGTAGGAAGTCCAACTGCCTCTGCTTGTAAGTTTTCTTCACAAGAAGAATTAACTGCAAAAGTTATATCGCTTATTGCATTGGTTAGTGTTACGGTTTGAGATTGTCCTCCACCAATGTTTTGTCCAGAAATTGTACACGATGTAATTGCCGAACCTACAACACTAATTTGACCACTCACAGAAGTTGCAATATTAGGAGCTGTAACTACAATGGTATAATCATACGTTCCTGATGCGTTACTCGATGGAGCACCGCTAAGAATAGCCTGATTATCAATAAAGTTCATTGTCACTCCTGGAGGTAGATTGTCAGCACTCGCAGAAAGAGACCCTGTACAGGTTGTGCTGAAAGAATAGACAATATCTTGTATCGAATTAGTTTGTGTTATTGTTTGTGATTCTGAACCGTTATCTAAAGAACTTGTAATCGTACAATATGCTATAGTAATTGGATCTTCACTCTCTACATAATCCTCATCTCTATTTCCTTCTGCATCTTCTGTACATCCATCTGCTAATTGGATTGAAAAACTAATAAAACTATCAGAAAGTACAAGGTTTGTAATCGTTCCAAAGGGTGACTGTGCTTGTGTTAGACTTATGATAGTATTTGAATCTACGGTAAACTGACCTGTTGTAGTTGTAGTTCCTGAAACTATCGTAAATGAACCATTTGTTCTGAATATAATTGAAGATATTGCACAATTAGCTAGCATTTGTTTTCGCGCTCTGCTTTCTTCTTGATTTGTGTCACTGCCTCCTTTTGGCTTTCTTATTTTCCATTTACCATTACCAAAAAAGACATCATCTACACCAATAATTTGACTTAGTCGTTCTTCAAAAGTTGCCGTGACAGCTTTTGTTCCCGCCATAACAACATCTATTTCGCTAGTAGTTTCTGTGGTAGAACCTGACCAGCCATAAAAAATCCAATTGCTTTCAGGTTGAGCTGTCAGTCTAACTGTGCTGAATGAATCATAATCTGTGTTCTTTTCAGTTGACTCAACTAGTACTTGAGATACGGTACCACTTCCAATTATATTGACATCCAAATTGTATTGTAATCGTATAAAACTTGCTGTAATGTTCTTGTCACTCGTCATACTAACACTCAATGGGTTTGTACTTCCCGAAGCATCACCAGTCCATTCTAAAAAGGTATACCCTTCATCTGGAGTAGCTGTTAGTGAAACATTCGTGTTTGCATTATGCGTGTCACCAGGGTCATTTACGATTCCTCCTTCAGAAGAAGCAACTGTTAAAGTAAATGTTACTGTTGGTTCTACTGCATCAGGAATTGGGTTGTCCTTAGAACAGGATAGAATAATAAGAAAAACGAATGTGATTAATTTTTTCATTGTAAATATAGTGTGTATACAAATATAAATAAACACTCCACATCATGCTTATTGTTTTTGAATTACTACATTAAATTATAAGGAAAAATAGCAATTCTAAATCATTTTGTCGCTTGTCCGATGCAACAATTGTACTAAAAATTTAAAAAACAAAGGGGGCAAAACATTCAATAGTTCAGAAAATTGAAATGTGATTGCTTATGAGTGAAATATTGATTAAAAAATATTAGTTGCTTATAGCAAGTTATTATATATTAGATTATTATTAATCATAACTCAATTTAAAATGAAAAAAACACTATTATTATTTAGCCTATTTATTTCCTCCTTTATGTTCTCTCAAAATGTATTTTGGTATGATGTATTGCTAGAAATAGATATAAATGAAACAGAATCAGCAGCAAATTTAATCGATGGTTTTTACTCAAATCATACTATCCCAGAAGATGTTGTAGTAGCATTTTCGAGTATTCCGTTGAAAGGTGCAAGTGAAAAGGCAACACATATAATTAGTATCACGAGCGAATCTTCAAAATCTCTAGCAGACTTTAGAGGTTCATTGAGCGGTGCAGCTTGGGATATTTATGTTTCAAAGCTTAGTAAATATATAAAAAGCTCTCGTTCTTCTGCAGGTAAAGACTTGTATAGTGTCAATGGAGGAACTGCAAATCCAATTGGTCAGGCCTGGGTATTTAAAGTAGATAATGCAGCAGCAAAAACTTTTGTTACAGCATTTGGCAAATTAATGAAGTCTATTAAGTTCGATGGCTCTGTAGGTGTTGGACAAATTATTCACGGTACAGATAACGGCGAAAGTATGTATATCTATGCAACTTATGCTGACTTAAATACTGCATTTAACTTTGGTGCAAAAAACGATTCAGAAGCAAAAGCATTTAGCACCTTTTCAGAAACAGTAAAAGGTTCTGATTTATCAAAATCATTCACAAGAGTGCTCATCAAAAGCTACTAATCTTTTGTTGATACAGGTTGAACTTATTAAAAAACCCTCTAATTTACTTTAGGGGGTTTTCTATTCGATCTCATACCAATAAATTCTTGGTTTCAATCCAAAATAAAAGCGCCTCTAAAAATTTAGAGACGCTTTTTATACTCAATATTCACATGCATTTTTCATTTTAATAAATGAAAAACAGAATAGAATTAACTTTAATCGGTCGTTAGTTTATCTAACTTTGACATGTTTTCTGGAGAACTCATTTCTGGAGCAAACTCCATATCGTATGTTCTTCTTCCATACATCTCTAAAGACTTAGAAAAATTTTCAAGATCTTTTTCATAACTATCATCACCATAAATCTTGTTGTACGCCTTATATACTTTCATCCACTCATCACTATTATCAGAACCCATTTCTGCATAGTTGCTATGACCAAAAACTATCATTGCCATATTACCATCACATCCAGAACCGCAATTCCAAACTTCCAAAAAGATATCTGCTCGTGAAGATTTTATTGCTTTTGCAACATTATTTCTAAACCTCCAAAACTCATCAGACATATCCGCTTTATAGGTGTATTCCATAACCCTTCTTAAAGGCTTATCAAATGGACTCACAGAAACATGAGATGCTTCTTTGCTATACCACATCCAACGCGATTGAGAATTAGAAACATACTGAGAAACCTCATCTTTCCATAGTTTTCCTGCAGCTTTGGGAACTTGAACATCAAATCCTGCTATCTCGTCTTCGTATCGAACTCTAAAATATTTTCCAGTATTAGCACCCGAAGTGATATTGAAGGTGAAAAATCGAAGTTGCCCTTCTTTAGCGTTGTACATTTTTGTTTTCTTTGCTACTCCAGCTCGAAATTTCTGATTCTTGCCCTTTTCAACAGAGACAACTCTAGATTGAATAACTTGACCAAATGTCAGTGATGCAGACAGTATAAATAGTAGTGAGAGTAATTTTTTCATTTTAAAATAAATTATAGTTAATAGTTGTAAAACTAACAATAATTTATTTGCATTGCAAATTGCAATCTATTTAATTATCATAATTACTTAATTAAACTTATAACTTCATACTGATATTGTGTGTTAATTCGTTTGGGAACAAAAGAACTATTTGTGAAATAACTCGTACGCTTAGCATTCAAATTAAGTCCTGTATTTTTTTCTAGAAGCTCATTTACTATTAGGCTATATCGTTTTTTAAAAAAGACTCCTGTTGCCTTTAATAAAAAGCTTTTGGTGTCAAAATAAAAATACCAGCGGTCATCAGAATTAGGATATTGAACTTCTAGAACATGAACTTGCCAACCATTAAATAAAGTTGTTACACCCTTCAATTCTAGTATAGCATTAGGATCGACCAATTTGAAAGGCTGCCAAAAAACATAAGTCGCTGCTTTTAAGCTTTTTTTAATTTTTAAGATTGCTGAGGTATCTTTAGTATGAACTCCATTAATTTGAAGCGTAACTGAATCCTTGTTTTGTATTGCGATAAAATCATTTCCTGGCTCCTTCCAACTGAACTGAGAAGTAGAATTCACAAAATCAATTGTATGGTTTTCTATAACAATATCCAACACCGCACCACTCGCATCAAAATGATTAATCTTCTTTTGAAAAGCAATAGATTTGACCTCTTCGTAATGATTTCCTACGTGAGCAGCAAGTGCTTTAAGCAAAAGCTCTTCTGCAGTAATTTGTGCAAAACACATTAACCCTGTAATAAAAAAAAAGTAACTGTAAATTTTAATTTTCATCTTAATAACACGTCTTTAAATTTCAACACCTAGTCCAATAAAAAACTTAAAACCTCAATGGCTGTTTTACTTATTTTAGTGCCCGGTCCATAAACACCCAACACACCCAACTCAAGAAGAAATGGATGGTCTTGTGGAGGAACTACACCTCCAACAATAACTTCGATATCTTCACGACCAAGGCGTTTGAGTTCCCCCAAAACTTGTGGAACTAAAGTTTTGTGTCCGGCAGCTAGAGAAGAAATTCCAAGAATGTGAACATCATTTTCTATCGCTTGTTTAGCCGCTTCTTTTGGGGTTTGAAACAAAGGACCAATGTCTACATCAAAACCCAAATCTGCATAGCTAGTAGCGATTACCTTAGCACCTCGATCGTGTCCATCTTGTCCCATTTTTGCAATCATAATTCGTGGCCTACGTCCATTTAACTCAAAAAACTGTTGGGTCAATTCCTGTCCTTTCTTAAAGTCGGCATCCTCTTTAATCTCTTTGGAATAGACACCCGTAAACGTTTGTATGTTTGCCTGATATCGTCCAAAACTTTTTTCTAAAGCAGCACTTATTTCTCCTAAGGTAGCACGAACTTTGGCTGCTTTAATTGCGAGTTCTAATAAATTTTTAGCAGGAATTATATCTTGGTTCAAAAGTGAAGCAGCTTGAGTCAGTGCATTCAATGCTACTTCAACTTCTTTGGCATTTCGAGTTTGCTTCAGGTCTTTTAATCTTTGGAGTTGCTGCTTTTGCACCTGCTCTTGATCTACTTCAAGATAGGTCATCAACTCTTCTTCTTCCAACCTGTATTGATTAACCCCAACGATAATATCTTGGCCGCTATCAATACGGGCTTGTTTTTTTGTAGCTGCCTCTTCAATCCGCATCTTTGGAATACCCGCTTCAATCGCTTCTGTCATTCCTCCATAAGATTCAATTTCTTGAATCAAATCCCATGCTTTATGAGCGATATCATGGGTGAGTTGTTCTACATAATGGCTTCCCCCCCATGGGTCAACTGTTTTAGTGATATGGGTTTCTTCTTGTAAAAAAAGCTGAGTATTTCTAGCTATTCTAGCAGAAAAATCGGTAGGCAAAGCAATGGCTTCATCCAAGGCATTGGTATGTAAACTTTGGGTTCCGCCAAATACAGCAGCCATAGCTTCTATAGCAGTACGAGCAACATTATTGAATGGATCTTGGGCAGTTAAACTCCACCCGCTGGTTTGACAATGTGTGCGTAAGGCTAGGGATTTTTCATTTTTAGGGTTGAATTGCTTTACAAGCTTAGCCCATAACATACGAGCGGCGCGCATTTTAGCAATTTCCATAAAGTGATTCATTCCAATCCCCCAGAAAAAAGAAAGTCGTGGGGCAAATTCATCAATGGTCAATCCAGCTTTGAGTCCCGTTTTTATATATTCTAAACCATCGGCAAGTGTATAAGCCAATTCGATATCTGCGGTTGCGCCTGCCTCTTGCATATGATAACCCGAAATACTGATGCTGTTGAACTTTGGCATCTTTTTCGAAGTGTATTTAAAAATTTCGGATACTATTTTGATTGATGGAGCTGGCGGATATACGTAGGTATTACGCACCATAAATTCTTTTAGAATATCATTCTGAATGGTTCCGGATAAGTGTTCAGGACATACCCCTTGCTCTTCAGCAGCAACAATATAAAAGGCCATAATGGGCAACACCGCACCGTTCATAGTCATGGATACTGACATTGCATCTAGAGGAATTTGATTGAATAAAAGCTTCATATCTTCTACCGAGTCAATGGCAACACCAGCCTTTCCAACATCGCCCTGCACACGTTCGTGATCACTGTCATAGCCGCGATGAGTTGGTAAGTCAAAAGCAACCGAAAGGCCTTTTTGCCCCATGGCTAAATTTTTCAAGTAAAACGCATTGCTTTGCTCTGCTGAGGAGAAACCTGCATATTGCCGAATCGTCCACGGACGACGGACATACATAGTGCTATAGGGGCCTCTTAAAAAAGGGGGAATCCCGGCAGAAAACTCAAGATGCGATAGCGGCTCTTTTGGAGCGCTAGCTGTTTTGGGAATTGAAACCCCTTCGGCGGTTTCAAACACCTTCGAAGCTTCTTTCTGTTTTTTTTCAATCACGGAAGAAAGTTCTATTGCCGAAAAGTCTTTGCGTTTATTTCCCATAGACTTGTTCTGATTTTTCTGATAAACGCCTCGACTGTATGGGTTCTATTAAACTTTGTTTGCTTACTTGTTCTTTAGGAATCTGCATATTGGTTTTTGGTGCGGCAAAATCCTGAAAGCGATTTACTCCAACTAATACTAACGCTCCTGAATCGAACAAGGCTTGTTCTTTTTGCGCAGCTCGAGAAACCTCTTTCTGAACTTCATTGTTCAGTAGTAAATCTAAAAAACCTTCCTTCTTTTCTATGTCTTGAAAAAGATGCAGGCTCCTTTCAGCAAACTCTTGAGTCAGTTCCTCAATATAATATGAGCCTTCTGCAGGATTTGTAACCTGATTAAAAAAGCTTTCGTTTTTTAAAATAAGTAGCTGATTTTGAGCGATTCGATCCCCAAAAGCATTCGGAGGATTAAACGTTACATCATAGGGTAGGTTGTTTATTATGTCAGCACCTCCGAGTATGGCTGCCATCATAGCCGTTGTTGAACGTAGCATATTGACGTTATAATCTTGCAGGGTCATGTTTCTTGTCGAGGGCTCTGCAATTAGTTTGAAGGTGATTTTAAAATCATAAGCCAAAACAATCGAAGTAAAAACAGTTTTTAGGGCTTGAATCTTCGCAATTTCAAAAAAGTAATTACTGCCCAATGCTAAGTGAAACAACAGCTCAACATCTTCTTCGTTAGCTGGGTTTATTTGTGATAAATAATCTACTGCTTGACTTAGCGAATATGCTAATTGTTGAACGATTGTTGCTCCGGCATTCTGATGAATACGGTTGTCTACATACAGGCGAGTTTGAAGCTCTTTGGAGCAAGTCAGTTGACTCCATAATGCTAAATCTGAATGCTGATCGACAAACCAATCACCCGTTTGTGCAAGGTGCGTGATCGGGTCAAAAAGAAAGGTGAAGTTGACTTTATCTTTAAAATTATTAGTAATGAGATCAAGACACTCAGTCGAAAGATTAAAATCGAGTACAATGTAAAAAGTAGTTTGTAGGTGTTCTAGCGCTTTCGAAAATTGCTCGAAGGATAGGTCAGAATCTTTTAAGCGTAAAATAATTACTTCAACATCGGATTGCACAGCAGCCTCGCAGGACCGAATAACAGATTCGATGTCTTGTTTTACCTCAACGGTATGCGCCGTATTCCAAGACTCCGGAAAGGCATTGATAATCTTCTTTTGTTTTTCAGAATTTCGATCATAAAAAGGTTGGGTGACAATCCCTTCTAAGGACTCCCAACACAAAGTCGATTCAAAATCCAAATTATTCAAATCCTTTTGAATTTGAGCTCGTACCTCTAGATCGCTTGATCCTTTAAATTCCGAAAACAGATCTTGATTCATAGAATAAACTTAGTTGTCTAGTCTTTTATTTTTATGGTAGATTGACGCTCTCTGTTGACATGCAATTGGGTAACATCGGGTCTTGAATAATGTCCAACGGGATCAAAATTCTGGCGTTCTTCGTAAACACGATCCAATTGAATTTCTGCACAAAAAATACCTTCGGTATTCACCTGAGGTTCTATGAGCCAAGTCCCATCGGGATTTGCAACGCAGGAACCTCCATTGGCTAATTGTTCAGGAGCTGCAGCTAAAAGTTCATCTATATAGGGTGTATCTGATGGGAAGTCAGTTTTGTTCATCAATGAACTTACAGAAATCACATACGATCTACTTTCACGAGCAATGAATCGGGTAATGTCCTTGGTGTTGTGATCACTTCCGGGCCAAACTGCACAATGAACATTTTCGCCCATTCCATATAGTGCTGCTCTGGGTAGTGGCATCCAATTTTCCCAACAATTCAATCCTCCAACTGTAAATCCTTCCAGAGGATGTACTTGTAATCCGTTCCCATCTCCCGGTGCCCAAGTAAGACGTTCGTCATACGTAGGTTGTAATTTTCTGTGAACGCTACAAATTATACCCTGCTCATTGATATAAACTAAAGAGCAATATAAGCTGTGTCCACCGCGATTGGTGGCCCGTTCAATTACTCCCACATAAACTGCCATTGTATGCTCTTTTGCTAAAGCGCATAGGTCTTCAATGTCGCCATCCTCAATATTCACTGCATTTTGAGCGTAATGAGCATGTAAGCTTTTATTGATTTTCAAATCCCATTGCGCACCATCAGTCAATGCAAGCCAAAAAGGGTAACCCGGTAAGAGTCCTTCTCCAAAAACAACCAGCTGTGCTTTTTCTTTGGCAGCCTGAAGCATGGCATCTTTTATCTTATCCAAGGTCTTTTTCTTATTCAACCAAACGGGTGCAATCTGAGCTAAGGCGACTTGTAATGTTTTCATTCACATAAATTATTATAGGTAAATATAGGGATATAATTTACTCTACTTATGTCTTTGATCTTATGTTCTGTTATAAAATCTAGGAATGCAAGATGCAGTTAAAAATTCGTAACTATTCTAAAAACAATAAAAATATAGTACCTTGGAATACACATAAAAAACATCATGGAAGTAACGACTCTTTATCAAAAACAAAAAACATTTTTTAAAACACAGGCAACCCTAGATGTTTCATTCAGAAGAGCAGCTTTGAAAAAGCTACAGTTTGTTATTGAGAAAAAAGAAGATGCAATTCTTGAGGCATTATTTCAAGACCTCAAAAAATCAGGATACGAATCCTATTTGACCGAAGTTTTCATCGTTAAGAGTGAAATTAAAAAAGTACTGAACAAGCTCAATATTTGGACCAAAACACAACGTGTTTCTGGTTCCATATTAAACTACCCAACCCAAGATTATTTAATTCCTGAGCCCTATGGTTGCACACTTCATATAAGTCCATGGAATTACCCTTTTCAGCTTGCCGTAACTACCGTTATTGGTGCTGTAGCTGCTGGAAATACGGTAGTACTCAAGCCCTCTGAATACGCACCCCACACAGCTCAAGTTGTAGAAGAAATAATGATCGAAGCCTTTGCGCCAGAACATGTTCTTGTCGTTCAAGGGGGCGCAGAAACTTCTACAGAATTACTAAAACTACGTTGGGATTACATCATCTTTACTGGAAGTACTCCGGTTGGTAAAATAATAGCAAAAGCAGCAGCAGAACACCTTACGCCCTACACACTTGAACTGGGTGGAAAGAGTCCTTGTATTGTCGATGAAACTGCCCCAATAAAACTTTCTGCAAAAAGGATCGTTTGGGGTAAATATGTAAACTGCGGGCAAACTTGTATTGCGCCAGACTATATTCTAGTTCATCATTCAAAAGCTGAAGCGCTTACTGAGGCCTTAATTCATGAAATCAAACAAGCCTTTGGAGATAATCCGCAAGAATCCTTTAGCTATGGGCGAATTATTAACAAGAAACATTTGTTGCACCTAACCAACATGCTTAAAGGTGTTACTATTGCTCATGGGGGAACTGTCAATGAAGAAAACCTGTATCTAGAGCCCACACTCATTAGTCAACCAGATCTAGACAGTGAAGTCATGAAAAAAGAAATTTTCGGACCCCTACTACCCATTATAAGCTATACAAATGAAGAAGAATTAAAACCCATAATCAATCGATATGAAAAACCATTAGGGTTTTATGTTTTCACAAAAAGAAATGCTTTCATCAAAAAAGTACAACGCGATTACTCTTTTGGAGGCGGAGTTTCAAATGATTCTATAATTCAATTTGCAAACGACAATTTACCTTTTGGAGGAATCGGTCACAGTGGCGTTGGAGCCTATCACGGAAAATTCAGTTTCGACACCTTTACACACTACAAACCTTTTATAAAAAAAGCCCGCTGGCTCGATTTACCCACACGCTATGCGCCCTATCCTAAAACATTTAAGGTGCTGAAAAAACTATTGGGAATGATGTAGTTCATCAAGCGATGAAACTCATGCATATGTCAAAAAAATCAAATGTCATATTAATCGAAAAATTACTTGAAGTTTTTATTGACATCAATGGAAGAAGGCCGCGTATTTTACTTTCAAGTACAGCAACCATTAAAAACCAAGATGAACTACATAAGATTGCAATTCAGTTTTCAGACTTTGGCTTTGATGTGGACTTCGCTCCTTCTTTTATAGATACAAATCACTTGGTAAAACAAGCCATAGAAAACGATGTACATTCAATTCATTTAATCGTTTCTTCTGATGAAAAGATTAACCAAGTTAAAAATATTGAAGCGGCATTAATGAATAACGATCGTTCCAATATTTTGGTTACCGCAATTGAAACTAAGGAATTGAACAATTCCTTTGAATCAGAAGCTATTGCTTTACTAAAAGCATCGCAGAAATAATGGATTAGGTTTTGGAAAATAGAGCAGTCAAAAGTTGTTCCAGCTGCTTTGAGGCCTCTAAAGGTGAATGATTTTTTGCAATCATCTCTGCTTGAATTTGATCCAAACCAATCTTCAACTTGGGATGTGTTCTAAGAAAACGATTCAATTGCTCTTGCTGTAATTCTTGATACCAAGCGATCTTTTGATCGGTTCTCTTCTTCTGGAAATAGCCCGAAGATTGGGTTTGCTTTTTATATTCCAAAAGCGTTTCCCAAAGCTGATCAATTCCTGTTTTATCTAAAGAAGAACAAGACATGGCTTGCGGTATCCATTGCGATTCTTTGGGCGGAAACAAACTAAACATTTTCTTGAAATTGGCTGCTTCTTTTCGCGCCTGATTGATTTGATCTTGGTCAGCTTTGTGAACTACAAGCAAATCGATATGTTCATAAATCCCGCGTTTAATTGCCTGAAGGTCATCTCCTCCTCCAACAATTTGTAGCATCATAAAAAAATCGACCATAGACTGGACAGCAGTTTCGGATTGCCCTACGCCTACCGTCTCAATTAAAATAACATCATAACCTGCAGCTTCACACAAATAAACGGCTTCTCTTGTATTACGGGTCACACCACCTAGATTTGACTGAGAAGGAGAAGGCCGAATGAATGCTTGGTCCGATCTACTCAAAAGCTCCATTCGAGTTTTGTCTCCTAAAATGCTTCCGTGATTTAATTCACTAGTTGGGTCTATTGCTAAAACTGCAACTTTTAAATGGAATTTTTCTATTAAATACGTTCCTAAACTTTCGATCAGCGTACTTTTTCCAGCTCCAGGAATTCCACTGACACCCACTCGGATGGAAGTTCCAGTATGTGGCATCAATTCCAATAACAGTTCTTGTATGAGTTGACGATGCGCATCTAAGGTGCTTTCGCCTAATGTTATGGCTCGACTGAGGAAAGAGGTGTTGCCCTTAAGAATCTCTTCTTTGTAGTTCGACAAATCAAAATACTGCTGCTTGCTGGCCATGGGTTAGCGTATTTCTTGACACAATTCGATCAGTACCCCATTGGTGGTTTTGGGGTGAAAAAAAACAACCCATTTATTATCGGCTCCTTTGGAAGGCTCTTCACTCAAAGGCACAAAACCTTCTCCTTTCAGTCGGATGATTTCTGAATGGATGTCATCTACTTCAAAAGCAATGTGATGGATGCCTTCGCCTTTTTTGGCAATGAATTTTGTAATTGGACTGGAAGGGCTTGTAGCCGCAACCAATTCTATTTTTTGATCAGCTGTTTTGAAAAAAGAAGTAGAAACCTGCTGTTCGGAAACATCTTCAATTTTGTAGCAAGGCGTATTCAATAAACTAGCAAACAATTTGTTTGATGCTTCTAAATCTTTAACCGCTATTCCAATGTGATCAATCTTCTTCATTTATTTGTGTTCTATTCCCCATCAGAGAAAGGCTTTAAGACCTTAGGATCTGGAGCATGTAGTAAAAAAGCGTCGTAAGCCTTTTTGTTTTTGTACAACATACGCTTAATCGAGCTAACACTACAATCGTTTTTTTTAGCTAAGCGTGCTATGGAATGGTATTCTCTTTCACAGGGTTTTATAATGTGCCACTTTGTGAGCTTTGAAGGTGTTTTCATGCTTCAAAGGTACTTTTAAAAGCTTAATTTGTCAATAAATAATATTTTTTCGATTAACAGTAACAAAGACTTTTGTAATTTGAAACATGCAACTGACCATACAAACCCCAACAGCCGATCTGAATCAAAGCATTGTTTTTTACAAAAAATTAGGTTTTGAAATCCAAACGCAAGGCTCCAAAATTGTCGCAATCGATTCTCAAACCTGTATCGAAATTAATCCAGAACGAACAGCCCGAGTGTGTATTCAACTGTACCAAAGCAGATGGGATAAAACGCTACTACAACTTAAAGACCGCACACCAATAATTAAAACAGAAGAAGGTTATTTGATTACTGACCCCAATGGAGTTTGGATAAAACTAATAGAAAAAACATTGGATGAAAAAACAATTCGTTCGAATAGAAAAAAAGCCGCCTTGGAAACTACGGAGGCATCTGCATAGAAACTCTTGCCGTGTCCAAAAGTTATGAATTTTGGAATCTTATAGGTTTTTCATCAGCATCAAAAGACTTTTCAAAAGGTTGGATCGAAATGAGGTCAGGGACGGGCGATTCCATCTCACTTTTACAAGCCCAACAGTGTCCACATTTATTTTTCAATCCTTCATTGACCTATTTCAATGGGTCTCGTAACCCAAAAATAATTGAATCCATAAAAAAACATAACATAGAAATCACAGAAGAGGTAACGGAATTCAGCTCAAAAGGCGAAGTCGACAATATAATTTTGAAGGATTCAGGAGGTTTAGGATTTTTTATTTTCAACGACGAATAGCCTCCTAAAAGAATTCCTATAATGGGCTATATTTCCCAATAAATCCTTATTTTTAATGCACTAAATAATTTACGAAATGAATAACGAAGTATTTGACCAATTAAAAGAAAAAGCCGAAGCTGCTGAAGCTATCGGAGGTACATTAAAATTTGAAGTCGGTGACTTAATTGTATATGTAGACGGATCAGGAAATTCTAACATTGTTTCTCAAGAAAATGGAGAAGCAGACTGTACCATAACTACAACTGCAGAGGTTTTGATGGATCTTAAAAATGGAGACCTCAACCCAATGATGGCCGTTATGGGAGGTAAAATTAAAATAGGTGGTGATATGGGATTGGCAATGAAAGTACAAACTTTGCTAGGATAACTGATGTAAACAGATGAATAAGAGGAAGTCAACATACTTCCCATCTGCCTTATAAACCAAAAAATTGTTGCTCGATAGCATAATTTAATTCAATTAATTACGTTATCGTATTACTGACTGTATATATAAAATGAATTATAAAGGTTCTGTAAAAATACTTTGTGGATTTCTACTTGTTGGAACTACTCTTTTCTGGTTGAACCAAAAAGAGTCAGTTGAGTATTCTCCTCGTGATTCGTCAGAAAATAGCCCTTATAAAGAATCACACAATCTTTCCAAAAAAGAACGTTTTGAAGCTGGTCTGCCGCCTGACAAATTTTACGAACAACTGTATGATCTCACAATTGATCCAACCACAGGAAAACAAGACATTGAATCTAAAGTAAGGATATCACGTCAGCTGGAATATCAAAAAACAAATCAACCAAGAAGACAAGCAGTTCCGGGTCAAAACATTGCTAACCAATGGAACTCGATTGGCCCTAATAATCATGCGGGCAGAACGCGTGCAGCTTTGTTTGATCTTAATGATTTAGAAAAAGATCGTGTCATCGCTGGTGGTGTCAGTGGAGGCCTATGGGTAAACGAAAATATTGATGCTAATCCAATTCCTGCTTGGACCCAAATCAATGGAGTCCCTGGAAATTTAGCCGTTTCAAATATTGTTCAAGACATAGATGATAACGACATTCTATTTGTTGGTACTGGAGAATCATATACTACTGGTGACGTAAATGGTAATGGGATATACAAATCAACAAACGGTGGTGCCAACTGGCTTCAAGTTTTTGGAAGCAATTCTGGAGTGGTTACCTCTACCTATGATGGTGGAAATTCTTTATGGCTTGTAGAAGGATACTTTTATGTTAATGATTTAGCTATTTATGATTCAGACTTAGTTGACGGTACAAATGTCAAATGGATTTATGCAGCACTAGGCTATGGAAGTGGTCATAACAAAATGGATAATACACTTTTAGATTTATACGAAAGTGGATTATACCGCTCCCAAGACAATGGTACTACTTGGAGTAAAATAACAGATAGTGATTTATTTAACGGAACTTTTCCGCTACAAATTAACGATATAGAAATTCAAGAAGGAAGCAATAGAATTTGGATTTCAACGACAAATGCTATTAATAGTCGTGAAGGAGGGGAATTTTTTTACAGCGATGATGGGACCTCCTTTATCAAAGCTAATCCTACCTACGATGTTGCTCCAACAAATGTTGAAAGAACTGAAATAGCTTCAAGTTATACGAACTCAGGAACACATTATGTTTTGATGCGAGCCAATGGAGTGGCAGAGCTGTATAAAACAGTAGATAACTTTGTTAATCTAACGAAATTAGATGAGCCAGCTGATGTCGAAACAGGCATGCCCGCTACAGATTTCACACGAGGTCAATCTTTTTATGATTTAGAGGTTGAAGTCGACCCAACAAATGATGATATTGTGTATTTAGGAGGAATCAACTGGCATCGATCTTCAGATGGAGGTGCGAATTGGTCTCAGATAACCAAATGGTGTACTAGTTGCTTTGGAATGGGTGTTTTACCCGTTGCAGTTGTTCATGCAGATCAGCATGGTTTATACTTCAGACCTGGAAACAACAACCAAGCTATAGTAGTTAGTGACGGTGGAGTTGCTTTTAGCTCAGATTTAAGCGGAGCCTCAGCAGCAAGCACATTTATTGAAGGTGAAAGCAACTTCATTACAACTCAATTCTACACAGTTGCACAAAGCCCACCAAGTTTTGCAAAAGACTTCATTCTGGGTGGAACACAAGACAATGGAACGTATCGCTTTGACACCCCATCAACTAGCCCAAGCTCCGCAATTGAGACACCCCCAGGAGGAGATGGAGCCTATACTTTTTTTAATCAAGTGGGCAAAAATTACGCAATAGCAAACTACATTCACAACGATGCAATAACAAAGTTGAATTTTAATGCTTCTGGACAATATACAGGTTTTACAGATTTAACATCAACAATTCCAGCAAGTGAGGGAAGTTTTATCAATCCAGCTGCATTAGATTCAAACCAAGATGTTTATTTTTCAAATGGAACTCCCGATGGGACTACTAATTACAGGATTAGAGTAGTCAAAGATTTAATGGGTACACCAAGCCTTGATTTAATCACAGGAATTACTTCACGACCTACTGCTCTGGAGGTTTCTCCATACGAGACGTCTAGCACAAACTTGTATGTTGGTACCGCTGATGGAAACATAATCAAAATCGAAAATGCAAATACCACACCGAGCCAGGCTCCATTGACAAAACCAGGAGTTGGAAGTATTTCGGATATTCATTTTGGAGAGACTGAAAATGATCTCTTCGTTACATACTATAATTACGGAAATACAATTATTAATGTTTTTTATTCATCAGACAACGGTTTAAGTTGGACCGGAAAAGAAGGAAATGACGGGGTGAATGACCTACCCGATTTACCTGTATATTCAATACTAAACAATCCCTATGAGGAAGATGAGGTTATTGTAGGAACTGAACTTGGCGTCTGGAAAACGCTAAACTTTACAGATGCAAATCCTGATTGGAGTCTAGCCTATGAAGGTATGAGTGATGTAGCTGTATTTGATATGGATTTTCGAGGAACTTCTGCGATCGACAATAGAGTAATTGCCGGAACATTCGGGCGTGGAGTATATGTTAGTCAATTTACTGCAAATACAAATCCACCAGTCTCTGTCCAAGATGCCATCACCGTATTAGAAGGCGGTACGGTAACAACTATTAGTGGTGGAGCAACTTCTGTATTATCCAATGATAGTGATCCAGAGGGAGACTCTATGACCACTGACCTTGTTACCAATACCATTAATGGTGTTTTAGCACTTAGCGCAACTGGGTCGTTTACCTATACCCATGATGATTCTGAAACAACAACAGATAGTTTTAGCTACCGCGCATATGACGGAGCATTATATGGAAATACAGTTTCTGTCACTATAACGGTAACACCCGTTGAGGAATGTCCTATTGTTCAAACTTCTTTATCCGATGTTACGGTAATAGAGGATGCGGCTGATTCCGTCATCAATTTTTCAGGTACATTTCTGGACCCAGAGGGGGAGACATTAACTTACACGGTTACTTACACCAACACACCCTTACTAACAGCAACGATCAATACCACAAGCCTTACACTCGATTTCACTGATAATATGGTAGGGTCGGCAACGGTTACCCTTACTGCAAATGACCTAGCCTGTGGAGTCGTGACCTCAGAAAGTTTTATAGTTACCGTAAACGCTGTCAATGATGCACCCGCTGGAATTGCTGACACGATTAACGTAAATGAAGGAGAAACAGTAACAATAACTTCTGCAAATGCCACTTCAGTATTATTCAATGACACAGACCTTGAAGGCGACGCTCTAACAACTGGTGTTGGCTTTGGAGCAATTGCACCAACTGTAGCTAAAGGAACTCTCAGTTTCCTAGATAACGGTACATTCTCCTACACACACAATGGTAGTCAGAATTTAGGGGACGCAAATACTACAGATGCTTTTTATTATCGTCCTTTTGACGGAACTGTATTTGGAAATACAACAACGGTAACCATACAAATAACACACTCCAATGATTGTCCAATTGTAGCAATCAGCGAAAGTGATAGAACTGTAATGGAAGATGCTGATGATTTGGAAATCAATATTGCTTCAGTATTTACAGATGAAGAAGCCGACCCAATTACAATCACGGTAAGCAATACAAATTCAGCCTTGCTATCAGCTACTAAATCTTCAGCAACTACCCTCACCATCGATTTTGCAGATAATATGACTGGAAGCAGTACAATCATATTATATGCTACAGATGGAACTGCTGCATGTTCAGCGCTCGTTAGCACTACCTTTATTATTACAGTAGTGCCTCAAAACGATCCACCTGTTGGAACTCCTGATATTATAAATGTAAATGAAAATGAAACAGCAAGCTCAACTACATTTTCTAACACCGTACTAGCCAATGACACCGACACTGAAGGTGATAGCTTAACAGCTACTTTAGTTCCAGGATCTGGCCCGTTTAATCATACTGGTGGAGCATTTAGCCTAAAATCAAGTGGAACCTTCGAATACAATCACGATGGATCAGAAACCACCACGGACACTTTTAGTTATACATTATCTGATGGATTATCAACTACTGTTGTTAGTGTTACGATAAACATAACACCCATAAATGATTGCCCTGAAGTTGTCACTCCATTACCTGATATTACAGTAAATGAAGATGCAGCTGATACGGTTATCAATTTAAGCCCATACTTTTCGGATGATGAAAATGATCCATTATCCTTTTCATTCACCAATGCCGATAACTCTATAGCTAATGTAATCCTAAACACTAATACATTAACAATTCAATATATTCCAGAACAAAATGGAACTACAACCATTACTATTACTGTAGACGACTCCAATATATGTAGCAGTTTGTTACAAGAAGTGTTTGTAGTAAATGTAACATCGGTAAATGATCCGCCAGTAACCGTTACCGATAATTTATATGTACTTGAACAGGGTACCGTAACAACAACTGTATTGGCAGCTACCTCTTTATTAGCTAATGATACCGATACCGAAAATGCTTCACTAACAGCGATACTCATTACCCCTGCAGCAAACGGA
>ENA-ORDA01001504-ORDA01001504.1-marine-metagenome-genome-assembly--contig:-NODE-1504-length-19484-cov-3.687072_pt1 | contig 19484 bp, 19 predicted proteins | sample MGYA00237778_ERZ508506 | MGnify/ENA primary metagenome ERZ508506 (study PRJEB26177, sample SAMN06267891) | marine metagenome | isolation source: Monterey Bay, California, USA | place: Pacific... | reverse complement strand
TGCTATCAAAAATAAAATATACATTATCAAAAATATATAGTAACTGTTTATGCAATGAAATCCAGTCACTAGTATTTTGTTTTTTTACATGCAATTTTGGATTATTAATAAATTGATTATTATAAATAATAATCTTCGGAAGCTTGATTCTAAGCGCTATGAATTTATATTAGTGCAATTTATGATTATATATAATTTAGTATCTCTATACTTATTTGCTTTTCAGCATACATTAGGTGCGCCAACATACTTTATATTATATTTCTTATCATTTATTGTATTGTCTAAAGCCAATTATAAACCAAAGAAAGAAGAGCTTTGTGAGTAAATTTTTAATCTTAATAGTATTATATGAATGCAAAGTGAAGCAGTCGTTAAGTTATATTTCTTTACTTAAATCATTAGAATATTTGAGTAACTCAAAATTAATATTATGGGATAATAGCCCTTCCAATCAATTTATTGATACTGATAATATAAGTTTTTTGCAGTCTGTAGAATATATTCATACCCCAGAGAATATGTCATTGTCAAAAATTTATAATCGTGTAATTCAAGAAAATGAAGAATATGATTATATGATTATATTGGATCAAGACTCATCTTTTTCAAGTGATTATTTAGAAAAATTAAATAGTGCGATTATAAAACATGCATCTATTAATCTTTTTTTACCTTTAATTAAATCTAAACAGACTATTGTAAGTCCTGGTGCTTATAAAGTATTTAAAGGTAGCTATTGGAAAAAAGAAAAATATGGGATAATTAATGCAAAAAATATCTTAGCCATCAATAGTGGGATGGTAATAAATTTTAACTATTTAAAAAATATATACACCGGATATGATGCAAGATTAAGATTTTATGGAACTGACACCTTTTTTATGCTTGAGTACGCAGAAGATAACGACTTCCTATTTGTAATTGATTATGTATTTCAACATAAATCAGCTTTGCTTGATAGAGATGAGAATATTGATAAGCAGATAATTAGATTGACTGATTTATTTTTCTCATGGAGAATAATACATGAGCATAAGAAATTTAATTTAATTACTTCTATTTCTATGTTTTATGATTTGCCTGATCCTATTTCATTTGCAAAAGATATCTATAACTTATTAGATGATGATGGAATATGGCATTTAGAACAAAGTTATAGTGGTCATATGCTTAAAAATTTATCTTATGACACAATTTGTCATGAGCATCTTGAATATTATTCTCTTCAAGCATTACAAAATATTTTATCAAAAGCCAATCTAAAGATAATTGATGTAAATATGAATTCAAAACTTGGCCTTTGGCGTAGGATCAACCTATTGGTTTACCTCAACAAAAATTGGAAACCGGAATACGGTGGCGCACTTGAATTATGGAATAAGGAGATGACGGAATGTGTAACTCAGGTGCCTCCAACCTTCAATACTGCAGTAATCTTTTATACCGACGACAATAGCCCACACGGCTACAAAAAAATAAATATCCCGGAAGGTGAATCTCGAAAGAGTTTCTATACTTATTTCTATACGAAACCTGAGAAAGGTGTGAGCTACCGTGATTCAAAATTTGTTTCTAGACCGGATGATAAGGCCACAAAAAAAGTAGCCACAGGTATTAAAGAGGCTTTAAAGGTCAATGGGAAAAAGTTGCTTAAAGCTTTAGGAATTAAAGACTTGGATTTCCAAGACAAAAACTAACACTGCACTTTTGGTGTATCATGAATGAAAAGCTGCCTTTGTGCAGCTTTTTTTTATCCAACGTGAATATTTGCCTTTGGGTACTTGAAAGAATTCACCTGCTGACGCTGACCGCTCAATGCGAACGCTAAGGTTAATGTACCTACCCTTCCCGCTAGCATGGAAAGCATAAGTACAGTTTTTGAACCGATGCCAAGTTCGGCTGTGATGCCCGTACTTAAGCCAACAGTACAGAATGCACTTACCTCTTCAAAAGCGAGGTCAAGTAAGTCGATAGAAGGTTCTAGAATAGTAAGGGCAAATATGCCCAATAGAATGCTCACGGCGGAAAAAAGGAATATCGCAAAAGCGCGATTCATTAGTTCCCATGGGATTTGTGTTCTGTAAAGGTTGATACTCTTTTTACCTTGAATCGTTGCAGAGGCGCTCATAAAAACTAAGGCGAACGTACTGGTTTTTATCCCTCCCGCAGTGGACCCTGAACCGCCTCCAATAAACATTAAGAAAATCAAGAATAATAAGGCAGGGGTCGCTAAGGAACCTATTGAAATAGTATTAAAGCCCGCGGTACGCGCGGTAATGCTTTGGAAAAAGCTATGACTGATGTGCGCACCTACATTTTCACTTCCCGGATCTAGAAAGAAAAATACTACCCCTCCAACTACAATTAACGTAGCAGATACCACTAACCCTAGCTTCGTTCCAATACGCAAGCCACGCCAAGAGCGAACGATAGGCTGTTTTATCCATTGCTGGCGAAGCACATCGGTTAGGGTACCAAAACCGATACCGCCGAGCACGATTAACAGGGCAATTACCCAGTGTACACCAAAATCCCATTGGACATTGGTGCTAGCGAGAGAATCCGTAAAAAGTGAAAAGCCTGCATTATTAAAGGCAGAAATGCTGTGGAACATGCTATAGAAAATGGTCGTTCCTAAGGTATCAAACTCATTGCGCCACAAAAATCCTAGTAAAAGTGCGCCGGTCGCTTCGATAAATAAGGTAAGCCTGAAAATTGCAGAAATAAGTGAACGTGAACGCTTTAAATCTTCGCCTAAATTCTCACTCATGAAGTTTTGCTGACGCATTCCAAATCCACCTCTAAGTATTGCAAAAAGTGCTGCAAATGAGATAATGTTCAATCCACCTAGCTGCATCAGTAACATGACAATGAATTGGCCCTTGACACTAAGGACTCCACTTATGTCTATCGTACTTAAACCCGTAACACAACTTGCGGAAATACTCGTAAACAATGCGGTTAATACGTCGAGACCCTCATTCCCAGCAATGGTCATTTCAGGTAACATCAACAGCCCTGTACCAAGCGCAATTAAAACTAGAAAACTTAGTACCAATAACGTTGGTGGGCTGAGTTTCGATTTCGGCAATAGCTCACCGACTTTACCAAATTCAAGACCCACAATCACAAGAACATAACACTGCAATACAATCAAAAAACTCTCCTGAAGCCCAGGTATTTTCAGCAATAACCCTATTTGGTTAAGTAACTCGAAACCGGTCAAGTTGATCACTAGTATATCCACTATCAGAAAGAGCATTAATACACTCTCCCATTTTCGGTTCTTCAGAAATTGTATTGGATGAAAATTGTAAAAAAGCTCAAGAAGAAATTTAACTAAGTAATAGCCTATAGAGCCCCGAACAATGTATCCTATCCATCTATTTTGATGTGCTTCTAACTCATATCCATGATAAAAAACCAGTGCTACTAGTGTCGTTAAAGCAACCAACACACTTCCTCGCGAGAGCATTCGCAACATGAAGTCACGGCTATCGTAAAGCCTAATATTGATGCGCTCACGGAGCGCATTGAATCGCGATTCTATGCTCAAAATATACTCTTCTCTTAACCCGAAGTTAGGACTATTCCTCGAAACAAGCTTTGGCTCAGTACCCTTCGTATGATTTTTCTTCCCTGAGGTTGGAGCCGGTAAGATTATTAATAGTGCTCTTCAAGACAGCGCGTCGATCATTTAAAACATAGACCTCACGTGCCAAAGCAATAAACGTCTCGCCGAAGTCTCTTGCCTTTTCTTTCAATCGCAAGGCATCTTCAACGTCCCAGAGTGCCTCATTAGTTGAACGAAGTTCTGCAGTGGCTTGACTATACTCTTCCAGATTTGATACCAATGTCTCGATGTGTTGGACGGCGTTTTGAAGTGCTGCATATTCTTTTCGAATGTTCCGAACCTTTTCTAAATCTAGAATTCGCTCCAATTTTATCTCTAAAATGGAAACCTTATCTAATATTTCACCGTTCGAAACTTCTATCTTCAAAATAAATGGACTTAGTCCTCTAAGTTAGCTACTGCAACTTTAACTCTTTTTACCGCTTCCTCGAGCTCAGCTTCTGCAGCAGCATATGAGAACCTGATATATCCGGGCAATCCAAATGCATCACCAGGAACGGTACTCACCAAACCTTCTTCTAATAGATACATGCTCACGTCGAGCGCGGTCTCTAAAACTTGTCCGTTAAATTTCTTCCCTAAAAGGGCCGTTATTCTTGGAAAAACATAAAAAGCACCAGGAGGAGTTTCTAATTCAAACCCCGGGATTTCTTTCATCCACGCGACCATTTTCTCTCGACGGTACGCGAATTTTTCCACCATATAATTAACCTTAGACGGATCTGACTCAACAGCAGCTTTGCATGCACGTTGCGCAATGGAGTTGGCGCCAGAGGTGAAATTCGATTGAAACTTTGTACACGCTTTGGCAATCCATTCGGGCGCCCCTATGTATCCGATACGCCAACCGGTCATCGCAAATCCTTTTGAAAGGCCATTAACAGTAATAGTCTGGTTATATACCTCTGGAAAACTAGCTATTGAGACATGGCTGACCTCACCGTAGTTGAGCAACTCGTATATCTCATCGGAGATAATGTAGAGGTTTGGATGCTTTGCCACTACCGCTGCAATCGCCGCTAAATCCTCTTTGCTGTATACCGCTCCACAAGGATTGTTTGGTGAAGAGAATATGAGGACTTTAGATTTTGGAGTAATGGCCGATTCTAACTGAGCAGCAGTAATTTTAAAACCACTTTCCATGGTTGTCGGCAGAACTTTAACATCGGCACCACAGTAATCCGCTTGATCCATATAGCTTACCCAATACGGCGCTGGAATGATTACTTCATCCCCAGGATTAACTAAGGCTAAGAAAATATTCAATAGACTCTGTTTCGCCCCTGTGCTGATCACAATCTGATCCGCTGTATATTCAATACCGTTATCTCGCTTAAATTTTGCGGCAATACTTTCTCTAACATCAGTAAAACCAGGAACCGGCATATAATGCGTAAAGTTCTCAACCATAGCTTGAGAAGCAGATTCCTTGATAAAGTCTGGAGTGTCAAAATCAGGTTCACCAAGAGACAAGCTAATTACATTTTTACCTGTAGCACTCAATTCGCGTGCCTTTTTCGCCATCTCAATGGTCATGGGAAGACCCATCTGTTGTGCTCTTTTTGAAAGTGATTGCATGAATAAAGTATAATAAGGTGGCAAAAATAACGATATTTGTATGCCTCAAGACAAATTCATGGAAGCATTTATTGAAATTCTAAAGTATACTTTTCCAGCGGCTTTAATGCTGTTGCTCACCTATTTACTGCTGTCAAACTTTGTAGATAACGAAGAAAAAAGACGCCAATTTTACTTGCGTAAAGATTTGCAGAAAAAGGCGCTTCCTATGCGATTTCAGGCATACGAACGGATTATTGTACTTCTAGAACGTATTAGCCCAAACCGTCTTGTGCTGCGAGTTAAACCGGGAAATATGGACATTGGTAATTACAGAAAGTTCCTGGTCAATGCCGTTCGTGAGGAGTTTGACTACAATATTTCTCAACAAATGTATGTTACTGATGGTGCTTGGAATCATGTCGTAAATGCAAAAAGCCAAGTGGTCTCGTTGATCAATAAAACGACTGCTGAATTAGGTGCGGAAGCGACTCCAGCAGATTTAAGCCGAAAGTTGATTGAACTTGAGATGACGGGAGATATCTTCCCAACTAAGGCCGCCATTCTTTTGTTAAAGCACGAAGCCGCTCGAAACTTCTAGACCTTTCCTTTTAAGGATTTGACCATTTCCGCACTTGCCTCGAAAGGATTCAGGTTTCCTAGCGCGACCTCAGCCTTCAATGCTTCGTAGTCCTTTTTCCAGTCCTCGTCTTTGCGTAATAGCTCGAATACACCATCGCGCACGGCATGCTCGAACCAGTACTCTTGTTGATCCTTGCGTTTCTTGTCGAACCAACCTTTTGATTGACTGTGTCGACGGTATCGGTCGAAGGATGTATCCAGCTCATTGAAGCCAAAGCCAGTCAAACCTGAAGTGAGCAGCACCGGGGGATGCCAGTCGAATTTCTTATTCGTAAAAAGTTGTAGCGCACTCCGAATCGCGAGGGCACTTCGTTCACCCGCTGGTGTATTTGGCGGTTCACTTTTATTTATAGCGATGATATCAGCCATTTCCATAATCCCCTTTTTCAATCCTTGCAGTTCATCGCCTGTTCCGGGCATCGCCAAGAAAAGAAAACAATCGACCAATTGAGCGACCAACGTCTCACTCTGTCCAACACCAACCGTTTCAACGAAAATATAATTGAATCCTGCTGCTTCACAAAGCAATAAGGCCTCTCTAGTCTTTTTTGCGACACCGCCTAGATTCCCGCCTGATGAACTAGGACGAATGAACGCGCGCGCGTGCTTACCCAACTCCATCATTCGAGTTTTATCACCTAATATAGAGCCCTTGCTGACCTCCGATGAAGGGTCAACGGCGAGTACAGCGACACGAGCAGTTTCATCTGATTTTAGTAAGGCACTTCCGTAAGATTCAAGAAAAGTACTTTTACCTACACCTGGAACGCCGGTTACACCTATGCGAAAACTGCTGCCTGTGTGTGGCATTAATGCATGTAGGAGGGCTCGAGCATTCTCCTTATCCGCAACGGCGTTGCTCTCCACCAACGTAATGCCTTGCGCTAATGCAGGAAGATTCCCGTCAATAATATCCTTGGCTAATTCAGCAACGGAACGACTCCATCTTTTACCCGCTCTAAGTTTAGGGTTAACAGAAGGCGCATTCTTTACACCTTTGGTAATATGTAGCGCCTTTTTAGCCATTATGCTTTATCGATATACGCTTGAAGGTAATTGAAATCGGCGGTAAGTGCACCATCACTGCATTCGGTCGCACGAAACAAGATGTGCTCTTTGTCCCCATCAAACAAGGCTGGAATTACATGTTCGATCAAATCAGACCCAAAACTCAACGAAGCATCGCGCGGTAATTCACACGGAAGATTATCCACAGCCATTACTCCTATTGCTTCCGGGTCATCATGCGCCACTTCCTTTTCTTCACGCGCCAAATACCCGTAGAAGGGTTCAGCAATTGTTGAAGGACGAAGTGTCGAGGCCACAGGGCCATCAATATCACAGCTGATGTCGGATACATAGGTAATTGCGAAATCTAACCGCTTAGCATCTGCCCTTGTAAATATAAAAGGAGCACGACTGTCGTAATAATGCCCAGCGATGTAGAGTTTTGCATACGGAGCATACTGCATGAAATTGCTTTCAAAACCACTTGGGTCCGCAAATAGCGCTTTGCGATCGAAAGGACTTCCGTCGCTGGTCCTATAGTAGTGTTCCACGTCTAACTGACTCCAAAAAGAACCGTCGTGATTTTCAATTTCTACAGGAGCGATTTGTGGAATTCCAGCCGCTTGCAAGGTCTCCACGGCACCGCTCGCAACACGACCTTTTCCGGTGAGTAAAATTCTCATATCCGATGGCCAATCCACACCTTTTAATTGCGCGAACATATCCTGCATGTCGCGACATTCATGCGCAGGCTTGAGCGCAAACTGCCCGTATTTCTCGCCCCATCCTCTGAGTCCGTTGTAGGCGCCAACGAGCCCGGCGAATCGGCCAAAAGCAACCACTCGATTGCCGTTTTTCTTCAATAATTCATAATCTATTAGACGAATATTACGGTCAACACACGCTTTCAAAAGCTTTGCGTTATAGGGCTGCTGTTTGTAGGTATGAGAGAAGAAAAAATAGGTTTTGTTGGGAATGAGCTGATCAATGGGTACCTCTTTCACTCCGAAAAGGACGTCGCAATCACTCAAATCCTGTTGCAGAGCAATGCCTGCTTCTACATATTCGTCATCTGCAATGGCACGAATAGCAGAAGGCTGAACGACTACGTCACAATCAAAATTACTTTTCAATGCCGCAGCATGTGCTGGAGTTAACGCAACGCGCTTATCCACTGGAACCTTACCCTCTTTTAATATGCCGATTTTCATATGCTTAAAGATAGTACAGATTTTAGCGTCAATTCCCATAGTTCCTTCGTTGATGTGCACATATTTGGCATAGAATTCGCGTATCTTCGCACTCCACATCTTTTCTGGGGCTGACTGGTTTTGACAGCAAGCCGAAGGTTGATGTAAGCATGTCGAGCGCTGAAGGGGCAGCTCGTTAATACACCGCTTCATTTTTTTATAACTGGCGAAGATTCTTACGCTTTGGCCGCTTAATCTGACAGGATGTCGATTTTGCTAATCCTATACTAGGTATAGGAGCTGAACATCTCGCAGGAGCCCCCGTCCTGAGGCGACTGATCACGAGGTGTGGAAAATTCAGGAATGCAGTTAGCCTTCGCTTCGCGGGCTAGCCTAAGTCTAGAAGATAAGCCGTGATTAGGGTGCTTGTGCTCAGAGATCGGTCGAAAATCTAATCACAAGATAAACATGTAGAAAGCCTCAGGCTTCCTTGTTTGGACGCGGGTTCGATTCCCGCCAGCTCCACTTGGCGATCGAAGCAAAGGAACAAAGCCAGCGCAATGAAATTGCGCTGGCTTTTTCTTTAGAAAAAATCCGAAAAATCTTGAGGATTTTTGAGAAAGAGAAAAAATGCCGCGAACGCAAAACGGGTACAGGCTTTGTTCGAGCGAAAGATCCACTCCGAACGGCGCCTTATACATTCTTACAAATTCCATTGTACCTTTCATAGATGGATCGGATACTATTAATGACACTTGGCTCACGCGGGGATATGGAACCTTATCTAGCTTTGGGCGAAGAACTTAAAGAGAATGGACATGAGGTAGGTTTCTGTATGCCGGAACAATTTCGTTCACTGGCCGCAGAGGTGAGTGAACATTTCTTCCCGATGACTCACGAATACCTCGACTTAATCGACTCACCCGATGTCAAAAAAATTACCGGGCAAATCGGTTCTGGGTGGAGTCGCATAAGTACTCTATTTAAGCTCCTGCGAGAAACAAAGCCGATTCAAGAGCAACTCATCCGCGACCAGCGGGACGCTGATATGAGCTTTAAGCCAGATCGAATCATCTACCATATCAAATGTGCTTATCCCGTTATGGCAGCCTTGCGCGATGGTCGGCGTGTTGAATTACTTATACCGATGCCGTGTTTAGTGCATCCCGTTCGTGAATTACCCGCTATAGGTATGGGACAATTCAATAATCGCTTGTGGAACAAAATGAGTTATGCATTGACCAATTCAGCAATGATTTCCCAAGCCATCATCGGGTATGGGAACAAGATCATGAAAGAATGGAATTGGGCACCCTTTAAACGAAAAGAAGTAAAACGTTTTTTACTTTCGGAAGTGCCGGTTGAATACGCCATCTCTAAGCGACTTTTTCCTCAGCCTAGCTACTGGCCAGACCAGGTCAAAGTCACTGATTTTCGAGAACGGAATAAGTCCAAACACTGGAAACCTTCTGAAGATCTCGCTCGCTTTATCGAGAAATACCCGAACCCGCTGTATGTTGGATTCGGCTCTATGATCAATGCTAAACCAAAAGAAGTGGGACAAGCCTTACTCGAACTAAGCAATAAACACAACCTTCCCATTTTCATCAACTCGAGTTGGGGCGGTATTGAAATAGAAAGTCCTTTACCCGAAAATATCTTTCTAGTAAAGGACATTCCCTACGATTGGCTCTTTAGTCGCGTTTGCGCCGTGGTACACCACGGTGGCTCTGGAACCACTCATAGTGCATTGCGTTTTGATCGTCCTCAGCTCATTTTACCGCATATTGCCGATCAATTCCTCTGGAATAAGCTAATCAACGAAGCTGGCATAGGACCTTTAGGGTTCCCCATTAAAAAATTTACATCCGCACTTTTTGAAGAAAAAGTATTGGAATTGCTCAAATACTAACGTCTTCTTGACGGTCGCTTTCCGCGAGCAGGAGCTCCAGAGCGTGAATTTCCTCCTCCATGCTTAGGACCGCGGCTCGTGCGCGGCGCACGCTGACCTTGCTTAGCGGGAATACGGTTTTCAGGAACCGACCATTCCTCAGCAGCCCCCTCCGTAAAAGGATGTTCCTCTATCAAAGGAACTTGGGCCTTAATGAGCTTTTCAATATCCTTCAAGTAACCCCGCTCATCTGCTGCGCAAAAAGATATTGACGAACCAGAAGCCTCTGCACGTCCCGTCCGCCCAATCCGGTGAACATAGGTCTCAGAGATATTGGGAAGCTCATAATTCACCACATGCTCTAATCCTGAAATATCAATTCCACGAGCGGCAATATCTGTGGCCACTAATACACGAACATTCCCTTCTTTAAATCCTTTTAGCGCTTTCTGACGGGCATTTTGGCTTTTATTGCCATGAATAGCTGCTGCGCTTACGCCTTTCTTTTCAAGAATTCGGACGACTTTATCGCAGCCGTGCTTCGTTCTACCAAAGACTAGGACACTACCTTCTAATTCTTCCAATAAGTGGATAAGTAGTGATGGCTTTTCGCCTTTACTCACATAGTAGACACACTGCGAAACGCGCTCCGCTGTGGGTTTTTCCACAGCAATTCGAACTTGTTTGTAGTTAGGCTTTAAAATTTGACCACTCAACTCCATGATTGTCTTCGGCATCGTTGCAGAAAAAAACAGACTTTGACGTTTAGAAGGAAGTAAACGAAGTAGCTTTTTTATATCATGAATGAAGCCCATATCCAGCATTTGATCGGCTTCATCAAGAACGAAATGCGTTAGGGAGCGTAGGTCTATAAATCCTTGACTTTGTAAATCTAATAATCGTCCAGGCGTTGCAACTAAAATATCCACCCCTCTTTTGAGCTGATCAATTTGCGGATTAGCTCCTACGCCGCCAAAAATAACTGCGGTACGAAGGGATGTTCCTGAAGAATAGCGCTTAGCATTTTCGGCAACTTGTAATGCCAATTCTCTGGTTGGAGTAACTACCAAAGCTTTTATGCTTCTTCTGCGTTCGCTTGGCGCATCCAGAATATTTTGAATGATAGGTATGGTAAATGCAGCCGTCTTACCGGTCCCTGTTTGGGCGGTTCCGAGTAAATCGTAGCCCTCTAAAAGGACGGGGATGCTTTGGGCTTGAATAGGTGTAGGTTGTGTGTAGCCTTGTTCTTTTAAGGCCGATAGGATTTGGGGCTTGAGCCCCAATGAATCAAAGGTCATATGTTCTTTTTAGGCTGTCGTTAACTTAACGCAGCACTGCAAATGTAGGCTTTCTGTAGTGAGTGCAATTTTATTTTGCATAATCAATAGTATTACTATTATTTTTGCGGTGCTAAACAATTATTTAAAACTAGCGTTGTACTCGAATATGAATGCATTAAACATTACCATAAGCGCAAAGCTTTACAGCAAAAACCCGGATGAAACAGAGCTGGGAAGACGCATTTTATCGAAGAGTATTGAATTGATGGACGAGCTGGGTTATGAGCAATTGACTTTTAAAAAAGTGGCTCGAGAAATCATCAGTACAGAATCTGGAGTGTATCGTTACTTTCAAAACAAGCACCAGCTACTGACTTACCTGATTAATTGGTATTGGGGCTGGCTCGAAGTAAAAATGGCTCAGGAATTCATGCTGCTTAATAGTCCGGAAGAAAAACTTAAAAGAGCCATCCAGCTTCTAGTGCTTCCTATGGATCAGGACGAGCGTATTCCTCACATCGATGAGCGCGCCTTGCAACGAATGGTTGTTGCTGAATACCCTAAGATATATCTCACCAAAGATGTAGATCAAGAAAACAAAGAAGGCTATTTCCTGGGGTACAAGCAGATTTGTGAGACCTTAAGTCAATTGGCTTTGCAAATCAATCCAGGCTACCCGTATCCACACAGCTTATTTGCGACCATCATTGAGGCTGCCCAGAGTCAACAATTTTTCGCTGAACATCTACCCCGCCTTTCCGATTCATCTGGGAGCAAGGAAGAAATCGTACACTTTCTAACAGATATGACCCTTAAATCTCTGTACGACTAATGACTAAAAACCCTTTCCAAAAATTCATCGCGATGTTAGCTGCTCAAAAGCATTAATACAAGAAGCCCAAGCACAAAGTGAGCTGGGAATGAAGTGGGTAGAGTGGCGGTCACTTTCCGCCGGATTTTAAGCGCAGTTACCGCCTTCTATTTTCGTTACATTGCAGAGCGTAAAACATGCACTCTGATGAATAAAACTTGGATTTGGTCGCTAACTGTGGCGCTAGCTGGATTTTTGTTCGGCTTTGATACCGTCGTTATTTCCGGCGCCAACGCACCCATCAAAGAACTTTGGCAAACCTCGGCCTGGTTCCACGGCGTTTTCATCATGTCGATGGCGCTATGGGGCACGGTATTAGGCTCGTTAGCAGGAGGGATTCCCACAAAGCGCATTGGACGTAAGAATACCCTCATCTGGGTGGGGGTACTTTATCTGGTGAGTGCACTCGGTTCGGGACTCGCGTCAGACCCCTATATGTTCTCGTTTTTCCGATTCCTTGGCGGTGTTGGCGTTGGTGCCTCCACAGTAGCAGCTCCTACCTATATTTCCGAAATTAGTACTGCAAAAAACCGAGGGCGCTTGGTCGCTATGTATCAATTCAATATTGTCTTCGGAATTCTTATCGCCTTTATATCTAACTTCCTGCTAGATGGTTTTAACGGAACCAACGATTGGCGTTGGATGCTCGGCATAGAAGCTATTCCAGCAGCCCTCTATTGCCTCTTGATATTTGGTGTGCCAAATTCACCACGTTGGCTCGCCGTTACGAAAGGAAATGATGTACAAGCACTGCAAACACTGGAACTTTTGTTAAATGACTCCAATGCGGCAAAGAAAGAATTAGCTGAAATTAAGCGCCACACGAATACCACTTCAGTGCAAGACAATGTCTTCAATGGAAAATTTAAGAAACCGCTCCAATTGGCTTTTCTACTCGCATTTTTCAACCAACTCAGCGGGATAAACTTTATTCTCTATTATGCCCCCGTCATTCTCGAAAATGCGGGTTTCGCATCTTCAGACTCATTATTATCATCGATATCGATTGGAGGCACGAACCTCCTTTTTACCTTCATAGGCCTGTACCTTATCGATAAAATGGGTCGTAAATCACTCATGTACATAGGCTCCATAGGTTACATTCTCTCATTGCTGATGGTAGCTTACGGTTTTAAAACCGGGGCTTCAGCAGAATTCAATCTCTTCTTCATTCTTACCTTCATAGCTTCACATGCTGTAGGACAAGGCGCTGTGATTTGGGTATTTATTTCTGAAATATTCCCGAACAGCGTCAGAGCCGCAGGGCAAGCCTGGGGAACTGGGACGCACTGGGTTTTTGCTGCATTAATTACAATGTTAGGCGAAGTAGTCATAGATGCATTTCCCGGCTGGACAATCTTCGCATTCTTCGCCGCATTCATGTTCCTACAACTGCTCTTCACGCATTTTATGATGCCAGAAACAAAAGGAGTAAGCCTTGAGGAATTGCAGGACCGCCTTTCGTCTGAAGATGCCTAAGGACAACTCCTTTGTGGATCACTATTGTTTTCCTCGAGAAAACAGTTTTATAGAACCGCTAATTTTGCGACGTTCGCCAGGAGTTACCTCAAGCCAATCAAAGTCAGGATGTCCGAGACCAGTTATAGGCTCTATGGCAATAAAGGACGCACCAGCAGGTCGAAAGATCTGAACTATTGACGCCAAAGCACTTATTTCCAAGCTATAGTCCTCGTTACTGAGTCGCGGATTTTCAGCAAAGAAAAACGCGCCATCCACCTCTTTTGACCAGTCATGGCCAGCGTGGGAGAGTTTAGGTCCTGGATGGCTAAATTCATTTTTAGCCAATCGAAAAGTAGTATCTGGGCTTAATTCCCAGCGGCTCTTAACACTGAAATAGGGGTGCCAGCCCAAATGGAAAGGTAACGTACGGTCGCCATCGTTTTGCACAAATGCTTTAAAGAAAAAACCTTCTTTGCGAAGCGCATAATGAAGCTCTAAAGTGCATGGAAAGGGATAAAAATCGTGACGACCATTGTATGAAAAAACGCACTTTATACCTTCGTTGGCATAGGAAAGTTGAAACTCTTGTTCCGTGGTAAATCCATGCAAGGCGGCACGGTGCTTTTCATCATTAATGGGCCAGTTAAATTGATGACCTGCGTACCTCATTACATGACCCGATGCCATGCGTATTGGAAACGGAAACATCACTGCACCTGCCGCCCATTTGCTCGACTCATTTCCGAAATCATAAAGAAGGTCTTGTCCGCTTATTTTTAGCACCAATAAAGAAGCGCCTTTACTTCCTACAGTAAAGGCGCCGTACTCATTTTCAAAACTAAGGGTTTCAGCCATTAATGTCGTAAATCGCTTTCATGGCGTCCATTTGCGCTTTGTAATCGTAGTCAAGGTCGAGAAGCGTTCCTTTTGAAATGTCAAAAATCCACCCGTGAACTGATGGTCCACCAGCAGTAGCATGACTTTTCTGGAAATATTCTGTTTTCAAGATATTATTACACTGCTCCAACACATTCAATTCAATTAATCTATTGTATCGATCACTTTCGTTACCAATAGCATCAAGTTCGGTCGCGTGCAATCTATAAACGTCTCTTATCTCGCGAAGCCATCCATCGATAAGACCTAGACTTTGATTACCCATCGCCGCGGCAACACCGCCACAATTGTAATGACCACAGACAACCACATGCTTCACTTTCAAATGTTCTATCGCATAAAGAATCACACTATGTATGTTCATATCAGTATTGACTACAAGATTGGCAACATTGCGATGCACAAATACTTCTCCTGGTTCAAGACCCATGATATTATTTACTGGAACACGAGAATCGGCGCAACTAATAAATAAAAAATCCGGGCTTTGCCCTTTAGCTAAATGCTCAAAGAATTCTGGATTGGATGCAGAATGATGTGCAGCCCAATTTTTGTTATTCTCAAAGACTTGACGATACGTATCGCTCATATGTAGATAATTTTATTGAGTCCCTAAACTAAGAAACGTGCTCAACTACCGAAAATTTTATTTGAATGGGCTACGTAGCACATAATGCTTGGGCTGGTAACGTTTCTGAGCCAGTCTCAACAGTCGTTTGAAAAACCAATTTTCGGAGTAAAATGAAAAATAATTCTCTTCAGGTACAGCACCGTAGGTACTTTTAATTTCAGTGGCCGTTCTGCCTAAACTCACTTTATTGAACCCTCCTTCAATGCCCAAGCGAATCATATGAAACATAGTAAAGCTGTAGAACTCTTGGGGGGCACTGGTCTTCGATCCGAAATGCATAGCGCGTAAGAGTTTTCCGTCATCTACAGTAGAAATAAATCCAACCAATTCATCTTCATGAAAGAAACCGTGCATCTTAAATGAAGCTCCAAAGCAATCCTGGTACATTTCCAAAAGCCATTCTAAATTTTCTGGCATAGCCACCACCTTATCAGTCAAGGTAATAGCCAAAAGCTGGGCGGCTGTTTTAAACTCTTTAGTTGCTGATTGTAAGATGCGGACTTCTAAAGTAGAATTGGACTTTACTGCCTTGCTAAGACGGGCTCTGTACTTCTTTTTCAACTCTTGCGCATAGGATTCAAAAGAGTCCCACCTTACAGAAACAATCATTAACGGATCAGCCTTGAAGGACACCCAATGACTACTCTCATCCATGGACTCCTCGGTGACAGTCAATAATAACTTAACGCGAACACGCATCTGTGTTAACGCCCCGAGCGCATGATTCGCACGTTCGGTACTCAATATCCAGAAACCCGGTAACCACGGACTACCTACTACTTGCAGAATTCCTTTACGTATCCAACGGTTCAATACCGCCAATCTTCGTTGGCGTGTATATTGACCGGAGCTTCGACGTACTAAGGGTTTCGTTAGCGGCAGTAGCGTTCCATCCGGCAGGGTAATGGTTGTTCCAGGCAACTTACCTACTATTGCATTTTCAGCGGTCGTCTGCATGTAATTTAATTATACGATATTAGAGGTTCAGTCAACGCCCATGTTTACACCCAACGAGTTCCAAGTTCAATTGTTTACGCAGATTTTCGGCTCGACCAAAGGTAAATCGAAAATCACTCAAGATCTCATGGGCGTTTTGGGATGTTCGCGTGCTTCACTTTACCGAAAACGTACAGGTTCGACGCCTTTGACAGCGGATGAACTCGTAAAATTAGCCAATCATTTCTCACTGAGTATCGACGCTTTAAGAACGAATTCTGAGGAGAATGCGCAAATCGTTGTCTGCACAACCATGCCGCCTATTAAGCAGTATAGCGATATCGATTTCTATCTTGAAAATACACGAAGAAATCTAGAAATAGCCGTTCAACAACCTGATGCACAGCTCTACTTTACTGCCAAAGAACTCCCCCTCTATCGCTACATGAATCAGCCGACGCTTAGTGCATTTAGGTACTATTTATGGATCATGGAAAACATACGTCGTCACCAACGTTTTGACCCAGCGGAGGTTCCTTCAGAATTGATTCAAAAAGGAGCCGAATTGACTAAACTAAGTCAAGGTATCAAAACAACAGAGTTCTGGACGGCGAGTGCATTTGACAACCTCATAGGACAAATCAGTTATACTGAAGCCTCGGGAAGGATTTCCAAACGTGTTTTAACTCAGTTAAAAGAAGAATTGCTGCAGGTTGTTGATGCATTAGAGCAGAACATTTTAAATGAAAAATCTAAAGCCGGTGCTCCCTATCAGATGGTCTTGTGTCATTACTTGACATTAAGCGACGGTGCGCTCATTGAAATCGGCCCCAATTACAGCGAAGTCCTCTTCTCTTATGGTTCCATAAATTACATGAAGAGCACGAACCCAAACTTGGTCAACGCCTTCAAACATGGACTACGCTACCACAAACTTGAGGGACAAACACTGGGGTCGCTGGATCGTGACATCGTCGAGACATTCACCGAACCCATTCGCGCAAAAATTAATGCACTGTAATGCCACTGGCAATTCGAGCCGCACGTGCGCGGAGCTCGTCCATAGTCTCTTTTTCTGATCGGTCATAGGTTAACACCACACCCATTCTTCGATACGGACGTGTCGTTGGCTTTCCAAATAGTTTAAAGTCCGACTGCGGTTCCAAGCTGGCTAACGCTATACCTCCGTAAACCGGTAATCCTTCCTTTTCGGCCAACACCACAGCGCTCACCGCTGGATAACGCAATTCGATCTCAGGTATGTTCAAACCTAACAATGCTCTTGCATGCAATTCGAATTCATTGAAGTTTTGATTGCCTGCTAGCGTTACCATTCCTGTGTCGTGAGGTCTAGGACTCAATTCTGAAAAGTAAACTGCATCGTGACCTAGGAAAAATTCAATTCCCCAAATTCCATAGCCACCTAATGCCTGAGTCACTTTCTTAGCCATAGATTGAGCCTGCTCAAGTTGGCGTGATTCCATGGCACAGGGTTGCCAGCTTTCCTGATAGTCCCCGCGCTCTTGGCGGTGCCCGATGGGTGCACAAAACAGTGTTTCACCCGATTCCTGAGTAATGGTCAGCAAGGTGATTTCCGTATGGAAGTCAATAAAACCTTCCACTATAATTTCTTTCAAATCACCACGCGAACCCTCCATAGCATATTGAAATGCCGCTTCGAGCTGTGACACTTCTTTTACCACACTTTGGCCCTTACCAGAGCTTGACATTAAGGGTTTAACCACACAAGGCAAGCCAATTTCCCCTACCGCTGCAGTAAACTCTTCCATGTTAGTAGCATAGGCGTAAGGAGCTGTTTTTAAGCCTAATTCTTGTGCTGCTAAATCACGAATAAGCTTCCGATTCATAGTAAAATTTGCAGCTTTTGCCGATGGCGTTACTTGAATACCAGATGCTTCAAAGGCGTAAAGTTTATCCGTACGAATGCTCTCCACTTCCGGTACAATGATATCCGGTTGGTGTTTGAGAACCGCACTCTCGAGCGCATCTCCATCGAGCATAGAAAAGACTTCAAATGCATCTGCAACTTGCATTGCAGGAGCGCCTTCATAAGCATCACATGCAATCACAGTACAACCCATTCTTTTTAAGGCGATAACCACCTCTTTTCCTAGCTCTCCAGAGCCCAACATCATTACTTTTCGCATGGTATAACTATTGTACCTCAAAGGTATTGGTTAAATTTGTCTTCATGCGGAAGGTCATTGTATTGGTATTCACATTGTTTTACACCCTTGTCTCAACGGGTGCCGTTAGCTTTTTGCACTTTTGCCAACATGAAGAAAGTGTCCATCTCAGTGTAGCACACGAAGAGCATTTGGCCATTACAGAGGCGCCGGTATGTTGTCATGCTCCGCAGAAGACACCATGCAGCACCACTGAAAAATCTCTAGATTCTGAAGATTGTTGTGAAACAACGTTCACAGAATTAGACGAAACCGTAACCAACATTGAATTTGACAAGAGCGTCAATTATGATTTATTAGCGACTGCCAGAGCTACGCATTGTATTGAATATGTCATTCCCTCTTATAGCTGTTCATATCTAGTTTTTGACAACGGTCCACCGATCTATTTGAAATATCGAAAGCTGCAATTTTACGCTTGACCATTGATGCCGTTTGCCTCAATGAAAATCAATCTTAATTATCAGCAGTATCATGAAATCATTTTTATTCTCTTTAACGCTTCTCAGTGTAATCAGTCTTAGCGGGCAGTCAAAATTTAGCACCATTTCTATAGAAGTCGACGGTCTTTGCGGCATGTGTGAAAAGCGTATTGAAAACGCGGCCTACATTCAAGGCGTTAAAAAAGCCGACTGGAGTCAAGATACCCACATGTTAGACCTCATCTATAATGGTTCTAAAGTGGGACAATCTGAAATCATCGCCGCCATCAATCAAGTAGGCCATGATGTTAAAGATCACCCTGCATCTGACAAACAGTACGCGAACGTGCACGGTTGTTGTCGTTTCAGAGATCCGGAACAAAGAGCGAAACACGGTTTGGGTGAGCCTCTATGTACGCCTATTGAAACGAGCGTCAAGGATTCGTCTGACAAGAGTAAACAAGAGCTTTAAATGAACACTCATTTAAAATGCCTAGGCTTAGCACTTTTGCTGGCCTTCCCGACTTTTGGTCAGGTCGACACATCGAGCATACAGTTGTTCGAAACACTGGATGAAGTTGAAATAGATAGAGACCCGGGAGTTCGACTCTCCAAAAAATCAGTGCTTTCACAAGAGTTAATTTCTGAAGTTGAGCTCCGTAAGGCAGCCTGTTGTGATCTCAGCGAGAGTTTTGAAACCAATGCTTCTATCTCTGCTTCCTTCACCGATGCGGTGACCGGGACTCGACAAATCCGACTTTTAGGCCTGGAGGGGCCCTACGCCTTATACACTCGTGGCAACCTCCAAACTATGGGTGGTTTATCTTCTGTCTTAGGCCTAGCGTCAATTCCTG
>ENA-ORDA01001503-ORDA01001503.1-marine-metagenome-genome-assembly--contig:-NODE-1503-length-19502-cov-7.105071_pt1 | contig 19502 bp, 22 predicted proteins | sample MGYA00237778_ERZ508506 | MGnify/ENA primary metagenome ERZ508506 (study PRJEB26177, sample SAMN06267891) | marine metagenome | isolation source: Monterey Bay, California, USA | place: Pacific... | reverse complement strand
ACACACTCGCCAACCCGCCGGCTTCACGGGTGATCACCGTCTCAGAATTGTTTGCTGGCCCCAGGTATGCCGACAACACTGCCTGCGCTGACGATACCTGACCAGAGATATCGACATGCTGGCCTCGGCCGGAGCGGTGACGTTCCTGCAGAGCAATCAGTGCAGCACCAGCGGCATCACCACCGGCATGCAGAAACGATTGAGGCACGCTAGTTCGAACCGGCGCCCGGTCCGCATCGCCGCTCAGGATAAGAGCACCACTCGCCGCCCACACAGTAAGATCAGTTGCCGGCCAGTCTGATCTTGGCCCGGAGGTCCCAAAAGGTGTGATGGATACAACAATCAGACGCGGATTAATCGCTGCGAGCTCCTCATAACCAAGGCCGAGTCGCTGGCGGTCCGCCATTGAACTACTTTCAATAAGAAAATCGGATTCACGAACCAGTTGTTCGAAGCGCTGACGCTCGGCTGAAATGTCGATTTCAAGGCTTGCTCTACCGCGTGCATAACATTGCCAAAGCAACTTTTGCTCCAAGCGCTCTGGTCTGCCGCCCGGTGGCTCTAGCGCTACAACTTCCGCGCCGAGATGAGCCAGTATATAACCACAAAATATGCCGCTGCCGTCAGTCAAATCGAGAACTCGGTAATCATTCAGCATTTGCCAACTCCGATTATTTATTCAGTAAGTTTAATGCCAGACCAGTAGCTTACCATTTCAAAGCGGCCAATTTGCTGGTTGTGAACAACGTGATGTACGCCGCCGTCTGCATACTAGCAGGTCAGCGGCCACTCAGACGTTGACCAACTTCCGCCGAAAAGCTACCACCCTGACTTTCTGAGATGAAAGAAAGCGTCATCAAGATACTTTGGCTATCTGAGGGACATGCGGTTTAAAATACTTATCTTCCAAGGGCGCTATCCTGCTCGAGGGAAGATTAGACGTTAGGCCTATGAATATGAAACTAGCTACAATTGTTTTTCTATCTTTTTTCCTTTGCGCATGTGCAACAAAAGATGATCTTCCAGCCGAATGGGGGAGTTTAAATTCTGATTGCTCGGATGTAATCGCATTATTGGAAAATAGAGGTATACGATCTTCCCAATATGGCGAAAGCAGGTTAACGGAATTGCTCGTGCCCAAGGCGGAATTTAGGCACATAGCTGATCAAATCAACATTTCGATTATTTCATCGAAAAATACATTTAACATCGAGCTACTTGCAGATTCGGAAGTATTAGAAAGATTGAGTCTGGACGCCGAAGAATTCAAAGGGTGTAAAGACGGTGGTTTTATCGTTGCGCGCAGCTCGATTGTCAATACTGGTGGGGCACTAGGTAAAGAATGGTGGCAGTTTACATTGTACTTCGCGCCTGATTCCTTAATTGTTTCGAAGAAAAAAGGGGTTGTTGGAACGCTTTTCTTTGTTCCAATCGCCGGGACAGAAATTCAGTGGCTTCGTTTTAGTAAGGCGTAGCTACACGTCTCAAACGGAGAGCGTGCAATGACCTTGTCAGTGTAAAGCGGCTTTACAGTGTCTACTTTTAGGCTGCGCCCTGCGCGATCAAGGCCTCGATAGAGTCGCCATTCTCATAACGCTCTAGTAGGCGCTCGGGATTGAATTCAACACCGATCGGATTTTCCTGAAACACACTGGAACCAATGAACGCGTTAGCTTGCTCAATCGTCGTAAAGTTATCGACCTGTAGCTCGATCTGGTTACCATCGGGGTCGTGGTAGTACAAAGAAGTCGTGGGTCCGTGATTTATGCACCAGTACGGCTCGATGTGATTTGATTTCAGCCGGGCGAAGGTACCCAGCAGCCCGCCCAAGTCTTCGAAAGTAAACGCTATGTGATCGACCCCAGCGGTCGGCTCACTTCCAATCGGAGCATCGGGCATATTGATTAGTGCGACACGATGATGTTCGTCGTCGTACGTCATGAAACAAAGAAAACCATTTTCAAAGACTGGTTTCGCCGCTAAAACACATTGATACCAATTGCTCATCGCATCGAAATTTGGTGTACGCAACACAAAGTGCGCGAGCTTGGCGGGCGGAATTGCTTGCTCTCGTTCTACTGTTCGCTTTGCAGAAATTTCTGACATGCGGCGTCTCCTGGGTGGGTGTGTCGCTTCTATTTGATTGTTGGTAGTACTTGCTGTGCTTTTCTGGATGCAAACAACCAGCCGCCGGTGGTTTGTTGATAAATATCCTCGTACTCAACTAAGGCGATAGGTAGTGGTTGCGAATTCGTATCGCTGTTTGTCCATCGATACATGGTGAGTAGTGCGGTTCCGAGTATGCGATCAGCTGATTCTCGCTGTAGCCGCAGATTGGTAATGGCATGACGTGTGTTGTGCGCCGCGTTCGCACGCTGCGCCATGGCAGCGGCTATGGCATCCCGCCCTTTCAGCGTCGCCAACGGTGATTCAAATGCACCGTTCTCCGTAAACAGCGCTGGAATCCGCTCAGCACCGCCATGATCAATCAAATAGCTGAACTCTGTGACCAGAGCGTGTATGCCCGTCCGGGTCTCAGCGTCTATCACGTTCATCGCACACCTTCTCCGTTGTCGATCTGAGCCATTATCCCATTTATTTGTCAACTGTCAAATTATACGATATATTATTTGCCTCTAGACAAATAGAAGTTGTTATGAAATTAAATGCTGTTACAAAAACTTCTGTCGAATATCCGGATAGCAAATCCGAAAAGTCTCGGCGCACGCAACAAAAGCTTGTTGAAGCTGGAATAGATTTGTTTTCGACCTATGGTTATGACGCAACCACGACACGCAACGTGGAATTGCGGGCTAACGTTCAGCGTAATCTTATCTCCTATCATTTCGGTAGCAAGGAGGCATTCTGGAAAGCCTGCATGACCAAATTATTTGGGCGCTTCTATGAATTGCTATTGCCAGCATTGAGCCAGGCAAAGGATATCGAACCGAGTGAGCGTACCCGTTTCTTGATCCGTCAGTCTGTGCGCGCGAGTGCGGCACACCCAGAAGTCATGCGCATCATGTTCGATGAGGGTCGATGTGATGACTGGCGACTAGAATGGATCGTTGAGCGTTACACCCGCGAGCTGTTTAGCGCCGTTAAGGAATTGTTGGATGACGGGCAAGCATGTGGAGCATTGCCGGCACTGACTCACCTACAGTTTTATTATTTGCTTGTCTCAAGTGGGGCGATGTTCGCGATGGCGCCGGAATACCGTTTGTTGTCCGGCAAAAACTCATGCGAGGAAGCCAATATAGATGCTCAAGCGGAGGCGATTGCACAACTGCTAGCACCGGGTTCAAGCGGAAGAAACTTATGAGCACCATACAAACCGATGTGTTGATCGTGGGCGCTGGCCCCGTTGGCTTGTTAACTGCGCTTCTGCTTGAGAAGGTTGGGCTCGATTATCTTGTGGTAGAGCGCCGCCCTGCGTTGCACATAGCCCCTCAGGCACACGTTATTACTAGCCGCTCATTAGAGATTTGTCGCAGCATCGGTCTTAGCGATATGCCCATCCGTGCTGCTGGCCCGAAGGCGTTGGATACCGTTAACATACGCTGGGTAGACCGCTTAGCTGGCCGAGACCTAGGGTTGTTTAGTTTGGTGAGTGACCCGGCTGCTGTTCAGCGGATGATGTCCAACTCACCGACACCTACTACGAATCTCAGTCAGGACAAATTCGAGCAATTGCTTTTCGACCAGCTCCCGGACTCCGCAAAAGTTCGTTTCGAACATGCTTGGCAAGACTTTGTGCCCTCCGCGGAAGGGTGTACCTCCACGCTGACTGGGCCAAAAGGCGAGACATTGGTTGTAAAATCGGACTATCTCATAGGGGCCGATGGTGCTGGTAGTCGAGTACGCAAGGCAGTCGGCGCAAATATGGTCGGACCAGACAAGCTCCAGACGTTCATCAATATCCATTTCACCGCTGATCTGCGCGAGCTACTGAGCGGGCGTGAGGGGATACTGTATTGGGTGATGGAAAAAGAGTGTGAGGGAACATTCATCGCCCACGACATCGACCGCAACTGGATCTTTATGAAGACAGTCGATGCTGATGAATCTATCGATCCAATTGATGAGAAAAAATATAGCGCACTACTATACAAGGCCATTGGGGCCGATGTGGACGTCACAATCAATAGTATGAATGCCTGGCGCATGACCGCTCAAATCAGTGATGCTTACCAATCCGGTCGGGTATTTCTCGCTGGAGATGCGGCCCATCGGTTCCCACCCACCGGAGGTATTGGCATGAACACGGGTTTTCAAGACGCCCATAATCTGGTGTGGAAAATCGCTATGGTTGAGCGCGGTCTCGATCCAACTCTGCTGGATACCTACCAAGTTGAGCGCAAGCCTGTCGCTGAAATCAACACGGAAAAGAGTCTGGTAAACGCCGTAAAAATGTCGGAAGTTGCACGAGTCCTAGATGTTGATGGCGACAAGCAAGTCAGCATGTCTGATTTGGATGTGGTTATGGCAGACCCAGAACGTTGCGCTGAGGTACAAAGAGCGATCGATGGGCAGGCTGCTCATTTCAATATGTCCGGTCTCGATCTTGGCTTCTGTTACACATCGAGCGCAGTGAGAACGGATGGCGTTCCACCACAATCAGATGACCCGGTATCGCGCTACCTGCCATCCGTAACTCCAGGCGCGCGCTTACCTCATGCCTGGCTGTCGGCTGGTGAAACTCGTAAATCGACCCTAGATCTGATTAAGTATGGACACCTTGCAGTACTTGCCACTGCACCGGCTATCGACATAGAGGAAGCAGTAGGCCGAATTCGTGAGTCGGGTTATCCGATCGACCTTGCGGTCTTCGGCACGGGAGCCGACCTCAAGCTGGAAGACAATTCGTTCCATGAATTGTTCAAAGGCAAAGTATTGCTCGTCCGTCCTGATGGTCACATTGCAGCGCGTTTCGAGTCCTCCTCTGCAGCACGCGAACTAGTCGATGTGGTATCGGCTCTATTTCCACGCGCACAGGCCAGCTTAAGTTGATGGATACCTGATTCAGCGCCACCGGAAAATTCAGTGCCCCAAGGCCTGACGGATTGGCCGCTGAATGCCAAATTAATAGCGGTTGTATACCTTCACTGTGTAATACAGGTTCACCAGCTCTTTGCGTTCGCCGTCGACAATAAGCGGCACAAAGCGCGTATTTCCTAGAAAAGCCCCTACCGATTGGTTGATCTCTTTCTTGTAGGAGCGAATAGCTTTTGCGTTTTCAGTCGCTGTATAGCTCAACAATTTGCCCCTACCGTTCTTTTCTACCTTGTATGCGACGTTCGCTGTGTGCGGAGCCCAACCATATTGATCGGAAAGCAGAGTTTTGGAATACCGCGCAGGTACGCAATAGAGCGACTGACAAAGTTGCAATTCTTGTACTCTGTCTTCCGGCCATTGTTTGGCTATGCATTCATCGCCCCTGCAGGCTAAGCAGTATTTATTCGCTTTTTTACGCAGTTTTTTTAGCTGGGCTATGCCATCTTTTGTCAGCGAGCCACGTGATAGCGTGTCGCACTGGAAAGCGGGTATTTCGGTGCCCACCAAACTTTCCAGGGAGTTTTGTTCTGCCCATACCTGGGAAACTGGCAATATCAACGCAAGCAGCGCGACTTTAATTGCAAACGACATCTCATCCTCCCGGTCAAGAATAGTCACAGTAGATAATTACTTTAAACCACATTTTCCCCAGATTGCTAGCGTATCCGATCAGGCTTTTTTACATCAGCAAGTCAGGCTGGTAGCTCTGGGTAGAAAATGGTCAAGATCAGAGAGGCCACCGACCTGCCAGCCTACAGGCGGTAGGTTGATCACTAAGTAGATTTAGCCTCTCAGGAACCAGTAGGTTCGCTGTCAGCCCGGTAAATGGAGCGCCCCCTAGCGAATGTTTCGAGAATAGGGATGTCCTTGATCACATCGGGATCAACGGTCAGTGGATTAGCGCCGAGAATCACAAGGTCTGCCTGCTTGCCGATCGTGATTGAGCCTTTCGTTGCCTCCTCGAAGTACTGGTAGGCCGCGCCAAGTGTCACGGCATGTAGCGCCTGCATCGGCGTCGCCCGCTGATCAGGTCCCAACACAAAGCCACTGCGTGTTTTTCGATTAATAGTCACCCACATGAGGCGCATGATATCGGGCGGAACGATTGGGGCATCGTTGTGAACCGTAAAGGGTATGCCGAGTTCCGCGGTGCGCGCGACCGGGCTAATAAAGGCGGCGCGTGCTTCGCCGAATGACTGGCGGTGCCAATCTCCCCAGAAAAAAGGGTGGGCCGCGAAGTAGGACGGCACGAGGCCCAGTTGTTTGATCTGATGCAACTGGTCTTCTCGGGTGAGTTGAGCATGAATGATAACGGTTCGATGATCAGGCATTTCAATGCCATCGATAGCTTTGTATACGCCCTGGATTAGGGTATCGATTGCCCCATCTCCGTTCGCATGTGCCAGCACGGGCACGCCGCGGCGGATCAGTTGGGCAACCCGCTTTTCGTATTCCTCTGCGGGGTAAACAAGATAGGCACGGTAATCCTCGGCTGCGCCTGGCGGGCCTTGAGTGTAGGGTTTAGAAAGATACGCAGTGCGACCCTGAGGTGAACCATCGAGTAGGAACTTGATACCGCCTAGTCGAAAACCGTTGGTGTAGTTTTTTTCGGCTTGAATCCCGTCAAGCTCATCAACATCCATGCGATTCCCAACCGGGAACGCGACGACATCAACGGAGAAGGCCTCGCGTTCTGCCATGTTGCGAAAAAGCCGCACCATGGCCAGGCTGGAGCCACCATCCTGCACGGTAGTCAGTCCATAGCTGGCATGCAGGGCAACCGATTGCCGAATCATTTTAGCCATCTTCGCAGGGTCGCTCATGGCAGTTCTGTCCTGGAACAGGTAACCCGCGGTTTCCTCCATGACCCCATTGGGTTCGTTCGTCCCGGGTCGTCGGCGAATAATACCTCCGGCCGGGTCCAGTGAGTTTTCGTCGACGCCCTTATCCGACAGGGCTTTCGAATTAACAGCTGTCAGGTGGCCTGAAACATGCATCAGTGAGATAGGATGATGCAGTGATGCTCTGTCGAGATCATCACGGTTCGGGTGTCGACCTTCGGCTATCAGGGAGTCGTCGTAGCCATAGCCATAGACCCATTCCCCGGGTGCGATATTCTTTTCCCTGATGTGTGCCTGTAGGTTCTGAATGATGTCGGCAATATTGTTGACAGCACCAACCGGGGGTGACGAAAGGTTAACCCGGTTGACTATGGTGCCGGTGAAAGGCATGTGGCCGTGAGCATCAATGAATCCGGGTACCAACGCGCGGTCACCCAGGTTGATGACTCGGGTTGATTCACCCTTGCGTTGCAGGACACGCGCCTCTTTACCGACCGCTACTATATGTTGGTCCTTGACAGCCACGGCATCAGCATCGGCGTTAGCTGCATCCACTGTAACGATGTTGTTGCCGAGAAAAATAATATCGGCTGAAGCCACTGCAGTGGCACTCTGCAGCAGGCAGAGAGAGAGAAGAAATGAGACGAGGTAGTGCATCGAACGCTCCTTCGTATTTTGGGTTAGCGGCAAAAGCTTTGTGCAATTCGAATAGATCGATATCGGCTTATTGTCGCTCCTCTTGGTTCGTATAACATAGATAATAGGCCAAATCAGATGACCGCGGTAACGTAAATTTATGCTGAGAGGCTTGTCACTTGCGTGACCGAGCGGCATTCTTATGTATGAGTGCACTCATTGGGAGAGGGTGCTTCGGTATGGCTGGATGAGAGCGCCTAGTTTGGTGCACTTTGGTCCGTCAATAAGAGGAAAGAATTTTGGTCGATGTTAAACAGTGGCTTAGTGAGGAAGAGGTTAGAGGGCTGACTGCACGAAGCGACGCGCAAGGATTAATTCAGGTGGCATATAACTGGACCTTAATTACAGCCATTTTTTTTGCCGTAAGCTACTGGCAAAATCCGCTGAGCTGGCTTTTAGGGGTACTCCTTTTAGGCGGCCGGCAATTAGGCCTTGCTATCCTTATGCATGAAGCCGGGCATGGGACCCTATTTCAGAGCCCGGGGCTGAATCGTTTGATCGGGCAGTGGTTCTGTGCATTCCCCATTTTAAGTAGCCTTGAAGCCTACGCGACTTCGCACCGAGGGCATCATGCCCGTGCGGGTAGTCAAGAAGATCCGGATTTGGCCAACTATGTCGCTTATCCAGTGTCCGTCAGTAGTTTCCGACGGAAAGTTTTCCGAGACCTGAGTGGCCGCACGGGTCTGCGTAACTTGTTGGCGTTAGTTAAAGGCGAGGGCGGTGACCTTATGACGCGTGGGAGCAAGCAGCAGAGCCCGCTTGTCCAAGGTGTGGTCACAAATTCAATTTTGGCAATTGTCCTCCTAGCCGCAGGAGTCGGCGAACTCTATCTGATATGGGTAGTCGCTTACCTGACGATTTATCCTTTCGCTGCGAGGGTCCGGCAATTGGCGGAACATGGCAACGTGAACAACCTGTATGACCCGGATCCTCGTCAGCACACTCGAACAACGCTGGCAAATGGGTTTGAACGTCTATTGATTTGTCCGAATCGAGTAAATTTTCATTGCGAGCATCATTTGTTAGCCAGTGTGCCGTGTTATCGATTACCGGCTTTGCACGGTTTACTCCGATCAAGGGGTTTTTATGATGAGCATGGCGAAGCGCTTACTCGTGGTTACTGGGCAGTGGTTCGTAATGCTGTGTCTAGTCATGAACGCTAATCTTGTAAACGTGTGTTTAATATTGATAAAGCCTGAACGAGGAAATACAGCCTGATGATGTTAGTGCAAATCACCGATACGCATATCGAGGAGCGGGGCGCTTTGGCATACGAGCGGTTCGACACGGCTGCCAATCTGCGCAACGCCGTTGCCGCGATAAACGCGATGGATCCCGGCCCCGACATGGTGTTGCACACGGGCGACATGGCCCATCATGGCTCCGAAGAACGCTATCAGTATTTTCGTGAGTTGATTGCGGACTTGAGGGCGCCGTTCTTCGCGATTCCTGGTAACCACGATGGACGCGAACCTTTCAGGGCGGCGTTTGCCGATACACGGTGGATGCCCGCTGAAGGCGAATTTCTGCACTATGTAGTCGACGACTTCGACGTTCGGATTATCTGTTGCGACTCAGTGCTCGAGGGCCGGACACCGGGTGGATTCTGCGCTACGCGGCTAGCATGGTTGGACGAACAGTTAAGCATCGCACCGGACAAGCCGACCATCGTCGCCATGCATCATCCTCCGTTTGGGTCAGCGATGACAGGGACAACCTCCAATGGGTTGCTCGAAGGGGGCGGGGAGTTGTCTGCTTTGCTGAAACGCCATCCTCAGGTGGTTCGAGTGATTGCCGGGCACGCTCATCGCCCTTTCACCTGTGCGTTTGGCGGCACAATTGGTTTTGCCGCACCGACCACATGTTATCCCTTCGCGTTGGAGACGAGCTCGGAGCAAGCGTTATCTATCACCGGGGAGCCGCCTGCGATCGCCGTGCACATCTGGATGCGCGATGCAGGTGTAGGGGGGCCGGGGTTGGTTACCCATACGGTGCCCATCGGCGATTGGGGCGAAAAGATTGTTTTGCTTCGTAAAGGCAAGCGCGTATTGCTCCATGGTTAACAGGGAACTTGCCTATGTGCCCATTGTGCGGCGGTACATTACGTATCATTGCCGAAATCACTGACCCAGATGTCATTCAGAAAATCCTGCATCGCATGCGGGAGGCCACCTAGGGCACAAGCACCATCACTGGAGTCTGCTACAGCCCGCCAATCCTGAGACATCGTTTGATTAACAGGTCAAAGTCCCCTGCCCGACCGGCACCATGGCAGTCATCGGCCAATTAAAGGATCAACACTCCACTGAGCCCTAAATTTGACTGAACATGAATCCTTTGGACCTGGCACTTAGTCCTGTCCTCTTAGGTCACCCTAAGGTCAAGCAGGCGCGTTCATGTAATCTTTGTAATAGGTCATCATGCCATCTCGGACACGGTAAAGACCGCACCCTTCAATATCGCCAGCGGGTGTTTTAGCTGTCCACTGAGCCCAAGCGACTTCACCATCGCCAGCTATTTCTCGAACAACGAAACTTGTATCCCTAGATCCCATTTCTTCATTCATTTTTTTCATGAATTCGCCAATTGCAGACCTGCCTTCAAAAGTGCCGAAAAATGGATCAACTAAAACCGCGTCGTCGGCAAACAGATCAACGACTTTCGTGTAATCGCCCTCGTCCTGAATTCTCCAAAACGTTTCAATTATTTCTTTCGCATCTTTCATCGTTTTTTCCTCACCCCTCATACTTCATAATCTATTCTTTAATGGGCATTATGGTATCACCACAGATCTGATAACCGGATTTAAGACTCGAAAAAAGGTCTCGATAACTTGAGAGGAAGAAATAATTAAACGAGCAGAGTCAAGTGACCCAAAACTGCCCTATTAGTGCCGGTAATCGATGTAATCTCACCTATGGTCGCAAACAAAGCGGGTGTTGCTAACGCAAAGCCAAAGTCACTTTCGTGCAGACACAGCTTTAACCCAGGGGCCCCGTTGCAGAAAGTGGCGGCATTGATGAGCATTCTGACAAACACACTGAAATAACTAATTTGCACCGTATCCAATCTTAGCGCCTGACTTAGCCTCTACAAGTCAAACTGTGAACAACCTTTCCCGCTTAGCGCATCGAACTCCGCCTGCACAAAATCGCCCCCTGTGAACAACATTTTGTAGCCCCTGCAATGCTCTTGCTGATTCGCAAAGTGCTTTTCAGCAAAAAACATCTGCTTGAGATCCTCAAGGTACAGTCGTTCTGACGACATCCGCACCCCTGCATCTAACGTCGTATCAAACACCATAAGACGATCCTGGCCAGGGCCGTTTGCCCATGGCTGCCACTCCACCTGCTTGCCGTAATAGCCTGTGCCGGGCCTGCCATAGTGCGCAAAGGCCGCCCAGTACGACATCATGCTGCGGGACAGGGCGTTTCTGGCCTCGCGGGCCGTTTCTGGGTGAATCACATTGCTCACAGAGGAAATAAAGTTACCAAAGACATAGGGTACTTCAAACGCATGGGCCGCGCCCATGAGCGTTTTAAGATCCAAAAAGCCAAAATCACGCAGATCATCCGCATCAAATCGATACGCGAACACCGACTCGCCTTGAGCCTCTCGCATCACACTCGCTAGTTGATCTACGGCTCTAAGCTTCCACAGGTTGCTACTATATTTGCTGAAGGCCTGATAGCGCTCGCGGTCTTTGATGGCAATCGGTATGCCCATTAATTTGTCGACATGGTCGTCGCTAACACCTAAAAACAACTTCATTTCATCACGATTAGTACCCATCATTACCGGAACTGCGTTGTAGTCATTGGCGTTCGAAAAGAGTTCTTTAGAGGCTATTGCGCGAGGCAAGGTCACACCGTCACCAATTAAATCAAGATTTCTATACACTTTACCCCCCGTATCGCTACGGAAAGCCTGAAGCACTTCTGCTGTGGTTTTGCCGCGTAAGTAACTGGCTAACGCTGTATCGGTCATATCATTTTGAAGCGTCTTGGCGCCTATCACATCGGACGACCTACCCTCTGCAATGAGCAGCTGACTGATAAATTCACGGGAGCTATGTTGATGGCCTCCATCTGTTAGAAAATTTTCAGCTTTCGCCACAGGCTCAAGATCGAGTCCACCGCTTTGCACAATCGCGCCATGAAACAAGCCCTTGGCAAGCGGCGAGGCCATTAGCGCCATCACATTCCAGCCACCGGCGGATTCACCAAAAATAGTAACCTTGTTGGCATCACCACCAAACTTCGCAATATTCCGCTGAACCCATTGCAGCCCTAATATTTGATCAAGGGTGCCAAAATTGCTTGATGCATCTTCCGGAACCCCTGGGTTGGCACGCAACGCCGGGTGCGAGAGCCAGCCAAAAAGGGTCAGCCGATAATTGATGCTTACCACCACCACATCAAACTGAGCGGCTAATTGCGAACCATCATAAACCGGGTTGCTGCTGCTACCCCCATTATTGGCACCGCCATGAATCCAATACATCACAGGCAGGTCTTTTGCCCCATTTGGCGCGTAAACATTCAGGTAAAGACAGTCCTCGACGCCCTTGAAGTGATTATTTTCTGCAGCCGTCTGACCGGTCTGACTGGCGCAGTCGGGGCCAATGGCCAGGGCTGATTTACGACCTTGCCAAGGCGCCGCGGGCCGCGGCGCTCTCCAACGAAGCTCGCCAACCGGTGGCTGAGCAAAAGGGATGCCTTGCCACACCGACACACCTAACAGGTTTTGGTAACCAACAACAGCACCGGTATCGAGCTCGACCAGCGTGGCCTCAGACACCACGGGGTCTGGCTGGCGCTCCGGAGAAAAATAAAGATACATTGCAGTGCCAGCACTGAACAAAATGACGACAAGGCAAAGCATGACTCGGATAACGTACTTCATTAATTTTTTCTCACGGGTAAAATGCTGAAGTTGGATTTATAGCCATTCTTGTCAGATAAAACCAATGGAAAAACACAATCATTGCGTTAATGAGATTCGAACCACAAATTAGATCAAACGAACCGGGCACCCGATATTTCGTACAACGCAGTAAAAGGCACTTGATACTTCCTATTTTCTCAGCCCCTTCCCGACACCAAAATCAAAACCGCCCTGCCTCTATGAAGTTTTGCATTGAGGAGAAAGCAAAATCCTCCGGGGCCGCGCTACTCAAGTTAACGACTCCAGTGTCAGTCAAAGCACCTAAACATTCAGCACCATCCAGTTTAAACGTGAGCGACTTTATTTTTGTCTTTAACCCTCAAGCCCTTTCACTAAGATCGAGTTTGCGGTGCTTCCTGCATCTCGGTGTTTCGCTATCGCCTGATACTCATCAGGTCATCCAAATTCTTTTTCTTAGTTTACCTGATCGAGACTGGAAAATTCCGTCTAGCAAGCAAGCGCCAATCAACAATACTGTCGGCACGATTTTTGTTACGCTGATTCTATGTTGAAACAAAACTCATCTGATAAACCCTTCGAAAACGGTTGGCTAGCTCGGCTAAAATTGTTGTTTCGCCAGAGCCATGGCGAGTCCATCATGGCGGACAATACTCATATCGGACCTCTTAGAGTGCAGCGCACATTCAAGGCGGAGGATGAAAGTCGGCATGTGTATATTCTCCACCCTCCAGGAGGTTATGTCGCCGGTGACCTGATTGATATCCATGTCGAAACCCAAGACTCGTCCCACGTTGTGGTCACCAGTCCTGGAGCCTCTAAGTTCTATCGATGTGAACCAGGCAATCCAAATAAACAAACTCAAACGCTTAACTTGCGAGCCAAGCAGCACAGCCTTTTAGAATGGCTACCTCCGGAGACCATATTCTTTAAGGATGCTAATGCTCACTTGGAAACGAATATCCAACTTGATGCCAACTCAGACTTTATTGGTTGGGAAATCGCCTGCCTCGGTCGCACTGCATCAGGAGAAACATTCGGCCAAGGTCGACTCACGCAAACTCTGAACCTGTTTCAGAACGATGTTTTAATACACAGAGAACGACTTAGACTCACACCAGAAGATGCGATTCAATCCCAGCCCTGGGGACTCGATCAACAGCCAGTATTTGGCACACTGCTTGCTGTTCTTAAACACAGACAAGAAGGACAATCTTCAAGCCTTCGCTTTGATCGGCAGGATCAGTTGTTAGCCGTTGTCGCTAACCTGCGGGAGCAAATTAGCGAATTCCCAGAAGCACAACATTGGAGCGTCACGACCAAGTCGGGCGTTATTTTGGTGCGATATCTAGGACCTCATAGCGAACCTTGTAAGAATGGATTTAGCCAAATCCGAGACAATCTACTTAAAACGTTCAAACAGATAGAAGCCTCAACACCCAGGATTTGGGCTACCTAAGGAGTTAATATGGATCTCACACCCAGAGACAAAGATAAGCTGCTGATTTTTACTGCAGCACTACTCGCCGAGCGCCGACAAGCGAGAGGTTTAAAACTCAACCATCCAGAAGCGATTGCACTGATTTCTGCCGCCATTATGGAAGGCGCAAGAGATGGTCGAACTGTGGCCGAGCTCATGGCATATGGTAGAACGATTTTGAGCAAAGATGACGTCATGGAAGGCATACCTGAAATGATTCACGACATTCAGGTAGAAGCGACATTCCCCGACGGCACCAAACTCGTCACCGTCCACGAACCCATCGTCTAATCGGCAGGAGTGATTATGAAACCCGGAGAGTTTTTCATTTCAGAAGGTAATATCGAACTCAATGCTGGTCGACCCACCCTCAATATCAAGGTAGCTAACACCGGTGACCGCCCAATTCAGGTTGGCAGTCATTATCATTTCGCCGAAACCAATGCCGCTTTGTCATTCGATCGAGACATCAGCAAAGGCTACCGTTTGAACATTGCGGCCGGTACAGCCGTGAGATTTGAACCAGGACAAGTTCGAACCATAGAACTCGTTGCTTACGCCGGAGAAAGAAAAATCTATGGCTTCCGCGGTGAAGTCATGGGCGAGTTGGGAGAATAATCAATGGTTACTATATCGAGACAGGCTTACGCCGACATGTACGGCCCCACCACAGGCGACAAGGTTCGACTTGGTGATAGCGCGCTCATTGTTGAGGTAGAAAGAGACTACACGATATACGGCGATGAAGTGAAATTTGGCGGCGGCAAAGTCATACGCGATGGCATGGGGCAAAGCCAAAAGCCCAGTCGAGATACACCGGACACGGTCATCACTAACGCCTTAATTATCGATCACTGGGGCATCGTCAAAGCCGATGTTGGTATAAAACACGGTCGCATTAGCGCCATCGGCAAGGCGGGCAATCCGGATACCCAACCTAGTGTCGATATCATCATCGGACCCGGTACCGAAATTATCGCGGGAGAAGGGCAGATCCTCACCGCTGGCGGCATCGATGCGCATATTCATTTTATCTGCCCTCAGCAGATCGAAGAAGCTTTGATGAGCGGGATAACCACTATGCTAGGGGGCGGAACAGGCCCAGCTACCGGTACAAACGCTACAACGGCAACACCAGGTCCCTGGCATATGGCGAAGATGTTACAGGCCGCGGAAGCATTCCCAATGAATCTGGGCTTTTTAGGAAAAGGAAACGCCAGCTTACCGGAAGGTCTCAACGAACAGATCGAAGCGGGTGCCATGGGTTTAAAACTTCATGAAGATTGGGGTACAACACCTGCCGCCATTGATAACTGTTTAAATGTAGCGGAAAACTATGATGTCCAGGTAGCCATTCATACCGACACCTTAAACGAATCAGGGTTCGTCGAAGATACTCTGGCAGCTTTCAAAGGTCGTGCGATTCATACGTACCATACCGAAGGTGCCGGGGGCGGCCATGCACCGGACATCATCAAAGCGGCAAGCTTCGATAATGTCCTGCCCTCTTCGACCAATCCCACTAGACCCTACACCATCAATACAATCGACGAACACCTAGACATGCTGATGGTTTGTCACCATCTCGATCCGAACATCCCGGAAGACGTTGCTTTTGCAGATTCTCGTATACGGAGAGAAACCATTGCAGCCGAAGACATCCTGCACGACATGGGTGCTTTTTCGATGATTGCTTCTGACTCACAAGCCATGGGCCGAGTGGGCGAAGTCGTTTGTCGCACGTGGCAAACCGCCCACAAGATGAAGGAACAGCGTGGTTTTCTCGAGTCTGATCAAACCTCTGATAATTTTAGGGTCAAACGCTACATCGCTAAATACACCATCAACCCTGCCATCAGCCATGGATTAGACCAAGAAGTGGGTTCAATCGAAGTGGGCAAATTGGCAGATCTGGTACTTTGGAAACCAGCTTTTTTCGGCACTAAGCCAGCTTTGATTATCAAAGGTGGCATGATCGCAGCGGCCTTGATGGGTGATCCCAACGCCTCGATACCAACGCCTCAACCCGTACACTATCGCCCCATGTTCGGCTCCTACGGACGCGCCTTAACGGAAACTTCCGTTTTGTTTGTTTCTGCAGCAAGTATCGAAAAAGGTATCGCCGCGAGTTTCGAACTCGAGAAACGATTGGTTGCCGTACAAGGTTGTCGCGCCGCTCGAAAATCCGATCTGATCCACAACACCTTGCTGCCTAACCTGGAAGTTGATCCAGAAACTTATGAGGTTCGCGCTGATGGTGAGCTCCTCACCTGTGAACCAGCCACATCGCTGCCACTGACTCAGCGCTATCACTTATTCTGAGGTTTTCATGCGGGAATGTTTTAACAAACAAAACACTGGCGAAGCGACAGTTTCAGTTAGCCTCAATTTCCAGGCACGCTCTAAAAGTCGAGGCAAAGCGAAGGCGAGTGATGACCTCGACGTTGCCTGGTTTCTTGAGCGAGGTCATGTCATGTCCGATGGCGAAGTACTGATTTCAGAGCAGGGCGAGCGGATTCGAATCGATGCGGCACCTGAAGCCGTTTCAGAAGTACACGCCGAGGGTTCCCGACTGGCCGAAGCGGCATATCATCTTGGTAACCGCCATCTCGCCGTGGAAGTCGGCGAAAACTGGCTGCGCTACCAGCAAGATCACGTCATTGACGAGATGATTCATTCACTGGGATTACACCCAATTCATCTCGATGCACCCTTTCATCCACTTTCCGGTGCCTATTCTTCATCTTCACACCGCGGTCATCACCACCATGACTAGTTTGGCAACCATTAACTTACTAAGGCTAGTAAGCCCAGCTCTGCCTATCGGAGCTTTTGCTTACTCGCAAGGATTGGAAGCCGCGATAGAGGCTGGTCATATCAGCTCGAGACAGGATACTGAAGAATGGCTTGAAGCCATTTTTCAGCGAACCATTTGCCAATTAGATTTGCCTATTATCAAGAGAATATTTGAGGCTTATGAAGCTGAAGAATTCCAAGAAGTTCAATACTGGAATCAATTTGTTCTCGCCAGCCGAGAGACCTTTGAACTACACAAAGAAGAACGCGACATTGGGAACGCGTTAGGACGGTTGCTCAGGGACCTCGGGGAACCTAATCCCGTCGCAGGTTCCCAGCCGGGTTACGTCTGTCAGTTTGCTTGGGCGGGTGTGGCCTGGGACATTCCATTAACAGACCTTGTGAGCGGCTTCGCCTATTCGTGGTTTGAAAATCAAATCGCTGCAGCGACCAAGCTTGTACCACTGGGACAAACGGATGCCCAGCGTACTCTTGCAGAACTTTGCAAACTCATCCCTCACGCAAACGTGGATCTTTTAGATCACGAGCTTAATCAATCACTACCAGGTCTTGCTGCCATGTCTAGCCGACATGAAGTTCAATCGGCCAGGTTATTCAGATCATAGGAGTCAACTGTGAAGAAACCCCCTTTAAGACTTGGCATTGGCGGACCGGTGGGTTCTGGAAAGACCGCGTTAGTTAGGGCGCTTTGCTATCACCTCAGAAACAAACTTAACATCGCGGTGATTACCAACGATATATACACCCGTGAAGATGCGGACTTCTTGCTTCGCCATGAAGCTCTAGAACCTAATCGCATTGTTGGCGTGGAAACCGGCGGTTGTCCGCACACAGCGATTCGGGAGGATGCGTCAATCAATCTCAACGCAGTAGATGAGTTAAACGAGAGATTTGATGATCTTGATATGATCATCATCGAAAGTGGCGGAGATAACCTCGCAGCCACGTTTAGCCCAGAACTCTCAGATCTCACCCTTTATGTTATCGATGTCTCTGCTGGAGATAAGATTCCGCGAAAAGGTGGACCGGGTATCACCAAATCGGACCTACTCATCATCAACAAGATCGATCTTGCGCCACTAGTAGGTGCAGACCTGGATGTCATGGACCGCGATGCAAAGAAAATGCGCGGCGAGCGACCTTTCTTTTTCAGCAATCTAAAAAACGATACTGGTTTAGAGCAGATCGCTAGTTTCATCATCGACCAGGGCATGCTTAGCCCCAGATTGTAGCCCGTCAGCACTAGATGGACGTCTGCCCTGATTGAATAAGAGACACTTTTTTCTCATCGTTGACCCAATGAGGATTGATGATGACGAAAAGAAAATCGAACAATAGCAGCGCCGAGAAAACGGTTAGAGACATCCGCTAAGCAACCCAGCGCCAATACCACGCTGAAGAGAAAATCCGCATTGTGTTGGAAGGCCTTCGCGGTGAAGAAAGCATCGCGGAACTGTGGCGTCGAGAAGGCATCAACACCAACCTGTATTACAGTTGGAGCAAAGACTCCCTGGAAGCCGATAAGAAGCGTCTTGCTTTGCATACGACCCGTGAAGCAACTTCCGATGAGGTCAAAGTCCCCTGCCCGACCGGCACCAAGGCAGTCGTTGGCCAATTAAAGGATCAACACGCCACTGAGCCCTAAAGCAGATCGAAAAGATCTCGAGAGTAGATAAAGTAACAAGAGTTCCTATACGTTAGGTGCCTTCATCGTCAAACCCGTAGTACGAGCGAACCTCAGGGTACTTTGAGAGGCCAGGCTCAAAAACCTCTATCAGTACGTTGTCTGGTGCACCCAGCATAAAGTAACCGCCCCCATTTCCGAATTCCCGGATGGGATTAGGAATGTGTAAGCCTTCTGATTTCATTCGATCATATAGCTCTAATAAGCCCACTACTTGCATGCCTAGGTGATGTACGGCGTTTTTACCGGAGGCTCTAGGTGGCTGATCATAAAAATGGATTGCTCCAACACCAATCTTCATGAAAATGTTACGAGCGCCAGCAGTATCTCCATCCCATACCACTCGGCCGTGAAACCAATGCCGGTAGAATTCCACCGCTGCATCCAGATCAGATGCGAAGAGGTGAGTGTGCTGCATGTGGTATCTCTCATCACTTCCGTATGGATAGATCCAATCTTCTGAGTCCGATCCAGTCATGCTTAAATCCTTCTGTTGGAAAGACCTGCGGTGTTTGGCACCTAACACCCAGTTAAGCGGCGTAACCACGACTTCAACTGCATGTTAGGTGCTGCCGTTACGAACAAACACCTCATCTAGCAGCTTATACATTCGAATGAGGTTTTTGAATAGTCGTATCGTCCTTCATGAATGCGACTACCTACTTCGATAAGGATTGCTAGCTTGTCACGGGCCTGCTGAAGAAAAACCGAACTTTATTGAATAAAAACGGGGATTTAGGTCTTTGCAGGAAGTGTTGGGACGAGGAAGTGGTAGCTATGGGTGGACTTGAAAAACCATCTACATGCCGCCGTAGACTTAGGCTATTTAAGATTAACCAGCTTTTATACCCCGATAAATACCCCCATACTTCAATGAACAGGCAGTCCCCCGCGCGCGTACTAGGTTCTGGCGTCCACTAGACTGAAGATTACAATCTTCCTTAATCTATCACGACAGTTTTGCTGTTGCTCAATGTCGACCCCTATGCTTTGACATCTGCATGGGCGAAAGTCGCGGCGAGCA
>ENA-ORDA01001502-ORDA01001502.1-marine-metagenome-genome-assembly--contig:-NODE-1502-length-19508-cov-3.334517_pt1 | contig 19508 bp, 17 predicted proteins | sample MGYA00237778_ERZ508506 | MGnify/ENA primary metagenome ERZ508506 (study PRJEB26177, sample SAMN06267891) | marine metagenome | isolation source: Monterey Bay, California, USA | place: Pacific... | reverse complement strand
TGATGGTCTGAAGCGTAATTCATCTATTCATCAATTAACACTTTATTGTGATGGTGGTAATATAGCCGGAGGAGTAGGACAGGAAATATTATAGGCATATCAGGAAAATAATAGCCATCTTACTGTCCTCTGTATTATTGAGGCCAATTTACAAAGCGGGGGAGATCGTGTTGTCGCGGGTACATTGAGAAGCTGCAGAAATCTTCAAAGAGTTACTCTATATAATTGCAATATAACAGATGCGCAGCTATTGCCAATAGTTGATGCAATCAGAGGGCATCTCCAGCTAGAGGAACTTCGCTTGTATGGAAATATTATTGGTAATGCTGGTTGTAATGCAGCGCTGAGACGGGGCAGCACTGCGCGAAAGCAAAAGCCTGAGATCACGGGGACAAAAACTATTTGTAATAAGCTTTCGATCATCGCGAGTTCATCTACTGCAACCTGCTCGGCCAGATAGAACTGACTAAGCAACGGCGTTGCGACGACACCAATGAGAGTCGAGACGAAGGTCATGCTAACCGATAGCGCTACGTCGCCGCGCGCAAGAAAACAGATAACATTTGACGCAGTGCCTCCGGCGCAGCTGCCGACAAGAACCATTCCGACGGTGAGTGGCGTCGAGAGTTGCAAGAGTTTCGCCAGCGTGAGCGCTAGAATCGGCATTAGAAGAAACTGCAGGGCGACACCCACTGCGACGGGCCGAGGGTCGCGCGCGATGCGCTGGGCGTCGTCGCGGGTGAGCGTCAGACCCATCATAAACATGATCGAAGCAAGTAGGGGGATAATCATAAACTGCGCTGCCACGAAAGAATCAGGCCTCAGTGCGCCTGTGGCAGCAACAGCTATAGCAAGGATTGGGAAGAGTTTTGTGAGGCGAGATTGGGGCGAGCGCACTGGTAAGGGAGGGCGTGTGCTGTGTCTCACCGTAGGGCGTTTACTCTTATTAGCAGGCATGCGTGGGGGTCTCTTTCGTAAAGGACTTTATCGTGAAGGACTTTATCGTGAAAGTCTCTGTTGTGAATGCCTCTAACAATCGATGTATCGCAGGCTCTGTTATGGCAAGCTTAGCATGCGATCCGGTGCGCGTTCAGCAAAGGTTCAGTCCGCTGTCGCTACTCTTCCATGAGTAAAATTGACGCAGCATATAAGCGTCGCAGTATTTCCGATGCACCTGTAACTTTTGGCTCTCTTGTGCGTGTAGACGGGGACAATGCCTTGCAGGCGGGGCAATACGCAGGAATAGGTGAGCGATTAAGAGGCTCGGCTTGTAAACTATCAGAATAGCAAAATAGAGGATTCGACTATGATCAGAGCGATCGCGGTTTGTACACTAGGGTTGCTTCTCAATGGCTGCCTCGTCACTGTCGAGTCTGACTCAGATTCGGTGCAAATGGTTTGGAGCGAGAGCGACGTGTCGCGCTTGCAACTAGGCCGCAGCGACACCGATTGGGTGCGCAGCTCCTTCGGCGACCCGGTGACGAAACTGAATTATGCCGACGGCACCGAGATATGGAAATACCGCAACATTTCCGAGAAAGACACGGAAGTTGGCGTGTTTCTCCTGTTCTCGTTTGATGTTGAGCAGGAGCGAATTGAGACTCTGTCGATCGAGTTCACCAACGGAGTAGTGACCAATTATTGGATCGAAGAAGACCGCTTTTAACACCGCTTGCAACGACCACTTCTCGCGCGCGTCTAATGTGCGCGGGTGATCGAGGCCCCGCAGCGGGGCCTCTCTCCCTCTAGCTCCCTCTCTCCCTCGCGCGCGCTCTCCTGGCATTACTCATTGCTCCCGAATGCACTCTCTCATAGGCCATGCCTTGACCTATTGACTGAAATAATTCGACTCTCCAATCTTTACTCAGCCTGCTATCTTTCATTGCTGTAACTTTATTTTGGCCCTCGCGTCTTTAAGATCATATGCAAATCGAATTCCAACAAGCTATTGAGAAACACCGCCAGCGCGTCGTCACGCTGGCGCGCTATAGCCTGCGCTCGGCTGCTGATGCCGACGATATCGCGCAAGAGGTCTTCGTTAAGCTGTGGCAGCACTGGCCCAAAATCGACCATGACAAGCAGCTACCTTGGTTGCTACGGGTAACTCATAACGCGATTATCGATTTTGTTAGGCGGCGTAAGACTCGAAACGAGTCAATAGATGACGCGGTCGACGTAGAAGCGCAGGCGGCCGAGCAATCTCAGTTCGAAGCGCTAGAGAATAACCAGTTAACCGCAAGCTTAACCGACGCTATTCGCCAACTTGACGACCCTTTTCGATCGATTCTCGTTATGCGCGATGTGCAGGGATTGAGCTATGCCGATATTGAGGAAAGCCTCGATATGAACGCAAGCCAGGTAAAGGTTTATCTCCACAGGGCGCGTCGGAAGCTCCGCGCAGATCCGCAGTTAAGGCTGCGATTCGAAGAGATAAATTCGTCCGGTGATGATGCTGTTTAGGCGCGAGGCCGCGTAATCAATGCGCGTAATGAACACAGTGAGGTGGAATATCAAATGAGCCAAAGTTCTGAACAAACACAGTGCTATGCCATGCAGCTCCAAATAGACACGTTCTTGGATGGTGATCTCGTCGGTGAGCAGCAGTTAGCGTTCGTAGGGCATGTCGCCGAATGTGGCGGCTGCGCGCACGAGCTTCGCTATGCGCAGCATCTGTACGAGTCTGTGCTCGATCTGCCAAAAGCCGATTTTAGTTATGCGCTTGTCGATAACCTCGTGGCGATAAGCTCGCAAAAGCGGGTACATCAGCATGAGCGGCATGAGGGGCATGAGGGGCATAAAGAGCACAGGGGGAAGACAGGCGCTTTAGCAGAGACCTTTCGACAGCCATCGCGCGTTGGTTTTTTCGCGCAGCTCGATCAATATTTTAGAGATCGGTTTCCGCTTACCATCGGATTCGCAGCGTTTAGCACGCTGGTGATTGCGGTTGTCATCGTGATGGCCCCGCGTGTGGACAATGCGCCTCAGCCATTAGTAGCAGAAGTTACACCGGATTTGTCCGCTGAGAATGCGGCGATGATTCCAGCGGCATTCGATGCGGCCGAGGTGCGTATGGCATTGGAAGAACTGAATACGGCAATCGACTACTTAAACAGAGTGAGTCGACAAACTGAGACGATGATAGGCGAGCGCTTCGTCGTGCTACCGTTACAACAAAGTGTTAACAGCTCTCTAAGAAGGGCGAGTTTTAGTGGCAATGAAGATCGACAGGCAGGGCCGATTTAAGGGCTGCGCAATTCTAAACCTAGCCGCGTTGCGGGAAGAGGTAGTTACAATGAAAAAATGGAACGAGTTACTAGTCGCTGTAATCATGACGTTCGGACTGAGTACTGGCGCCCAAGGGCAGGCGAGTATTAATGACCATCCCGGCTTCGTCGACTTTTCGACACTGTCGGGATTCGCTGGAGCCGAGCCAACGGTGCAGATCAGCCTAAAGACCCCGCTGCTTAACATGGTGACCAATCTGTTAAAGCAGGAGGATGAACAGGCGGCGAGCTTTATTTCTAAACTGATGCGAGTGAATGTCAATGTGTTCGAGAGCGGAGACATCGATGTTGCTGAAATAGCGAGTTCTATGGCGGTCTTAGCCAACGAATTAGATGCGCAAGGCTGGGAGCGAGTGGTCCGGGTACGTGAAGATGAGAGCCATGTTGATATCTACTTCAGGCTGTCCGACGACGCCGATCTCATCTACGGTATCGCTATTATGGCCGCGGAGCAGAGCGAGACAGTGCTGGTTAATATCGTCGGAGATATCAGCGTCGAAGACCTCGGCGCCCTTGCGAGAAGGTTCGATATCGATGAGCTGTCGGAGATCGATATAAAAGCGGAGGTCGATTAGTCGGTTAATAGCCGCTACTGATCCAATCCGCTTAATTCCATGCGCTCATCATTGGCGACCACGACCTGCACACCATCGACTGTAGTAAAGCTGCGGGAGTCGAGTTCAAACTTAAAGGCTTGGTACTGCGTTGGAACCGACTCGCCTGCGCTATAAAGTTTGATGGTGACGACGGTGTGGTCGTCACGCCATTTCTGCACCGAAACGACACCGCCAAGTCCAAACATAATGGCCAAGAAAAGGTAGGCTGCCAACCGATGTTCCGAGAGTTTAGGCCTCTCGCCGCCGACTTTATCAGACGTTCTAGCACCTTGTGCGCCGGATTCCTGCGATGGGCGGCGCTTAAGAATCAGGGCGACTAAGAAGATGATCCCAAGGGTTAGGAATAGTTTAGAGAGCATTACCACGATCCAGAGACTGAATCGAAAGCATAACAGTGCATCGCCGCGCCTGCCACAGGCGCTGGAGCGCTCAAACTGGCGTGCTTAGATAGGCAGGCAACACGGTTGGCTAGGGAAGAGAGTCGAGCGCTTGCACATGACGCAGGCGAGGTGGGTCGGTATACTAGCGGCTTAAATTTTCTAAGAGTTCCGTTCGAAATGCAAAAGTTCATCGCCTCTCTGCAGCTCATCCTGTCGTTACTCGTGTTTGTAGCCGCTGCTGCAACGATCCATAACTTGTATTCGCTTGCGTCACGCCCCGAAACGATTTCGGTGGTGAATACCCTAATCGGTCAAGGCGTTCTCATCATTGGGCTGTTGGTCATCTCTCGAGTCCTCTTCACGCGAGGCCTAGCACGCTGGCGTGCGGTCTAGCCGGGTCTAAGGTCGGCAAATACCCCCTCGAATCTCTCTGCCAGATGCAGAAAATCGCTTCATATGAGGGTATACTCGCAGGCTTTCCACGTACAGTTTGAGCTATGATCGTCATCGACGACCCCAATACCTTTTCACAGCACCAGCAGGGCTGTGTCGCGACTATCGGCAAATTCGATGGCGTGCATCTTGGGCACCAGCTAATCCTAGATCAGCTTAAGCAGAAAGCCGAGGCACTTAACCTGCCTGCGCTCGCAATTGTAATCGAGCCGCATCCCGAAGAATTTTTCACCTCTGACCCCGGCGCCTGTCCGGCGCGTCTCTCGCTTATCGACGAAAAGCTCGCACTTATCGAAAGCTTCGGTGTCGACTTTGTGCTGGTTTTGAGATTCGACAAGCAGTTAAGCGAACTGAGCGCTGAGGCGTATATTCGCGATATTCTCGTCGACGGATTGGGCATCGCTGCCTTTATCGTGGGCGACGACTTTAAATTTGGTAATAAGCGAGGCGGCGACTTTGCACTGCTCAAGCGCGAGGGCGCGGCGCATGGCTTTGAGGTCTTGGAGTCGGCGGCCTATGAGCGTAACGGCCAACGCATCTCGAGCACCTATGTACGCGATAGCCTGCAAGCAGGCGATTTTGCTCTGGCAGAGCAGCTACTTGGCCGCAAATACACGATCAAAGGCGAGGTCATAAAAGGCCAGCAGCTAGGCGGGCAGATCGGTTTCCCAACCTGCAATATCGATCCACAGCGTTTAAAAATGCCTCTACTTGGCGTGTTTGCTTGCTATGCACGCTTAGACGACGTGCTGCTGCCTGCTGCGGTCAATATAGGCTTCCGCCCTACCGTTCAAGCAGAGGGTGGCGCATTATTAGAAGCCCATCTTCTAGATTTCCGTGGGGATTTGTACGGCGAAACACTCGAAATTGTGTTTATCGCTAAAGTGCGCGATGAGATGAAATTCGAATCGTTAGACGCGCTTAAGCATCAGCTAGAGGAGGATATCGCGCGTGTGCGCGAACTCATTATTAGCCATAGCCGCGACTAGACGCGGTATCGGCGAAACTCTTCCATAGCAAATTAAAGAGCGGAGCGCGGCAGTGGCCGCGCTCGCTTACAACAAGAAGCGAAATCATGAGCAACGATCAAGACAGCCTCAACCTAAAAGAAACCCTCAACCTGCCTTTCACCGAATTTCCCATGAAGGCGGGTCTTGCGCAGCGCGAACCAGAAATGCTCGCTCGCTGGCAGAAGCTCGATATCTATCAGCGCATCGCCGACAAGAATATCGGTAAGACAAAATTTATACTTCATGATGGCCCTCCGTACGCCAATGGCGAACTCCACCTGGGTCATGCGATCAACAAGTCGCTCAAAGACTTCGTGGTTAAAGCAAAGTCGATGAGCGGTTTCGACGCGCCTTACATCCCTGGCTGGGATTGCCATGGCCTGCCTATCGAACACAATGTCGAGAAGAAGAAAGGTAAGGCTGGGGTCAAAATCTCCCACGCCGATTTCCGCACAGCCTGCCGTGAATACGCAGCCAAACAGGTAGAGATTCAGAAGCGCGATTTCATTCGCTTAGGTGTCTTCGGCGATTGGGAAAACCCCTATCTCACGATGAATTTCTCGACCGAGGCAAACATTGTGCGCGCCCTCGGTAAGATCGCCGGCAATGGCCATCTGGTTAAAGGCTATAAGCCGGTTTACTGGAGTGTGGTCGGCGCGTCGGCGCTTGCTGAGGCCGAGGTCGAATACCAAGACAAGCAGTCGTTCGCTATCGACGTGCGCTTCAGCGTTGTCGATCGTGCAGGCGTCTTAGCGCTGTTCGGTGCGGCAGAAGCGCAGGGCGACTTAAGTGTTGTGATATGGACGACAACGCCGTGGACTTTGCCGGCAAACCAGGCGGTTAGCTTAAATGCCGAACTCGATTATGCGCTAGTGCGCTGTGATTTGGGCGCAGGTGAAGAACTGTTAGTTCTCGCCAAAGACATGATCGACGGCATTATGGCGCGTTATGGCTGCAGTGAACTCGAAGAACTCGGCAGCGTGACAGGCGAGGCTTTAGACAAACAGGCGCTTAACCATCCTTTCGCCGGGCGCGAAGTGCCCATCATCTTGGGCGACCACGTCACCACCGATTCGGGTACCGGCGCAGTCCACACTGCACCAGACCACGGTGTCGATGACTTTAATGTGGGCTGGGCAAACGGTATCGGCACGCTGAATCTCGTTGATGAAAACGGGGTCTATACCTCGGGCGCGGGCGAGTTTGCAGGGCAGCATGTTTACAAGGTCGACGAGGCAATAATTGCCAAACTCGAAGAGGCGAATGCGCTGGTGCGCCGCGAGACGATCACTCACAGCTATGCGCACTGCTGGCGCACGAAGACGCCACTTATTTACCGCGCGACGCCGCAGTGGTTTATCAGCATGAGCGAGAAAGGGTTGTTAGAAGACAGCCTTGCCGCATCCGCTGGCGTGAAATGGGTGCCGGAATGGGGCAAAGCGCGCATTGAGTTAATGCTCAAGGGTAGCCCAGACTGGTGTGTCTCACGTCAACGTACCTGGGGCGTTCCAATTACGCTTTTCGTCAATAAAGAGACACAAGAACTGCATCCAGACACGGCGCGGCTTATCGAAGAAGTCGCGCTTAAAATCGAGAAGAAGGGGATCGAGGCGTGGTTCGAACTCGACGCAGCCGACTTGCTCGGCGCGGCGGATGCGGCGCTCTATGAGAAGGTCATCGACACACTCGATGTGTGGTTCGACTCGGGCGTGAGCCATTTCTCCGTCGTGGATCAGCGCAGTGAGATGCAATACCCCGCCGACCTCTACCTCGAAGGATCGGATCAGCACCGCGGCTGGTTCCAATCGTCGCTCAAGACAGCGGTCGCAATGAATGGCACGGCGCCCTATAAGCAGGTGCTCACCCACGGATTTTTCGTCGACGCCGACGGCCGTAAAATGTCGAAGTCGCTCGGCAATACCGTGGCGCCACAGAAGATTTTCAAAGACCAAGGCGCCGATATTCTTCGCCTGTGGGTTGCCGCCACAGACTACCGCGGCGAGATGACGGTGTCAGACGAGATTTTCAAACGCGTCGGCGACTCCTATCGCCGCATTCGCAACACCGCGAGGTTTATGCTGTCGAATCTAAATGGGTTTGAGCCGGCAACGGACAGTGTTGCTCCTGCGGATCTGATCGGGCTCGACTACTGGATAGTGCGGCAGTGTCAGTTGCTCGAGGAGGAGGTTGTCGATCATTACGACAAGTACAATTTCCATAATATCTACCAGCGTATTCACAATTTCTGTGTGAACGAACTCGGTGGTTTCTATCTAGATGTCATTAAAGATCGCCAATATACGTGCAAATCAGACGGGCTCGCGCGACGCTCTACGCAGACTGCCATGCACCATGTGCTTGAAATGTTCAGCCGAATGATTGCGCCGATTTTGAGCTTTACCGCTGATGAGATCTGGGGCGCTATCCCCGGCGATCGTCCGCTCTCGGTGTTCTTGTCTGATTTCGGTGATGGCGTCGAACGGTTTGCAGAATCGACAACGCAAAACGATGCTTTTTGGCGCACGCTAATCGACGTAAAAAATGCAGTGAATAAAGAACTCGAAATCCAGCGTGCCGCGAAAGTGGTGAATGCTAATCTGAGCGCTGAGGTTGACCTTTATTGCGCGCCTGAGTTGGCGGCGACACTCGAATCGCTAGGTGCTGAACTGCGCTTTGTGCTGATCAATTCGCGTGCGACGGTGCACGCCCTCGATGCCGCGCCTGCCGATGCGGCGGTTACAGAGCTCGACGGTCTTAAGCTTAAAATCGCTGCGTCTGGCGAAGAGAAATGCGAACGCTGCTGGCATCACACGGCTGACATAGGCGTTGATCCTGTGCACCCAACCATCTGTAAGCGCTGTGTTGACAATATCTCTGGCGACGGTGAAGTGAGGCATTTCGCGTAGTGAAGGCGCGCGCCGTGGCGCAAGTGAGAAGCCACGGCGACCCAAAATTGCTGTGTCGGCGTAACACATCCGGTGCGCCGACAACGGCGTTTGGGAATCGGCATGCGCAAGACTGCGCGGCGTAAAACACAAGAGGCTGGGTGAAATGAGTGAAGGCAATGGAATCGTAGAAGGCTCGAGGGTCACGCTGCATTTTTCGGTATCGCTCACGACCGGTGACATAGTAGATTCCAATTTTGCCGGCAAACCTGCGACCTTCCACGTAGGCGATGGCAGTTTACTGCCGGGCTTCGAGGAACCGCTGATTGGTTTAATTGTCGGCAGCGAAATCGACGTAACGCTGCCGCCCGAACTCGCGTTTGGCGAATTGAATCCGCGCAATGTCCACAACTTTCCCGTATCTAAGTTTAAGAGTCTTATCGAAGACCCAATGAATCCAGCCGAGGTTGGCACAATCGTCTCGTTTCAAGACCCCGGCGGCGGCGACTTACCGGGAGTCGTGACCAAATTGAACAAGGCGACAATCGAAATCGATTTTAATCACCCGCTCGCAGGCAAGCCGATCGTCTTTCGCGCTAAGGTGATGTCGGTGATTCCGCCTGGGACAAGCGCCGTGTCGCTCTCGTAACGGAGCGAGCACAGCGCGTATACTCTACGCAACGAGTCAGCGTGTGTACTTCTATTAACGCTAGCAAGTCCGCGCACTCAAACCTAACTTCAAGTGAACTAGGATTTCTCTATGACGACGATAGCCTCCGACGCCACTATCCGTCTCGCCAATCCGCGAGGATTTTGCGCGGGTGTCGATCGTGCAATCGATATCGTAAACCAAGCCTTAGATATCTATGGTGCGCCGATCTATGTGCGTCACGAGGTTGTGCACAATAAATTTGTCGTAGAGACGCTACGCGAACGTGGTGCCATCTTCGTCGATGAGCTCGAAGATATTCCCGCTGAGGATTCACTCGGCCGTCAAGCGATAGTCATATTTAGCGCCCATGGTGTATCGCAGGCGGTGAAGACAGAAGCCGATGCCAAGGGCTTCCGTGTTTTCGATGCCACCTGCCCGCTCGTTACCAAGGTGCATTTAGAAGTCTCTAAATTCAGCCAGGAAGGGCGTGAATGTATTCTCATAGGCCATCAGAATCACCCCGAAGTGGAAGGCACGATGGGGCAGTACGAAAATCTTAAGGGTGGTCGTATTTATTTGGTGGAGTCGGTCGAGGACGTGGCGAAACTAGAGGTTGGAAATCCCGAACATCTGTCTTACGTTACCCAAACTACGCTGTCGATGGATGACACGTCGCTTGTGATCGATGCCCTGCGCGAACGTTTTCCAACGATTGAGGGGCCGCGGAAAAAAGATATTTGCTATGCCACCCAAAATCGCCAAGACGCGGTTAAGCAGCTTGCACTCGAATGCGACCTGCTGTTGGTGGTAGGTTCGCCTAATAGTTCTAACTCGAATCGTCTAAAGGAGTTGGCCGAGCGCTTAGGCTGTGATTCCTATCTGGTCGACAATGTCGAAGGCATTGACCCTGCTTGGCTCAAGGGTAAGTCGCGATTCGGCGTGACCGCTGGCGCCTCAGCGCCAGAGATTCTGGTGAGACAAGTTGTCGAATGGTTAGAGCGAGAGTCTGGTGCGAAGCCGCTCGAGCTCGACGGTGTTGAAGAAAATATTGTCTTTAGCATGCCGCGCGAATTGCGCGCAGAATAGGACCCACAGACGAAACGGCGCAGGCTTAAGCCAGCGCCGCCAATTCTTCGCGTTTCGCGCGCAAGGCAACGACCGCCGATTCCATCTCTGCGAGTTTTTCACGCTCTTTGGCAACCACAGCGTCGGGCGCATTGTCGACGAATTTGGCATTGCCCAGCTTGCCGCCTACCGCCTTTATACCGCCCTCGAGTTTGCCAATTTCTTTATCGAGTCGCGCCTGTTCGGCTGCGACATCGATAAGTCCTGCCATGGGAACGAGTATTTCGAGTTGCCCATGCAACTGCGTCGCTGCAGTCGGGGCAGTAGCGCCCGGCTCGAGCCAGTCGATGCTTTCGAGCTTAGCTAGCTTTTGCAAGAAGACACGCGCTTCATCAAGACGCTGCTTGTCGGCTTGATTATCGCTGCGCAGAAACACCTTGATAGTTTTAGCAGGTGATATGTCCATCTCGCCGCGAATGTTGCGGATGCCAACGATAACACCTTTAATCCATTCGATGCTTTCTTCTGCCTGCTTGTCGCGGTTGTCCGCATTAGGCACAGGGAAGGGTTGCAGCATGATGCTGTCGCCTGTTATGCCGAGCAGAGGTGCGATACGTTGCCATACTTCTTCGGTGATATAGGGCATAAACGGATGCATTAAACGCAGGCTTTTTTCTAAAATGCTTAAGAGAACGAAACGCGCGGCCGCGGCGGCCTCAGGGTTAGCTTCGTCATCCCATAACACCGGCTTCGAGAGTTCAACATACCAATCGCAGTACTCGTTCCAGACAAATTCTTGCAGCGTCTGCGCGGCTATGTCGAAGCGGTAAGATTCCATGCACTCTTCGATTTGCTTTGCAGTGCTTTCGAAACGGCTGATTATCCAGCGGTCGGCGGGCGAGAAATGCGGCGCATGATGTGCCGCATCGCTAACGCTTTTATCTTCCATGTTCATCATCACATAGCGTGCCGCATTCCATATTTTGTTACAGAAATTGCGATAGCCTTCCGTGCGTCCGAGGTCGAATTTGATGTCGCGGCCGGTTGATGCGAGCGAATAAAAAGTAAAGCGCAGCGCGTCGGTGCCATAGGCGGCGATGCCGTCTGGGAACGAGGCTTTCGTTGCCTTTTCTATTTTTTGTTTTAGCTGCGGCTGCATCATGTCGGCAGTCCGCTTGGCGAGTAAGTCTTCGATACTAATGCCATCTATGAGGTCGATAGGGTCGAGGATGTTGCCCTTCGACTTAGACATCTTTTGCCCATTTTCATCGCGTACGAGGCCGGTGATATACACCTTCTTAAACGGAATTTGGCCGGTAAACTTGAGCGTCATCATAATCATCCGAGCAACCCAGAAGAAGATGATGTCGAATCCGGTAACGAGAACGTTGGTTGGGTGGAACTTGTCAAAGAACTCGGTTTCGTCAGGCCAGCCCAATGTCGAGAAAGTCCACAATGCAGAGGAGAACCACGTGTCGAGCACGTCTTCGTCTTGTCTGAGAATGATGTCGTCACCAAGCCCATGTGCAGCACGAACGCTAGCCTCGTCGGTGCCTACATAGACCTTGTCGTCTTCGTCATACCATGCGGGAATACGGTGTCCCCACCAAAGCTGACGGCTGATACACCAGTCTTGAATATTGCGCATCCAAGCGAAATAGGTGTTTTCCCAATTTTTCGGAACGAACTCAATATCGCCGTTCTCGACTGCTTTAATAGCAGGGTCTGCGAGCGACTGTACTGCCACATACCATTGGTGTGTGAGGTAGGGCTCGATAATTACGCCGCTGCGATCGCCGCGCGGCACCTTCAGTTTGTGAGGTTCGATTTTCTCAAGCAGGCCAAGCGCCTCGATATCGGCGACTATCTGCTTACGTGCCTCGAAGCGGTCGAGGCCGCGGTAGGCCTCAGGTGCCTCGTCGTTAATGCTCGCCTGTTTGGTCAATATATTGATGATCTCGAGGTCATGGCGTTTGCCTACCTCGTAGTCATTAAAATCGTGTGCGGGGGTAATCTTCACACAGCCTGTGCCAAATTCGGGGTCTACATAGTCATCGGCAACGATGGGTATGCGGCGGCCGCACAGGGGTAGATCGACGAATTTGCCAACGAGGTGTGTATAGCGGGCATCCTCTGGATGAACGGCAACGGCGCTGTCGCCTAAGAGCGTCTCGGGACGCGTGGTGGCAATGACCAAGTGCTCATCGCTGTCGGCGATCGGGTAGCGGAAATGCCACATCGATCCCTCTTCTTCTTCCGATACAACCTCGAGATCCGAGATCGCGGTTAACAGCTGCGGATCCCAATTGACGAGGCGATTGCCACGGTAAATCAGGTCTTCGTTGTAGAGGTCGATGAACACCTTCTCGACGACTTTCGACAGTCCTTCATCCATGGTGAACCGTTCGCGCGACCAATCTAATGATGAACCTAAGCGGCGCAGCTGCTGGGTAATGATGTCGCCTGATTCTTCTTTCCAGTCCCAGACTTTATTCACGAAGTCTTCGCGGCCGATTTCTTGACGCGAAGTGCCCGCCGCGTTCAATTGCCGCTCGACAACCATTTGTGTCGCAATGCCTGCGTGATCGGTGCCTACCTGCCACAGGGTTTGGCACCCCAGCATGCGATGGTAGCGGGTTAGTGCGTCCATGATTGCGTGTTGGAAACCATGCCCCATATGCAGTCTGCCGGTGACATTCGGCGGCGGGATGACGATGCAGTAAGGATCGCCATCGCCCTGCGGCGCAAAATAGCCGCGCTCCTCCCATGTCTTATACCAGTTGGCTTCGAGTTGCTGGGGTTGGTAAGTCTTTTCCATGATTCGCTTCGTTTGCTTGAGTCTTTTGAATAGAGCGTGATTGCTAAAAAGTCGCAAGTATACCGCAAGGCGCTGGCCTTCGCAGAGATCCTTGGGCGTTTAAATGACGCTCAAATGACGCGTAAATAGGGCTTAGTCAGAGCCTGATTAGAGCTTAATCATCTCGGGTTTAACACCCGCTTGCTGATAGTGGCGGTAGCGCGCACGAGCCTGCTCGAGCGCCTCCGGCTCTTGGATAATGATTTCGTTGACGCGCGCGATGCCTTCGACATTGTCGAGCGCATCGCTCGTCAGGTTGATGACGACGTCGGTGGCATCGCGCGGCAGAGTCGACACCGCGATGCTGACGTCCTCCGCACTTGTGCCATTTGCCGCGACGATTGCGTGTGGAATAAAGCTAGTGCTCGAAAATGACCACAAAAGCGCATCGATTTCACTCGCTATCGCCTCGCTGCCCGCGAACAAACAGACGCGATGCCCAAGCGAGAGTGCCTTCTCGGTTAGCCGGCAGGCAAAGAGCTTGCGCATCTGCTCGGTGTCCTGCTGCAGGTTGTAGAAGTTTATTTGCGTCATCGCGTAGGCGCTCTTTATCGCTTTAGATTAGGCTGCCTTACGACGGAGATACTCGAGCAGAAGTGACACTGGGCGACCAGTCGCACCCTTTGCCGCGCCGCTGTTCCATGCGCTTCCGGCAATATCTAAGTGCGCCCACTTGAACTTTTTAGTAAAGCGCGACAGGAAGCAAGCTGCGGTAATCGTTCCCGCACGCGGGCCACCTATGTTGGCTATGTCGGCGAAGTTGCTGTCGAGCAGGTGCTGGTATTCATCGTGCAGAGGAAGCTGCCACACCTGATCTAGGCTCGCATTGCCGCAGTCGGAGAGCTCTGCTGCCAATGCGTCGTCGTTGCTCAGCATTGCGCTCACATGCGAGCCAAAGGTGGCGACCGCGGCGCCTGTCAGGGTGGCGACATCGATGACGCTAGCCGGCTTATAACGCTCACCATAGGTGAGGGCGTCGCAGAGCACGAGGCGGCCTTCGGCATCGGTGTTGAGAATTTCGATGGTGAGGCCAGACATACTTGTTACGACGTCACCGGGCTTGGTTGCCTTGCCGCTAGGCATATTTTCTGCCGCGGCAACAATGGCAACGATATCGATTGGCAGTGCCATTTCGACCACTGCGGCCATTGTGCCGATGACGCTCGCGGCGCCACACATGTCGAATTTCATCTCGTCCATAGCAGCGCCAGCCTTTAGGCTGATGCCACCGGTGTCAAAGGTAATGCCCTTGCCGACGAGCATATGCGGCGCAGGTCGATCAGCTTTCGGCTTCACTTTCGCGCCTTTGTATTCCATCACTATCAACTGCGCCTCTTGAGACGACCCGGCCGATACCGAAAGCAGGGAGCCCATGCCAAGGCGCGCCATCTGTTTTTCAGAAAGGACTTTCACGGTCAGTGCTCGGTTACCCTTGGCGAGGTCAATCGCCTGCTGTGCAAGGTAGGTAGGTGTGCAGATGTTGCCAGGTAAATTCCCCAGTTCTTTGGCGCAATTGATACCGCGACCGGTGGCGACACCGCTGGCGAATGCTGTATCGATTTTTGCTTTAGAGGTGCCTTTAGGCGCCGCGAGGCTTATAGACTTAAGCGCTGATGCTTTCGCCTTTGTGCTCTTTGTGGTGCTGTAGCTGTAGCTTGCATCTTCGAGCTCTTGTGCGAGGCGTTCTGCCAGCCAGTAATGATCTGCCCCGGCGAGTGCGAGGCTGGCGAGCGCGAGATGCGCGTCCTTCGCTTGGCTTGAAAGCAAGCTTTTAGCAATGCTTACCACTAGCTCCCGAGCCTCTTTGAGAGAGAGTTTGGCTTTGTCGCCACAGCCTACGAGTAAAACACGCTTTGCCTTCACGCCCTCTAACCCCTGCAGCATTAGCGACGTGCCGAGGCTGCCATCAAAGTCGCCATTTTCGAGCATGCTCGAGAGTCGTTTGCCGCTAGCTATGTCGATTTCTTTTGCTTCGGCGCTGAATTTATTCTTCGCTGCGACGGCAATAACGAGGCAATCAGTGACAAGTCGAACGGGGTTACTGGTTTTAAGAGCAGTTTTCATCGGTAATCCTATTGGGGTGCTGAGGTGAGTCTCGATCTAGGTCGATAATCCTAGGGAGTTTCATAGGCTTATGCAAATTTTCAACACAGCTTTTCGAATGATTAGCCGAATCTTATTATGAACGTTAACCAAGGGTATCGCGGTCACCTTGTTGGAACTCTCCAGCGAAAAGCAGGTCATAGCTTATAATGCCAATACAGGAGAATTTATATGCCGAGAATTAAGGTAAGTACTCCAGACAACCCGCGTTTTCGTATGGAGCGAAAAGTGGGGATCAGCGATTTGAACTACGCGAAGCATTTAGACAGCACAGCAATGGTGGCGATTCTGCACGAGGCAAGGCTGCAGATGCTGGGCGATCTTGGCTTCACCGAGGGCAATATTTATGGCCTAGGTCTCGTGGTCACCGATTTCGCTATCGAATACCGCACCGAGTCTTTCGCAAACGACACCCTCATTATCGATGTTTCGGTAGGCGAATTTACCCGCTATGGCTGTGATATTGGCTTTACGGTGAACAACGCAGCGCTTGACCAGATCGTCTGTAAGGCAAAAGTTGGTGTTGTTTTTATGGATTTCGATAAACACCAATTGGCTGATGTTCCCGCAGCATTCAAAACGAGGATAGAAATGCCTCAGGTGAGGGTGGCTTAGCGAGACTAACGTACCCGCGTCAAATCGATTAGACTTGCGCCTTAGTCATTCTAAAACGCGGAGCAGGCCCGATTGATCGTATTTCGCTATCTTAGCCGGCAGCTCCTCCAAGCGATGGCAGCTGTCACGCTCGTGCTTTTGGTTGTAGCGCTCACTGGCCGGTTTATCCAGTACTTGGGTCAGGCTGTCGCGGGTGAGCTTGCGACAGACGCCCTGTTTCTGTTGATTATTTTCCGCCTTCCCGACTTCCTCCTCGTTATTGTCCCGCTCGCTTTCTTCCTGTCTATTCTGCTTGTGTACGGGCGGATGTATGCCGAAAACGAAATGGTGGTGCTGATAGCCAGTGGTTTCAGCGAGCGGAAACTTGTGCGCATGAGCTTAGGGTTTGCTGCACTGGTTATGTTTCTCGTTGGCTCCCTTTCGTTGGTGCTCGCGCCTTGGGGCGTGCGCAAAACAGAGGAGCTGCTGCAGGCGCAGAAAAACCTCACCGAAGTCGATTTGATTGTTGCAGGGCAGTTTCAGAGCTTCGGTGGAGGCGCGCGCGTCACACATGCCGAACGGGTGTCTACCTCCGACGCGGGGGAGCGGCAGTTGCAAGGCGTGTTTGTCGCAACGGGCGCCGATGCTGCCCCGAGAATACTCATTGCCGAGCGCGCACGACCCGTTGTCGAACCCGATGGTTCGCGGTTTATGCAGCTGAGCAATGTCGCGCAATATGACGGAATCCCTGGCGCCGCCGATTACACGGTGAGCCGTTCACAAACCCAGTCGGTCAGACTCCCCGATGCTCGCGAGCGTGAGCTTATTCTCGAAGAAGAAACGCTGTCCACTCTGGCATTAGTCGGCAGCGCCGACCTCGCCCGCATCGCCGAATTGCAGTGGCGTATCGCGACACTCCTGCTTGTGCCGATACTCACGCTTATCGCCGTGCCACTAAGCCGAGTCGGCCCGAGGCAGGGGCGTTATTCTCGTCTCGTGCCAGCCGCTTTGCTCTATGCGACCTACTTTGTGCTGCTGCAGTATTGCCGCGACGCGATTTCGGTGGGCGAATTATCTCCGTCCCTGGGTATGTGGTGGGTTCACGGGGTGTTTCTTTTTATTGCTCTCGCGGCAAATGGTTTTCTTAACCTGCCCAGGCGCGCCGCAGCGAGGGCGATCTAATGGTTAGCAAACCCATGACGCTTATTGATTCCTACATACGCAAGCGCGTGTTGCTCGCTATGCTTGTGGTCATCTCGCTCGTGCTGAGTATCGATGTGGTGTTTGCATTGGTCGAGGAGCTAGGCGATAGCGAAAATGCCTACACTTCTGCGCAGGCACTTTTGTATGTGCTTAAGACGCTCCCCTCGCGGGTATTCCAGCTTCTTCCCTTTACGGCGCTAGGCGGCAGCCTTATAGGTCTCGGTGTAATGGCATCGCATAACGAATTAATAGTCATTCAGTCGGCGGGCGTCAGCACCTGGCGTTTGGTGTGGGCAGTGTTGAAGCCGGCGTTTGTGGTGATGATCGCGGGCCTCGTGCTTGGCGAATACATTGCGCCTTCGCTCCAGCAGTCTGCGCAGAGTTCGAAGGCGGTACTGCGAAGCGGCGTGCAGGCTATCGACGCGGGCCTCGGGAGTTGGCGTCGCATTGGCGATGAGTTCGTCCACGTGAATGCCATCGCGCCCGGAGGAGAGTCATTGTATGGCGTCTCGCGATATCGTTTAACAGGCGTTGAGCCAGAGTCGGCAGTTTCTAAGCTAAAAGCAGGGATTGGTCTGGCGAGCATCAGTTTCGCGCAGAGTGCGCAGTATATCGACGCCGCCGAAGGAGGCTATTGGCGACTAGAGAATGTGTCAGAGACTCGGTTTTTGGCAGACTCGGTGGTAACAGCGCAGCGTGAGAGTGAAGACTGGCTGGTTGATCTCTCTCCGGAATTGCTTGCGGTGCTGCTTGTAGCGCCAGACAGGCAGTCGATCAGCGGCCTCTATAACTTTGCTCGTTTCTTTGAGTCCCAAGGATTGGATTCCGATCGCTATATGCTAAGTTTTTGGGGGAAATTACTGCAGCCGCTAGCGACGCTCGCGCTTGTGCTATTAGCGGTCTCATTCATTTTCGGCCCGCTGCGCGAAGCGACGATGGGCTTTCGGGTCTTTGTCGCAATAGGTGTTGGGCTTCTGTTTACCATACTGCAGCAGCTGCTAGAACCGGCAAGCCTGCTGCTTGGCATTAACCCGCTGTTTGCCGTATTGCTACCCATTGTGAGCTGTGCGGCATTGGGGATCGTGTCGATGCTAAGAGTGCGCTAACGCTTTTTACGTTGTTTTCTTCTCGAATGGCTTATGGCCCTTCGGCATCAGAATGACCTTGGTCTCGCTCATTTTGTCGTGCAGTGCATCGTTATTCTTGTCGAGGTAAACCCAGAAATAGCCGATTCCGGCGAGCCAGAAAGCGGGCCATGCTGAGAAGAACCGGATTACGCCTTGACGGACACTCATCGGCCGATCGTCGAAAGACACCGCCTTTAAACGCCAAGAAATCATGCCGAGTGTTTGCCCTCCACGAGTCCAGAACCAGAGATAGAACCCGGAGCTACTCGCAACCATCAGTAAGAAAGTGAGTGTGCTAACCACAGAGTCTGTTTGAACAACACCCTCGACCACCTGATTGCTATCGGTGCCGAAGATGCCCAGCATCGCGTAGCCGATAAACATCCACATCGCAAACACAAGAAAGCCATCATAGAGTAGGGCTGCCAAGCGTCGGGGCAGGCCTGCGCGAGGATAAGAGGACTCGTCGGTGTGGGCGTTAATGCTTTCTTTGCTGTCGGGCTGGGTATTCTCAGAGTTCACAATGTGTTGCTCTCGTTTTGAGTTGGTTAATCAAATGAGGATGTATTCTACGTTATTAAACGCATTGGAGGTTAAGCGCCCGCAAAGAAGTGGAGATACCGGCGAATGTGCGCAATTTTCGGTGGTGTCGAAAAATCGCGGAGCGATTAACACCAGCTATCGACTTTGCTAGACTCAGTAGGTCCTGCTAATCAGGGCCGCCACATCAACAGAGACACTGCTATGAATTCTAAACCCGAAGTTCGCCGCATTCAGCTACTAGACACTACGCTACGCGATGGCGAGCAGACTCAAGGCGTCTCATTTTCCGGCAGCGAGAAAGTGAGTATCGCACGCGCGTTGCTGCAGTCGCTCAAGGTCGACCGCATCGAAGTAGCCTCGGCGTGCGTGTCCGACGGAGAAAAGCAGGCGGTGGCGCAGATTACCGAATGGGCGGCGGAGAACGGCCTTGTCGATCGCGTAGAGGTGCTTGGCTTTGTCGATCGCAAGCGCAGTGTCGACTGGATAGTCAGTGCGGGTGGCAAGGTCATCAATCTGCTCGCGAAAGGCAGCGAGAAACACTGCCGTGAGCAGCTGAGCAAAACTCTGGAACAGCATGTCGCCGATATCGAGGCGACGGTAGCCTACGCGCATGAGAAGGGCCTGCGCGTGAATATGTATTTAGAGGATTGGTCGAATGGTTACGCCGACAGCCCCGACTATGTTTTTGGTCTTATCGAGGCGACCCGATCGTTTGGTATCGATCACTACTTGTTG
>ENA-ORDA01001499-ORDA01001499.1-marine-metagenome-genome-assembly--contig:-NODE-1499-length-19554-cov-5.251322_pt1 | contig 19554 bp, 17 predicted proteins | sample MGYA00237778_ERZ508506 | MGnify/ENA primary metagenome ERZ508506 (study PRJEB26177, sample SAMN06267891) | marine metagenome | isolation source: Monterey Bay, California, USA | place: Pacific... | reverse complement strand
GTCACACCATCGTAAACCAGCGGGTACCACTGATCGGTCTCACCCCCAATAAAGCCATAAAACTTGTCGAAGCCTGAATGCGTTGGCCAACGATCAAACGGACCGGAGACACTGGTTTCCCAGGCGGCAGTCTCGTGCCACTTACCAAAGGCGCCCGTGCTGTAACCATTGAGGCGCATCATTTCGGCCACTGGCGCAACTCGGTTAGGAATTTTTCCGGTGTTCCCCGGAAACCCTGTCGCGCTCTCCATGATGGAGCCGGTATTGGTCTGGTGGTGGTTGCGACCGGTCTTCAGTGCGTTCCGCGTGGGTGAGCAGAGCGCCGTCGTGTGAAAGTTGTTGTAGCGCAAGCCGCCCGCGGCCAAGCGATCCATCGTCGGCGTATTAATGGGTCCACCAAACGGGGTGGTCGCACCAAAGCCCACGTCATCAATCAGCACAATAATAACGTTCGGTGCGCCCTCGGGCGCCTTAACTGAGAACAACGGCGGTGCCTCGACACCGCGAACGTCGAGCTCCTTAAACTTGGGCGCATCAGGCTCCGCAATGGGGAGATGCGTGCGATCCATCTCGAAGGCTTGCGCTCCGACTCCCGCAGCGACTAACGAAATGCCAAGCCACCATGTTCTGGCTATTTTCACATGCTTCCTCATAACTGCTGTTACCTCCTCATCAGTCGTTGATTGGTATCTCAGATGCACCCTCGATCGGTGGCGTTATCACTCCACCTTGCCGAGGTCGCTCATCATGCCGTCTTTTTAGTTAACAAACAAATGTTAGCGTGAGAAGGGCTATCAGAGGAAATGGGCAGGCCCGAAATCGGCCGATAACGCGCAAATTGTCACTTTTTGCACAGCAGGTATCGCGTGTTGTGCCGCGAGCGGTGAGAGATGAGGGCGCAATGACTGACTGCATCGAGGGTGGTCACCCCTGCCAGCATGCTTCGATAACGCGGTTGCAACGCTCACCCATCGGGCACTCACGTCGGTTGACCCGGTGATGAGGGCGGATGACTAAACTAGCGAATGGCTTGGCGTGGTGTGCTGGCCTGCGCCAGATTCTGCATCGCCACCGCGCCGAGCTCGTAACTCTTCAATCGCTGTTCGGGATCAAAAATGGAAGAGACCAGCATCAGTTCATCCGCCCCCGTCTGGGCAATAAAATCGCCGATCTGAGACTGTACGGTGTCCAAGGTGCCAACCGCTGAGCACTGGCCAATCGCTTCAACCATCTGCCGTTCAGCCGGCGAAAGGCTCGCTTCAAACCCCTCGATGGGAGCTGGCATTGGACCCGGCGCACCCCGCCTGAGATTGACGAAAGACTGGAGTGAGGACGAGCGTAAAAAATGGGCGTGCTCATCGGTGTCTGCCGCACACAGATTAAAACCCAGCATGACGTAAGGTGCCTTAAGGGTGTCTGAGGGCTTGAATTGTTCGCGATAGGTTTGAATCGCTGCGCTCAGCTGGCTGGGCGCAAAATGTGAGGCAAAGGCAAAGGGCATGCCGAGGGCAGCGGCGAGTTGCGCGCCAAATAAGCTCGACCCCAAAATCCAGATCGGCACTTCGGTGCCGGCCCCTGGCGTTGCGCTCACGCGTTGCCCTGGCTGGACCGGCTTGAGGTAATGCTGAAGCTCCATCACGTCTCGGGGAAAGTCGTCGACACTGCCGGCAAGATTGCGGCGCAGGGCCTGCATGGTCACCCCATCGGTGCCCGGTGCGCGGCCAATCCCGAGATCAATTCGATTGGGGTACAAGGTGGCCAAAGTGCCAAACTGTTCTGCCACCATCAGGGGAGCATGATTGGGCAGCATGATGCCGCCCGAACCCACACGAATGGTCTTAGTGGCCGACGCCAGATGTCCGATCACCACCGCGGTGGCCGAGCTCGCGATGCCGGGCATGTTGTGGTGTTCGGCGACCCAGTACCGATGATAACCCCAGGATTCGGCCTTGATCGCGAGCTGTTTACTGCGCTCGAGCGCACAGGCTGCGTCGCTGCCAAGCGTAATGGGAACAAGGTCGAGAATGCTGTAGTGCGCCATAAGTCAGAGCTTTTAGTAATGACCCGACCAGTATGCCAGAGTATCGACCGCGTTAACCGGTGAGAGGGTGTTGATCGCAAGGGACATGCGGGCGGTCTGACCGTCGCGCCCCATCAGAGACACCCACCCCGGAATCGCTAACGTGCCGACTCATCAATGACGAACCCATCCATCACCCCTTTCAGCAGCGGCTATTGTGGTCGCGCGTCGTCAGGAGGCCTGCCCGCTGCCCAACGGGATACTGCGGCGCAAGGTCTGCGCATGACTTGTCGCGCACTGCCTCATTTGTTTGCCAGCACTTGAAATGACCACTGGTCAGCTATATAGTTGACCAGTGGTCACTTAAAGATGGCGGACAGTGAGCCCACACCGAACAGGCGACCGAACAACAAGGCAGGCTGGAGACACTGATGAGCGCAGCGATTTCAATTAACCAGAGAGCGAGAAGCGCAGAACAGAAGGCGCTGCGGCGGCAAGCCGTGCTGGAAGCCGCTGAAACCTACTTTCAAGAGGTGGGCTATGAGGCATTTTCGATGGCGCAACTCGGCAAGAGAAGCGGCGTCGCCAAGGGCACGCTCTACCTCTACTTCGACACCAGAGAAGCGCTGTTCCTGACCCTCTACGAGCAAAGTTTAATGCGATGGAGTCGAGGCTTCATCGATGCGCTATCGGACGACATCACCAGTGAGGCGTATGCCAAGCTGCTCTACCGCACGGCACTCGCCGATGGCGTCTTCTTACCGTTACTCATCAGACTCGAACATGTCATTGAGCACAATGTTGCGATCCCGCGGCTGATCGAATCAAAACGAATCTTCATCGAGCAGGTGGAGGGCGTTGCGAAACGCTCCGCGACAGCGCTCCAGTTGAGTGCTGCACAAGCGGTTGAGGTCGTCAAAACAATGGGGGTGCTATTGATCGGTGCGACGCAAACCGACCAGAGCCCGTCACTGGCTGACGAGGCACTGCCCACCGATGTGCAGAATCTGATCGCCAGTTTTTCGTCTGAACCGCTTTTTATTAAAAATGCCGTTCGCATCATAGAGGGCATCCGCGCGGAAGCCTCATCCAACCCCTAAACGAATTCAACACAGCAAACGCGTCGGCAAATCGCAGCAGATTGCCGGACAGACACTGCAGCGCAAACTCGGAGAGACGCTATGGGCATGACCGAACACGACAACATCACACCGGTGACCGAACAAAATCTCAACGCATTGGTCGAACGACAGCGAAGTCAGTTTCGCGCCGAGGGCGAAGTCACCTATGCGACACGCATTGACCGCCTTAAAAGACTCAAGGCGCTGATTATTGAAAACAAAACCGCCTTCGCGGCCACCACCAAACGTGAGTTCAACGACGCTCGCTCCTACGAGTTCAGCTTGTTTTCAGAGTTCGCATCAAAGGTCGAGGCCATCGACTATTCGATGAAACATTTGAAAGCGTGGATGAAACCTGAAAAGCGAAGCGCCAATAAACCCATGAACTTTTTGGGCGGGAAGAGCCAAGTCCGATACTACCCAAAGGGGGTTGTTGGCATCATTTCTCCTTGGAATTTGCCCTTTGGCCTCACCGTTGCCCCATTAACGAGTGCACTGGCTGCCGGTAACCGAGCCTTGCTAAAACCCTCTGAATTCGTGCCTGAAACAGCGGCATTGTTTGCCGAGGTGATACCCCGTTATTTTGCCGAAGAGGAAGTCGCGGTTGTGACCGGGGGGGCCGCTATCAGCCAACAATTTGCGGAACTGCCTTTCGATCACTTGCTGTTCACGGGCTCTACTCGCATCGGCGCAAAGGTGATGCAGTCTGCATCGAAGAACTTGGTACCGGTGACACTAGAGCTGGGGGGCAAGTCGCCTGTCGTCATTGGTCGCAGCGCCAAGCTTGAGCTCGCGGGAACACGCCTGACATTCGGCAAGCTATTAAATGGTGGGCAACTCTGCCTCTCTCCCGACTACGTCTTAGTACCCGAAGAGCTCGAAGAGCAGCTGATCGCACGGGTTATTCACGAAACGCAGGCGATGTATCCCAACATCACCGAGAATTCAGATTACGCGGGCGTTTTTGACGAAAGGCACTTTGCCAGATTGCAGGGCTACATTGATGACGCAGTAGCAAAGGGCGCTAAGCTCACCATCGTCGGCGCTGACAAGACCCGGGCGGCCGAAAACAACCGCCGCATGCCGCTGCACATTCTGCAGAACGTGACGGAAGACATGCAGGTCATGCACGAGGAGATTTTTGGTCCCATTCTCCCGGTCATGACCTATACCGATATCACCGAAGTGCCAGACAAGATTGAACCCCGTCGGAACCCCCTCGCCCTGTATTACTTCGGCAAAGATAACGCTGAGCAGGAGTACTTGCTCAATCACGTACCCAGTGGGGGTGCCTGCATCAACGATATTACGCTGCACTACGTGCAAGAGGATCTGCCCTTTGGCGGAGTGGGTGCCTCTGGAATGGGCGCCTACCACGGTCCCGAAGGCTTTAAAAATATGAGCCACGGCCGCGCGATTTACAGTCAAACGATGATCGACATTTTGCCCATCGTTGGCGCGCGCCCACCCTTTGGGAAAAAGTTTCGAAAAAACATCAGCAAAATCCTGGGTGCTATCTGAGGGTAAAAACGGAGCGCCTTAGCGTCTGCTTCAAGGTTGAACCTGGACCCCAAAATACTGATCGAGCTTCCTGACACCCTGGCTAGTGGTCAAAACAATGCCGACCGAATCGCCACAGCGTGCCAGGAAGCCGAGCAGCAAACATCAACATCGTATTAGGAGCGTTATCGTGACAATGAATCGCCAATGGCTACTAGCAGAGCGACCATCGGGAATGGTGGGGCCGCACAATTTTGAGTACGCCGAGACCCCCATTCCAGAGCCCAAAAATGATGAAGTGCTGGTCAAGAATCTCTTTTTGTCCTTTGACCCCGCACAGCGAAACTGGATGGTGGACCGAAAAGCGTACTTACCGCCCGTGGCCATCGGCGCTCCCATGCGAGCCGGCTCTGTTGGGCAGGTGGTTGATTCGCGACACGCCGACTACCAAGTAGGTGACCTCGTACAAACGACCGGCTATTGGCAGGATTATGTCGTCGCAGCACCCGGTGAAGGCCCCATGGGCCTGGTGAAGTTGCCACCCGGGGTCTCGCCAGAAATGATGCTGTCTGTTCTCGGCATTACCGGGCTCACGGCGTACTTTGGTTTGCTGGAGGTGGGTCAGCCCAAGGCCGGTGATACCGTGCTGGTGTCTGGCGCTGCAGGTTCCACCGGCTCCTTTGTCGGTCAGATTGCAAAACTCAAAGGGTGCCGCGTGGTCGGCATTGCTGGCGGCCCCGACAAGTGTCGGTGGTTAAAAGAGACTGCCGGCTTTGACGCCGTCATCGACTATAAAAATGAAGATGTCAGCGCGCAAATTGCGCACCATTGTCCCGATAATTGGGACGTGTTCTTCGACAACGTCGGCGGCTCTATCCTAGAGGCAGCCCTAGACCACGTGAATCTGCGCGCCCGAGTCGTTTTATGCGGGAGCATCTCTGCCTACAACGCAACCGCGCCCGCGCCCGGCCCCGCCAATTTATCGAACCTGACCATTAACCGAGCAAAAATGGAAGGTTTCATCATTTTGGATTACATGCCGCGAGCGATGGAAGCCGTTCAAGAGTTAATGGCCTGGGTCTCATCGGGCCAACTCATTTATCAGGTCGACGTGCAGGAAGGGTTTGACAATATTCCCGCCACCCTGCAGCGGCTTTACACCGGGCAAAACCTCGGCAAGCAGCTGCTCAAAATTGACTAGCGGCGATCACAACGGGAATACCTATGACACACATCACACCCAAGCAGCGCGACGAGTTACCAGAGTTAGCACCGATGTTGGACATGGTAGAGGCCTCGATGGGCTTTTTGCCGACCTCCATGATGACCATGGCGCATTGGCCAGAGCTGACTCAGGCCTTTGGGGGTCTCGGCGCAACGATTCTGCACAGCGGTGAAGTCGATCCTGGCCTGAAGCAAATGATTGCGTTTGCCGTCAGCAACGCTGCCGGCTGTCGATATTGCCAAGCGCACACGGCTCAGGCGGCACAACAGCACCATGTCAGCGCAGAAAAAATACAAGCAGTGTTCGAGTTTGAAAGCAGCGACTTATTTTCCGCTCAAGAAAAAGCTGCGCTGCGCGTCGCCGTGCATGCCGGCATGGTACCCAATGCGGTGGAAGCCGAGCACATGAGTGAATTGTCAAAACACTTTAGCGACCAGCAAGCGATCGAGGTCGTGGCCGTGATATCGATGTTTGGTTTTTTGAATCGTTGGAACGACACCATGGCAACCACCTTAGAAAGTGCTCCCAAGCACTTTGCGTCGGACCAGCTCGGCTCGCACGGCTGGGTTGCAGGCAAACACGAATAGCCACCGCCAAGAGACCGCTTTTATGAAATTACTCACATTCAAACAGCACGATTCAGACTATCTAGGCGCGTTAACTGATGCCGGCGTATTCAATCTGAGTGCGGCCGCAGAGGGAGACAGTGCTTTTTCCTCCATGCAACACTTTATCGAGGCGGGCCAACCCGCCCTTGATCGCGCCTATGCACTGCTGGCATCGAGCTCAGCTTTCATACCCGCAGAGCAGGTGGAGTGGCTCGCACCGCTTCCGTGTCCCGCACAAATACGTGACTGTTTGGGCTTTGAGGAACATTTAAAAAATTCTTATCAAAGCGCCATTAAACTGAGTGCAATGGCGGCAGATGACCCGGTTAAAGCGGAGCAAGAGCTGCAAGCCAGTGGTCGATTTACCGTGCCCGAAGTGTGGTACCAGCAACCCCTCTACTACAAAGGCAACCGCTTTTGCGTGGCACCAAGCGGCAAAGACATCGTGTGGCCGGCGTACTCAGAGGTGATGGATTTTGAACTAGAGCTGGCCTGCATCATTGGCAAAAAAGGCAAAGACATCCGTCACGCTGACGCGGAAGACCACGTATTTGGGTACACCATTTACAACGACTTCTCGGCACGAGACACGCAGATGCAAGAGTCTGCAGGGCCGTTAGGACCCGCTAAAAGCAAAGACTTCGACGACTCAATTGTTCTCGGACCGGTGATCGTCACCGCAGATGAGCTCGAGGATCCTTACCAATTGCGCATGCAAGCTCGGATCAACGGAGAGACGTGGTGCGATAACAACAGCAGCACGATTCACTGGAAATTCTCCGACATGATCGCGCACATCAGCAAGAGCGAGACCCTTCACCCCGGTGAGGTCATTGGCTCAGGCACGGTAGGTTTTGGCTGTGGTCTAGAACACCTGCGTTTTCTCAACGATGGCGACGTGGTGGAGCTCGAAATTGAGCACATCGGCGTCATTTCAAACAAAGTCGTGAGGCGATAGCGCAGATGAATAACCAAACCAGTCAGACGCTCAATGATCACAGCACCGGTAGTGAATTTTCTCGCCATTGGCTATTGGTCTTGGTGTGTGCCGTCGGCATCGGCGTGGGGGTGTCTGCACTGCCCTTCTATACTCAGGGCATATTCATTGAAGCGTGGATCGCCGACTTTGGTTGGACCCGCGCTCAAGCCTCTCTTGGCATTTTAGGATCCACGCTAGCGCTCGCTGCAGTCTTGCCTTTTATTGGCTTAATCGTTGACCGCTATGGCCTGGTCAGACCCGTCATGGTGTCTCTACTGGGTCTTGCCGTGGCCTACGTCTTACTGGGCCTATTTGTGCAGTCCATCGTAACCTTTGTGGCACTGGCAATGCTGCAAGCTGTCCTCGGCAGTGCGTCGTCGCCATTGGCCTATACACGCGCCATCAACAGCGTCTTTGACAACCAGCGTGGTCTGGCGCTTGGCATTGCGTTGTCGGGCGCCGGTGTGGCGGCAACGTTTGGCCCGCCCTTGATCAGTAGCGCCGTCGCCGCATTGGGGTGGCGAGGCGCCTACTTCGTCATGGCCGGCTTTACGCTGGCGGTGGGAACCGTCATCGTCGTGGTCTTATCTCGCCTCAATGGCGCCAAAACCACGGTCAGCGTTGATCCAGAAGCGGCGCGTCAAGCGTTCACTACGGCCAAGGCCAGCCGCACTTACTGGACCATTATGGGCGCCATCTTTTGCCTGTCTCTTGGGCTAGGCGGCTTGATGGTTCATTTTATTCCCGTTCTGCTCGAGGTCGGTTTCACCAATAGCGCTGCGGCTAACGTCGCGGGCGTCATTGGCATTGCGGTGGTGCTGGGCCGACTCCTAGTGGGGTTTGCGGTTGATCGCCTATTTGCGCCGCGGGTGGCCATTGCGATTCTGCTTGCCTGTATGGCTGGGGTGTTAGCACTGGCGAGCCTGGGATCCGTTGTCGCGGTGCCAGCCGCATTCGTCATCGGCTTTTCAGTCGGCGCCGAAGTGGATCTGATCGGCTATCTGGTTGCACGATATTTTGGCATGCACGCCTACGGACAAATTTACGGCAGGCAATACGCCGCGTTCTTAGTCGCAACCGGACTGGGTCCCGTGATTTTTGGTGCGATTCGCGACGCCTCTGATAGCTATACGCCCTCGTTGTGCGTCGCCGCTGTCTTCATCCTCGCATCGGTCACTTTGTTCGCCAAGCTGCCACGATTTCAACCAACGCCTTGAGAATAACCGACCGGTTTATTCACTCATCACCCCACGACCCATGCGCAGCGCCAATAAACGCTGATGGAGCACTCAAATGAAAACGCTTAATTTCTACGATCGACTGAACGCCGCCACGCTGCTGTTGGTGTCACCCGAGTGGCGGAGCGTCAAAGCAGCCCGCAAGTCAGCAGCGTCCTTTGAAACGCCGGATGTCACGATACCAACAGAAACTCGGACGATAGCAGGCCGCCGTATCCGCCTTGCTGAAGGCGGGCCCGTCGATGCGCCGCTGGTTGTATTACTCAGTCCATTCCCCGAGAGCATCCTGAGCTTTGCCGGCTCCTGGAAAGCACTGACCGATAAATGTCGGGTCATCGCCAGCGATCTGCCAGGATTTGGCGCGTCTGAGGGTGACCGAAGGGATATGTCACCCACCGCACAGGGCGCTCATCTGGCTGCCATCTTCGATGAACTCGATCTGCACGATATCCATCTTGTCGGGCCCGACGTGGGCATGGGCGCGGCACTGGCCTACGTGCTCAACCACACCCATCGGGTAAAAAGTTTGCTGATTGGGCATGGCGTTGGTGCGCCCGGACCGTTCAAGCTGGCATTTATGATTAACATGCTGGCCAAGTTTGGTGTCATGCGCTTCTCAACGGGTTTGTTGGGTGCCGGGCCACTCATTGCGTTCTCGTCAACGCTGGGTGCCATCCGTCATCGGGCCAACCCGCGGCAAATCGATGATTACAAAAGGGCTTACTCGGGGCGCACTGCCGAAGTGGTTTTTTGGTTTCAGGATTTTCGGTCGAAAGCGTCAGCGCTGGCGGCTAGGGTAAAAGAAATCGAACTACCGACCCTAATTTTCTGGGGCGAGCAGGATGTGTTGTTTGACCCCAGCAATGCGGCGCATCTCGATGCCGCCATGCCGCAAAGCACCCTACAAATGCTGCCTGAAGCAGGTCATCTCGCGTGGGCCGATCAACCCGAATTATTCGCCAACATGATTATCGATTGGGCAGAAACGACTCATCAATAAATACTGCGTGGTCAGACATGATAGGGCTTAAGCAACTCAGCGACACGCTCCTCAATGAGGCCAGCTCCCTCGCTCAGCTGCGGGATGCCCTCAACGCGTTTACACAACGCTGCAGTGACGTGGGGGGTATCTTACCCGACCGCAGCTTTAACGCCTGGGCAGGCGATTCGCTGCTAAAGAACGGCGTCGCCATCAGTCCAGCGGCGGCGGCCCATTGTGTCAACGATACTCAACGCAGCGTTGTCTTTATCCGGGCTGTTTACGCGGCAATCAAAGCTGCTCAAGCGCGCTTCGCACAGGGGCCCGTTGAAATCCTGTACGCGGGTTGCGGTCCATTCGCTACCTTATTGCTGCCGTTATTGGGGCGATTTGAGGCCGGTGAGCTCACGGTGCACTTGCTGGACATTCACCAACGATCACTCGATAGCGTCGGCTTACTCATCAATGATTTTGGCCTGCAGGCGCATCACATCAGCTGCACACAGGGTGATGCCTGCGATTATCAACACCCGAGTCACCCCCACATGATCATTGCCGAAACCATGCAAAAATCACTCGAGCAAGAGCCCCAGTTTGCCGTCACCGCTAACCTCGCGCCTCAGTTACACCCGCAGGGAATCTTTATTCCCCAACAGATCGAGGTGGACCTGTGCCTGGCCAAACTCAACGAGGAGACAGCCGCGGTGAAGCGCGGCGATACCCTCGACTCGGACGCCTTGATAGCCGCCGGCCAACGACATCGACTCGCCACGGCGCTGCGCTTAATACCCGCACAGGCGGCGACGCTGCAGCAACAGGCGTCTCAAAACAGCGCTGGCCTGCTCGAACTCAACCCGATGCATCTCACCATGCCCGCCACAGCCGATTTGAATGATTTCGAGCCAGTATTGTTTACCCGCGTTCAGGCGTTTGAACAGCACCAACTGCTGGACTATGACTCGGAAATCACCCTGCCATTGCGCTGTACTGAACTGACGCCATTGCGGGCAGGCCAGCACTTTACGCTGAGTTTTCAACTCGGCAATTATCCGAAATTTGCTATCACCCCAATGGATGGTGGCGATGATTCTGTTGACTCACGAGCCCCGCTCACCCCTTAACAACGAGGAATGACACACGATGTCCGTTTACATTATCGCCCGATTTAAAATACACGATCGCAGTGAATACGATCGATACTCAGCCGGCTTCCCAGCGGTCTTTCAGCAGTTTGATGGCACGATGCTCAGTGTTGATGAGGCGCCCATGGTCTTGGCCGGAGAGTGGGATGACACACGGTCGGTCATTATTGAATTCCCGTCACAAGAATCGGCTTTGGCGTGGATGAACTCCGATGAGTATCAGGCCATCGCGAAACACCGTAACGCCGGCAGCACGGTTAACTCGATACTCGTAAAGGGATTGGCGGCTTAGCCGCAGCAAAGTGGTATTCCGATGATATCGGGCTCAACGGCGATCGTGATAACGACTCGTTGTCGTGGCTATTGCTTGAGAGCCCCATCTAGATCTGATTCGCGTGGCATCGCCGTAGCGGTCCAAAAATAACAAAGGGCCGCGATCAAGGCCGCCCCACCACAGACGGTCATCAGCGCATAGTTTAAGGACTTGACGCCGTAGGCAGGCGCCAACAGATCGCTGAATAAACCGACGAGCAATGGACCGATAGCCAAACCCACCATGGTGGTGACTAACAGAACAAATGACATGCCGAGCGCGCGCTCTCCAGAACCCAATGAGGATTGCAACATAGAGAGGCTCGCACCTTGCGGGATCATAAACAGGGCATAGGTCAGTGCGAAAAACCCGAGAAACTCCGAGAGGCTGTCGGCAGACAAAGAGAACCAAAATGTAGTCACTGAGCTGAGGACAAAAATAGCGGGTATCCAAGCGCACCACCTTGCGTCGCGCTTCACCATATAGTCGGTGAGATAACCCCCAATCAATGGCCCAGGTATACCACCCAGGATATAGGTTCCACCCAGATACAGGCCCACCATACCCAGCGATACCTCAAAGTTACGCAGCATAATCGGCGCCAACCAAAGCGCCATCGCGTAACCGACCATCGTCAACATGGCAAAAGAGAGGCTCACACGCACGTATACTTTGTTACTGGCTAACGATTTTAACGTGCGCTTGATATCGACAGCCTGCTTGCTGTCGTCACTCCCCGAGTCATAGCGACCTCGGGGTGGCTCTTTCACCGTGAAATATAAAATGACGCCGAGCAAAATCCCAGGGATACCCAGCGCCAAGAAAGTCATGCGCCAACCCAGCCACTCGCCCAGCAGACCGCCAACGATTAACCCACCACCGGTACCCAACACTGAGCCGGTCACGTACACGCCCATAGCGCGGGCGCGCTCACTGGGTTTGAAATAATCGGCGATGATCGAGTAGCTAGGCGGACTGCCGCCGGCCTCGCCAATGCCTACTCCGAGTCGCGCTAAAAACAGACTGACAAAACCAGTCGCCGCGCCACACAAAGCCGTCATTCCGCTCCAAATGATCAACGCGGCGGCCAAGATGTTTTTCCGATTTGAGATGTCGGCCCAACGTGCGATGGGAATACTCATCAAGGCATAAAATAGCGCAAACGCGAGGCCCGCGAGCACACCCAGCTGGGTGTCTGTGAAGGTAAATTCGGCCTTAATGTCTTCCAATAAGATCGACAGTATTAACCGGTCCATGATGTTGATCATGGATACGACGGTCAGCATGACAAGCACGTAGTAGCGATAATAATGTGTCATGAGTTAAGGCCCGTCCTTTAGGCTCTATGCTATTCGTTGATAGCCTGAAACATGAGGTCACTGTTGGCTTGCGTCTTCATTGCCAAAAACCTCTACCAGACTCAACCTAACAGATTGCTTGAGGTGTCACAGCCGCAGATTGAAAAAGAGTGTGCTCCCGGGACGCGCAAAGCACTAGGTGATCGTTACCGTGGGAAATGGTTTACCCGTTCTGGTTGAGTGCAAACCTCGCCAGTCATCCCTGCCTACGCAATAAAAATGAACCAAAATGCTTCCCGGCTCAGCTCACTTCACCTGCAATCTGCGACTTTCAGTCGCGCTTCAGATCGATGCTCAGACTCAGAATGACTTGGGCAGATCTAGCACGTGGGTCGCCACATGGCTGAGAATCAGGTTGGTGCTGATCGGCGCGACTTGATACAAGCGGGTCTCACGGAATTTACGCTCGATGTCGTATTCCTCGGCAAAACCGAATCCACCATGGGTTTGCACACACACGTCGGCCGCCTTCCAGCTTGCTTCCGAGGCGAGCATTTTTGCCATATTGGCTTCCGAACCGCAGGGTAATTCGCTATCAAATAACTGAGCGGCCTTATCCACCATGCCAGCGGCAGCCTCGATCTCGATATAGGCCCTCGCAATCGGAAACTGAACGCCTTGGTTCTGTCCAATGGCTCGGTCAAACACAACGCGGTCTTTAGCGTAGGCGGTCGCGCGATCGACAAAGAAGCGACCGTCTCCGATACATTCGCTGGCAATCAGAACGCGTTCCGCATTCATACCATCGAGGATGTATTTAAAGCCTTCGCCTTCCGTACCAATTAAGTTTTCGACAGGCACCCGGAGTTCATCAAAGAATAATTCGGTCGTGCCATGGTTCAGCATGGTGCGAATGGGGCGAATCGTGAGCCCGTTTCCCACTGCATCACGCATATCGACCAGCAACACGCTGATGCCCTTTGAGGGCCGCGCAGCGTCCTCCCGTTTTTCAGTGCGCACCAGCAGCACCATTAGGTCGCTGTGTTCCGCTCGGCTGGTCCAAATTTTTTGCCCCGACACCACATAGTGATCGCCCTCCTTGCGAGCGAAAGTACTGATGCGAGTGGTATCTGTGCCGCTGGTTGGTTCGGTGACCCCGAAGGCCTGCAGCCGCAAGTCACCCTTTGCGATCTGCGGCAAGTACAGCTGCTTCTGCTCCAGGCTGCCATGTTTGAGTATCGTACCCATGGTGTACATCTGCGCGTGACAAGCACCGCCGTTGCAGCCCGAGCGATGGATTTCTTCGAGTACGGCTGCCGCTGCGGTGAGCCCAAGCCCTGAACCACCGTATTCTTCGGGTATCAGTACCGATAAAAAACCACTTTCAGTCAGTGCGGTGACGAATTCGGTGGGGTAAGTCCTAGTGCGGTCTAGCGCTTGCCAATACTCGCCGGGAAAGTTGCCACAGAGGCGACGTACGGCATCGCGAATCTCAGGATACGATTGATCAGATAATTCAGTGGTCATTGTTTCCTACTCGTGCTCTTAACCCAAACCAAAAAGAAAACCGTCCGCAGGCACATGAGGCTAACGCAACGATGACTCAGGAGCCCTTCATTTTGGGGCGCCATCCGCTTATCTTCGCTCACTCAAGACCATCCTGCCATGCCCGGCTTTGCATTATCCCGAAAGTCCAAACTGCCCCAACAATGCGGCCAACTGATGCCGCTGCATGCCAAGCATCTCGCAAACACCTCACCTGACCGTGTCGTGACGACCGCCCTTGAGATCACTACTGTTGGTTCCTCGCGATTCGTCAATGCCACCGGATCTAGGCGACAGGGTTAGCCTGAGTCTACCGGCGACAGCCCCTCCAGTGCGATCATCGCCCGCGCAGCGTCCGCCACCGGCACAAAGATATGGTCGTGGTAATAACCCGCTATCACGTTGGCGCTGATGCCCTCCCGAGTGAGCGCGGCAGAAAAGGCCGCCGTCAGGCCGACCGCACTGAGGCTCGAATGAACGCGCAGTGTAATGCGCTGCAGGACGTCGTCATAAGCGACGCGATGTTCATCGGCGGTTGAACGAGGTATGACCAGAGTGAGCCCCTCCGCCTCGGCAAACGTGGCGATCGGATTCCAGTCGGCGTAATCACCATACTCCCCGGAGAGAGAGACGAAAACGTAGTGTTGGTCGTCGAGCACGGGATCAGCCGCTCTCAGCAAGTACTCAAGGTCAGTGTGGCCACTCATGTTGTCAATGAATGGATCGAATCATGTCGCGTGTCGATCGTCATTGCCTGCCCCATATCGAGTTTCACCAGGCCTCGTGTTTCAGCGGGTCGCCTCCACCACATAGGTTGCCAGAGCTTCGATCTCATTCGCACTGAGCTGAGCACCATAGGCCGGCATTGCACCGACACCTTGCGTGATCGCACTCCGGACTTGATCGAGATTCGGCGCCAGCGTATTCAGATTGGGACCCACAACACCACCCGCGTTGGCGTCAGCCAGACTATGACAGACGCCACACCCAGGTTGAGCCTGCTGCAGAAAGAGCTGCTTACCGGCGATCGCCTGATCGGACAGGGCAACGCTGGAGGACACCTCTTGAGTTGCCACAGTGGCTGGAGAAGTAGTCACCACGCGCGCTGTTTGCTGCCGTTCTGGCAACACCGACACCGCTGCGACCGTCAGTGCGTGATCCTCCCAGCCGTTGTGCCCATAACCGCGATGATTGGGCTCAGCCGCTCGTGGTTGCCGGTCACCCATCGCGTCTGTCGCACGACTAACAAATTGATGCTCGCCCACAGGAATAGTGGTAGTCAGCTGGAAAGTACGCCAGGCATTAGGACCCAAATCGGGTCCCACTAACTCGGCGGGCTGCCATGTCTGGCCATTGTCTGCCGAAAGCTCGACAGCGCTGATACCGCGCTCGCCCGAGAAGGCAACACCATAAAGCGTGTTGGGTCCCGCTAATACCGGCGTGCTGTCTGCCCCGGGGCCACTTAACCACGACTTAACGGGCATGCGCCACATGGAGGGATGTTGAGGTCCACCCGACTCCCCCTCCGGCCGAAAACGGTAGCCCGACTGCTGGATCTTTGCCGTTGACTCGGTCTGTGTTGCCGCCAGCTGGCGCACCCATTTGACATTGTTGACGCCGAAATAACCGGGCACCACCAACCGAATAGGACCACCATGAACCGCTGATAACGGCGCACCATTCATTTCCCAGACCAACAAACAGTCCTCCAGGCCCTTCTCTAACGGTACCGAGCGTTCGACCACTACCGTCTCTTTATCGATTCCCTCTGGCAAGGTCTCACCACCCGTCGCAGTGAGATACGACAATCCGGCTTTCACGCCCCCAAAGCGCTCAAAAACATCGGCCACTGACACACCGGTCCAGAGTGCACAACCGGCGGCACCCACTGACCACTGAGAACCTGAAGGGTCATGGGGAAAAAAGTCCCTGCCATTGCCTGAGCACTGAAGTACTGTGGCGACCACGTGCGTCTTCATTCTTTTAAGATCGGCCAGGGTCAACTGCCCTTCGCGCTCACACCCTGACACCTCAAAGACCCAATCGTCTCCCACACTCGTTTCAGACTCAGAGGGCATGGGCAAATTATTGCGCACAAAAAAGTGAGAGGCCGGTGTAATGGGACTGAAACCGAACTGACTGCGTCGCGTCTCCAATGCCCATGGCAAGTCGTTGTGGACCACGAAGGTGTCGGTGGTTTTTTGCGCGGGCATGGTGCGCCCGGCACTGCCAAAAGCCAAGTGATTGCTCGCAAGCGCGACACCGCTGGCCAGCGACTTCAGTACAAATCGACGCGATACTGACGGCATAAAAACCTCCCTACCCATTGTCTTGGTCATCGTAGCGACTGCAGTCGCGTTTGGGGAGTCAAAGATCATGCAAAAAACAACATACGACTTATCCGCAACGCTACTGCTCAGATAACGGTCATTTTCAATGCGGAATATCGCTATCGCTGTTTAAGATGTCTTAGGCCCGTAAGGGCCTCAAAACATAGGAAGTGGACTCCAGATAAAGTTAATCGCTATCCAGTCCCCTTGCAGCCGGGCCTTGCCCTCGTATTCCTTCATGTAACGTAATGCCACGTTCAGCTGTGGCGTCAGCCAATAACCCACCTGTGCGCCAAAGGCATGTATCTCGCCTTTCGCATTGGGATCAAGCCCTAATGCGCCCGTGGGTCGCTTATCTTTTTCTACCTGCCAGGCACTATACCCAGAAAGACCGACTTCCAGCCGCTGACTGAGGTATTGACTGAATCCATACTCCAACGAGACATGATCTCCAGGCGTCACACTGGTATCGTCCTGCTCGCCGTGTGCCTCATAGGTCAGTCCAAACTCCAGCGCTGAACCCCTGGCTTCATCCAAATACCAATAGGCAGAACTTTGAATCTGCCCGGTCCAAAAACCCATTCCGATTGAGTCGCCATCCTCTGCATCGTATTTACCGGTTGGCACATAAACGCCCGCACCGAACGAAACGTCAGACTGAGCACCTCGCCAAGTTAACCAAAGCGGTTGTACGAAAGTATCGCCGATGCCGATAGCGCCATCATCAATAGTGCCCGCCTGATCCAATACAGAAAGCTGCGCCGCGACTGAGCTTTTACCTAGGTTAGGCGCAACAAGGAATGCGTAATCAGCACCCAACCATTGCGTTGAGGTTGCCCACAAAAAGACCGGTGCGATCGCCATCACATCGACGTCAGTATCCAGCTTAAGCTCGCCCCTCTCACTTTCGACCGTCAGTCGTTTGTTGCCATCACCATCGACATAACGATCGGCCTCATAAAAGGCATTGTATTGGGCGTAGAAAAAACCAGGCGAAGGGGGGACCACAAGGTCTCGAACGCCCACCACACCCGGCGCATAATGCCCCATGGTCCGGGAGTGAGACAGTTCGCTGGTGACCAACGTCGCCATAGCGAATGCTGTCGCTATCAAAAGCGCTTTATTCATCGGCCTGCCCTCCGGCGTGAGGATCGATAGGGGTCACCGCCTTAATGTTACTTTGGGAATACAAAAATAATGTTCAGCCGAACGCCCCAACCCTCAGGTCCGAACTCGCTCGACTCAGCCCAATACCGCAGACCACCACCTACCTGCATGATCTGATTGCCCACTTTCATCAACTGATTAGCGCCGAAGTTTATCGGCACAGACCAATCTTTCGTTTCCCAGTTGTAGGTCGATTCGGTATTGAGGTAGTAAGTGAGTTTTTTAGGCGTTATATAAGACACAAAAGGCTGAACAAAAGACGCGTTAATCTCTGTTTTGTCCTCTTTCGCAAACGACCAAATATGATTTGCTAGCGCGCCATAAGTCCACGGCCCACTCTGCTTCAGCACTAGCCCTGTCGGGCCGGCGGCCCAAGCTTCTGGCCCAAGCGAGTCTTTGGTTGACGTTGGCAGGTTCAGCACGGGACCTACGCCCCAGATTAGTCCACCTGCGGTTGGCTTCTTAGGAGAGAAGAACAGGCTCTGAACAATGTCCCCCATACCGCTCTCACTGATACCCGGCAACGGCACATCAGACTGTTTAACGACCGGTATGATGGTCCGTGAAATCATATTCCAATCATCGTTAAGAGAGATCGGGATAACGGGCTGGACATTGGTCCGCCAAACGGAACCTTTGTCGGTAGGGCCGTAGTTGTCGTCATAATTAATTTGTATGGGCACGCTGATCAGGGCGGCGACGGGATTGGACAGCTTCTGCGCGATCGCATCAGCAGCTGCCGCCTGCGCCGCAGCATCGGAACCCGGCGCGCCCTCTGTAGCGCCCTCATCACCGCCCGAGGCGACGACCGTTTGCGAACTCTGCTCGTCCTGCTGCTGTGCAGTCGAAGCCGCAATCAACCCGACAAACAGTAGCGTGCACACTACGGCATTGCGAATCAATGAGCCGAGAAGATGAGGTAATTGCTGCATGACTTAGCCTCCAGTGACCAGCGCAGGCCCGCGGCAACTCAGGCCTCGGGACAAATGTGTCTGAGGAGGGCGTTATAGACTAGCTGACGCAAATTAGTCAACATATGTTGGTAAACCTGCCGCTTTCTGCACAAAAGGCATGGAGGCGTTTTTTAAAAACGCTGGCACGGTGGATAAACCAAAAAAAGGGGGGGTACCCGGAGCAACGCTGCAAACGGATTCTCTGGTGGCAAAAGCCCAGACAGCGCATTGCGTTGGTCAACGATACTGGCGCCGCGACCGGCTAGGTCATGGGTAGGTGACTAACACCCGACTCGTCCGGCAAGCCCGACGCCACAACGAGTCAACGCCAACGTCGATCTAGGCCTCGAGTACACTCGCCATATACGACAGCACTACCCGTTCCGCCTCTTTGTCGTAGGTCGGCGTAATCGTCCCTTCCTCAAGCAACGATTTACTCCATACGGCATCGATGAGGCCGTTGAGGATTTCGCAAGCTCTCATGGCCTCACGGCTGTTAGGCATCAGATCACGCTCGACAAACAGCGCGTGCAACGACTGGCCAAAATCTCGGACTACCGTGTTCTTGGCCTCCACAGAAGTCGGTAATAGGCTGATTATCATTGCTGCTGGGTTTTTGAGGTAAAACTCGCGCGCACTGTTCTTATACAGGAGCAGCAGCTCTCGCCAGCCAAACTCTGGCGGTGGGTCGGGAAATTCGGCGAGCATTTCCTCAGAACCCTTTTGGTATAGCGCATCGACTAACGCGTCAATCGAATCAAAAAAATAATAGAGCGACACCCTCGGCACCTCGGCCCGTTTTGCGATGAGATCGAGGGTCAGGCCGTCTAGGGATCTGGCTTCGCAAATTAAGGATTCTGCCGCCTCAATAATACGACTGTATCGTTCAATACCCGGCTTTCTTGAAGGCGTTCGACTCGCCCTCTTTTTTTTCATCACCACGGTTTTGCGCTCGCACTATTGTTGTTTTGATTGTTGTTTTGGTTTTGTTGGTGATTTATTGAAGCATCAGGCGGCACGTTAACATCTTTTAACTAGATTGCTATCACCACCTCAAATCAGACACATCGAGCCTGAAACGCGCGGCGCCGAGCCCCTCGATGACCTCGACATAGGTCGGCAGAGTTGACCAGTGG
>ENA-ORDA01001492-ORDA01001492.1-marine-metagenome-genome-assembly--contig:-NODE-1492-length-19587-cov-4.545669_pt1 | contig 19587 bp, 17 predicted proteins | sample MGYA00237778_ERZ508506 | MGnify/ENA primary metagenome ERZ508506 (study PRJEB26177, sample SAMN06267891) | marine metagenome | isolation source: Monterey Bay, California, USA | place: Pacific... | reverse complement strand
GGAAAGCTTCGGATATAAAGTTCGTGCAAAAGATTATTCAACCAACATTGGAGAATTTTCAGATTCCATATTTATTAAATGCTTCAAACCAGGAGGTAATTGGTTGCTTTCTGGATCTGATTCTACAGAACTTTGCATAAACTCGATTACTTACCAAACAGAAGAATCCTTTCAATTGAATTTACAAAGTGAATTTATCAATGATACACTCAGAATAATGGACTTCCCAAGTATTCAATTAGATACAACTACTTGGAATTCAAATGGTTGGATGTATCTAACTCTTAAAATTTTAATACCATCAAATGATAGCCTCATTTTGAATGATACCTTGACATATTCGAATACAATTGCACCTGAATATTACAGTATAAACTTAGAAGACCCCGAGGAAGGAAAAATTAGCTTTGCATCTGAACTTTATAATGATATTGGTTTAATTCACACTTTAAAAAGTTGTTTAGGTACGGAGCTATTTCCTTAAGATCCTGTACCGCACTCTTCATTTGAAAAAGAACTTTCAGTTCCTAAAATATTTATAGACGTTATTTTAAAACAGGCTTCAATATCAATAGAGAGATCGGCCTCTAGTGTCAGTCCAGAAACCTCAACTAAAAAAGAATTATTTTTGTAGATTCTATAAGATTCAGCGCTTTCAATAGAAGTCCAATTAAGAATCATTGTTGTTCCGGATACAGAACTAGCAAGTATAGGTGGTAAAATTTGAGGGAGCGTATTTATTGTTATAATTTCAGAAATAGCTCCACTACTATCTAAAAAATCAAAACCATTTATACTATAATTGTATGTCGTAGAAAATTCAATATCATTATCTGTATAAGTATAACTATCACCGGACCATAAAACAGTATTATTTTTTTTGAGTTCGTATCCCACAGCATTATCAATTGCTGGCCATGATAAAACTATATTATCATAATTCAAAATAGAGTTTAAAGAAGAGGGTGGGGGTAATACTGGAATACCACATAATGAATCTGACCTTTCACCTTCAATATTAAATAAATTAACTGCGGAGATTTGAAAACAATACTCAACACCACCATTTATGTTATTTGTAAATGATTGCTCATCTACTTCATTTAAAAAGGATCCATCACGGTATATTTTGTATGATTCAGCATTAAATGGTGCATCCCAGCTAAGAGTGATAGATTCAACCGCTCTTGTTAAACTGACATTGGAGACAACCCCATCAAATTCATTTTGAATAGTAACATAAACCGGTTGTGAAATAAACTCATTTCCGGTTGGGTCTCGTGCAACCATAGTTATAGTATGATTTGAATTGTTTGGATAAATATAAGTGTTCCATTTAATAGTATATGGAGTATCAATAAACGTCTCAAATAAAACACCATCAATAAAATATTCTACTTCTTGAACAGAAACATTATCAGTTGCAAAACCTGTAATGATCACAGTATCACTAACACTTTGGCTAGCCAAGGGTGTAATGATTGATGCAAATGGAGGAATTTGATCATTTTCAATTATATCATCGTTATTTACCATTACTACTATTGGACTTAGGTCAGTTCGATTGCCTTCAATATCCGAAATGGAGGCAAAAAGAATACACTCTTGATTTTCTTCTTCAAGTAGCGTGTTCCAGGTATAAGTGAATGGATCTTCATTATCAGTGAATACTAGTGAACCGTTGATGTAAAAATCAGCTTCTTCAACGCCAGTATTATCATTTGTAGATAATTGAATTTGTATCTCACCTTCAACGTTTTGACCCGCAAATGGATATGTAATATAACCAGTTGGAGGTATGTTATCTTCGTTATCAATATTAACTGATATTGGCTGTGTCTGATCTATGTTTTCACTTGTATCATATGCTTTAGCATACCAAGTGTGTTGAGTCTCATCATCGTATGTTAATGTGTTCCAATCATAATCATAAGGACTTTCATTTTGAGTATGTACTAATACATAATTATGATAGAATTCGACTTTATCTATTCCAAGGTTATCAGTAGCTAAAGTTTTAATTGTAACAACACCTGATAAAGTTTGATTTGAAGCTGGTTCTGTAATTATTATTGATGGTGAAATATTGTCAGGGTCTATTGTATTATTGACAAAAACACTGACGGGAAAAAGAGTTGTTGTATTACCTGAAATATCATAAATATTTACATTTATTATATGTTGAGCATCTTCAATTTCATTCAAAGTGTTCCATTCGTAATAATATGGTGCGATAGAATCAGTAAAAGCTAATGAACCATCTATTATTATGTCGACAAAATCTACACCTATATTATCGATAGCATTTATACTGATATCTATAGATCCAGATACTGAAGAGCCTGATGAAGGACTAATTATTGTACCAGTTGGTGAAATATTATCTGTCGGCTCTTCATTGTCGATTGTTATGTTTATAGGTCCAAGTGTTGTTTGGTTAGAGTTGTTATCAACAACATGTGCATGTATTGTGTAAATAATATCATCAATTTGTCCAACAGTATTCCAAATATAACGGTAGGGTGGCTCTGTAAAAGTTTGGACTTCGTTACCATCAAGATATAAAATAACTGAAGAAACTTCTTCATTATCTGTTGCTTCAATAATAATAGTAATTTCACCACTTAGAGTTTGTCCGGTAAATGGAAAAACTATTGCTCCTTTTGGAGGTGAATTATCAAGGTTATCTACTATTACACTAATTGTATTAGTAAAATTCACATTTCCTTGAATATCAATTGCTTTTGCACGAATAGTATGAGAAATATCTTCTCCAAAATTATTTGTCGTCCATTTATATAAAAATGGACCTTCTTTACTCGAATGAATGATAGAATCATTCAAATAAATTTGTACAGTATCTAGTTCGACATTATCAAATGCATATGCAGTAATTAGCACCGTATCAGAAAGAACAGATTGGTCTGCAGGATATGTGATGGTAAGAGTTGGAGGTATTGTATCTTTGTCATTAGGTACATCAAAAAGTGGGCCTTCACAATTTGTGAAAAAAATGAAAAATGAAAAAGTAATGAGTTTTAAATGTTTCATAATCAATTGGTTATGGATATTAAAATAGGTTGTAATAGAATACTTTGGCCTACATTATCAGTCACAGTAGCTGATAATGTATGTTGAGAATTATTGTCCATAATTGTTGTATCCCATTCAAAAATATAAGGCTCGCTAGTACCAGTAAAAGATTGAAGACCATCAATATAAAAAACAACTTCGCTTATTCCAGAATCATCTTGAGCTAGCACTGTAAAATTAACAATGCCGCTAACGGTTTGACCAGATAGCGGGTTTGAAATTGTCCCCGTGGGAGGAGCTAAATCATTAACCTCATTATCAATGAAAACGCTAATAGGAGGTATGGGGAATTGATTACCAAAATCATCTGTCACTATGGCGCTTAAAACACTATACTGATCTTCATTCTCAAGTTGAGTATTCCAGCTGTAGGAATATGGACTAAACTGAAGAGTATCTCGAGGAATTCCATTAATTGATAATTCTATGTTGCCAACTTCCTCGTTATCAGTAGCCGCTATCTGAATTGCAATGAAGCCATCTAACGTTTGCCCTGGGATCGGATTTTGAAACTGACCACTTGGAGGAATATTATCATCATTATCAACAATGACTGTAATGGGCTGATGGTAGGTTGAATTGCCTTCATTATCAAACCCGATTACAAAAATAATATGTTCTTCATCATCAAGAAATTCATTTGTGTCCCATTCAAAGGCATAAGGTGAAATACTATCAGTTGCTTCAAGAATTCCATTTATATAATAATCAATATGACTAATTCCTGATTCATCATATGCATCTACTTCAATAGGTACAATTCCAGATATTTTTTGCCCTGAAACAGGATCCATGATCATAATGTTGGGAGGAGATATATCACTAGTTGGATTATTATCTACAAATACAGTTATGGGATTTAAAGGTGTTTCATTACCCGCTAAATCTCTAAGAATTACACTGATCGAGTGCTCAGAGTCTTCTTCTTCATCTAAAGTATCCCAGATATACGTAAAAGGATCATTCTCTATGGTAGAGACAAAATCTTCGTTTATAGAAAGAAGAACTTCTCCCATTGCCCTGTTATCAGAAGCACTTACAATAATTTGAACTTCACCACTAACACTTATTCCTGCAGGTGGACTAACAATTGCTCCATTTGGTGGGGTTATATCTATTTGAGCTCCATTATCTACATAAACACTGATAGGAGGAATAATAGTTACATTATTATTAATATCTCGAACATTGGCGTATAATGAATAGTATGCACCGCTTTGAACGAGAGTTGTATTCCATGGAAATTCAAATGTTGAAGAATTCTCAACTGGTAGAACGTATTCTTGAAGCACATTATTTATAAAATAACTTACAAATTGTATCCCAACATTATCGGTTGCAACAACCGTTATATCCGTAATACCTGTGATATATTGTCCTGAAAATGGAGTAAGAAAAAATGCACTAGGGGGTTCACTATCAATATTGTCAACAAAACTTCTGATAGGTACAGAAGAGTATTTATTATCACTCAAATCAGTTGCTATAACTGATATAAAATGAAATTCATCATCGGTATACTTCTTTACGAGGGTTCCATCATTATTTAGCTCTGATATACTAGTATTCCAATCATAAGTGGCTATATCATTTTTTGTAGTTGTATCTTTTCCAACAAATTCTTGATTTATATAAAATGAAACTTCTGTTACTTTTTCATTATCATTGGCACGTGCTTCAATAGTAATAATTCCAGAAACGGGTTCTCCATCAATGGGGTAAATCACTAGTGCTTGAGGTGGGGTTGTATCCGGTTCAGGAATTTCATACGGGTCATCAGTGCATGAAATAGATAAAAAGATTATCAAGTTTAAGCTAACTATTATATTTTTGATTATGGTGCTCATATTATGAATTTACTAAATTTTTTATACATTACTTACTCATGGTCATTTTTGGATAAACTATTTTTTTATTTTATAGAGTATTTTTTGATAAAACTCTTTCAACACTTGTTTAAATGAAAATATTTTCATTTCTCGATCAAATGTTTTCTGTTTGAAGGTTGGAGTGAAATGGAAAATATTTTTTCTTTTTTTGTAGTCATATAACATTGAAATAATTACCGAAGATGGAATAACCGATGTAAAAGACTGATAGGTTACTCCAGTTTTTTGTAAACCAATTGTTGCAATACCAGGAAATAAATCATTATAATTATCCCAAATTTGAGGCACATATCGCCTTTTGGAGTCCCACTTTAAAAACAAATCTAATGAAGTCAAAATTAAAAATGGATAATATGAATAATGAAATCCTCTTTTAACCGAGTGCTTCAGAATGGAAAAATCTGTTTCAATACGTTCAATGGATAACATATTTACGTAGGTTGATTTATTAACATTTATTTTAATAAAAGCCTCAGGATTAATCATATCTTTGTTAAACTTAATATCAATATAATCTATAGTATCTCCCGATATAGTGTAAACTTTTCCCGTTGTATTTTGTATTCTATTTAAATTTTCATTAAAGCTCCAACTATAATAAAATACTCGATCAAAATCATTGTAAGCATAATATACCTCCTTGAGGTTTACGGTCTTTTGATCAACTGAATCTTTTGGAACAAAATAAAGCAAATTAGTATCCATAGAATCAATAAAACACTCAGTTGTTAGTCCATCATATTGAACAAACATATGATTTACATCTAAATTTTTATTTTTACTTAGTAATATAGAAAAAGATAAAAGGATTATGCACCAGTTTTGTTTCATAGGTCTTAAATTACCACCCGATTATGAAGAGTCAAATTCAAGTATTTATAATAATGTGTACTGTAGCATTTGGATCATTTACAAATGCTCAACCAAAATTGAGTATCGATATGGGTATGGGCTTTTATGAACCGATCTTGACAGGATTTGATCAAAATGAAGGTGTTCAATTTCCAACAAAAAGTCTATTTAACCGCAATATGTTAGTTAATTGGGGTTTTTACTACGAGTTTTTTAATAATGCTAGAGTGGGCTATAATTCTTTTACGTCATTTGAAATTGGGAAAAATGTATTACTGCCCGAATCGAAAGCGGCATATTCTCGTTCTATTAAATATAGAATGTTTCCCATTGAAACGTACTTTAGATGGAAACCTAAAATCGAAATGAACTTTACATTAGCGCCAATTTGGGGAAGAGGAAGAATTGAAATTGATACTACTCCGGGAGATAAAGAAGAAGACTGGGATCATGTTATTACGAGTTTTGGAGGTGACAGTGATCAGTTGAATGATATGGGTGCAACCGATGCCATGTTAAATGATTGGCTTGGTTACTCAAGTATGCTAGGTCTAAGATATTATTTGTCATCGAGAATGGCAATTGATATTAAAGGTGGATTCATGAATAACTTTTATAATGAAGAAAGCTGGAGAGTACAGAGACAGAAAGTAAATGGTCCCAAAATGAAGATAGATGATCTGCCGATATTCTCTATGAAATTTGTTTATGGGATTAGATGAGAATATTACTTTTAGTATTATTTATCTTTAACTTTATTTACAGTCAAAAAAATAATTTGGCTCAATCAACACCATGTGAGCACCCTCTTATCCTTCTAGCTGAAGAAAAAGGAATCAAAGCTATTCCTATAAGAGATCTTATAAAGTTTAAAAAAATAGTAGAAGATTGCGAGAGGTTAGGAGACAAAGAAAAAATTGAACGAATGATATATAATGATTGGCAAAGAGATTATGAAAAGGCTAAGAAAATGCAATCATGGTCTTCTACGCATGCAATGTGTGTTTTTGTTTCTTTTGCTTATTATTTTGTAGGTCAAGTTATTGCAACGAAGCCTGGTTAATAAAAATTTTATCACTATTTATCATATTATTTCATTATATATTTTAACCTTTATTTTAAAAATCTTTAAACCTTTTTCGAGGAAAAATGACTAAAAACTTAATTAGTACCTTTATAGTATTGGCCTTTATTATTAGTTGTGGGAGTAATGATAACTCATCAAAAAAAATAAAATCTCAAAGTAAGGAAGTTTTCAAAAAAGATCTAGGCGTTCCTGCAGAATTAGGTGGCTATGGTTTCGAAAATATATATTCTAAACTAGGATATACTACATATGATTGGAGTGAGGCTGTAGATAAAACTTATTTTGGAGATCCTAGCGCAACAAAAGGTGGAACTCTAAACTATATTCATTCACTTTTCCCAAGAACGATGAGAATTATTGGACAAAACTCAAGCCAAGTTTTGAATTCAAGAACAATTGCATCTCTTTGCTATGAAGGGTTGCTCTCTCAGCATCCTATAACATTAGATTTTATACCGAGTCTTGCCTCACACTGGTTTATCTCAGAGGATAAGATGCAGTTTAAATTTCGAATTAATCCAGATGCAAGATGGTGGGATGGAAATCCTGTTACCGCTGCTGATGTTATTGCAACTTGGGATTTGAGAATGGATGAAACGATACTTTCACCTTCTGAACAGATGACATATGGTAAATTTGAAAGACCTGTAGCTGAATCAAAGTACATTGTATCAGTTAAAGCTAATTCAATTAGTTGGAGGAATTTTTTATATTTTGCATCAATGCCTCTTCACCCAAATCATATATTAAAAGACTTAGATGGAACAGCATTCCTTGAAGAATATGCCTTCTCCGTAATTCCAGGCACAGGACCATACATAATTGAGGAAAAAAACATTAAAAATCAAGAGTCTTACACCTTTGAGAGAAGGACTGATTATTGGGCTTCTGAAAGTCCATTCAACAGATACAAATATAATTTTAACAAGATTAAAGTTTCTGCTGTCAAAGACAACGATGCACTTCAGTACGAAAAATTTAAGAAAGGTGAGCAAGATTTATTCAATGTTAATAGATCTAGGCGTTGGATTGAAGAAACAGATTTTGAATCAACACAAAAAGGTTGGATGAAAAAGCAAAGGATTTTTTCAGAAAAACCAGCCGGAACTTCAGGTTATTATTTTAACATGAGGAAATGGCCTTTTGATGATAAAAATGTACGATATGCTTTCTGCTATCTTTATGATAGGGAAAAAATGAATAAGGAAATGTACTATAATGAATATGGAATGATGAATTCATTATATTCTGGAACCGTTTATGAGAATCCCAACAATAATCCTTTTAAATACAACCCCGAAAAAGCAATCCAATTATTAAAAGAATCTGGCTATACAGAAAGAAACGATGATGGTTGGTTAGTACAAGAAGAGACTGGAAGGATACTTTCATTTGAAATAGCAATTCAAAAAACTAGTGCTTACATGGTTACACCAGTACAACAAATGATGAAAGAATATGGTATAGATATGCAAATCAAATTTATGGACTACAATACAATGATTAAAAATATTAATGCTCGAAATTTCAATATATGTGTATTGGCATATTCTGGATTGATTTTTCCAAATCCGGAAGGTTCGCTTCGATCAGAATTAGCTGATCAAAATGACAATAATAATGTCTGGGGTTTTAAAAGTGATAGAGTAGATAAGCTTTTGGATGAATATGATATTTGTTTTGATCAGAAAAGAAGAATTGAAATTATACAAGAAATCGATGGAATTTTTGGAGAGGTTCATCCAATAGCTTTTAGTATTGCTAGGAATTATTCTAGAATGATGTGGTGGGATAAATTTAGTTATCCTGAATGGATGTTATCACGTTATGTTGGAGAGTTCTGGGATGCCTTCTATTATTGGTGGATAGATGATCAAAAGGTTGACCAACTAAGCGATGCTATGAAAAATAATAAAGAATTGCCTAAAGTACCAATCGACATGAAATATTGGCCAGAATATTTAGTTAAAAAGAACAAATAAGAAATACTTCAGTGGCAACATACTTTTTAAGAAGGTTACTCCTGATGATCCCAACATTTTTGGGTTCTACAATATTAGTTTTTATAATCTTACAGATGGCACCAGGTGGGCCTATTGAGCAAATCATGCTTCAAATGCAAATGGGCGGAGCGATGGGGGCAGAAGGTGGGGGTGGAGCCGCATCCTCAATGACAAGCGAAGGTATGTCTCTTCCACCAGAGGCAATGAAAGAGTTAAAGCGATTTTACGGTTTTGATAAACCTATTTATCAGAGGTATTTAATTTGGTTGGGTGTATGGCCACGCGAAATAAAACATCGAGATTTTACTATTCCTTCCAATAATAATTCATATGAAAAGCGAGTTGGTAAAAAAGATGGTAAAGTTTGGAAGGTAGATGTTGTTGTAGCTGGAAATAATAAACTAGAAGTGAAAGAAAAAACTTCTAAAAAAAAATCAACATGGCATGCGAAAATTGATGAGATAGATGACAGCGGAAACTTGAAGTCTGTTATCTTTCAAAAAGAGTTTTCAGGTATATTAACAGGCAATCTTGGTAAATCTTATACCTATTTACAGCCAGTAACAGAGGTAATGAAACCACGTTTTAAAATCTCTTTATTTTTTGGTTTGACTGGAATTCTTATTTCATATCTTATTTGTATTCCTCTGGGAATCAAAAAAGCACTTAACCATGGTTCTGTATTTGATTTTGGATCAAGTGTTGCAATATTTATCGCATATTCGATTCCTGGATGGGCTTTAGGTGGAGTTCTACTCGTTTTATTTGGAGGGGGAAGCTTCTTGGATATATTTCCATTAGGTGGTTTTAGAAGTCCTTCTGAAATTTGGGAAACCTTGACACCTTTTCAAAAAATTGCGGATCAAGTTTATCATATGATTCTTCCTATTATAGCTTGGACGATAGGCAGTTTTGCAACTATGACTGTTTTGATGAAAAATAGTCTTATGGAAAATTTAAGCCAAGACTATATAAGAACAGCTTTTGCTAAAGGGTTAAGCGAGAAACGAGTTATTTGGCTACATGCAATGAGGAACAGCCTTATACCAATTGCCTCTGGAATTGGACATATATTGGGGGTTGTGATTGCAGGATCATACTTTATTGAACGTATGTTTAACATTGATGGCTTTGGAAGACTCGCATACGAAGCTATTCTTTCGAGAGATTATCCCATTACGCTTGGCTTTTTAGTAATTGTAGTCATTATTAGATTAATCGGAAATATAATTTCTGATTTAGCATTAGCATTGGTAGATCCAAGAATAAGATTTAAATAATATTCTTTATGACTGAAAACTCACAAAATACATCAATTTTACAAAAACGCTGGCAGAAGTTTAAATCCTTAAAAAGAGGTTATTACAGTTTAATCATTTTATCATCCTTCTATATTCTTTCTTTTTTATTACCTCTTTTGATTAATAATAAGGCAATTGTTGTTAAGTACAATGATACCTATTATTTCCCTATTTTAACTGGATATATTTCAGGTAAGACCTTTGGTCAAGATGTTCCTGGTGAGGCAAAATACAGGCCATTAAGAGATAGCTTTAAGGAAAGTAAATCAAATAATTGGTTAATCTTACCTCCCTATCCATATTCCCCTTATGAAGACATCACCTCTGATGGAAATAAAATGTATGAAGCTCCATCTTCAAAACACTGGCTAGGAACTGATAATACAGGAAGAGATGTGTTCTCACGACTTTGTTATGCTTTTAATATTTCTATCTCTTTTGCTTTGATTCTAACTGTGCTTAATTATTTATTTGGAATATTAATAGGTGGTTGCATGGGGTATTATGGAGGGAAATTTGACTTATTCTTTCAGAGGATTATTGAAATTTGGTCTAGCTTACCGATGCTATTTGTAATCATTATAATATCCTCTATTATAAAGCCATCCTTTTTTCTCTTAATAGGTATATATACTCTCGTGAACTGGATAAGTATGACTTATCTAATGCGAGCTGAGTTTTACAGAGAAAAATCCAAAGACTATGTTGCGGCAGCTTTAAGTATGGGGCAGTCTGATTTTAAAGTAATGTTTAAACATATTCTACCAAACTCATTAGTACCAATAATCACTTACTTCCCATTCTCCGTTGTGGCTGGAATTTCAGCTTTAGTTGGACTTGATTATCTCGGATTTGGTTTAGCACCACCCACTCCATCATGGGGACAAATGCTAGATGTTGGTCTTCAAAATATTAGTAAATGGTGGATGGTTTTCTCACCTGTTGCTGCACAATTTTTAACCTTATTATCTATTGTATTTATCGGAGAGGGAGTTCGTGAAGCATTTGATCCTAAAGTTTATTCGAGATTAAGATGAGCAAAAATAAACTTTTTGAAATAAAAAATTTAAAAACCTATTTTTATACTGAGGCCGGAACAGTAAAAGCTGTAAACGATATATCTTTTGATATTTATAAAAATGAGGTTCTTGGAATTGTCGGTGAATCAGGCTCTGGTAAATCTGTCACATCATTATCAATCAATCGATTAATACCTAATCCTCCAGGTGAAATTGTAAGTGGTGAAGTTTTGTACGATGGAAAAAACTTACTTGAATTAAGTTATGATGAAATGTCTAAGTACAGAGGGAGACATATATCAATGATTTTCCAAGAGCCCATGACATCGCTCAACCCTGTTTTGAGAATTCAAACACAAATGAATGAAATTTTGATTAAACATGAAGGTCTTACTACAGAGGAAGCAACTGATAAAAGTATTGAAATGTTAAAAGCTGTTGGAATTCCAGAACCAGAAAGAAGAATTTTTAACTATCCTCATGAGTTTTCAGGTGGAATGAGACAGAGAATAATGATTGCAATGTCTCTTCAATGTAACCCTGCGCTTCTTATAGCTGATGAACCAACCACAGCACTTGATGTTACTATACAAGCTCAAATTTTAGATCTTATGATGGATTTAAAAGATAAAAGAAAAGACGCTGCTATATTACTAATAACTCATGATCTTGCTGTTATTGCGGAAACGTGTGATCGGGTGGTAGTAATGTACGGTGGTGTAATTCATGAAGTTGCAACAGTTCAAGAATTATTTAAAAATCCTATACATCCTTATACAAAAGCACTCATGGAGTCCATTCCAAAAATGAATGTTCGTTCCAAAAGATTAAAAACATTAAAAGGAATGGTACCATCTATTTTGGATTTAGGCGATGAATGTAAATTGTGTTCTAGGTTTGAATCTCATGAATGTGCTTGTGCTGGAACAAGAATTGAACCTGAATTGATTGAGGTCAAGAAGGGGCATTTTGTTAGAATAAATGAAAAATTAATAAATGAAGCCTAAAAAAGAATCTATTTTAAAAATAAGAGAGTTATCTGTTGATTTTCCTTTTTTTGGAGGCCTTCTTCAAAGAAAAGTTGGATCTGTTCATGCTGTCAAAAATGTTAGTTTTGATTTATTTAAAGGTGAAACTCTTGGGATAGTAGGTGAGTCTGGTTCCGGTAAATCAACACTTGGAAATGCAATTCTTAACGTTTTGAAATTAACTGCTCCTGAAGTTAAAATATCGGGTAAAGTCTCTTTGTCTTTATCTACGGAAGAAATAGAATTATTAAGTCTTTCAAGAACTGAAATAAAACCTTTTAGAAAGCATATCCAAATGATCTTTCAAGACCCCTATTCTTCTCTTAATCCCCGAATGTTGGTTAAAGATATAATCCAAGAGCCTCTTGATATAAATACTGATTTATCAAAAAATCAAAAAAAAGAAAAGGTGGAATGGTTACTGGATAAAGTTGGACTTTCGATTGAACAGTCAAATCGATATCCACATGAATTTTCAGGAGGTCAGAGGCAAAGAATTGCGATAGCTCGAGCACTTGCGACTGATCCTGAGGTTATTATTGCAGATGAATCTGTATCCGCATTAGATGTCTCCATCCAAGCTCAAATTATTAACTTAATGATGGATCTTCAAGAGGAATTAAATTTATCTATTATCTTCATAGCTCATGACTTGTCTGTTGTAAAGCATATTTCTAATAGAGTGGGGGTGATGTATGCCGGAGAGTTAGTTGAAATTAATGAAACTGAAGATATTTTTGTATCCCCACAGCATGAATATACAAAAGAATTATTAAGGGCAATTCCTCAACCAGATCCTTTAGGTCGAGACGAGAGAAAAAAAGAAAGATTAGCTTCAAAAAAGATTAGTTAAGGGGAAATATGAAATATAGCGACATGCATTACGAACGAATTGATGTATCAAAGAAAAGAAAATTTTGCGATAATTGGTTAATTAATTTTAAAAATGCTAAGAACTCTAATGATCAAATAAATTTATTAAAAGAAGCTGAAGATTTAAACCGTGAGTATCAAACTTATGAATCAATATCGAGTTTAAACTTTAGCAAGAACATTAACGATGTGAATGCTATAAAAGAAAAAGAGTATTATGATTCAATTAGCTCTGACATGCAGGAAATATTTAACTCAATTGATCGAGAAATAAATAATTCACCTTTTAAAAAAGAATTACAAGAAAAATGGGGAAGCACATTTCTTAAATCTATTGAAGTAGACCTCAAGACTTTTGATCCCAAAATAAAAAATCTTCTTGATGAAGAAATTAAGCTTTGCAATCAATACACTCAGCTTACGGCAAGTGCAAAAATTAAATTTAATGATGCAAACTATAATCTCGCTGGTTTGGGTCCTTTCCATTCTAATAGCGATCGAAATATTAGAAAAAGTTCTTATGAAGCTAGATTTAAATGGTTTGAAGAAAACTCGGATCATTTTGATACTATTTATGATCAGTTAGTAAAGCTGCGTCATAAAATTGCAATAGAGCTGGGTTATAAAAACTTTATTGAACTTGGATACAATAGAATGGGTCGTACTGATTATGGACCTAAAGAGGTCTCTAATTTTAGAAAACAAATTGTAAAGTATGTTGTTCCGCTTGTAAAAGAGTTAGAAAAGAAGAAAAAGGAAATACTTGGCTTAGATAAACTCTATTTTTATGATGGTATTAATTTTAAAAATGGAGATCCAACTCCAAAAGGAACTCCCGAGGAGTTAGTTAAGATTGCTCAGGAAATGTATCATGAGCTATCAAAAGAAACTGGAGAATTCTTTGATATAATGGTCAAAGAGGACTTAATGGATTTAGTGAATAGAGATGGGAAAAGACCTGGAGGGTTTTGTACATCTTTCCCCAAATATGATAGACCATATATTTTTTCAAACTTTAATGGTACAGACCATGATATAACAGTACTAACTCATGAAGCTGGTCATGCATTCCAAAATTATTCTAGTAGGAAACAACCGTTATTAAAATATTTATGGCCCACAATGGAATCTGCAGAAATACATTCCATGAGTATGGAATTTTTTACATGGCCGTGGATGAACGGTTTTTTTAAAGAAGACACTGAACGATTTAAGTATAAACACATTGTAGGAAGCTTATCATTTTTACCTTATGGTGCCTGTGTAGATCATTTTCAACATTGGGTTTATGAAAACCCAAGGGCCACTCCAAAAGAAAGAAAGGATAAATGGTCCTTATTAGAATCTACTTATCTTCCTGGAAGAGACTATGATAATTTAGAATATCCTAAGAGTGGAGGAATATGGCAAGGACAGCTCCATATTTATCAAATGCCATTTTACTATATAGATTATACTCTTGCACAAACATGTGCTTTCCAATTCTGGTCAAAAAGTCAAACTAACCAAGATAATACTTGGAAAGATTACATTCGCTTATGCGAAGCTGGTGGTAGTTTGCCTTTTACAAAGCTTGTTGAATTAGCGAAATTGAATCTCCCTTTTAAAGATGGATGTTTAGAGGAAGTAGTCGAGAATATAAAAGAATGGTTAAAAGATATAGATGTTAAAAACTTGTAATCTTTTTAAATTTATTTTTCTACTAATTATTTTAGTATCTGCTGCAAGAGGAAAGACACCTGATGTTTTATCAGAGTTTGTTGATAATCATTTGGTTGTTCTCGAAGGTAAAATGAAAGATAGTCCTAAATTATGGATGGATTTAAAAGAAGGATACTCGCGGCATAAGACAATATATTTTTCTAACTTAATAATGGATAGTTTAGATAATAAACTTTCTGGTTATCATGCAGCTATTCGTCACCTACCTAGAGTGGAAAATCTAAGAAGGAAATCTTTGAGTGGTGAAGAGTTTGACTATTTGCTTAAAATAAAAAAAGAAAAAAAGTTCATAGAAAACTATTTTTCTACTTCTATTGAATGATCGGGCTCAATGTCTAGTTCTTTAAAAATTGTTTTTGAAATTTCTTCTGCCGCTTGATCCTTCGAAAAATTATCTTTCAGTAGCGAATTAAATGCATCCTCAAGAATTTTAATATCTTCTTCCGCAGCAAAAATATTATCCAAAACAGTACTAGGTACTTTAAAGTCCCTTAAACGTTCGTATAAATTTAATCTATTAATATCCACAACTTAATTTATGTTTATTAAACTTTTAAAAAAAACGGAATTGTTAGAACGAAAACTTGTTATAAATTTAGATAATATATTTACCATTTTTTTGGCGTCGTACCCAAGTGGTTTAAGGGACCAGTTTGCAAAACTGTCATTCGCCGGTTCGAATCCGGCCGACGCCTCGCAAATCTGCCCGGGTGGTGGAATTGGTAGACACTATGGACTTAAAATCCATTGTCCGTAAGGACGTGCCGGTTCGAGTCCGGCCCCGGGTACTCGAAAAAAAAGGAGCATGATTGCTCCTTTTTTTATTTTTAATATTCTAAAAAAGTGTTTTTATTAGTTTTAATAAATAGAGATAATTAAATAACTTATTGATAATGAGATTTATTATTAAATAGTTATTTTAGTGATTTCTCTTTATTTAGAATATTATTGGAGGTGTAATGATTTATAATATTAGTATAAAAGCGAGTTCTCTTTTTTTAATTATATCTTTTTTTTCTTTTCTTTCCGGAGAAATAAATCTTTATACCCATAGGCATTACAACTCAGATAAGTTATTGTTTAAAGCTTTTACGAAAAAAACTGGTATTAAAATTAATGTTATCAAGGGAAGTGCAGACCAACTAATTCAACGCCTGCAAACAGAAGGAGAGAATAGCCCTGCGGATATATTGCTGACTGTGGATGCAGGTCGATTGGTGCGAGCTAAAAATTTGGGTTTATTACAACCTGTAACATCGCCACTGTTAATAAAACAAATACCATCAGAGATGCGAGACCTTGATGGTTACTGGTATGGTCTTACAGTCCGAGCAAGAGCTTTAATATATTCTAAAGATAGAGTAAAACAAAATCAACTCTCTACATATGAAGACTTAGCTCATAAAAAATGGAGAGGACGAATAGTTGTTCGTTCTTCAAATAATATTTATAACCAATCTCTGTTAGCCTCTATAATAGCTGCTAACGGAGAACTTGATGCTTATAAATGGGCCAAAAGCGTAAGAAGTAATATGGCTAGATCACCTCGAGGAAGTGACAGAGATCAAGCAAGAGCAGTGGCTTCTGGGCTCGCTGATGTAGCTATAATGAACACCTATTACTTGGGTGTTATGGCAAATTCTTCTGATAAAAAAGATCAAGATGTCGTAAAAAAAATAGCTGTATTCTTCCCAAACCAAAAGGGAAGAGGTACTCATATTAATGTAAGTGGAGCTGGAATAACAAAAAGCTCAAAAAATAAAGAAGAGGCATTGAAGTTTTTAGAATTTCTTACAAATGAAAATTCTCAAAAAGTGTTCTCAAGTGCTAATTATGAATATCCTTTGAAAATTAACGAGCATAATTCAACCATATTAAAATCTTGGGGACAATTTAAATATGACCCGCTTTCTCTTTCAGTCCTTGGTGAAAAAAATACTCAAGCTGTTAAAATTTTTGATAGAGCTGGTTGGGAATAGATTTTACAATGTTATATGACTTAAGAAAGCATTTTAAAAATGTTTAGAGTTCTAAAAAATGAAATTTTATTTAAATTAAATGGGTGGACTTTCGTATCTTTTATTATTGGACTTTTCATCATTATTCCAATAGCATTTGTTGCAATCCAATTTAACAATTCTTCAGAAAACTGGCATCATATTCAGGAGAATGTCTTATACAAATATATTTACTCAACTTTGATTCTTGTGCTTGGAACTGGAGTTCTTTCGGTTTTTTTCGGAGTGATAACTGCTTGGATTATATCCTTTTATGAATTTCCAGGAAGAAAACTATTAGAATGGGGTTTGATTCTTCCATTAACCATACCTACTTATATAGCTGCATACAGTTATTATGATGTTCTAGAAACTTTCACACCTTTAATGTTATGGATTAGAAATAACATAAGTTTCAGTGCAATGAATCTATTTAACGATTTCATGGTTTATTTTGTTACCATTATCGTACTTTCTTCTGTTCTTTTCCCTTATGTATATCTTTCAACCCGAGCATCTTTTTTAATGCAGGGTAACAAACTAATTGAATCTGCAAAAATATTAGGACATTTACCCGGACAAATTTTCTGGAACCTAATATTACCTTTATCTCGTCCTGCTATAGTAGCTGGTTTAAGTTTAGTTATTATGGAAACATTAAATGATTTTGGTGCTGTTGAATATTTTGGTATTTCAACATTTACAACTGGAATTTTTAGAAGTTGGATGGGAATGGATGATGTTGGCTCAGCTTTACGACTTTCTTCTTATCTTATGTTTTTTGTTCTTTTATTAATGTATTTTGAAAAAAGAATGAGAGGTAACGCAAAGTTTGATCAAAATGATGACTCAAGTTTAACTCACAAACGTTTGGTTCTAAGTTCTTCCAAATCTAAATCTGTTCTGGTCATTTGCTTGGTTCCTTTGATGCTTGGTTTTATTATTCCCGTAATAAGGCTTAGCTTATGGTCAATCTCAGCCTCAAAAGATTTTTTCAACATAGAATTAATGCAAATCCGTTTTAACAGCATTGGGCTCGCATCTTTTTCTAGTATTATAATTGTGATTGTGTCAATCATACTCTTATTTTCTTCAAAATATTTTAGTAGTCAAATTATAAAAATCACAAATCAGTTTGCAGTTTTAGGTTATTCAATTCCTGGAGCAGTTATTGCAATGGGTATTTTGTTAGTATCAGCATATATTAATGATATTACAAATATTATAATAACAGGAACTATTTCATCTCTATTTATAGCTTACCTAATCAGGTTTCTTGCTGTTTCATCACAACCTATTGATTCTGGCTTAGAAAAAGAATGTTCTCAAATAAATCAAGCTTCTCGAAATTTAGGAAAAACAGCTTTCCACTCCTTAATGAAAATAAATTTACCACTTTTAAAAAAGCCTATTTTTGTTGGAGCTATTTTAATTTTTATTGATGTATTTAAAGAACTTCCTTTAACCTTAATTTTAAGACCTTTTAATTTTGATACTCTAGCAACCTTGACATACGATCTAAATAAACAGGCACAAATTTTTGATGCATCCATACCAGCACTTATTATAATTATTATTACTACGATTCCTATTATCTTCCTAAATAAAAAATTGGAAAGAAAAAGTTGAGTGAAGTTTTACAAATATCAAACATAACAAAAAGCTTTCGAGGTAATGCACAACCGGCTGTGCAAGAAGCAAGTTTTTCTCTAAAAAAAGGAGAAATAGCAACTATTGTAGGAAGTAGTGGAAGTGGTAAAACTACTCTCTTAAGAATGATTGCTGGTTTAGAAATACCTGAAAAAGGTCAAATTATCCTTGATGGAAAAGTAATTAATGATACAAATATATTTATTCCTCCTGAAAAACGTAATTGCTCTCTAGTTTTTCAAAGTTATGCTCTTTTTCCTCATTTAATTGTTAGAGATAATATTTATTTTGGTAAGAACAGCAGTCAAAATTATGATTTAATTCAAAATTTAATAGAGATTACAAAAATAGATCAAATTCAAGATAGGTTTCCCCATCAAATTTCTGGAGGGCAACAGCAACGCGTTGCTTTAGTTAGAGCACTTGCAATAAACCCTTCTTTATTATTGATGGATGAACCACTAAGTAATTTAGATAGGGAATTAAGATTAAATGTAAGAACTGAAATTGTTAGTCTTCTTAAAAAATTAAAAATAACGACTCTAATAGTTTCTCATGATACAGAAGATGCGTTGGCTATTTCTGATAAGATTATTATAATCGAAGAAGGTATGATCTCTCAGGTTGGTTCACCTCTAGAAGTATTTAATGTCCCTAAAAGTTGCCATATAGCATCACTTTTTGGGCAGAGTAATTTTATACCTTTTGAAAATTTAGATAAAAAGTACAAACACTTCATTTTAAACGAAAAAAATGAAAAAGTCATCTCAGTGAGGCCTGGGCAATTAAAAATTGTAAATGAATTGGCTGTAGATGAGGACTTACTTTGTGAGGGAACTATCCTTAAGATTTGTTTAATAGGGCTGCATAAACAGCTTACAATTAAATGTAAACAGTTTGTAGTCAATGTAAACTTGTCTAATTTGACAGATGCTATTATTGGTGAAAAAGTTAAAGTAGTCTTTAAAAAAAACTTTTTCAGATATAATTAAAATAATTCGGGGTATAGCGTAGTCCGGTTAACGCGCCTGCTTTGGGAGCAGGAGATCGGGAGTTCGAATCTCTCTACCCCG
>ENA-ORDA01001483-ORDA01001483.1-marine-metagenome-genome-assembly--contig:-NODE-1483-length-19680-cov-6.662348_pt1 | contig 19680 bp, 16 predicted proteins | sample MGYA00237778_ERZ508506 | MGnify/ENA primary metagenome ERZ508506 (study PRJEB26177, sample SAMN06267891) | marine metagenome | isolation source: Monterey Bay, California, USA | place: Pacific... | reverse complement strand
TATTGGGTATCGTCTGCAACCCGGTCGATCTCTGCGATCAATGCGGTAACTTCTTTCTGAAGAAATGCGCGATCTTCGTTACTGTTGGTGTCGTTCGTTGCTTGAATCGCAAGTTCTCGCATGCGATGCAGCATATCAGTGACATCATTGGTTGCGTTTTCAATCACGCCCAGCATAGAAAGCCCGTCATTGGCGTTCTTGGTGGCCATGTTGAGTCCGCGGATCTGGGCGGTCATTCTTTCGGCAATCGCAAAGCCGGCCGCATCATCTGCAGCACTGTTGATCTTCTTGCCAGAAGATAGACGTTCCATCGCGGTTTTGAGCTCTGCACCCGAGGTGGCCAGAGATCGCTGCGCACCCAAAGATGCGACATTTGTATTAATGAATAAAGCCATAAGTTAAGCCCCTAAAATATATTTAGAAAGCCACGTGAATGGTTTTAACCATGACGACCCTGCATGGACAGTGCGACCCCTCACACTTGCCATACGACGCAACCGTTAAGTTGCTACCCGAGCGCTTGTCACACGCTTGGGTAACGAAACCGGCAGTACATTGCCGCTTTCAATAACCTTATCGGCAGGGCTGAAAGAAACTTTAGGAAATTTTTAATAAAAAAAGGGGTGTTTTCAAAACAAAGAGATTTGTCTGCTTTTTGTTCGGCAGGCGAGGAGGGGAAGGGCTATTTTTTGCGGCCTTTCCAATAGTCGGCATAAATTCGCCAGGCAACGACCGCGATAAAGCCGATAAAAATGAAGTTAGTGAAAATAAATTCAATGGGTATCGAGGGAACGGCAATATCAGGCCGGGTGCCAATCAGCATCAGGATGGGAACCGCAAACAACAAAAACATTCTGATTTGCTTACAAACTTTACAGGTTGGTTCAGCGTTGGGTTTCATTACCGAGCCTTTGGTGAGGTCAAGCTGGAATTATAGCTTGATTAGTCCCGATTGCTAAATGGTAGATTTTCGAAAGAGCTTTTCATGCTATCTTTTGTGCTGTTCATCTGTTCAATAATGCTCTGCATGACGAGGAATTGTCGATTGTATCGCTCTTCAACCTTTTCCATTCTGGTGGCGAGGTCCTCAGCATCTTTATCGTACTCGACCTTTCTTGCTTGCAGGGCTGCGTCTGCTGTGACCAGATAGCCGTCTGAGGCCGTGATGCGCTCGATGAGGTTCTTGATATCCCCGGCGATGCCGCCGCCTTCGGTGCTAAACCGCGATTGATTGTTGGTATTGGCCGTAAAAACCTTGACCACGTCGTCGTAATTGCTGCTAAGCGCCTTATCGATTGCTGCTTCGTCGAAGTTCAATTGGCCGTTGCGATCAATGCTGATGCCCATGCTAGATAATGAGCTGACGGCACTTCCTGGCGAAGACGAAGTGCCAACGACGATAGAGCGGAGGCTGCGAGTCATCGATCTGAAAATACTGTCACCGCGAAGGGGACCATCTAATTCGGAACTGGTCAGTTTTTTAAACTCAAGACTGGCTTCGTTATACATGGATACGAAAGCAATAATGTTGCCTTTTGCTTCCGAGACATCTCGTTCGACCGATACTGTGGCAGTGCCATCGGTGACAGACGTTAAGTTGAGGCTAACGCCCTCGATGATATCTGAAATTTGGTTGGTTGAGCGTGTAAAGTCTACGCCGTTCACGGTCAGGTTGGCATTTGACGCAGACTGGATCGACTGGATATTGAGCCCGGAGAAGTCGGATGAGACAGTAAAGGCATTATCGGAGCCATTCTCGCCGACCAGTTGGAGGCGGAAATTGCCTGATCCGGTGCCGGTATTGACGATTTCGGCTCTAACACCGAGGTCTGCATCGTTGATGGCCGTTTGCATGAGCTCAAGGGAAGCCGATTCAACCGAGATGTTCTCAGTAGCACCGCCAATCGTAATGCTGATGGTGGTGGTGTTTGCGCCGTTAATGACGGCACTCGAAGAATCGAATCCATCGGAAATACTGCGTTGCTCGCGCGCGATACTGGTGACATTGACACTGTTTGTGCCGGCTCTTGCGTTATTGGTGACCGTTGCCCCAAGCGCGGAAGATTGACTGTTTTGTACAGAAAGCGTGTTGAAATCTTTGGCGTCGTTAAGAAGCTCTGCGCCTTCCTTTAAGATGTCGAGAATAGACGCAGCTGAGCCTAAACCGCTTATCTTTGACTCTGCGTCAGCGATTTTTCTCTCTATCTGAGCTTGCGCACCTGCTCTTTCTGCTTCAACTAAAGATTCAACAATTTTCTTTGTATCAAATGAAGCGCCGGCGCCAAGGGCATTAATGTAATCTATTCCAGCCATAATTTAGTGCTTAAAGGATTGGTCTTCCATTAGACTGATCGGTCAAATGCTCGATATCTTTAATTTAATTTGTTATTTCCTGTGTTAATTTACTAGCAGTAATCATGCCATGAATAATCAACACCTAAAGGCTGATTATTGCATTGATAACCCCCTGTTTGCCGATTGATGCGGCAAACTTGGCCAGTAATTGATTGAGAAAGCGGATTTAAATGGCCGTTTTGCGCATGTGGGCAATCAGATGTTGTTGCTATCGTCTTTTCTGGTTGCCATGATATCCCACGTTAGATTCAAAGCCGAAGCAGCATGCAGCCAGTATTTGGGAAGAGTGAGGTCACTAAAGAGCTTTTGGGGTTAATCGAGAAGATTGCTCCCTCTGACGTGAGCGTGTTAATTGCCGGCGAGAGTGGCTCGGGCAAGGAAGTGCTCGCGAGAAAAATCCACGATCTGTCTGATCGGTCAGACAAAGCCTTTGTTGCTGTGAATTGCGGCGCTATCCCGAGGGATTTGCTCGAAAGTGAGCTCTATGGCCATAAAAAGGGTGCTTTTACGGGCGCTATCGCCAATAGGATTGGCAAAGTCATTGCGGCGGATGGCGGCACGCTTTTTTTGGATGAGATCGGTGATATGCCGATGGATATGCAAATAAAGCTATTAAGGGTGCTTCAAGAGCGTGTTGTCGACCCTGTAGGCTCAAATGTGTCTATTGCGGTAGACGTGCGCATCATTTCAGCGACGCATCGTCATATCGAGAAGGAGATCGAGGGCGGTAGTTTCAGGGCAGATTTGTACTACAGGCTCAATGTCGTGCCTTTGACGCTGGCCCCGCTAAGAGAGCGAGTAGAGGAAATTCCACTGTTTGTGAATCATTTCTGTGATCTTTACAAGCAGGACCAAAAGCCGCTTAAGTTTTCAGCGGATTTTCTCGCTGAAATGATGAAATACCAGTGGCCAGGCAATATTCGAGAGTTGTCGAATATGATCCATCGGCTATCGGTATTGCATCCGGGCGAAGTAATTTCTTTGGAAAGGGTTAATCCCGCCATGCTCCCGTCGGGTTTGCAGGAAGCGGCTGAGGCGGTAAGTGCGGCAAGCGACGTTGAGCCGGATGCTAGCGAGGACAGTCAGGAGTTCGAGGATATTATTTTGATGGCCCGTGGCATCCACAAGGCCGAGGAAGAAAACCTTTCTTTGAAAGAAGTTGTCAATCAGGTCGAAGAGAGAATGATCTCCCGCGCGCTGGAAGAAGTGAATGGGAATGTCTCGATGTGTGCACGTATTCTAAAAATCCAAAGAACAACGCTGATAGAGAGAATTAAGAAGTACGGATTAGGATAGGAAGCAGGTGTCGAAAAATTGACAAAACCGGTAGGGTTTGGCCGGAACTTTGCCGTTTTGTTTCCAAGTTGTTGTTTTTTAACAAAATAAAATGTTGGCATGCTGATTGCTTTAATATTCTCACTGACTTAAATGAGAGCGAGAAAATGTACAGCGAGCAGCCTTTAGACATTATTTGGGATGACGTTTCTTCAATTGATCAATCATTGTTAACGATTCTGACCAAGATGGGTCTGGCCCCTAGGCCGATTAACATTCACTCCCTTTCAAATTCGATCGCTGACCTCACTGGGCCCGTGATTCTCTCGATTTGTGCCGACAGCTTTGCATCAGTGGATGCGATGATGAATCTCGTCAAAAGTTTTCCTTTTAAGATCTTTACTGTGCTCCGTGTGCATCCGCATCAATTCGAACTCGGATTGGACGCCCTGAAGAAAGGCATTGATGAAGTCATTTGTGAGGGACAAGATACCGAGAAGAAATGGGAAGATATCGCTGCTCATGCACGCGTTGGACTGCTCAAAGGTGATTCTTATGTCTTTGTGGATGAGTTATCTCAGCACCTTTTAGCACTGATTGAGCGCGTGGGTGCGTCGGAAGTCACCGCTTTAATGAATGGTCCAACCGGCTCTGGTAAAGAGGTGCTGGCGCGATTAACGCATGACTTTTCTCCAAGACGAAATGGACCCTTTGTACCGGTTAATTGCGCAGCACTGCCGGAAGCTTTAGCTGAGAGTTTGCTGTTTGGTCATGCTAAGGGCGCTTTTACTGGCGCCACCAAGACCACAATTGGCTTTTTTGAGCAAGCTGAGGGTGGGACTTTGTTTCTAGACGAAGTGGGTGAGTTGCCTCTTCAGATTCAGGCCAAACTATTAAGAGCCCTTCAAGAAAAAGAAATTACGCTGATTGGCAGTGCAGAATCTAGGCCGGTCAATGCAAGAATTATCACTGCGACGAACAGAGATCTTCGACATGCGATCCGTGTTGGACAATTTAGAGAGGACCTCTATTTCCGCATCAGTACCTTTAGAATCAATGTGCCCGGACTTCGAGAACGCTCTGACGACATATTGCCATTGTCAAATTTCTTTCTAGTCAAATATGGCAACGGACAGCAGGTGCCTAATCTTTCACCGGATGCTTTGACCAAATTACTGGGTTATGAGTGGCCCGGGAATGTTAGAGAACTGGAAAACGTCATTCAGCGTGCGGTCGTTCTGTCAGACGGTAATGACATTACTGCTGACCATCTTTTCTTTGATGATCCTGTCTATGATGTGCCAACGACAGGGCACGAAGTGCGTGCCGGATTTACCACGCCAGCTTATGACGTCCCGAGTGAAATGCGTGCTCCATCATCGAATGCTTTTTATGGCGCGAATGAAGGTGAGCAGCCAAGTTATGGCTCGGTTGAGGGTGATCAATCCAGATCAGGGCTTCAAAGTGCGATGGATGCAAACGAGTTCAGAGTGATTGCAGAAACCTTAAGAAACTCCAGAACTCGGAAAGAGGCAGCCGCTCGGTTAGGTATAAGTGAGCGCACACTTCGCTACAAAGTCTCTAGAATGAAAGACCGAGGCATTGATATACCAAGACGCAAGTGGGCATAGGTCAGGGAGTAGGAGATGATTAAGGCAACGTATGATTCCTCTGTCGCCGCTTTGATGAGCCAGATACAAAATCAAAGACAACAAATCTCGCCGGTAGATGATTTCGCTCCGAAAGCCACGAATATACAGGGCGCAAACGCTTCACAGAAAGTTGATTATGCTTCTGTCGCGAAAGATGCCCTAGATGCAGTGGATGAATCACAAAAGACGAGTAGCGCACTCAAGAGCGCATACGAACGTGGTGAAGATGTCCCGTTGACCAGTGTTGTGCTTGCCATGCAAAAATCGTCACTGGCGTTTGAAGCAACATTGCAGGTGAGAAACAAGGTCCTCAAGGCGTATCAAGACATTCTTAATATGCCTGTTTAAGCGAGTTATCTAATTTTTAGGAAGAGTTGACATGTCCGAATTAGCTTTGAATTCTCCCCTAGCAGGTTTGCAGCCTGCAGAGAATGAAACTGCGAATATCGAAACAGCGCTAACAGAAAGTCAAGCTGATGGATCTTCGATGTCCCAATTACCCGCTGAAGCTCAACAGTCAGCGATCGTTAAATTTTTTGAACAGCCGGCCATAAAACAATCTTTGCCAGCTGTTTTGGGTTTAATGCTGATCATCGTTTGTGTGCTTTTCTATGTTTGGATCTCAGCCCCAGGTTACCGGTCTGTTTATCCGGGCATGTTGGAAAGTGATCGGCAGGCCGCATACGATTTATTATCGACGAGTAGCTTCGAGGTGTATATCGATACTTCCTCGGGAGAACTTCAGGTTCCCACCGATCGATATCACGAGGCAAGGATATTGCTCGCTTCCCAGAATATTCCCAGAAGCGCAGCCCTGGGTAGTCTGGGGGCGCTTGTCGAACAAGGTTCAATAACAACCAGCAGATTCATGGAGCAGGTCAGTTATAGGGCGGCGATGGAAAATGAGCTAGCCAAGACGATTTCTCAGATAGGTTCAATCAACTCGGCCAGAGTCCATATTGCCGAATCGCAGCAGAGTGTTTTTGTTAGAAATCAGGCGCCTTCAAAGGCGTCGGTGGTCGTAAGACCCTATCCAGGGAGAGTGGTTTCTCGATCGCAAATTCAAGCCATTGTGCACTTGGTTTCGTCGAGTATTCCGTACCTAGTCAGAGAAAATGTGACCGTCGTTGATGACACAGGGCAGCTGTTGACAGACTCAGACTCGGACGCCGCGATGGCGCTAACTGCCGCTCAATCGGAACATAAGCGGTCAGTAGAAGCCTCTTACCAAACGCGTATTCAACAATTGATGTCTGCGGTTGTTGGCCTGGGTAACGTGCGTACCGAGGTCGACGTGATGCTTAATTTTGCAGAAATAGAATCGACAACGGAGGAATTCGACCGAGGTGGCGTTGGCCCGCGGACGCGATCTGAATCTTTGCAATTGGAACGAGACAATGCGCTGACAGCCGTTGGTGTGCCTGGCAGTTTTAGCAACGAACCGCCCCCGAGCCCGGCATTTACAGAGACGACTGCCTCCGCGAATATTAGAGCAGAAAATGCGGCAGATGTGAGCAGTAGTTCTTCTACAAGGAATTATGAACTTGACCGAGAAATTCGCTACGTGAAACAACAGGTAGGTTCGATAGAGAAAATTTCGGTTGCTGTCGTCGTCAACAAGTCGATTTATGGCGATGGAGAAGGTGTCGTAGACGAGCAGGAATTAGCGCTCAGGATTGATAAGATTGAAAAAGTTGTTCGAGGGGCGATTGGGTTTGTAGAAAGTCGCGGAGACCTTGTGACGGTTGTAGCTGCAGAATTCGCAAAGCCTGTGGAAGATTTGGAAAAGCTGCCTTGGTACCTCGAAGCTGATAAATTAAATGGTTTTGTTCGGATGGGTGCAGTATTTTTACTCTTGTTCTTTGTTTATTTCACGATGGCAAGACCGTTCCTGAAATCCATGAAAGAAAGTAAAGAGTTCGAAATACCCATGGAGCTCGAAGACCCCGACAACATTACAGATGAAGAGCGACAGTTGGTAGAAATGGGTGATATGGAAACGATTAAAGATGTGACCGCACGCCTTAAACCCAAGGCGGTCGGCATACCGGCTGAGTATCTTGATACCTCTCAGCCTTATGACCAGAAAGTGGCATTGATGAGATTTCTTGTGAAAGATGATGTAGGTCGAGTATCCAATTTATTGAAACGCTGGATTGAAGAGTAGCTTGGTTGTAGCTGGGAGGACGAAATGGCAGAACTAGCAATAGATGAAGTAGAAGGTGACGGTTTACCCGCAGAATTTGAATTTGCGTTTCAACAGCTAACCGCCACAGAGAAAGCGGCAATCGTAATGTTTTTGCTTGAAGAAGCAGGTGCTGCAGCGGTGATGCAAACCTTGTCACCAACGCAAGTGACCTCTGTTTCCAGGGCGATGATTAGTGTCAGTGACGTGCCTCAACCAATAGTGGTCGCGGTCGTTGATGAATTTCTGAATAATTTGCAGGGGCTTACAGACCTCGGCTTGGAAGGCCCCGGCTACGTTAAAAAAGTGCTTCTGCAAGCGGTAGGAGAATCAAAGGCGGCCACTGTGCTCGCAAAAGTTGATCCTGCAGCAAGGTCTTCCGGGCTTGAAATGCTGGATTGGATGGCGCCCAGGGCAATCGCCGATATGGTCGGTGGTGAACACCCCCAAGTCATTGCAATAATACTCGCGATGCTCGACGAGCGCACCGCGACAGATGTGTTGAGCTATCTTCCCTCAGACATGAAGACCACGGTGATCAGTCGTCTGGCCACGTTGGATACTATTTCTGAATCGGCCTTGGCGCAGTTAGAGAAAGTCATGCAGTCGAAGTTCTCTGAATCGACTTCGATCTCATCCGCACAATTAGGTGGGCTGAGAGTCGCAGCAAAAATCATGGATAAAACAAAATCGGAGGACGCGAGTGAAATCTTTGAGTTAATGCGCACAATGGATGAAGAGCTGGTGATGGCGATTGAAGACAATATGTTCGACTTCGAGAATCTCGTTGACCTGGCGGACCGAGATATCCAAACCATGATTAATAATTTTGATGAGGAAGAAATACGAACAGCGCTTAAAGGGGCTGAAGAATTATTGGTAGAGAAATTCAAGGGCAATATGTCTAAGAACAAAGCGGAGATGTTCCAAGACGAGATGGATATGATGCCGCCGCTCGCAATATCTGTGGTTGATACTGCACGTAAATCAATCATCAGGCAGGCAAGGAAACTTCAGGATAAAGGCGAGTTGATTCTTGCTTCTCCAGAAGGTGGTGATTTTGTCTAATCAAGAATTTTCGGAAGGAGGGCTGTGGGCTAAAAAGGTCAAAGACGTTGGTGGTTTTGTAGAAAAACGTCTGAAAGACAAGTTTGAAGGTGCGTTTACCAGCACGAGTTGGCATTCGGTCACCGAAAGCCAGGCACCCGAACCTGAGTCTGTCGCAGAATCTGTTAGCACTGATGTATTGCCGGTTAATCCCGAAGACGATGTTGCTGTGATTCCAATAGAGGACGCTGCGCCGAGCTTGATTTCGATTTCGGAAGAGGAATTGGAAGCAACCATCAACAGGGCTCGTCTTGAAGGTGAAAATGCCGCCAAGCAGAGACTTGAAGAATCGTTCGAGTTGAAAATTCAAACGGCAAAGGACGGTCAAAAGGCTTTTTTTGAAGCGCTCGAGCATAATCTGAATTTTTCTAGTGAGTTTACCTCGCAATTGAGTCAGTTAGCGCTTGCCTTAGGTGAAATGATCGCGCGTTCTGAATTGACGAGCAATCGTGAAGTTGTTGATCGTTTTTTGAGTACCGTCATCAATCAGGTCGCCGAGGAGGGACAAGTTTCTGCGACTTTTTTCATCGCTGATGAATGGAAAGATCTGATTAAAACATTAGATATGGAAAGTCGTTATCCGAACTACAAATTTGAATTTGATCGCACTTTGAAACCGGGGTCAGTCTCGGTGATGTATGGTAATGGCGGGTTCGAAGATAATATTGACCAAAGAATCGCTGAGCTAGCGCAACAACTCCTGAACTATGCGCCATCAAATAATCATCTTTCGAACCTATCGAGTCCCAACAACCATCATCCAGCTTCAGCCTCAGCCTCGGATACGGAAGTAGTCTTACCTAACGATTCGCTGGGAATGAGTGATAACGAGATAGATCCTCATGAGTGAATTAGCGGTGCAGCGGTTTCTTGATCTTCAAGATCGTTTAATCGAGCCGCCAGTGGTTCGATTTGGTCACTTGAACCGAATTGTCGGCATGACGATTGAAGCAAGTGGCCTAGACGCGCCCATGGGCTCGCAATGCAGTGTGGAGAAAAGTGATGGAAGCCGGGTCGAGGCACAGGTCGTTGGCTTTAGTAACGACTTGATCTACATGATGCCTTTCCAAGGCACCATTGGATTGAAACCTGGTGCCCGAGTGACATTACGCGCGTCCTCTGACTCGGCCTTCGTGGGTGACGGAGCATTGGGGCGGGTATTAGATGCTTACGGTAACCCGCTAGATGGACTCTCACCGCCGCGCGAATTGACCCAGAGACCGCTGATTAGCGAGCCAATTAACCCGATGTCGAGGGAACCCATTGATCAAGTGCTTGACGTCGGTATTCGGGCGATCAACGCATTGCTCACCATCGGCTGTGGCCAACGTATTGGCTTAATCGCGGGTAGCGGGGTGGGTAAATCTGTATTGCTGGGCATGATGACTAAATTCACACAGGCTGATGTGATCGTCATCGGCTTAATTGGTGAGCGAGGTCGTGAGGTAAAAGAATTTATAGAGCAAACGCTTGGCTATATAGGGCTTCGGCGCGCAGTTGTTATTGCGGCGCCAGCAGATAATTCGCCTTTATTGCGAATCAGAGCGGCTAATTTGGCGCATTGTTACGCGGAACACTTTAAAGAAAAGGGTCAAAACGTATTACTCCTGGTTGATAGCTTAACTCGAGTAGCGCATGCCCAGAGAGAAATAGGGCTGGCGGTGGGAGAGCCTCCAACGACTAAAGGTTATCCATCCTCAGTATTTAGTTTGATCCCAAAAATGATTGAGAGAACGGGCACGGGTGCGAAAGACGAAGGGTCTATCACGGCGATTTACACTGTGTTGGCCGAAGGGGACGATTTAAATGACCCCATTGTCGATATCTCCAGAGCTTCTTTAGATGGCCAGATCGTGTTAACGCGCGAGCTCGCAGATGAGGGGCATTTCCCGGCGATTGACCTCTCAGGGTCTGTTTCCAGGCTGCTACCCGTGTTGGCCAGCGAGGCACATTTAAAATTGGCCTCAAGTTTTAGGCGCTATTGGGCGATATATCAACAGAACAGGGATCTTATTCAGGTAGGTGCCTATCAAAGGGGCTCCAATCTCGATTTGGATAAAGCCATATCGCTCAGGGAAGAGAATTTGAAGTTTTTGAGACAGTCGATGCACGAACCTGCTGAATTTCAGCAATCGTTAACAGAAATGAAAGAGGCGATTGATGGCTAGTCGGTCAACATCAAAAATCTGGGAATATCTCGGTAACATAGAGAAAGATAAGCTCAGTCATGCGTTGCGTTCGCTGGCGGATACCGAGCAGGAGCTCGCGAATCTTGAAGCCAGCGTGGTCAAGATGCAGGAGATGAAGAACGAGTACCTGACAAAGTTGAATCAAGCTGATTCAGGCCAAGACATAGCGATTGTAGAATTGACGACGTCCATTAATTTTATTGGCAGAATCGAAGAGGCGCTTAGGCACTCTGCAGCAAGAAGGCTAGAGCTTAATAAACATTTGAGACAAGCCAAACAACACTGTGCTGATCGTCAGGTTGACGTGAAAAAATATGCAATCCTCGGTGAAAAAGAACTCAAAGCCAGTGCACTGAAAGATCGGCAAGAAGAGCAAAAACAGGCCGACCAGCATGCCACAATGAGTTGGCTACAACGCGAATCTCATTCCTAACCTGTTGATTTGGCATAGTTGTTGCATTCAATTGTAGGTAAATTGAGCACAGGCCAAACAGATGAGTAATATTATTCATTCCTCCAGCTTGCTGAACGTGGCAGACGGGAAAAATGAAATCCCCGTTGATTTATCAAGACCGAAAGAAACTCAGCAAGGTATTGATTTTAAAGACATATATTCCGGTCTCGCTAATGAGGCTAGTCGTATGTCGCCCCCAGTTGATCAAAAGCCAGGAGATGGTTTCCAAAAAGACCTAGCAACAATCGCGGATGCTAGAAATTCAGATAGCGGAGAGCTTAGGCAACAGATATCTGAAGTTCAGCAACCTTTTGGCAAGATATTGCCGACTCTGGTTGCACACCAACGTGGACTGTCACTGGGAAAAGTCATTCTCACGGCACCAGTCAGTGCGGTTTCAGAAAATAGTTTGAAACAGTTCATCATGCGTCAAAGTGCGGTTGACGAGGTCATTGATCGTGGCAGGACAACGGATACTGAAAAAGATGAATCGGCGCTGCGTGGTGTTCGGTCAGAAGAGATGGTTTCTGCCTTGCCAAATAAAAATCCCCGCGCAGAAATTGACTATGGTGTTTACAGTCAACAAATAGCCCCAAAACAAACCGCGAATGAGCAGGCGTTTGCCGCTTCTAACGCTCTAAAGGCACCAACCTCCAGTGAAATGGGGCTCAATCAGCAGCAGTACCCCTCCGCTGAAATGTTGACTGCCCGGAGTCCCGGCGCAATAGGCAAGACAGAATCTTCATTGGCTGAGCAAATCCCACGACCTGCGCAGGCGGGTGCCGACTTAGCAGGCGTCGACAAGGACTATCTCGGTGCTAAGCAACTCGCGTCAACACTCAAAGCAGGGTCTGTAAACGAGCCATCGCCGGTTCTAGGCCAAACCGCCGCATTAGATAAGCCAGTGCCGAATACAGCACAAACTACGGTATTGGATAAAGCATCGCTAGTTCTAGGCCAAACCGCCGCATTAGAAAAGCCAGTGCCGGTTGTAGGTCAAACCGCCTCTTGGTTGTCCCAATTCAATACCATGCCGAGGGAAATTCCTTCAGGCGCGTCGATGCCATCGGCCCCTGAAGGATCTTCAGCTGTGTCAAGGGAGCTCATTTCAAGCCGTGAAGAGGTAGGGCTGAAAAGTGAACAGTTACTCAGCAGAGATTCTTACTCAGAAAGAAAAGCCAACGGGCCTCAATTCATGGCGAGCAACGGTGAGTCAACCAAGCCTGGCCCGATCAGTTCCGGCGCTGAAAAACCGCTGGAGGAACAACAGATGCTAAAATCATCGCGTTTGTCCGCAGAGGTTCTCTCATCAGATGCTCGTGAGAAAGGGTTTAGAGGGAAAGAATATACTGATGGTATTAATCCAAAACAGGACATGGTCGTCGAGGCGCTCGCGCGAAATTTGAGAATGATGGGTCCGTCAGCACGGCAGGACCTAAATTCGACGGGCTATCAAGGTCAAAAACCGGCGCTTCCAGGCACCTATGGCATCTCCAAGCGACCGAACGGTTCGACATTAGAAGTATCTGACAAGGTCAACGTACAAAATATAGAAAGCAGAGTTGAGTTTAGGTCGGTGCTTCGAGAGATGCAGCTCCAACCACAGCTGCAAAGCACCGCTGACAAATCCTTGCAATATGAAGGCCTGACTCAGAGATTTGGTGAATTAGTGGCGAATAGAATTATCGCCGGGGTTCAGCAAGATAATTGGAACTTGAATATAAAGTTGCGACCAGCATCATTAGGGGAGATTGGCGTGACTATCGCTTATGATGAAGGAGGTTTGGAAGGTAAAATCGTTGCAGCAGAAGAGACGACGCGACAACTATTACAAGACAGCCTGCCCAAGTTACGGTTGATGCTTAAGGAAATGCTAGAAAATGATCAGATGGTGAATGTCAATGTCGACAGCCATTCTGATTTAAAACAAGATACAAAGGAAAAACCTGATGACGAAAATGATGCTACTGTTGAACTGGTGATGGATCTTCTCGATGAAGCGACTGAAAAAGTTGAAGGTAGGGGTTTAGGTATCGGGAACCTCAATATCTACGTATAATGTAACCAGAGTGAGCACCCGTAATTAGGAGGGTTTGTAATGTCGGAAGTTGAGACGGAAGATGCCGAAGGAGGAAAAGGAGGGATACTGAAAATCCTCTTGATCGTAGTAGCGGTATTGGTTTTGGTCGCCGGGAGTATCCTTGGCACCCTGTTTTTCACTGGATTTTTTGACGAAAAGCCAGTTGATGAAGACCCCGAAGTGACGCTGCAGGAAATGGAAGCAGAGATGGAAGACACTGATGCCGCCTTGGCAGTAGCGCCTGGGCCTATGTCTGCTGATATTGAACAGAAGTTTCTTATTAGCTACTATAATTTCGTCGATCCTTTTACGGTCAATGTGAGCGGATCAAAAAAAGTGCTTCAAGTAAAGATAGGTATCAGTACTTATCATGACAAAGACACACTATTTAACGATGAAGAAGGCGCAGAAGGTTGGGTGCCTAGACATCTGATTGGCATCAGGGCCCAGATATTGAAAGTGTTAAGAAGCGTGCGTTTAGAAGAGCTACAAGCGCTGGATGGGCAAGACAATTTATTAGAAGAAGTAAAGCTCGTTATTAACGAGACGTTAGAGAAGTACGAAAAAACAACGGCTTCTCCTATTGAGGAAGCCTATTTTTCTGAGTTTATTGTTCAATAGGTAATCCGATGTCGGAAAAAGACGCATCCCTGCTATCTGATGATGAACTCGCCGCCATTGAGGATATGGTTGCGAGTGGTCGGCTTGATTCAGATATCTTTAATGCAAATGTTGATGCTGAAACCTTTGCTATCGCTCGTAATGAGGAAAGTCTGGGCGGAAGTTCAACAGCAATATTTCAAATTAACGAACGTTTCCACCGGTTTTTTCGCAACAGACTGCTAACGGAACTCGATTACAATCCTCGAATGGCAGTTGCAGAGCCGAAGTTGATGAAGTACGACGATTATATTCATAGTGTGCACTCTCCGGCTTCCATTAACATCACGGAAATGAGCCCTTTAAAGGGAGAAACCCTATTTATCATACACCCGCAGGTGATATTCAGTTGTCTGGATAACTGGTACGGGGGGCAGGCTCGGCCGTTGACCGTCACTGAAGAACGGCCGTTCACATCAAATGAAAACGCAATCATTGATGCGCTATGTGACCTGATTTTTCAGTCAATGCGAGAAGCATGGTCGCCGTATGTCGAGGTCGATATTCGACCCATCAACAGGGATATCAACCCCCTATTTGCTAACATTGCTGCAGACGATGAGTCTGTTGTGGTTAACCGCTTTGCGCTCAAACTTCAGGATGAGTCTGTTGATCCTTACATTGACGTTGTATACACCTATCAAAGCCTGAATTTACAAAGAGACGTGTTGAGGAGTCGTATTCAATCACAAGAGGCAGACGAAAATTGGCTGACGCGTCTACATAGCAGCGTCGGTGACGTTGATTTTGATTTGTTGGTCTCAGGCGGTCACCTAGAAACTACCGTTGAGCAACTCTCTAAATTATCTGAAGGCGACATACTTTCTTTTAATCCTCCTGAAACGGCTCAAGTTAAGGTCAATGGGTTTCCGCTTTATGAAGCGAATGTTGGTATCAAGGGATCGAAAGTAGCGATCAAAATAGAAGATAACATAATGGAAAGGGAAGGATAGATGAGCGAGACAACTGAAGGCCAAGATGGAGAAGAAGGCGTTGACGCTAAGGATGCTGAGACTGGTAGCGTCATAGATTCTTCCGTTGTCCTCTCCATTCCCATAGTGTTGAATGTTGAGGTTGGTAAGGCAACGTTGAAGTTAAGAGAGCTGATGGCGGTGGCTCAGGGTACGGTGCTAGAACTCGATCGATCAGAGGGTGATTTGATGGATATCAAGGTCAACGACAGTGTGATCGCGAAGGGCGAGGTCGTGACCATGGCCGGAAGCAAGCTTGGCATCCGCGTGCTTGAAATCGTGAGTCCGCTTGAAAGAATTCGATCGGCGTAATTGGTGATGCCGGAAGGAGTTGATTCGGGCTACATTGTTAGAGTCGCCATCGCCTTGCTGTTCGTCGCTGGAATGATCGTGGCGGCCGTGTGGGCGATGAAATTTCGATACAATAAGATGGATGTTGGTACCGCGCAAACCCTTGGCGTTCGGCAGAAATTGGCCATTGACTCAAAGCATTCCATCTTAGTCATTGAATATGGCGAACAAGAAATTTTAGTTGGGGTCTCACCGGCCGGATTAACAACACTATATGCTGGCAGTCATGCCAAAAATGCAGATAACCTCAACGACGATTTGTCCTCAGACGACAAATTCGAAGACATTCTTAATGTGGAGTCAAATAAACTATGATAAGTTGCAGGAAGGAATACCTCTAGTTGTCCAGGATCGGATATGAACAAGCCCCCCGCAAAGATTACCAAACAAGTCGCCTACATCTATTATGAGCTAGAAGCGCTCGTTGACGCGAACAAGCTGCGCGCTTATACCAACAGAATTAGAATTGCTGAAAATACCCATGTTGGCATGGAGTTGGCTAACGCGGCTTTTAATGAAAGCAGGCAATTATTAAACGATGCTTGCCAAGCGATTGTGCGAAATAAGAAGGTGATTCTACAGCACCAAAGTGCTCAGGCAGGTTGTTCAGATGAGGTGACCAGAGGCGTCGTTGATCAGGCAGAATTAGATTATCTCGATAAAAGATCAAGCTTGAATAAGGCGGTGCTAGATATTAACCAAAAACTCTCCAACATTAACGCGCAGTTGGTTAGCATGATTGGTGAAATCTTGGAGACCAATGATAAATTGCTCGAATATAATCAAGACTCACTCGTCGAGGGTGATCATTGTGCTCAACAAGACTATATAGACACGCTAAGTCAAATAGACAGCGTCGACGAGTTGAGTGCAGAAAACCTGGCACAGCACGAAGCGGTTTTCGAAAAAGCGCAAGATAATCTAGACAGCCTAGAAGAAGTCTATGATTCAGCGAGTCGTAATAAAGAAGCCTTGTTGGGTTTGCGTGAGCGTGTAGAGTCGCAGAAAGAAACGATCACGCAGATGTGGGACCACGTCGAGGCGCAGCAAGAATTTTGCTTTGATTTGATCCAGGAAACCGATTAGCCCAAGCCTATTACCTATTAATACCACTATTTGGCCTGAGTTTTCTCTCCTCGAGCGGCCAACAAATGATGCCCCGCCTATTTTTCTAATATTTATCCTGATTAAAGCTGTTTTTTTAATGAGCGTTTGGCGTCCCATTGCCGCTTTTTGAAAAAAGCGGCAAGTAATTCGGACGTTGATTGCCCTTCTGTTGTGACGGGCGATTTTTAGATTTTAGGCTTGGCAAGATCACAGGGAATAAAGCGGCAATATTACGAGAAGTGTCGGCAAATGGTTTCCCTAATGTCTTGGCATTTTTCCTAAACCGGTCTTCGATGGCCGGGTTCACAAAAATTCTCAAAAATTTCCTCTTTTATCCAAAGTTTTCTAAAGAAGGTTGTGGCCACCCCGACTGTATCTATGTCGCTATAGGGCGGCCAAGCGAACCAAGGGGAGGACCTGCTTGGTCGCCTTAATGCAAAAACTTAGATAGGTGGAGGACACATCATGTCTCTAGTAGTAAACACAAACGTGAGTTCATTAACAGCTCAAAGAGGGTTAGCTGAGTCAGGTGATATGCTTGATAAAGCTATGGCGCGATTGTCTTCCGGCAGTCGTATTAATAGCGCTTCTGACGATGCGGCCGGTTTGGCCATCGTTCAGAGAATGAGTGCTCAAATCAATGGCCTGAACATGGCCGTAAAAAATGCTAACGATGGTATTTCGTTAACACAGTCGATTGAAGGCGCTTTGGTTGAAGTGGTGGATATGCTTCAACGTGTGAGAGAGCTAGCGGTACAATCAGCTAACGATACCAACACAAATACTGACCGCGCATTTCTGCAGGAAGAAGTTAACCTCCTGATTGCAGAGATCACTCGCGTATCAGCCAACACGCGCTTTAACCAGACCACAGTATTAGACGGTTCTTTCAGCAATAAGATACTGCAGGTAGGTACTGAAGGTGGCGAAACGATTCAGTTTTCAGTGGACTCGGTATCAAGCGATAAGCTTGGTGCATATAAAATTACTGGAGATCGAATTGCGGCCACTGAAGGTGACGGTAATGGCGTTTTTCTCAACCAGACCGATGATGCGGACGATATCATAATCAACGGTAATAGCTTATCCAAGACGATAGGTGTTGCCGCGAAGGATTCTGCAGCTAATGTCGCAACAAATATCAACGCGGTCTCTGGCGAAACGGGCGTGAGTGCGGTAGCAAAGAGTTATGCTCACTACTACAGCACTTGGAATGCGGATCAAACAGCCAGTCTGAAGATAAACAATAAGACGACGGGCCAGTTTGTTGTCAGTTCTACTAACGTGCTTGATGCGATAGATAAGATCAACTCGATCTCTGGCAGCACTGGCGTGACGGCATCTGCTACCAGCGATAACAAAGTACTCTTGTATGCAAGTGACGGACGCGACATTCTGGTTGAGAATGAGACAGCTATTCTTGGTCAGCGTGTGGCTGCAGTCAGCCATGACGGTACTAGCGTTGCGGCCCTTTCAGGCGCTGTCGCAGGTGTTAAGGAATCAGCAGCTGCTTTAGGCACTAGTTCGGCAGCAGACACTCTGTATATCAGAAACCAACATACTGGTGAGACTGCCACTCTCTCGTTCACTGAGGGTAGTGACACCGCGGGTACACTGACCGCCGTGAATAATGCACTCAACGGTCTGAGCGGCAAATGGGGAGCTGGTGGGGACTATCACTTAACTGCAACAACAACGAATACTTCAAAGATGACCTTTACCGGTACCACGGGATTGGGCGATTTTCAGATATTTACAGACTCGGCTATGTCGACCTCTTTGCTGGAAACGACCAGTGACACGCTAGGTAAGTTGGGCACGAACGATGTAAGATTGTTGGCCGCAGGCACAACCTCGTTTGAGGGCGATACAACTACTGGCGACTCGGCAACAATCCAGGGCACCATTAGTTTGTCTTCCAGCAAGTTATTTTCGGTGACGCAATCAGGCACCGAAGCAGCAACAAACGATAACTACTTTACGACCGGTGCAGCGACGCTTTCAACGGTCTCTAATGTAGACCTTCGAAACCAGTCAGGTGCTTCTAATGCCATCTCGGTATTGGACGGTGCGATTGAGAAAATCGGCAAACACCGTGCCGGTGGCCCTTTTACTGGAGGAAAATACAGCGTGTACGAGGGAGGCACTCGCACTCCATTTATCACTCGCTGGCCAACTCGAATTAAACCCGGTGTCAGCGATGAAATGGTATGCACAATCGACTTACCAAGCAGTCTTGCCGCCTTAGCCGGTCAGAAAGTCGAAGATAAAGATTGCGTTGACAGCCATAACGTAATCGATGCCCTTCTGGGAAAACCAGGAGCCACCGGCCGCGACCACCTCGTGCAACAGGACAACGGTGCGAGCGGCACTTATGGCCTCAGAGAAGGAGATTGGAAACTGCAGCGTTACGGCAAAAAGCGAGCGAGAAATATCGTCGTCGAGGCAAAACTAGCCAATACGTCTGTCGACGAATTCCAACTCTTTAATCTCGCAAAAGATCCCGGAGAAAAAGAAAATGTGCTGAAAGAAAATCCGGAAGTTGCCAAAAAAATGAAGGCCAAACTTAATCAAATTATCGAAGACGGCAGAAGTCGATAAATAAGTAAATTTCCCTGCCTCTCCGGGCAGAGAGCGAACCACCGAAATAGCCGCCTTCAAGGGCGGCTATTTTTGTGTACCTACTGCACTGTCAGCATCGGATTCATCGGCGACGATAGTTGCCTTGATGACATAATCCATATTGGGAAACTTTTCAAAAATATACTCGTTCCCTCTCTCTTTAACTTCCTCTTCACTTGCATTAATTCCGTACTCTGGATTAATACTTTTGACGATTTCCCAACCGCTTTCAACCTCCGCCAAAGGGGAGTAACCCTCGCCGTCCATATACGAATTCTGAACAAGATTAATGCAGATTTGCGTCCGTCTCGAGTCCTCGCCCTTCTTTGCAAACGAGACCACCGCAGCATAATTACTCTCCTTCACAGGCTCATCCGCAATGGGTTTGTCCCAATACGTGGTCGCCTCGGGATCCCCACTAATTCCAAATTGAATCATTCCAGGATTCACTTGATGAAATACGACACCATCATAAAATTTACTCTTCACCAATTCGTGCAATCGCTCAGCTCCAAGCGGCGCCCAGTCCCGGTGCACTAACAGGACAAAATCCCCAGCAGTGGTCTCAAACTTTACCCGATACTCACCCTCTGTTGCCGCGTCTTCGACTGAAGTCTTCCCTTCTTCCCAATTGATCGTAGGAAGAATAACGGGCTCAACCAGTTGTTCTTT
>ENA-ORDA01001475-ORDA01001475.1-marine-metagenome-genome-assembly--contig:-NODE-1475-length-19751-cov-3.876995_pt1 | contig 19751 bp, 16 predicted proteins | sample MGYA00237778_ERZ508506 | MGnify/ENA primary metagenome ERZ508506 (study PRJEB26177, sample SAMN06267891) | marine metagenome | isolation source: Monterey Bay, California, USA | place: Pacific... | reverse complement strand
GCCTTTTTAACTAAAGGTTTTCCATCCGTGCGAACCAAGTGGTTTATGGAGCACAAAAAATGGGTGACAATACAACCAAGAGATGCTTACACATATCTAGAATATCACTTTGTTGACAAAAATGATACCAAGATAAAATAACCTGAAAAGAAACCTCCACTGTGAAAACTTTGGAGGTTTTTTTATGTCTTTTTTTAGCTAAATTTGTAAGAGCATTACTAAAATGAATTACCCAACTCAAAAAACATATACCCTTAAAGAAGCTCAAGCTAAACTTGAAAGCTATTGTGCGTACCAAGAACGTTGCCACAAAGAAGTAAATCAAAAATTGCGGGATATGAAAATGATTCCTGAGGCTATCGAAGTTATTAAACTTCATTTATTGGAACATAATTTTTTAAATGAAACTCGTTTCGCTCAAGCATTTGCACGAGGAAAGTTTAATCATAAAAAATGGGGTAAAATACGTATCAAAAGAGAACTCAACTACAGAGACATCTCTAAATATAATATAGCCCTTGGGCTAAAAGAAATTTGTGAGGAAAAATATCTTAACACTTTTAATGAGTTAGCAAAAAAACGTTTTGAACAACTAAGTTCTGAAACCAATCTTCAAAAAAAAAGAAAAAAAATTGCTGATTACCTATTGTATCGAGGCTGGGAAAGTTTTCTAGTTTATGATAAAATAAGAGCCTTGGTTTAATAATTATTTAAATGTATAGCTTAAGCCAAATTCAAAATTACTTTTCGGCATGATTACATTATCTTTTTCGTAATACTCAGTGTCAAATAAATTATTCATTAAGAAAAATAAAGAAATTGATTTTATTTCTGAAGCAATTCTAACATCTACAATATTATAGGAATTAGTTGGTCGCTCGACATATTTATAGGTAAGGCTTGGTTTTATGATTTTTGCGATTGTAAAATCGAAAACACCAGTAATATGATGTTTAATAGAGGTATTTAACAAATATCTTGAGGCAAAGACATTGGTGTCATAATAATCATCTTCCAAGAAAGTATAGCCCAGATTAATTCGTTGTTTATTGTTTAAAATTGAAAAGCTATAGGTTGTATTAATTTCAAACCCTGAAGTAGTTATTTTTCTTAAGTTTTGAGCAACAAACAAGGGACTCTCTTCCGTTTCTTTTATATAATCAATTAAGTCTTCCGCATCTCTTCTAAATATGGCACCACTGAGCTCTAACCTATTATAAGTATATTTAAGTCCAAGCTCTTCGGCCAGTGCTTTTTCTGGCTTTAACTCAGCATTTCCAGCTAAAAAGTTTGGAATGCTAGTATACATCTCTGTAAAGGTAGGCACTCGGTACGAATAACCAATATTTCCATATATTTTAAAATTATTTGAAAATTTGTAACCTATATCTACTCCGGGAAAAGCTTGAAAATCAAAATCTGAATAATAACTCAGTGAAACCCCAGGTGTTATATCTAGTTGATTATTAATTAGTAAAAATCGGTGCTCCAAAAACAGGTTGATCGCTGTTCTATTTTGATCTCCGAGATTATTGCTTGATAAGGTTGTTTCTGAGAAATCCATACCAATTCCTGTAACTCCTAAATTATTTTTAAAAGAGGAGTTTACCTCCGCTGCAACTTTATTAGTGATATTAAAATTTCTTGAGAAACTGGGATCTTCTCTTTTTAATAAAAATATATCTTGACCTCTTTTCCAATAAAATCTTGGTTTAAGCGTCCAATTATTTTTTATCATAGAGGTAGATACCCCAACTAAACTAGTTTGTGTTTCCTCATATTCATTGTAATTGGGACTATTGGTATAAAAATTATTTGCGCCAAATTTTCGATCCATAAAACTAGCAATAATATCAATTGTTTGTTGGTTGGTTGAAATACTACTTTTTAAAAAATAATTTAAGTTTTCATAATCCGTATTTTCTCTATAACCTTGGCTTCCGTTATACTCAAAATTTACAAAATGATCTGATTTTTCAAGTTTGGTAGCTGCAGTTGCTCCTAATCTAAGTTTGTTAAATGAGCCAGAACTGACATTCAATTTTAACTGCTCTGATACATTGTTTTTTGTAACGATATTAATTGCACCCGTAAAAGCATTTTGACCAAAGACTCTTGCGGCTGGTCCTTTTATAATTTCAATTCGTTCAATATTCTCAAGAGGAATCATCATATTCATGGTGTGGTGTCCTGTTTGAGGATCTTCGGTTTTAAATCCATCTATAAGGATTAGGGTTTGATTAAATTGCCCTCCTCGGATATAAACATCGGATTGCATTCCATCGGTTCCTCTTCTACGAATATCTATTCCAGAAATACTTTGTAATAAGTCGGCAACGTTAGTTGCTGTACTTTGTTTAATAGTTTCAGAGGATATTACCGTAATCGTTCGTGAATTTTCTGAGAATGGCAAATCAATTCTAGTAGAGTTGATAATAACTTCATTTAGTTGTTCCTCGTTGCTTAACTCTTGTGAAAAAGAGCTTCCTCCAAGAAAAAAACTAACAATCAAAAATATAGGCAATCTTTTCATAGTTATTCTTTAAATCGCGAAATTAAAATTATTTTATTTAAAATGATAATTACTTGTGCCAAAAAGTATGCTATAAAAAAATCCTAAACTTAATGTTTAGGATCTCTTTATACTTAATTTTGAAAGGATTAATCGGCCAATACAATAACTTTGTTATCTTTCATTTCAATGGTACCACTCGATATTTCAAGTATCCAACTACCCTCGTTATCTTTGGAAAATTTATCTTCAAATCCTTCTTGAAAATTAGGAGTTCCTCTAAATTTAACTTTTCCGTTTTGCAATGAAGAAACTATGGATGCATGATTGTTTAGCATCTGAAACTCTCCATTAACACCAGGAACTGTTACCGACTCTACTTCGCCACTTACTAAAGAGGCCTCAGGTGTTACAATTTCTAAATACATATCCCTTCTAGTTTAATAATTAAGCTTCAGCTAACATTTTTTCTCCAGCTTCAATAGCTTCTTCTATTGTTCCCTTCAAGTTAAATGCAGCTTCTGGTAAATGATCTAATTCACCGTCCATAATCATCGTAAAACCTTTAATGGTTTCTTTAATATCTACCAAACATCCTGGAATCCCAGTAAATTGTTCAGCAACATGGAAAGGTTGTGATAAAAATCGTTGTACTTTTCTTGCTCTGTATACCGATAATTTATCTTCTTCTGATAATTCCTCCATCCCTAAAATTGCGATGATGTCTTGTAATTCTTTATAGTGTTGCAACAACTCTTTTACACGTTGTGCACAATCGTAGTGCTCGTCACCTAAAATATCAGCTGTTAAAATTCTAGACGTTGAATCCAATGGGTCTACCGCTGGATAAATACCTAACTCTGCAATTTTACGAGACAATACCGTTGTTGCATCTAAATGGGCAAAAGTTGTTGCCGGTGCTGGATCGGTTAAATCATCCGCAGGAACGTATACGGCTTGTACCGAAGTAATAGAACCTCTTTTAGTGGATGTAATTCGTTCTTGCATCGCTCCCATTTCGGTTGCTAGTGTAGGTTGGTAACCTACTGCTGATGGCATACGTCCGAGTAAAGCCGAAACTTCAGATCCTGCCTGTGTAAAACGGAAAATATTATCAACAAAGAAAAGAACATCTTTTCCTTGTCCCTCTCCAGCTCCATCACGGAAGTATTCTGCAATAGTAAGTCCTGATAAGGCAACACGTGCTCTGGCTCCAGGAGGTTCATTCATTTGACCAAATACAAAAGTAGCTTTAGACTCTTTCAAAGCTTCTTTATCTACTTTCGTAAGATCCCAGCCACCTTCTTCCATAGAATGTAAAAAGTCGTCTCCGTATTTTATAATTCCAGATTCTAACATCTCTCGGAGTAAATCATTCCCTTCACGAGTTCGTTCTCCTACACCTGCAAAAACAGAAAGTCCACCGTGTCCTTTTGCTATATTGTTAATTAATTCTTGAATAAGTACTGTTTTTCCAACACCTGCTCCGCCAAATAAACCAATTTTACCTCCTTTTGCATAAGGCTCAATTAAGTCGATAACTTTAATTCCTGTAAAAAGAACTTCGGTTGAAGTAGAAAGATCTTCAAATTTTGGTGCATCTCGGTGAATTGATAATCCATTTTCTCCTGACTTTGGTAAATCACCAATACCATCAATTGAATCTCCAATTACATTAAATAGACGTCCATAAATATCATCTCCAACAGGCATTTGTATGGGTGCTCCGGTAGCACTTGCTTCCACACCTCTACTCAGTCCATCAGTAGAATCCATAGAGATGGTCCTAACGGTGTTTTCACCTATGTGTGATTGAACTTCTAATACTAATAATTTTCCATTATTATTTACCTCAAGAGAATCGTAAATTTTTGGAAGTTCCGATCCATTAGTAAATTCAACATCTACAACGGGTCCGATAATTTGTGCAACTTTACCTGTAACTTTTGACATTATTAACTGTTTATTTTTTAGTACTGTTAGGGTTAAAAATATCCCTTTTTTAAACGGGGCAAAGATAGTTTTTTAAATTGAAAAAAAACAAATCAAAAACTAATTTTTTATTCTATGAGGGTCCTCAACTAAAGATACTTTTTCAGTTTGCTCAATCTATAATTAAACTTTAATTTTTTGCAAAAAAAAATCGAAGCAAAAGCTTCGATTTTTTATGTATTATTTTCTAATTAAAGACTACTTGAATATAAAGGTTCGTAATCAGCTGCTTTCAGCATTGAGCCTGATGCTCCGAAATTGGAACCGTACGTTGCATCTATAGCCTCTAAAAATTTATTAGCCATATAAGCATAACCTCTTGCAGTTAAATGAACTCCATCAAGACCTACTAAACCTCCAAATATTAAATCTGTCGTCATATTAAACTCATCAAACATTGCACCACTAGTTGCTGCCTCCGATAAAATTACTCGTAAATCTGCAAAAGCAAGACCATTAGCTTCAGCAAGAGACTGAACAGTTACAGCGTAAGCATCCGTTGCTACAATACTAGCTTGAGTTTCTGTACCGGTTAATACCCACTGATCTGATAATGGAACTGAAACCCCATTAATTAAAGTTGGATTGTTATCAACCAGCGTACCAATAAATGACAATGAAGGTAAAACCATTAAATCATCTGGTGTAGCTTGTCTGTATGATGGTAATCCTAAAGCACTAAGGTCCGTTAAATCTTCATCAACAAGACTAACAGCGTTTTGTCCTGCTGCAAAAACAATCGTTCTCGCTGCTATTTCCTCTGATGTCAACAAACCAAGAGAACCCGCTAATTGCAATCCTCCGTTATACTCTGCAAATCCACCATTTAAAAGACCTGCTGTTGCTGCATCTAAAGGCACTGCATTGTAAGGTACTGTTGTAAAATAGGGTAAATCCGTAACATAAGGAACATTCGATAGTACTCCTTTTGCACCATTTGCAGTTAAAGCTGTAACCATTGCAGTTGCTGCATTTGCAAATACATTCGGATCTGTAATATCTGAACCACCATAAGTTGATGGGTCAAAGTTTCCTGTTTGATCTACTCCAGAGCCTCCTGAGGTTGCATAACCTAATACATCATTTCCTCCCATAACTGATATCGTAAAAAAGGTAGGATTTTGAGAGACAGCATCTTCCAATACCGTTGCATTTGGACTCGAGGCCATTCTAGCAAAATACGGATTTGCCTGCCCTAAAGGCACTCCTGCAAGATTTCCGTAACCAGGTGCTAAAAAATGAAAACTTTTCGCTCCACCTACACCCATATTATTAAATGGACCTGTTAATAACTCAGAAACTTCTGTGGATGGAGTTCCCTCTAAAACACTTAAACCGGCACCATCAAAGTAAAGCCTTGGACCAGCAATCTGAACTCCTCCTAAAAGAAGCCCTCCTACATTATCATTTACCAGAGGTTGTCTAAACTCACCTCCTCCAGCGTTTGCAAAAGCACTTGCTAAAGAATTTGGAAATGAATTGTTTTGACTTTCGCGAAACAATGTTCCATCTGAAACTCCTGCAGAAAATGAAGCTCCAATGGCTACATAATTTGAAAAATCTGCAGAACCATTTGTTAAAGCTACTTCTGACTCTACTGGAATATCAAATTCAAGTTCAGAACAAGATACTAGTAGAGTAGCTGCTAATGCAACTACTCCTATACTTTTATATATATTTAATATTTTCATATTCTAATTATTTTAGTTGTTAATCGTTAATGAAATATAATATTGTGAACCAATATTACCAGTACCTACGGCACTTTGATATTCCTGACCACCTAAATTAGTTGCTCCAGCTTTTATAACTGATTTGATAGATGGAATTGCATAATTTAATTGCGCATCTACCACAAAAATTTCAGGCATTAAAGCGTTAGCAATACTTGATTCCCAAAGATATTCTCCTTTGTAACGTCCATCTATATTAAATCCAAAGTTTTTAAACAATTTTGGATTCCCTAGAGAAACTTTCACTTGGTGTTCTGGAGTATTAAATCCTGCACTAAAATCAGGGTTTGATGATTGATCAAAATCAAACTTAGCATAAGTATAATTAGCTCCAAAAACAAAATCTTCAGCAAATTTAAAGCTTCCTCCAATTACGGCTCCGTAAGAAGAAATTTCAGCTGTTGAATTGGTATACAGCTGCATCGCTTTAAAAGTTCCGTTAACAATATCTCCGATAGCAGAACCATCAGCTACATTACCATTTTCAGGAGTAATTACAATTTGGTTATTAATGAAACCATCGTAACTGTTATAATAAACATTTGCATCTAAACTAACAGGCCCTACTTTTCCTCGATAACCGAAATCTAACGATGTAACTTTTTCTTGCTCTACTAAAGGAGTAACAGCAGCTTCTAATAAGGTTGGATCCCCTGTTGCGGCAAATAATTCTACCGAAGATCTAGTGTATGAATTAAAATAAGCATCTCGTCCAGTTAAATCTGTACCAGGAAGTCTTCGGTCTAGGTTAGCAGGAGCAGAACCAACTAAAATAGCTCTTCCCACATCAAATCCTATAAACAAGGACTGCGTATCTGGGTTTCTAAATCCTGTCTGATAAGAAGCTCTTAAATTATGTTGCTTTTTATCTCCCGCAGAATAGGTAAGCGATACTCTTGGAGAAATACTTGCGTCGAAAAATTCATTTTTATCCATACGTATAGAAGCGGTTAACTTCATTCGTTCTTCCGATGTAAACTTTTTTGAAGCTTGTGCATAAGCACCATATTGGCTATAGTTAATTGGACCATCATAATCTGTAAAAATAGTTCCACCAGAATTTAACGAATATTGTCTATAATCACCACCTACTTGTAGGTCTAAAACATTATTTAAAAGTCTGCTGAAATTATAATTTCCTTCTCCAACAGTTACTTGTGTATTGTCGACAAATTTTGAACCCGTATTTACATCTGGATCACTAATTACCTGATTGTAAAGTTGATCGAACTCTGCAGTTCCAGGCTGTAAAGTATAAGCATCATCTGCTACAATTCTAGCTCCAGCATGGGCTTGTCCGTCGGCAGCACCTCCTAATACAGCTTGCAAATAAGCTCCCGCGTAGGTTCCAAACCATTCCTGTGCAAGATATTTATTCATGTTAATTCCTGTAAAACGCATATCATACGAGTTTCCTGCAGTTTCACTAATATTATAACCTCTAATAAAAAAGTCTTTATTTCTTAACTCTATTTTGTGAGATTGCATTAAGAAGTTATCTAATTGATATCTGTTGGCACCTTGATAGATGGTTCTACCCCATCCAAATTTGGAGTTCCACTCAATTTCAAAGTCTCCACCAGTTGGTCGGTAGTGAAAAGAAATATCAGCTTTTCCATTACCGGCATCGTAGTCTGTAACGTCTTGTTCTCTGTAACCTGTTCTAGAAACGTCAACAGCTGGAAGTAGTGCACTAGAGCCTGCAGGAATTAATCCTTGTGCTTCTAGCGATAAACCAACTTCATTCAAGTTAGTTCCAAGTGCGCCTAAACTTACCTCATCACCGTATATATTCAAGGCATCGTGCGAAGGTTGATTAGTAAAAGGAACTACTTCGTCTGGTAAACCAGCGCCTCTGTACACGTATTGGTTGGTATCTGTAGCATACCACTCGGTACCTTGCATGTAAGAGAACGAAGCTTTTGCAGCAAACTTATCGCTAAATTTGTAAGCAGTTCTTATACCGAAATCATAAAAGTTATTATCTCCAGCTGCTTGCTGAGAAGTCACCCCATTTTTTACATAAACGCTAACACCTTGATCATCAAACGGACTTTTACTTGTCATAAATAAAATTCCATTAAATGCATTGGCACCATATAAAGCTGAAGATGCTCCAGGAAGTAATTCTACACTTTTTACATCCAGCTCGTTCATTCCTAGGAAATTTCCAACTGCAAAGTTAAGTGCTGGGGACGCATTGTCCATTCCATCTACTAACTGTACAAAACGAACATTTGCAAAAGTTGCAAAACCTCTTGTGTTTACCGAGTTAAATGTTAAACTTCCTTTGTTAAGATCGACTCCCTTTAAATTTTCTAAACTTGAATAAAAGTTAGGAGCAGATGCTTTTTTAATATCTCTAGTATCAATCCTTTCGATTGTTACCGGTGACTCTCTTACACTTTCAGGGGTTCTAGAAGCAGAAACAACTACTTCATCTAAGGCATCACCCTCATTTAAAGTAATAGTTAACGTTTGGTTGTTAGCAGTCACCTCTTGGGTAACAGCTTGATAACCGATACTACTAATTTGAATTGTAAAAGGGGGATTTTGGTCTACTGTAAGTGTAAAATTCCCATCATAATCCGATGAAGTTCCGAGAGCGGCATCAACAACAACGATGTTTGCCCCTAAAATAGGATTTTGAGATTGATCTACAACATTTCCAGTAACGGTTGTTTGTGATAAAGCTATAACACTGAAACACAAACAAAAAAACGTAATAATAGTTTTCATATGTTTATTTTGAATTGATTTAATCCCGAAATATACATAAATTTAACTTTATTTTAAGGTTTTGCCACTAGATTATCATATTAAATACGCTGAAGAATTCCTGTAAAGCATCATTTTTATTTTTTTATGAGGGTGTTAATCGTTCCGATTAGAGCTTGTTAAAGTTGTAAAGTTTTAAAATATAAAAAAAGACAATTAACTTATTTTGTAATCATAAAACCTTTTATCATCTTGTTTTCTTACTCTTTCAATTTTTACATTCCCCTTTTCATTTAGCTGATTTACTAACGAACTTCTTCTTGTTTTTATAGTTTCATAGGAATAGTGAGAAATACTTAAAATCTTATCTAAATTATTTTTTGATATTGTAGATGCTTTCAGTTTTATTAATTTTTTTTCAATCTCTTGGAGTTCATCTAAAGAAGAATCTGATCCTGTATTCTTCCTTTTTCTATATCTAAAAAATAAAAATACCATACCTAAAGATATTGGTAATAGCAAGTAAGTATAGGGATTGGACTTATTGACTCTTGATTGATATTGTTTGATAAAATCATCTTTACGAATAGTTGTCCCCGAATTAATTTCAAAAGAGTTTAATGTACCATACTGATCTCTAAAATAAATAGAAGATTCTTTTATATAAAGATAGGAGAAGCCATTAACCCTTTCTAAAGCATCAGTTTGAGAGGTTCGGTATAAAATCCCTAAAGTTTTATCAAATACTCTGTATTCACAAGTGCCGTTAGGTTTATAATAACCAAATAAAGTGTATAAATCGGAATTGTATATATAGTTTCCTCTATAAAAACCTAAACCTTCATCACCTGATACTTTGATTAAAGGGGCTTCAAACTCGTATTTTTTGGTAAATTGAAAATTTTCTAGATCAATCTCTCCAAAGGTAAACTTATCTAAATCATCGTTATTATATTTTTCAGATTCAGAATAATGGCTTAAAAGTACCATCAGTTTATTACCTATTTTCCATGAGTTGAATATTCTATTAGCGTTTTGAGGATAATTTTTTAGATCTACCTCAAGCCAACCCTTTAATGCAAAATCAAAATAAATTAGTCCAGGGAACGAATTAAACAATCCAACACCTCCATAGCTGTAAACTATTTCATCGTGAATAAACAACAACCTGTTAAAGTTATGACCTTTATAAATGCTGTTTGAAATTTTAGAAACTTTAGGATCCTCACCAAGCTGTATTTCAAATAAATGTAACGTTCCATTAGGGTTGTAATAAAGAGTAGAATCATTTTTAAAAACAATACTACTGAAGAAATCAGATTTAAAAAGTAAGGAAGCTTCATCCAATCCAAATAATCTAATTTGTTCGTGGATTTTTAAGGTATCAATGACTTTCGGACTCTGAGAAACTCCTTTAAAAAAAAGGGAAGAAAAAAAGAAGCATAAAATTATTTTCTTGGAAATCATATTTAAATATACAAAAATTAAATAGGTGTATCTAGGTGTAAAGATAATAAAATTAAATAGGTGTATCTAGGTGTATACGCTTTATTAACCTAAATTATCATATCTGTAGTAAAATAATATCATAATATTGATTATCAAAAAAATCAACCATGAATAAAAACAAAAGTTTACCAAAAAAAAAAGTATATAATAGCCTCAGTTATTTAAAAAAATCTAAAAATGAAATAAACGATTTTTATTCAGAATGGGAGAAATTCCAAAAAGTCATTCAACCAGCCAGCTAGTACTTATACCTTTATCAAACGAAAAATATTTAACAAAAATGAAAATGCTTAAGTCTATTGTTCTTGTGTCTTTATTTGTAGTAGGGATGATTAATCTTCAATCTTGCGGAGAAAACTATGAAAAAGTTGCATATAGATTAGTAAAATTTGACAGGGAATCCCAATTGCATACTTATTTGGATGAGCCATTCACTGGAATAGGTGTTAGAACATCTAAATATGGGCCAAAACATTATTATTATGAAAAAGGAATTTTTAAGAAAAGGGTACAGGGAATTTCTCATAATGGGGATGGTAATATCGATGTAATAACACAAATAGGGTATAGAGATTTTTCTGAAGCTAAAGTCGGTGATTTAATCTGGGAAGGATTTTATAAAAACGGTGGCTCGATAAAGGAAAGGCATATGATCCAAGAAATTTTAAATAAAGAGGAAAATCAATTAAATATTATTAAGAAAGAAATAAATTACGATAAAGAGGGAAACGAAACTTCTACTAAAACAGAAGAAGATAGTTTATAAAATCTAAGATATTAACGTAGGTAAACAAAATAAAAACTAGACCGAAAACCAGTTATATAACTTTATGTAGTTCATACTAAGCAAGAATTTTTAAAACCCTCCACTAACTATTCCACCGTAACAGCTTTTGCTAAATTTCTAGGCTGATCAACATTTCTACCTAACATTAACGCTATATGATACGATAGTAACTGCAGGGGAATTGTTGTTACCAATGGCGATAAGGTCTCTGGAGTATTAGGAACTTCCATAATATAATCTGCCAGCTCTTTTACAACAGTGTCACCTTCAGTAACTACCGCAATAATTTTTCCTTTTCTGGACTTGATTTCTTGAATATTACTTACTACTTTATCGTAATGGTTACTGTTTACAGCTATTACTACAATAGGCATTTGCTCATCTATAAGAGCAATAGGTCCATGCTTCATCTCTGCAGCTGGATAACCTTCTGCGTGTATGTAAGATATTTCTTTTAATTTTAGAGCGCCTTCTAATGCTACAGGAAAATTATAACCTCTACCTAAATATAAAAAGTTAGTTGCATCTTTAAATAGTTTAGCAATCTCTTCTATGTCCTTGTTTTTTTGCAAGGCCATCTCCACATTTGACGGTATTAATTCTAACTCTCTTAAATGCAATCGATAATTACTTTGAGAAATTGTGCCTTTTACTTTTGCTAATTTTAAAGCAATCATGGTTAGCACCGTTATTTGAGTCGTAAATGCTTTGGTAGATGCCACTCCAATTTCTGGGCCGGCGTGGGTATAAGTTCCACTATCAGTTGCTCTTGATATGGTTGACCCTACTACATTACATATTCCATAAACAAAAGCTCCTTTTTCTTTTGCGAGTTTAATTGCAGCAAGTGTATCGGCAGTTTCGCCACTTTGAGAAATTGCAATAATTATATCTTTATCGGTAATAACAGGATTTCTGTATCGAAATTCTGAAGCATATTCGACCTCCACAGGAATTCTTGCCCAATCTTCAAAAATATATTCTGCAACCAATCCAGCATGCCATGAAGTACCACAAGCTACAATTATAATTCTATCCGCATTGGTAAATTTTTCGATATGATTTTCAAGACCTCCTAATTTTATAATTCCCTTATCTGCAAGTAATCTTCCTCTATAAGTGTCTTTAATTACGGAAGGTTGTTCGTATATCTCCTTTAACATAAAGTAATCGTAGCCTCCTTTTTCGATTTGCTCCAGATTTAATTTTAATTTCTGAATGTATGGTGCTACGCTACTATCATCTTTAACTTTTCTGATATTAACATCTTTACCTAAGCGAATAATTGCCATTTCTTCATCCTCAAGATAAATCGCATTTTTTGTGAACTCTATAAAAGGTGTGGCATCACTAGCAACAAAAAACTCATCCTCTCCAATTCCAATCGCTAGGGGGCTTCCTAGTTTAGCAACAACAATTTCGTCTGGTTTGTTCTTGTCAAATAATGCGATTGCATAAGCACCAACTACTTCGTTTAAGGCAATCTGCACCGCTTGTCCTAATTTAACCTTTTGATTTATTTTTATGTCTTCAATAAGATTTACCAATACTTCCGTATCGGTATCGGAATAGAAGGTATATCCTCTATTGATTAATTCTTTTTTAATAGAAGCGTAATTTTCAATAATTCCATTATGGATAATTACTAAATCACCGCTGTTCGAATAATGAGGATGTGAGTTAATATCGTTTGGCACTCCATGAGTTGCCCAACGAGTATGACCAATACCTATTTTGCCTTTCGTTGCCATTTGGCTAGAAAACTTTTCCTCTAAATCTGCAACTTTACCTTTTGTTTTGCACAATTGAATTTTTGTACCGTCATATAATGCAATTCCAGCGCTGTCGTACCCTCTGTATTCTAATCGTTTTAATCCGTTAAGTACAATGGGATACGCATCTCTATTTCCAATATAGCCAACTATTCCACACATAAATTTTATTAATTAGGTTCTGTGTAATAAATCTCTAAGACAAGTTTTTTGTCTTCATTTAAGGTATTGTTACCATAAAAGACGGTCCCTTCGTGTGATATTACACTACTTCTTTGGACTCTTTTTATCGTTGGAAGTTCTTGGTTAGGACTCTGTAAAGTATCTAGTTTTTGAAATCCATTTAATAAAATGTTTTGAGAAGTTAATAATCCCAAAGAAACATTCGTCGAGTCCTTATTAATCAAACTACTAATATGGTGCGTTAAATTAATGGTGTAAGAAAGACCATTATTATCAGAATCCCTCTCAATTTTACCTAAATGACTCGTAATAGCATCTGCTGGTAAATTACTTGAAGTTGGGTCTAAAAAATAATCTACTAACACTGTATTGTTATTAATATTGTAAATAGAAATCCTTTCCGGTTCAGTATCACCCCCTGTTACTTTACTTTGATCAATGTAAAACTTTAATTTTGCATCGTCAATGATCCATTCTTGGTCACGAAGCTGCTCTAATTCATCAGCAATACCGTTAGAATCAACATCGTCTCCAAATAAATTTATAACAGTTATAATTCCATCGCCTCCCCTTAAATACAAATTTTCTTCACCTTCAAGTGTATTGGGATTAGCAATAGCAGAGGCTATCTCTGGAGTTAGTTCATTTTCAAAGACATTGAGATTTACCCCTCCAAATCTTAAAGAATAGTTTTTGTAAATCGTTTCGATAACAGCGTTGCCATCTTCATCTAAAACAGGATCACCAGCACTGTCTACTTCCGCTCTTAAAAAATTATAATAAAGTGTAATCGTTGCCAGTTCTTGATTAAAGATAAATAAATTACCGCCCTCTGTAGTAGAATTAACCTTGAAATAAAGTCCTCTAAAATAATCTTTAAAATTATTATCATTACTTAATTCTGGAGCTCCTTCTTTATCAATAATTTTTTCTTGAAAATAGTCAGTTGGCAAGGAGACTCTGAGTCCAGGTGCAATGATAGTGGTATCAATCTGAGTTGATCCATCAGTACTGGTCTCACGATTAATAATTTCGTATCCATCTGGACTAGGTACAAAATCCGTAATTTCAGTAACCAATTCATTTTGCAAAAGATTTGCTTCAAATAGGTCTGCTTGGTTAGAATAATATAATTGTGGGTCTTGGAAGTTGGAGTTGGGATCTAAATCTCGCAAAAAATAATTAGATTCATTAATGCTAATATTTATAGGGCTAGCACCGTAAACAGAATCTAATGTGTAGGTAGTTACTCCATCTTCCGTTGAATTTTGATTGTAGTAAGGGATGTATAACATTACGCTATCTAAAACGATCTCATGCCCAATTGAATCTCCAAAAACAACATTGGGTGTTTCCATTTGTAATTGAGTCAAAAAACTTATCGATGACTTTCCAAAAGTTTCATCATTAAATACTCCTAATTGACTTACCGGAATATTATTGGTTTGTACTGGAGCTAATTTTCTACTGTAAGCTACAACTGTTTTAGTGTTATCCAATTGAGACAGGAGAGTTTCGTCACCAACTATGTCACTCCCTATGGTATTAAAATCTTCTTGACATGACACCACGGAAACGATTATAAAGAGTATGGCCGCAACTTTGCGTATAATATTACATGTATTCATAGGAAACTAATAAATAAGATAATTATGAAAGAACTTCGTTGAGGTAAAAATCTAAATAAGCAGAAGAAAACTCTTCTTTTTTATGATATTTTAACATCGGCATTTCAAGTTCTTTAAGATAATTAGTTAATTCTTCAGGTAACTCCTCAGAACCAGAAATAATAGCATCAGAATTTTTAATAGCTATTTTCATCATATTAATGTAATCAGGCTCTTCTAACTCTTGAATATGTTCTTTTTCAATACCATCAAACATAATTTTATCGGTCACTTTTGCATCTAATTGTCCTTTAAAACCTTGATTGTAAACAGAGGTAACTATTTTACTATTCTCAAATAATGGTTCTTTATCGTAATGCTTTTTTAGATACAGAGGAAGAAATGAAGCCAACCAACCATGAACGTGAATAATATCTGGAGACCAATTTAATTTCTTTACAGTTTCAATAACACCTTTGGCAAAAAATATAGCTCTTTCGTCATTATCAGAGAAAAAATTGCCTTTTTCATCTGAGAAAGTGGCTTTTCTTTTAAAATAATCTTCATTATCAATAAAATAGACCTGCATTCGCTCTTTTGGAATGGAAGCTACTTTAATAATTAAAGGAACATCCATATCATTTATAACCAAATTCATTCCTGACAGTCTAATTACTTCGTGTAATTGATGCCTTCGTTCATTGATATTACCGTAACGAGGCATAAATATTCTGATTTGCCCTTTATTACTATTAACCATTCGAGGTGCTTCAAACGACATTGAAGAAATCTCGGTCTCAGGCAAGTAGGGAATTACTTCTGAAGAGACATATAAGATTCTTTTATCTTTCATATATAGTTTTTTCGTAGTCCATAAAGGATGCAAAATTACGAAATTTTATGCAGACTGACTTTAATATATTATTTTTACTGCTTTAATATTTTCCTGAATGAAAATACACAATTCAAAAAGCTCTTTAGAGAGCACCCTTTTACCTTTCAAAAAAAACAAAAACAGTATTGGTTTTGTACCCACAATGGGGGCACTTCACAAAGGTCATCTTTCGCTTGTAAAAAAAGCCCTAAAAGAAAATGATTGTGTGGTGGTTAGTGTTTTTATAAATCCAACCCAGTTTGATAATCCAGCAGATTTAGAAAAATATCCCCGAACCCTTGAAAATGATCTTATCCTTTTAAACAACATATCAGAAAAAATCATAGTTTTCTCTCCCGTAGCTTCAGAATTATATAGCCAAAATATAAGTTCAAAAAGTTATGTGTTCTCTGGTATCGAACAGGAGATGGAAGGAAAGCATCGAGCCGGTCATTTTGATGGTGTTGGAACAGTTTTAAATTTATTATTTAAGGCGGTAACTCCAAGCAAGGCTTATTTTGGCGAAAAAGACTTTCAGCAGCTACTAATTGTGAAAGAATTAGTAAAAATTGAGAGGCTCCCTGTAAACATTATAGGCTGTCCAATTGTTAGAGAAAAAAACGGACTTGCAATGAGTTCTCGAAATAAACGTCTCTCTAAAGAAGAATTTGAAAAGGCAGCTTTGATATACGGCGTATTGATGAAAGTTAAAGAAAAATTTCACAATTTAAGTTTTGAAAACTTGAATAAATTGGTCGAAGACGAGTTTAAGAAAAGTGATTTTTTTACCCTAGAATATTTTGAAATTGCAAATTCTTCAACTTTAAAAACAGACGTAGTTAAATTAAAGAATATAAAATACAGAGCTTTCATAGCATGCTTTATTGGTGGTGTCCGACTTATCGATAATATGGCATTAAATTAATATCTTTGCCACATGCAAATACACGTAGTAAAATCTAAAATACATAGAGTCAAGGTAACTGGTGCCGACCTCAATTATATAGGAAGTATTACCATTGACGAAGACCTAATGGATGCAGCAAATATTATACAAGGTGAAAAGGTTCAAATTGTAAATAATAATAATGGCGAACGATTGGAAACCTATGCCATTCCTGGACCACGAAATAGCGGAGAAATTACATTAAATGGTGCGGCAGCAAGAAAAGTTGCTCCTGGCGATATTTTAATTTTAATTACGTATGCAATGATGAATATAGAAGATGCAAAAAAATTTAAACCTTCGCTAGTTTTTCCTAATGAAGAAAATAACTTATTGATTTAATTTGAATAAGTCTCTTATAACATTTTTAAAGATTGCTGTTCCGCTGGGGCTTGGTGCTTTTCTAATCTATTATTCGTACTCCAAATTTACCACTCAACAGTTAGAGGAAATTGCCACTTATTTTAAAAAGGCAGATTATATAGTTATAAGCCTCTCTATCATATTTGGTATTTTAAGCCATGTATCAAGAGCATATCGCTGGAATTTCATGTTAGAACCTTTGGGGTATAAACCTAAGGTTTTAAATAATTTTATGGCAGTATATGTAGCCTATATTATGAATTTGTTAATTCCAAGAAGCGGTGAGGTTTCAAGAGCAGTTGTTCTAAATAAGTACGAAGGAGTCCCCTTTGATAAAGCTTTTGGGACTATCATATCTGAAAGAGTTATTGATGTGCTATTTTTATTTGGTTTTACAGCTATTGCCTTCATACTTCAATTCGAAAAACTCTCGCAATATTTAATAGGTATTTTTCCTATGAATACTATTTACAAATTGAGCGGGCTTTTATTAACTTTGACTATCTTACTCTTACTTCTACTGAAATTTTCAAAAGCATCAGTCGTAAAAAAAATTCTTCATTTTTTTTCTGGTTTAAAAGAAGGGATCTTTAGCGTTCTTAAAATGAAGAAAAAAGGGCTTTATATTTTTCATTCTTTTCTTATTTGGGGCTTATACTTGCTGTCTTTTTACATCGCAACTTTTGCACTAAATGAAACTACAAATATCGCCTTCTCTACCTTAATCATCACCTTTGTAATTGGAAGTTTTTCGTTTGCTTTTACCAATAGTGGCTTTGGTACTTATCCTTTCTTTGTAGCTAGTATTCTTGCAGTTTTTAATATTCCTGAAACCGTAGGTACGGCATTTGGGTGGATTGTTTGGACTACTAGTATCGCATCTATAGTTTTGTTTGGTGGATTATCTTTTCTAATCTTACCTTTTTACAATAAAAAAAAATAATATCTTTTTTTACATCTTGAAAAATATATGATTTATAAAAATCGTTATCTTTCAAGAATAATTTATTTTTTATGAAAAAAATAGGATTTTTAGTCATTTGCTTACTTTTCGGGTTAGAAATTTACTCGCAATCTCAAATCATTTATGAAGAATTTGAATCTAATAAACTTAATGAATCTAGAAGGTTAAAAATTCAGCTTCCCAGAGACTATGAAACAAATACAGAGAAAGTATATCCAATTGTAATCGTATTGGATGCTAATTATCTATTTGAGCCTGTTGCAGGAAACGTAGATTATTTTAGTTATTGGGAAGATATGCCTGAGTCAATTGTAGTAGGTATCATGCAAGGAGAAAAACGTTACGACGATTGTAATTATGATAGTACTAACTTTATGCCTGATGGAATTGGAGCCGATTTTTTTGAATTTATTGGTCTAGAATTAATTCCTTTCATTGATAACAATTACCGAACGGCAAAATTTACCATAGCAGTAGGTCATGATTTTACGGCTAATTTCATCAACTATTTTCTTTTTAAAGACCCTCCAATGTTTAACGGGTATATTAATTTAAGTCCAGATTTAGCTCCTTATATGGATGAGCGTCTTCCTGAACGAATTCCTCAAATTCAAAGCAAAACATTTTATTATTTAGCTACTGGATCTGACGATATTAAAGATTTAAGAGAGATATCAGAAATGTTAAACGCTACCCTTAAAGAATTAAAAAGTGATAATTTTAATTATAATTTTGATAATTTTCAGGGAGCTACTCATTATTCATTAGTTGCTAGAGCTATTCCATCTGCTTTAGAAAAAATGTTTGCAGTGTATCGTCCAATAAGTCAAGAAGAATACAAAGATGTAATCTTAAATCTCAAGACTCCAATTTCTCAATATCTTATAGATAAATATGCTACCATAAAAGATTTATTTGGGTTGACCAATCCTATCAGAGAAAATGATTATATAGCTACTTTTAAAGCTGCAGAAAAAAAGAAACAATGGGAATCATTACGAATAATAGCAACAATAGCCAATAAGCAATATCCAAATACAGTTCTAGGCGATTATTATCTTGCGCGTTATTATGAAGAGACTGGAGAAGCAAAAAAAGCAATGCGCATCTATCAGGCTGCTTATGACAAAGAGGAAGTAGACTTTATTACCATTGACGTAATGTTAGATAGAGCAGAAAAAATTAAAGAAGACTTCGGATATTAATGGCTAAAGTAAAAACTACCTTTTTCTGTCAAAATTGCGGCACATCCTTTGCGAAATGGCAAGGACAATGTACGGCTTGTAAAGAGTGGAATACGATTGCTGAAGAAGTGATTCAAAAAGCAGAAAAAGTAAGCTGGAAAGTTTCTGAAACCAAATCGAAAAGAGTTTCGAAGTCTCAAAAAGTAAAAGATATCTCCACTACTTCTGAAGCGAGACTCAATACTAAAAACAACGAATTAAACAGAGTATTAGGTGGCGGGATTGTTCCCGGTTCATTAACCTTATTAGGGGGAGAACCCGGAATTGGAAAAAGTACTTTAATGCTTCAGATAGCCTTACAATTACCCTATAAAACATTGTATGTTTCGGGTGAAGAAAGTGCGCAACAAATTAAAATGCGTGCCGAACGAATTCATCCAGATTCTGAAAACTGCTATATTTTAACCGAAACCAAAACTCAAAATATATTTTCTCAAATAGCAGAATTGAACCCTGATATTGTGGTGATTGATTCCATACAAACACTGCATACCGATTATATAGAAAGCAGTCCCGGAAGCATTTCGCAAATAAGAGAAACGACTAC
>ENA-ORDA01001471-ORDA01001471.1-marine-metagenome-genome-assembly--contig:-NODE-1471-length-19769-cov-3.333333_pt1 | contig 19769 bp, 12 predicted proteins | sample MGYA00237778_ERZ508506 | MGnify/ENA primary metagenome ERZ508506 (study PRJEB26177, sample SAMN06267891) | marine metagenome | isolation source: Monterey Bay, California, USA | place: Pacific... | reverse complement strand
GAAGTACTTCCTGTACCAATTTCAATACTCACAAGACCGTTTTCATTTGAGGTTGGAGTATGAATTTCTACATAAACGGCTGTTCCTGTTGTTGTATTTTGTAAAATGCTTATGCGCATGCCTACCGATTGATCACTTACTAATTCTCCTGCTGCATCTCTAACAACTGCCTGGTAACTCATCTTTTCTGGTACTTGAGCAAAGCTGGTTGCACTTAGTAATACTGCTACTATTATGGTGTAAAGTCTTTTCATCTGATATTTATTTTTTTATAATTTTAAAGGTTTTTAACTCGTTATTGTTTTGATTGACTTTCAACACATACATACCAATAGAAAATTTTTTCATACTTATCTGGGTGTCTGAATCAGAAATCTGTTCGTTTGATAGAACTCTACCTTGAACATCTATAAGATTATAACTTAAATTAGTAAGACCATTGTCCGTAATATTTAGCATCACATAATCTGTTGTTGGATTGGGATAGGTCACCGCTTTTAAATTAACTGTTGTTAATTCTGGATTGCTTAACGTAAATAGTTCAAAACTTTGTTGCACACCCTGGCTTATGCTGCCGTTACCACCTGTGGCTTCAATATAAAATACTTGACCTAAAGTATAGCTAGAAGTACCTCCAGTTCCTGTACCCTTTCCTCCTGATACAGTAACAGCCTCTTGAGATTGGACTAGAAATGAGACGAATAGTGCACACGTTAAGATTAGTGTTGTTTTCATAAACGAAATATAATTTAAAAAAAATTATTACTTTTAAAGTAAAAGTAATAAAAAATTAAATGCAAACAAATTTTGAGAATCAAAAGAATTTAAAACTATTTTTTTGTCAATTCCAAATCCACCCCAAAATAGTTCGACTTCGCTCCCTTTTGCTCCACGATGAAGCGACCTGGCGCAACCAGGGATTAAAACTAAAAAATCTGCCAAGCTTGCTTGAGCAGATTTTTTAATTTAAGACTGCTGGTCTGAAAGGACAGCACCAGGGCATTTCCCAATCGGGAGGCTAGAGAAAGACGTCCGTCATTCTTGGTGTTTAATTTTAATTTTCTATCGAAATTATTTTTTTCAATTGGATGTTTTTACTAGAGCCTCCTATTTGAATCTCAAAATCGCCTAATTCAACAGCATAGGTTTGTTTTATAGCATCGTAATAACGTAAATCTTTCCTTACATTTAATTTAAATTCTACCATTTTTTTTTCTCCTTTCTTCAACGAAATACGTTTAAATCCTCTAAGTTGCTTGTGTGGCATCCATGTAGTCGATTCGACATCTTTAACATATAACTGAACAACTTCTTCACCATCCAATTCGCCACTATTTTTTACATTAACCGTAACAAATACTTCATCTGAGTTGTTGAAAACTTTTTTATTGATTGCTAAATCAGAATATTTAAACTTTGTATAACTCATGCCATAACCAAATGGATACATGGCATTTCCATTGTAGTATCTATAAGTAAACCCATTACCAGCACGCATATTGTAATCTTCAAAATTAGGCAATTCATTGGTTGAAGAATAAAAAGTCACAGGTAGCCTTCCAGCTGGATTATAATTCCCGAACAAAACGTCTGCTACTGCATCTCCCCCTCGTTGACCGGGATACCAAGCAGCTAGAATACCTTCAAGTTCTTGTTCCAAACCATTAAAGGAAACAGCACTTCCTGCAAGTAAAACAAATACAACTGGTGTACCCGTTTTGTTCATCGCCTTTAGAGCATTTAATTGAACTTCAGGAAGTTCAATTTTTGTTCGGTCACCTCCAAAGAATCCTTCAACTCCGTTTTTGGATCTCATTTCGTTGCTTTCCTCTCCCTCCCAAGTCGCATCTAATCCACCCACAAATATAGCAACATCAGCAGATTCAATATCTTTTAAAATCTTCTTAGAAAGCACCAAAGAATCCTTATTTTGGTTAGTGACTAGAGAAACTCCTTTGTGGTAAACCAACTCAACATGTGGTCCAGATTTAGCTTTTATTCCATTTATAACAGTTACTGGATTAGAGGGTGTTCCATAATAATTAGCTCTTAATGCATTAATATTATCCGCATTAGGTCCAATCACAGCTATTTTTTTAATAAGGTTTTTATTTAACGGAAGGATGCCTTTATTTTTTAACAAAGTCATTGATTTATGAGCCATCTTCAGGGCTAAATCATCGTGTTCTTTTCTGTTATTTAACTCAAAAGGAATTTGTGCATATGGCACCATTTCTATCGGGTCAAACATTCCTAGCTTCATTCTTGCTAACATTAATCGATATACTGAAAGATCTATTTCTTTAATACCAATCAAGCCTTGAGATAAAGCAGTTTTTAGAGCTCTTTGGTAAACACTACCACAATTTAGATCACAACCTCTACGAATTCCTAATGCTGCTGCTTGTTCTTCTGTGTCAACTATTTTGTGAGACTCGAATATATCATTTATGGCACCACAGTCAGAAACAACATATCCTTCAAACCCCCATTGTTTTCTTAGGATATCATTCAGAAGCATCCAGCTGGCACTAGCAGACTCACCATCCACACGATTATAAGCACCCATTACGGAATAGACTTTAGCTTCTTCTATTAGATCTTTAAATGCAGGTAAATAAGTTTCCCATAAATCACGTTTTGAAGGAAGTACATTAAAACTATGTCTAGAAGATTCGGGTCCATTATGTACTGCAAAATGCTTGGCAGTGGAAACAACTTTTAAATATTTGGGATCATTACCCTGTAATCCTTTTACAAATTGTATACCCATTTGTCCAGTTAGGTACGGATCTTCTCCATAGGTTTCATGTCCTCTTCCCCACCGGGGATCTCTAAATATGTTTACATTAGGTGACCAAAACGTAAGTCCTGAATAAATTCCATAATTTTTATTCCTTTGTGCTTCGTGATATTTTGCTCTAGCTTCGTCACTTATTGTATGAGCAACCTCTCTCATAATATTTGTATCAAAAGAAGCTGACATTCCAATGGCTTGTGGAAAAACAGTTGCAATTCCAGCTCTAGCAACTCCGTGTAAACATTCATTCCACCAATGGTACTCTTGTATATTTAAGCGAGGAATGGCAGGTGCCCCTGCTCCTAATTGAGAAATCTTCTCATCTAAAGTCATTTGCGAGACTAAATCCTTTGCTCTTGTTTCAAAATCTAAAGATAGATTCGAATACTTTTCAATAGAAATTTCTTGAGCGTGAACAGAATTGCTATATAACAATAGAAAAAAAAATAAAATTAGTAGTTTAAATTTCATTTTTAATTTTTTACCTAATTTACTAACTCAAAGTTAATTTTTACGATTAATTATTATTTATTGTAAAAATATGGCATGCTTAATATTTATTTCTTCAGTATTAAGAAATTAAAATCACATTCCATAAAAATATTACAGGTTCTTATTTTAAAAATTTTTTGTGGTTAGAAATATTTTATTAACTTGGTTTTGTTCTTACAGTCAAAAGATATGATTAAATTTTGTGTTAGATTATTACATATTAGTCTAATTTTAATAACTTTTACAGGATATTCTCAAGGAATACGATTTAACTCTAGTGAAAGCCCAATTGTTGAAAGAACTTCATACAACCTATTTTTTCACAACCAACAAAAATTTACAGGAAATTTTAGTATTGATTTTGATTTATCTATCATAGATTCCAAAATATTTGGATATGTTTTACATATAAAAGATAAAAATAATTTAATTTCTTACTCATTAGCATATATCGAAAACACTGAAAGTAGAGGGGAGCTTGTACTAAATCTAGACGGTGTTAAAAAAATACTATCAGTTCCATTAGAAAAAGAATTACTTGGATTAAGAAAATGGATAAAAATATCTTTAAAATTTAATTCTACATCTAAAGAAATTACACTAAGAGTTAATGATAAAATATTTTCTTCATTTGAAAATGAATTTAATTATACGATTATTCCAGAAATTTTCTTCGGAAAACATGGTAGTATAATAGATGTTCCTTCAATGGCTATTAAAGAACTTGTTATTACAAATAAAAATAATAAAACCATTTTTAATTTTAACGAAAGTCAAGGAAATCTTGTTTATGATTCTAAAGGATATCTTTTTGGAACAGTTGATCATCCCAATTGGTTAATAACAGAGTCTTATCACTGGAAGTTAATAAGTAGTAAATTATTTAAAAAAGTTACTTCTGTGACTTTTGACGAAAAAAATAATCAGTTTATTTATCAAAATTCAGATACATTAAATTTTTACAATTATACGGATAAAAAAAACACCTTTTTTAGTTTCAAAAACACTTTAACAGTTCCTATGCGGCTTGGAACTAGTTTTTTAGATCCAGATAAAAATAAATTATATGTTTACGAATTGTCTGATGTTATAGATGGAAATTCTACTATTGCATCAATTGATTTAGATTTTCCAGAGTATTGGACAAAAAATAGCTCACTGAAACTATCCCAACAAAGGCATCATCATAATGGGTTTTTTAATCCTAAATCAAATAAATATTTAATTTTTGGAGGGTATGGAAATAAAAGATATACGAATAGTTTCAATTTATATGATGTAAATAATGATAACTGGGAGTCTATTACATTTAAAGGTGACACCATCTCCCCCAGGTTTTTTTCAGGAATGACTCAACTTGATAACGAAAACTTATTGTTGTTTGGAGGGTTAGGAAATCAAACTGGAGAACAAAGTATAGGAAAAACGTATTATTACGACTGTTTCAAGATTAACTTTCAGGCAAAAACAATAGAAAAACTTTGGGATAGTAAAAAAGGAAATGTTAAAATGGTTTCTTCAAGGGGATTAGTTCTAAACAAAGATTCAACTTCATTTTATAATCTTAGCTATTCAGAGTTTATTCCTTCAACTTTTTTACAATTATATGAATATTCAATTAATGATGGTAGCTTTAAAACCTTAGGAGATTCAATTCCTATTATCTCTGAAAAGATTCGGTCTAATGCAAACTTATACTTTAACAAATCTACAAATCAATTTCTATGTACGACTCAAGAATTTGAGGACGATGGTTCAAGTAAGGTTAATATCTACTCTTTAAATGGGCAACCTGTTTCTAAAGAAAATATATATCCTGTTATTAATAAAGGTTCAAATAACATAATTATCTATTTAATAATTGTTCTAATATTAATTTCAATAGTCTTATATTATCTAAAGCTTTTATATAATAAGAGAAAAAAGAAAAAAGAAAAATTTCGAGATCAAGTTCAAAAAATATTAAAAGCTCACACTAAAAAAGAAAGTATTGAAACTAAAGCAAATTCCACTTATTTATTTGGAGTTTTCAGAATTTATGATAAAAACAAGAAAGATATTTCCTATTTATTTAGCCCTAAGATTAGGCAGCTTTTTTTATTATTACTTTTTAGTAGTAATCAAAAAAACACCTCAGGATTGACGTCAGAAATAATTCACACTCATATTTGGCCTGATATTACCCCGAAGAAAGCTAAAAATTTAAAAAATGTATTTATTAGTCAATTAAGAAATATTTTGAAAGATATAGAGGGATTAGAGCTAATCTATTCTAGAGGTAAATTTTACTTGGAATTAGGTGATCAGTTTTACTGTGATTATTTTAATTTTTCAAATAAGTTAGAATCATTAAGAGATGATTTAATTGATTATAATTCTTTGAATGAACTTACTAGTATAATTAGTCCAGGTAAATTTTTACAATCGGTAAATAATGAATGTTTTGACAAAACAAAGAAAAATTTTGAATATGAGGTTTTAAAAATAATTCCAAACCAGATTAAACGGATGTATACAAATAAAGACTACTCGCCTATCATCTCTCTTACAGAAATTTTATTTAATATTGATTCTTTAAATGAAACTGCCTTTTACTATCGAATCCATACTCTTCATAACATGGATTTGACGCTAAAGGCAAAAAAACAGTTTAATGATTATATTATTAGATATAATAAAATTATGGGAGATAACTTTCCTAGCACCTACAAAGATGTTATCAGGCAAATACCCAATGAATTAATCTAAGCCCTACTAAAACACCTTCTTTATAATATTATGTTTCACCATCTCCAGGATAGGATAATTCCCCAAAATAATGAGCTTCTTAAATTAATTTTAGCAGCATCAATCCTGACTCATTGAGTATGGCTTTGAAGATTGCTCAGTGCCTAAGCCTCTATTCGGTTCAGAACTCATTTCTGTAGAAAAAACAGAACCATTCATAATATCTTTATAGGTAATATAATTTTTTGTGTAGGGCGATTTATTTTTATGAATTGCGTTGATGTATATATTTTCCTTCGAATTATTTGGCGCTTTTATTTCAAATATGTTTCCATTTTGAAGATGTAATTTTACATTTTTAAACAATGGACTTCCCATCGCATATTGACCTGTCCCAGGAGTTACAGGATAAAAACCAATTGCCGAAAAAACATACCAAGCAGAAGTTTGTCCATTATCTTCATCGCCACAAAGTCCATCCGGAGCAGAGGAATATAGTTTATCCATTATTTCTCTAGCGCGCATTTGAGTTTTCCATGGTTGCTCTAGCCAATTGTATAAGTAAATAGCATGCTGGATCGGTTGATTACCATGTGCATATTGCCCCATATCTCCTACTAGCATTTCAGTAATTTCATGGATTTGCTGGCCATAATAGGAATCATTAAATGTTGGTGCAGCTGTAAAAACCGCATCCAAACGGTTGCGCATTTTTTCAATACCACCAAAAGAGTTAGCCAATCCAATTGGATCATGGAATACACACCAAGTCCAATGCCAAGACGAACCTTCGGTGAACGCATCTCCCCATTTATCTGGTGTAAATGTTTTGGCCCAACTTCCGTCTTTATTCTTGCCCCTCATAAACCCAATCTCTGGGTCAAATAAGTGTTTATAATTTAAACTTCTATCTCTAAATAAATCAATCTCTTTTTGAGGCTTTTCTAAAGCAACTCCAAGTTCTGCTATGCTCCAATCTGCAAAGGCATACTCTAGGGTTCGTGCAGCATTTTCGTTGACACCTACATCGTAAGGAATGTAACCTAAATCGTTATAATAATCTGACCCATAACGTCCCACAGAATTTACAGGACCTACACTATTACTGTTTTTTATAATTGCTTCGTAAAGCGTTTCAATATCATAGCCACGAATCCCTCTTAAATAGGCATCAGCTATATTGATCGCAGAGTTGGACCCAACCATGCAATCCCTATGTCCAGGACTTGCCCACTCTGGTAACCAACCACTTTCGTTGTAAGTATTAACCAAGCCTTGCATTACCTTACTGGTGTAGTCTGGATACATGATTGTAAAAAATGGAAATACAGCTCTAAAGGTATCCCAAAAGCCATTATCTGTAAACATATAGCCCGGAAGCACATTGCCATTGTATGGGCTGTAATGAACAATTTCATCAGCAGCGTTAAGCTCATAAAACTTTCTTGGAAAAAGCAAGACTCTATAAAGAGCCGTATAAAAGGTTCTATATTGTTCTACAGTGCCCCCCTCAATTTCTATTCTACCCAATTCTGTATTCCAGAGAGCTGCTGCTTTGGTCTTTGTTTGATCAAAGGTATCTGAGCCAATTTCTCTTTTTAAGTTCAATTCTGCTTGTTCTAAACTGATGAAAGAGGATGCTACTTTTGCCGTTATTTTTTCGTTGTTTTCTGTTTTAAAACTTAAGGCCGCTCCTACATGAAAGCCTTCTGCACTTGGCGCCTGACTTAACCTACTGTTATCTACTTTAGATTTTTTATTAGTTTTCCATGTTTGTGAGGCTTCAAAATCTTTATCAAAATAAATCACAAAATAATTGTGAAAGTTTTCGGGAACCCCACCAGAATTATTGCGACAATACCCTACTACTTTTCGTTCTTTAGGAAATACTTTCACCATTGAACCTTTAAAGAAACCATCCACTAATACATGGGCGTTGTCTGTTTTAGGAAATGTAAATTGAAACTGTGCACAACGTTCAGTTGGAACTATTTCGGTTGTGACATCATAGTCTGCTAGATAAACTTTGTAGTAGTGTGGCTTGCTAATTTCTGCTTTGTGAGAAAACCAAGAAGCACGTTTGTCTTCGTTTATTTCAAGTTTTCCCGTTTCAGGAAACAATGAAAAGGCAGCGTAATCATTAATCCATGGACTGGGTTGATGTGTTTGCTTAAAGCCTCTAATTTTATTAGCGTCGTATGTGTACCCCCATCCATTGCCCATTTCGCCTGTTTGTGGAGTCCAAAAATTCATGCCCCAAGGGGTTGCAATTGCAGGGTAGGTGTTTCCATTAGACAATTCAAAAGCGGAGTCAGAGCCCACTAAAGGATTTACAAAATCTACAAGGCCAAGGGACTGGTTTTGACTATCAGCCTCTGTGGATATAATTACAAATAAACAGAACAGAATTTTAACTATTTTCATTTACTATATTTTATTTATTTATTTAGAAGCGTTTAACATTAGCTATTCAACCTAGTTAAAGCTGGGTGGCTCTGTATTTTTCCCCCACGTTTTATTTGGTGTCTTAGAAGATTCGAAATCTATGGTGCCACCATTTTTAATTAAATTCCAATCGATCCAAGTAGACTTGTATTTCTTTCCATTAATTTTTAAGAAATTAATATAAGGAGCTTCAGTAGAACCTCCATTAATAGTTAATAGTCCTTGAGATAAATTTACTATTGCTTTTTCAAATTGAGGCGTATTTACAGAAAACCCTGCTACTCCAGGAATCATTGGATAAATTCCTATTGAAGCAAATACATACCACGCCCCCATGGTTCCTAAGTCATCATTTCCTGGCAGTCCTGTTGGTTCGCTCGTATACATTTCATTAAAAACTCGGTGAACAACTTCAGAGGTTTTGTATGAAGTATCCGTCCAATTATAAATCCATGGCGCTTGGAAGTCGGGCTCATTTCCAGCAGCAAACCAAGCATCATCGTATGAAGCGTCTAGACGCTCAAAAAAAGTATCCAAGCGTTTTACAGCAACCTTAGAGCCTCCAATAGTGTCAATTAATTCTTTTAGGTTATAGGGAACCATCCAAAAATAATTCTTGTACGTTGCTTCTCTCCAGTCATGCTCAACATTTTTCCACTTTCCGTTAGGGTATTTAGAATTCAACCATTTATTTCTTGGGTTATAAATATTTTTCCAATTTTGAGATCTATCAATGAAATAAGAGGCATCCTCTTTGAGATTTAAAGCTTGAAGTGCAAATTGACCTATAGCAAAGTCTGACGAAGTGTATTCCAACATCATTGATGCAAACGTATGACCATCTCTTAAATATTCTGTCAAATAAGGTCGTATTTCCTGATCTTGAGAACGCAAAAGTGGAATAGTAGCGCCGCGTTTCATGTAGTTATAGGCATTTTTTAAATCAAAATTTGTGGCTCCAAAAGCATACGAATTTGAAATAAGAATTGGAGTTGGGTCCCCTTGCATGATTCCTGTTTCAATATTTGCTAGAATCCAACGCCCATACCCCCCACTTTGTTCTGCAAAATCAACTAAAGACTGCATCATATCACTGCTTTGATCAGGATACAACATGGCAACTAACTGTGCTTGTGTACGGTAGGTATCCCAAACACTAAAGGAACTGTATTGAGCATCAAGTTGGGTTTTATAAACTTTAAAATCAGCCCCCATATAGTCTCCGTTTACATCGCTCACAATGTTAGGATGTATTAAAGAATGGTACAAATGGGTGTAAAATTGAGTTTTACGATCTGTATTTGGAGTTTCGATTGTAATTTTTGACAAACTAGAATCCCATGCGGCCTCTGCGTTTTTTTGATAAGCACTAAAACCGCCATCAATACTACTAGCTTTTAAGTTCTCTTTGGCGTTTTCTATTGAAACATACGAAATTGCTATCCGATAATTGACCTCACTGTTTGTGGTTGTATCAAATGAAAAGTAAGCTCCAGAATTTTTTTCAGATGCCTCATTAACTTCTTCTGATAGTGTATTTTTCTCCCATGTACCCGTAGAGGTTGCTTCTCTGTCAAATTCGGCAACAAAATACAGTTTATAGTTTGTTGAAGAACCGCAAAAATCTCCACCTTCAGCAAAGCCCTCACAACTTGAGTTTGATGTGACTGTAACCATTGCATTTCTTAATTTAGTTGAACTAACGCCAGAACCAATTACTACCGTACCAACTTTAGTTGCTTCATCAAACTTAAAATTTGCCACACCTAAACGTTTGTTGACAGTAAGTTTAGCAGTTGTTTGGTCTGCCATTTGAAGAAATAAAAAACCTGCGTGTACTTCATTTATCGATTGATATTTTTTAAAATGATCCATGTTGTTAGGAGATCTTGTAAGCGGCCCCGCAATAGGTAGTACAGGAAAATTTCCCATGTGAGGACACCCAGCTCCACTTAGTTGATTTATCACAAACCCCTTATTAGGAGAGAAAAAACTTGGAGTAAATTGAACCATTCCGAAGGGGTAAGTTGCTCCAACAAAATTAAAACCACATCCCAATCCACTACCCTGAGTACCAATTTTTGGATTAACAACTCTAGATAATTGTTGTGCACAAATAGGTGACAAATTAAATGAAATAAATAAAAGGAAAATAAGAAAACGAGTTTTAGTATTTTGTATTGTATTTATTATGTATTCATTAAATATGAAAAATAGAATGTACATTAATAATTATATGAGTTTTTATTATAAAATATAACGTCAAGTAATTTAGTAATTGACGATTAATTTGATATTAAATTGAACAACAGTTAATGAATGAATTAAATTCATAAGAAACTTTATGAATATTTTTTGATGATTTAATGATAGTATTCATTTACTTTTTTATAAATATTGAATTTAGTAAACTACAGACTGAGGTCTATATTTTTTTTCTCTTCCAAAGTCTATGTTTGGAGTTGAGCCCATAACAAACTTAAGCACTCCACCATCGACTAAATCTTTGTGCGTTATGAAGGAGTATTTATATTCAGCACCATTAAGTGTAACTTCCTGAATATAAATATTAGTATCAGAGTTATTCTCAGCTATAATTTTCATGCTTTTACCATTTCCTAAATTGAGATCAACTTGGTCAAACAATGGACTTCCAAAAACATAAGCACCATTTGAGGGGTTAACCGGATAGAACCCCATAGATGAAAATATATACCAAGAAGACATTTGACCACAATCTTCATTACCGCTTAAACCGTCTGGTTGATCTGAATATAAATTATTAGTGATGTACCTTACATTTTTAGGTATTTTATATTGCTCCCCTGCATAAGCATACATATAAGTAGTATGGTGGCTAGGCTCGTTACCATGAGCGTATTGACCAATAAGTCCTGTAATATCCATTGATGACCCTTCTTCTAAATCGGATGAAATACTAAATAATTGATCTAGCTTATTGGTAAAACCCTTATCGCCTCCTAGTAATTCAATAAGTCCTTCGGGGTCTTGTGGTGTTAACCAAAGATATTGCCAAGCATTTCCTTCACAATAGTCATTGACTCTATGCTGAGCAGACTTAGGATCAAAAGGAGTTCGCCAGCTACCATCTTCCATTTTTCCTCTCATAAACTTAGTTTCTGGGTCAAAATAGTTCTTGTAAGACTTCGAACGATTTAAAAAATACTCATAATCTTTTGGCTTATTTAATTTGGCTGCCAACTGTGCAATACCCCAATCTGCAATGCCGTATTCCATGGTGCTTGCGATTGATTCTGCCATGAAATTTGAAGGAATATATCCATATTTCATTAAGTCTTTTACTCCTGGCTCATGATCTCCAGTTGCACTTTCTTTAACAGCTGCATATATTTTTTCTAAGTCAATTCCTTCAAATCCTTTGAGACAGGCATCAACTACTACAGGAATAGCACTGTAACCCGGCATTGTGTTTGTTTCGTTTCCTCTTAAGTGCCACACGGGTAATTTACCTTGCTGCTCAAATATCTTAACCATAGAGTTCACCATGTCACTAACTCTTTCTGGATGAGTTATAGTATACAAAGGATGCGCAGCCCTGTAGGTATCCCATAACGAAAATAGAGTATAGTTGGTAAACGAGGTGTCTTTGTATACCTTTTTGTCAGTCCCCCTGTATTCTCCATTAATATCTTGGAATATATTTGGGGCAATCATACTGTGATACATTGCTGTATAAAAGACTCTTTTTTTTGCTTTGTCTTTTGTTTTAATATGAATTTTAGAAAGTTCTTTATTCCATTTATCTTCTGCATTTTTTAACACCTTATTGAAATTCCATGCTGGAATTTCTGTCATTAAATTATCTAATCCATTGCTAGAACTTACAGGTGAAACACCCATTTTCAAATAAATAACTTCATTTTTTTTGGTGGAAAACTCTAGAAATCCTTTTACATATACTCCCTTTTTTTCAGAGGCTTTGACTCTTTTACCATTGTTATAAATAATAAAATCTTTGACCGGTTTAGAGACCACTAATGAGAAAAACTCTCTCTGGTCTGAGGCCCATCCTGACGAAAATCGATACCCTTCAAATAATGTATCATTAATTTGTTTTAAATAAGAATCGGTTGGACGGTCAGCACTTCCCTCACCTAAGTCTATAATTATTCTTGAATCTAAAGATTCAGGAAAGGTATATTTATGCAGCCCAGATCTTTCTGTAGCTGTTAATTCAACTTTAATATTGTAGCGATCTAACATAACTTGATAGTATCCAGGGCTAGCACTTTCTTTATCTTTTGAATATAAAGAAGCATATCCCTGCATGTGTCTGTCTTGAGAACCCGCATTAATTTTTAATTCCCCCGTTGCTGGCATTACAGTAAGTTCTCCCAAATCCGACATTCCTGTGCCACTTACATTTAAATGACAAAAACCTTTAACAATACTGTCTGAGTTATGGTAGGACGATGACCAGTCCCATCCTTTGTTGAAGTTTGTTGGACCAACTTGGACACCTCCAAATGGTACATTAGCTCCAACAAAAACATGCCCATGCCCACCAGATCCTATAAATGGATCAACATATTTTATATAATCATTCGATTTCATACTTTTAAAAGCAAAGCTTATTAATATAAGAGCAATCAAAGTGAATAGATTTTTTAAATTAAGATGTTTCATATGTGCTATTTTAAGTAAACGTTTTATTTGGTTGAGGGTACTATAAGTTTTATGATTTATTTTTTTAATCTGTAATTGCTCCATATCCAGACAACTCAACCTCTATTAATTGAAATGCTGAATTTCCAACGGTTGAGGTATATCGAAATCGGATGTATTTTGAGAATGGTCCTGGAGGAAAATCAAATTCAATAGTTTGGAGCTCGCCTCCATTTATACTTTGGTCTACTATCAGTTGCCAGCCTGCATTTTCAAAACTTTCAGTTGAAACAGGATCAGAAATTACTGAATTTCCAATGGATTGAAATACTGGTAATGTTTCTCCACCTTGTAAAGTGGGTCTTCCCCATATCTCTAATTGAGTAGGGTTATTTCCAGAAAAGTTGTTAGGATCTCTAAAGTGTATTTTACATTTTGATAATTGAGTTGAAACGCCCAAGTCTAGTGTAAAATGTCCAGGGATGGCATTTTCTCCTGAGTGGTACCCATAAGCATCATTTCCAGACCATAAAGAGTTGTTGTCCCATAAATAATTAGAGGGGTTTCCACCATAAGATGTTCCTGGATTATCACTAGGCATTAATGACATGGAAAACAGGGATTTATCATGAACTAAAGGCCCAGTATCTTGTCCATATAAAGTCATTTCTGTTAACTGAGAATTAGTATTTCCAACTGTGGATAACACTCGGTATCTGATATATCTTACTTGATTTGCCGGACTGATTAGAAAACTATTATTAGCCATCGTTTCACCATTAACGGCCCCTTCATATAAAAGACTCCATCCTGCATCATAAAATGCAGTATTAGTATTTGAAGTAGTTTCCGCAAATTCAAGATTGTTACGACCCCATATTTGGACTTCAGTTGCGTTATTTTGAGCTGATATGCTTGGAGTAGGCATCTCAAGTTTCACCTTTCTTAGAGTTGTCATAACTCCTAAATCTATAGTAAAGTGGTGTGGTATATCTCCTGGATTTGAAAAGTAGGAGAAGGTATCATCCCCTGACCATGAACCATCACCATCAAATAGATATAACTCAGGGTTTGCATTGTTATAATTCCCAAGATTATCACTAGACATATGTACCATTTGAAAATAGCTTTTATCAAGCTCACTGTAGGGTACATCTGGCAAGGTATAATCGATAGTAGCTAATGGAATAGTATCAATTCCATTAAGTCCTGATTGAATAAAAGATTTTGTAGAGATGCTCCCTAATGGCTTCAAATCTATTAGTTTAATCCTATTGTCTTCAAAAAATGCAGTATCTCTAATGATTTCATTCGCTTCGTTCTCATAGTCTACAGTGGTGAAAATCACATATTCAGATTCAGTATTTGAATTAAAGTTTACATAATTGCCATCGGAATCAAAACTATATCCAATAATTTGTCTTTGATCCTGATTCGAAATAAATTCATCTCCTATAGCAAAACCAGCCACTACCTGTGGAATTGATAAATTCCCATAAATATCTTGAGTGGTAACTTTAAATTCATAACTTTCTTCCTCTAAGTCAGATAATATAGTGGAGTAAATCTCATCATCGTTAATAATATCAAATGTTTGAGTTGTGCCATTAAATTCTATAATTACTTGATTTGAATTACCTAGTAATTGGGTGTAGCCCTCTAGCTGAGCTCTATAATATCCGGGTCTAATGGTCAAAGTATCTAATTTTCCTGCATAAATTATTTCACCATTTAAGTACTGCTCATGAACAGATTCTATATCTCCACATTGCAGAAACATCATCGATATCACTGATGAAAAAAGCAATAAATAAGGTTTGGTTTTAAATATTTTCATAATTTAAATATATCTTTAGTCAACGATACTTCCCCAAAATGAGAGCTCTCCAATTACTGACACCATTTGATTATTCCAAGTTTCTAAATTTACAAATCGTATGTACTTGATATTGTATTGTTGAACGCTACTATCAAAAACAAAATCCTCTCCATTATCTTGAAATAAATAATCTTCTTCGGTATTAGAACCTGGGGGTAATCCAGATGGTTTAAAAGATTCAAATTCACCCAAAAGTATCCAACTATCCCCAGGATTTGAAGGACTGTAAATTGGTAAATTATCGAGATTCTCACGACCAAAAATTTGAAATCTTTTTGGGTTCCCATGCTTATACAATTCGGTACCACCTCGTTGGTATAGTTTAAACCTATTCAGTTTAGCTAATTGCCCTAAACTAATGGTAAGCTGGTGTGGAAGCGCTAAAAAACTAGTGTGTCCACAATTCCATTGACTACTCCATGAACCATCCCACATTTGATTTGCAGAGAACCCGTATTCACTAAAGCTTTCGTCTCCCGGCATTTGTTGAATTGAAAAAAATCCTTTATCTAAAAATACATCCTCTAATGGGGTGGATTCTAATGTTTTTGTTATGCTTTTATTACCCCAACGATCTTCAACGTAAATAATAAAAGTAGTTGGAATGGGGTCATAACCTCTAAAACTGTAAGAGCTATTTGCCTGACTTGTATAGAACGATTCTTTAAATACCTGATTCCCATCCTGATCTAGGATAGACATATTTAACGAAACTTCGGCTCTAGTAGGATTTAGATAAGATATATTAATTCCCCCAAAATCTTGAGCGCCTTCAATAGATTCCAATATAGCATGAATAGGAGCTTCTAATGGAGAAATTGTGGTAGTAACTGCAACGGATTCATTATCACTTGTGTCTATAGCTGTAACGTCTACGTTGTAGTCTCCAGTCTGTCCAAAACCAATAATACTTAAGGTGTCTATAACCGAAGAAACTATTACTTGTTTTGAAATACCGTTTTCGTCACTGTAGGCGCCTCTTATGTATAGTAAATCTTCGTTTGTTGGTGGTGTGAATTTTATAATTGCCCCACCAGGTTTATTTTCAACAGAATTAATTTCAACTGCATCAGGTGGAATTTCATCCGATCCATAAGCGCCTCGCTCTTCTTCTGAACATCCCAAAATTAAGAGTATACAAATTAGTAAATACCTTGTGCAAATGTTTATTTTTACCATCTCCTGTTTAATAGTGTTTATTATTTTTACCATCCTGGATTTTGAATTAAGTTTGGATTTCTTAGTAACTCTGTTTGACTAATAGGCCATAAATAGTCTTTGGTTAGGTAGTTTCTATAAAATATATTTTCAACTTGATAAAAGCCCTCGACGTCTGGCTTAAATATATTCCAACCTCTGATAGGCTTGCTAAAATATTCACCAGCAAGTTTCCATCGTCTTAGGTCCCAATAGCGATGACCTTCAAGAGCTAGTTCTATCATTCTTTCTTGATGTATTATCGATCTCATACCCTCTTTTGTTCTTGGTTTAGTTGGGTTAGAAGAATGCATTTGCCAGCTGTTGACTAGGTCTCCGCCTTCATCTAATCCTGCTCTGTCTCTAACTCTTTGAATGTATTCATAAACATCAGCATCTGGTGTTGCCTTGGTTTCATTGGAAGCTTCGGCATACATTAAATATAAATCTGAAAGTCTTATAATAGGAAACGAATATCCTTGTATGGTGGAGCCTTCTAGTGAGATTATATTTTCATAGTGCACTAGTTTTTTAGCGAAATACCCTGTAATTGAATAAATTTCAAATCCTTGTTTTCCAGAGGGAGCTCCAGCTTTGGCATTTAGATGTGGAATATTATTTATGTTTTCGGTCTCTAATGAAAACCATTTACCACCATCAAATCCTAAAGTAGAATAAAATCGGGGTTCTCGATAGGTATGAAGTTTTGCTGTCGCGTAATCATTTTCTATGTAAAACTCATGATAATTTTCATTGTTAGTATCAAAAATGGGGGTTTGGACCACATCAAATCTATTTCCATATTCCCAAGAAATGTCTTCATCAATTGGCACGCCATTTCGAGTATAGAAAGTTTCAACCATATTTAATGTAGGGGCATGAGACTTTTTGGTATAACCAAATAATGCGGAGTGGTCTGCGGACCACCTAGGCTGGCACCATTGTTGAAGCTCTCCCGTCCAGTCAGCTGAAAAAGCCCATATTATTTCAGAATTAAACGGTTCAGTAATCGCTGTTCTGAGACTTAATTCTTGTGTTACTTGGTCATTAACACCACCATTTATAGGAAGCTGCTGATTAAATTGATGTAAGAAATGCCCATTAGCTTCGGCGCTTTCAATAGCCTCTAACACCGCTTCTTTTGCCAATACCCACTTTTGTGGATCATAGGTTTGGTTGACCAAACTATTACCTTGGTTGTCAACGAGACTGCTAAAGTCTGAATTTCCATTGAAAATAGGACTGGCGCTAAGCATTAAAATCTTGGCCTTTAGCGCTTTTGCTATTGGCATGGTTATTCGCCCCTTTTCTGTGTAGACATAATTAATTAAGCCTGGTAAATTATCTGCTTCTATAACTTCATCAAGCAACTCTGTTAGATAGCCAACAATATCGTCAATAGAGGCTCTGTATACATTCGTTTCTGAAGCGGATGCACCGACAGGAATATTTGTTCTTACAATTGGAATAGGACCATACATTTGCATAAGCCAAAAATGATAAAATGCCTTTAATACTTTAACCTCGTCAAGCCACCTAAGTCTTTCTTGCTCTTCCAACCCAGGAACTGTAACCAAGTTGTCTAAAAATATATTGCAATCTCTAAGAGCATTAAATAGACTATGAGGGGCTCCTCTGCCTCCCTCCCAATAATTTAGGTATGGGCTAGAAACGTTTTGCATTCCTTTTGCAAGTCTAAAACTCGTTTCATTATTCATGTAAAAATCATTCTCTGCGTAATACCAAACTTCATCTCCGGCAAGCATTGAGAAATTCTGAACTACATTCGCATGTTCTGGGATATATGTATAACAAGTTGCTAAAAAGTTTAGAGCAGTTGCTCTGTTATTAAAAGCTATATCTATTGTTGGAATATTATCAGGTATAACATCAAGATAATCGTCTTTACAAGAAGAAAAAAGTATAATTAATATGAAGTAATAATTTTTCATTTTAAATATTTAAAAATTTATATTTAATCCCAAGTTAGCTCCCTTTTGAATAGGATATCCTAAGCCATTTCCACCCATTTCTATATCCCATAATTTAAATTTACTAAAAGTTAATAAGTTAGTTCCGCTGACATATACTCTACCTGCTGAAAACCCAAGTTTTTCTGTCAATTTATCTGTAAAAGAATAGCCAAATTCAATTGATTTTAATCTTAAAAAAGCTCCATCTCTTAACCACCATGTACTATTTCTATTGTTATTGTCGATTAGCTGATCTGATAATCTAGGCCATGAAGCATAGAGATTTCTATCGTTTTCAGACCAATGATCATTAGCCCATGCAGAAAGTAATGCGTTGTTTCCAATGGCACTTCCGCTTGTATCAATAAATGGGGAAGTGTTATATGCGTCAACAAAAAATGATGACCGTGCAGAGCCTTGAAAGAAAAATGAGAAGTCAAAGTTTCTATAGCTGGCAGATGTTCCAAAACCATAAATTATTTCAGGAGTTGTTGGATATCCAATTGGAACCTCATCATTAATGTCAATGATTCCATCATTATTAATGTCTTTGTATTTTATGTCACCGGCCATATAATCTCCAAAAGTCTGAATTGGAGAATTTGCAATATCTGCTTCGTCTATAAATAATCGCTCTGCTATATAACCAAAAGGTTGAGATAAGTTAAGGCCAATTCTAGATCTCCACGGAAGACCTGCACTTACATAGTCTAGCTCTTCAAAGACTTCGTATTTACTTGTTGCGTAAGAAAAATTAGCTCTAACTGCTACAAAAAAATCATTAGTGATATTATCTTTAATCACAATAAAAAACTTATTCAAAGATATGACTGATATTAAAAATACACATAAGTCTTCTGGCGAAAGTGTTGCTGCAGACTTTTCAATAGAATCTCTAACAAGCAACGGTGGCTTTGACAAGATATTTGTAACTGAAGCTGTTATGTGCATTATCACAACACACATAGACTTGTCCTTAAAGAATTTAAATCTTTCTTTAGAAGAAAAAGAAAGCCAAACACCAAAATTAAAGCATGTTTTTAGAGCTACAACATTCAGTAATTCCAACCTGTCTAGCATTACGGTGGCAGGTATGGTTAATAATTTAAACGATGGAATGATGTGGGGGTTACTACCTATGCTGTTGGCTACTCAAAAATTCTCTTTAACAACGATTGGTTTTTTAGCAGCACTTTACCCGGCTATTTGGGGTTTTGGGCAATTGTTTACGGGTAGTTTATCCGATAAATATGCTAAAAAAAACTTACTAATTATGGGTATGCTTACGCAAGCATTAGGAATACTATTGATTGCTTACTTCAGTAGCTTTGCATTAATCGCAATCGCTGCAATTTTATTAGGAATAGGAACCGCTTTGGTGTACCCTACTTTTTTAGCCGCAATTGCAGACTATAGTCATCCTCAACAAAGAGCAGAATGTATAGGTGTGTATCGGTTATGGAGAGATTTGGGCTACGCCTTGGGTGCTATAGCATCTGGACTTCTAGCAGATGTTTTCGGATTACAAGCAGCCTTTATAGTTATTGCCTTTGTAACCTTTGCTGGAGGACTACAAATCGCTTTTAGAATGAAGCGGTAAAGGTTAATT
>ENA-ORDA01001470-ORDA01001470.1-marine-metagenome-genome-assembly--contig:-NODE-1470-length-19807-cov-4.831272_pt1 | contig 19807 bp, 15 predicted proteins | sample MGYA00237778_ERZ508506 | MGnify/ENA primary metagenome ERZ508506 (study PRJEB26177, sample SAMN06267891) | marine metagenome | isolation source: Monterey Bay, California, USA | place: Pacific... | reverse complement strand
TTTCGGCCACTGTTCCATCTGGTTGTTCTGTATCAACAATATCAGAATAAACACCGTATTCTTGCTCATGAATAAGTTGACTGAAAAATTTATCCTCAAAAATAAATAATCTATCACCTTTATCTAATTTCTTAACATGATTACTATTGATTGCTAAATTGAGGTTAAATGCATCCACGCCCGTATTGCGCTGTAATAGTGCTAATTCAGATACAGTGCTTGGATTTATAGTGTAGAATGCCTTTATAGAATCATAGAGCTCTTTGTCTTTCCCAATGGGGATGTAAGCAATTCTCTTACCATCAAGATAGAGTTCAGCTATATTTGAGTCAATTAGCTTAGATACCATAGGATCGAGTGAATTATTGGGATCTGAAGCAACTAATTCTAAATATTCCTCTTTTGTAAATAATCGCAAATCTGATCCAACAGGTAAGGTAATGCTATCATCCTCTAAAGCTTCATCTAGATTTATAGCCTGAACTTCTTTACCAACAATTAATGCAAACGATGTGTATGCATCTAAACTCAATACTGCACCATTTTTTATTACTTCACCTATACTTAATGGTGTGTTGGTTTTTATTTCAAAGTCTTTCAAAACAGCCCCAGAAACTTTAGATATATTTAAATCACGCGTTTCAACAAAGTCTATCTGGAGTGCTTCGCCTTCTTTGAGTGATTCATTTTTAACTGCCAAACGTGTTGCTATTTGTCCGTTCGAGTCAAAATAAGATATTTTTAATTTAGCTCCAGAAGGCAAGAAAGAAGTTCCAGTAATACTTAGTAAATTTTTTATTGATATTTCAGATTTATCATTTGGTAATTCATATATTCCAGGGTTGTTTACAAATCCTGTTACTGCAATTGTAGGCCCTTTAAATGGAACAAATATGCGTGCACCATTTTTTATTAGCGGGTCTAATTCTGATGATGGGTTTTGTAAAAAATTATAAAAATCTACTGTTTGTGTTGTTTCACCAATTTGACTTAATGAAATATTTCGCAGTGAACCACTATCAGAAATACCTCCCGAATATGCAATAACTCTACTCAGTGGTGTATATGCAGGCACTGCAATAGTTCTTGGAGATTTTACATTACCAGAAATCTGCACTGTTACCAATCTAGCATTATTTAACCTAACAAAGACTTCAGCGGATGCATCATCCAAAGAAATTTTATCAAGAACTAATTTACTGACTTGATTTAAATTTAAATTATTAACATTTAAAGGATATACATTTTCAAGCGTGATAGTTCCATCATTCATAACTTGATAATTTTCGTTAGATGGACTCAATCCAGTAATTGTAATCTGAATTGTATCCCCGGGGGCCAATTGATAGTCTTTTCCTATAGTATTAAAAAAAAATAATCCTTATAAGATAAGAAAGGATTTAAAAATAATTATTGGAGGAAGAACCAGAACTAAATCTGTTTTTAAATCACTAAGTTTTGTGTCTAAAACTGGAGATGTTCCTGATAATATTTTAATACATGATGCTGCACGACCATGTCTGGATGCCAGAGATCTGAAAGAACTATTTTCTAAAGGAAATAATTCAACAACAGGATTATCGCTTGGTTATCCATTAACTAATGCGTTAAAAAAAGTTAATTCTAAGTTACAAGTAACCAATAATATTAAAAGAGATAATCTTTATATGTCTTTCACCCCTCAGATATTTAATTTTTCCAAGCTATTTCTAGCTTACACTGATATTATCAAAAAAGAACAAAATGTTGATGATGAAATTGAGGCAATGACGAAATCAGGGCATAAAGTTAAGCTTATGAAATCATCTCCGAGAAATATTAAGTTAACTTATCAAGATGACCTTGAGGTAATAAAAACCTTGGCGAAAAAAATATGAGAATTGGTTTGGGAATAGATACGCATCAATTGATACCTGGACATCCCGTTTAGGGACTGTCCAAGATGAGTCAAGAACGCCTCATCCAACCAAACAGCCTGAGGACCATAATAAAACCTTCCCCCATTGTTGTAATCTAAGATCACCCTCGAAAAGCGATTTCAACGCCTTTAGGGTCGCTGCAAGCAGGGCACAGGGCGCCTCCATATTTTTCCAAGGTCATTCTAAAAACCTCGCCTAATCCGATATTGAGCGCGCGTTAAGCGCTTTTCTAGACAAGAAAGCCTGGTCAAGAGCGCCGTATTGGCTCGTTGGCATCTAGGTTTTGGTGAGACGACCCATTGCTCTATTTACCCGCGAAAACTGCACCCAAGTGAACTGTTAAGTGGGTCATTTAAAAAAACCTTGAAATGACCGTCAGTCAGTTATATAAATAACCATCGGTCATTTATTGTCCGAAGCCGGATAACCAATCCGAACGAGCCATCACATGAAACCCTAAGGGAGACGCCTGTGCGTTCAGTCGTTGCAATTAATCAAAGAGCAAGAAGCGATGAACAAAAGGCGCTACGGCGGCAAGCAGTCCTGACAGCCGCCGAGACGTACTTTCTTGAAGTTGGCTTTGAGGCATTCTCTATGACGCAACTCGCCAAGAAAACCGGGTTGGTCAAAGGCACGCTCTATCTTTACTTCAAAACCAGGGAGGAACTTTTTCTAACCCTCTACGAACAAAGCCTGATGCGATGGAGCCAAGTTTTTATCAGTCATTTGTCGAATGCTATGACGAGCAGAGCCTACGCTCAGACGCTTTTTACGACGGCCCAGGCGGATGGCGCCTTTTTACCGCTGCTCATCCGGCTCGAGCATGTCATTGAACACAATGTTTCAATCCCTCGCCTAATTAAGTCGAAACAAGTGTTCAAACAGCAGGTGGAGACTGTTGCAGCGCCCACATCAACGTCGCTCAGTTTGAATGCAGCGCAAGCCACAGAGGTTGTCAAAACAATGGGCGTTCTCCTGATTGGCGCGACGCGCTCGGACCAAGGCCCGGCATTAGATAACGAAGCACTACCGAGTGACGTTCAAGCGCTAATTGCCAGTTTTGCGTCCGAACCGCTCTTCGTTAAAAACGCTGTTCGCATCATCGAAGGCATCCGTGCAGAAACAGGTATCTAGCAGCGAATCGAACCCCACCCCCAAAACGAATTTCTAACCCGCTGAACCCCAGCGCAATTTAAGAGAGACACTATGAGCATTGCAGAACAAAACAACATCACCGAATTGTTAGGTCAGAACTTAAACGCCTTAGTCGAACGCCAAAGAAGCCAGTTCCGTGCTGAGGGTGAGGTCACCTACTCAACCCGCATTGACCGTCTAAAGCGGCTCAAGGCGCTGATTGTTGAAAATAAAACAGAGTTTGCAAAAACGACCAAACGCGAATTTGGTGGTGCACGATCCTATGAGTTTAGTTTGTTCTCAGAATTCGCATCGAAGGTCGAAGCCATCGACTATTCAATGAAGCATTTGAAAGCGTGGATGAGACCAGAAAAACGAAAAACCAATAAGCCGATGAACTTCTTAGGAGGAAAGAGCCAGGTTAGGCATTACCCCAAAGGCGTTGTGGGCATCATTTCGCCTTGGAACCTGCCCTTCGGCCTGACGGTTGCGCCTCTAACCAGTGCGCTGGCTGCCGGCAACCGCGCGATACTGAAGCCTTCTGAGTTCGTTCCAGAAACCGCGGCCTTGTTCGCCGAGATTGTCCCCAAATATTTCCCAGAAGATGAAGTCGCGGTTGTTACCGGCGGCGCAGAGATTAGTCAAAAATTTGCGGAGCTGCCTTTCGATCACCTTCTGTTTACCGGCTCCACTAATATCGGAGCAAAGGTAATGCAATCAGCCTCGAAAAACCTAGTTCCCGTGACGCTTGAACTTGGCGGTAAGTCACCTGTCGTCATTGGACGTAGCGCAAAGCTTGATCTGGCCGGAACCCGCCTGACGTTCGGTAAGCTTTTAAATGGGGGTCAATTATGTTTGTCACCAGACTACGTTATCGTGCCGAATGAACTGGAGGAGCAGCTTATAGCGCGGGTGGTTCAGGAGGTACAGGCAATGTATCCGAACATCACCGAAAATGAGGATTACGCGGGTATTATCAACGAAAGGCACTTCGCTAGGTTGCAGAGCTACCTTGATGATGCGGTTGCTAAGGGTGCAAAACTCACAATTGTTGGTGCTAATCAAACGCGTGCGTCTGCTGGCAATCGACGCATGCCTTTGCACATTCTGCAAAACGTCCATGACGACATGTTGGTTATGCAGGAAGAAATATTCGGCCCAATCCTTCCCGTGATGACCTATTCTGATGTGGCGGAAGTGCCAGATATGATTGAACCCCGCCGAAACCCGCTTGCTCTGTATTACTTCGGCAAAGATAAACGTGAGCAAGAATACTTACTCAACCACGTTCAAAGTGGTGGTGTTTGTATCAATGATATTACGCTGCACTACGTGCAAGAGGACCTGCCGTTTGGTGGTTTTGGTGCTTCGGGCATGGGTGCCTATCACGGCCCAGAAGGCTTTCGAAGCCTGAGTCACGCCCGCGCGATTTACAGTCAAACTATGATTGATGTTTTACCCATTGTAGGGGCGCGCCCGCCTTTTGGTGACAAGTTCCGAAAGAATATCAGTAAGGTTCTTGGCGCAATCTGACCTCAAGGCTCGCACAACCTTGAGCACAACGAAACGCCGATGCCGAGCCTAAAAGTGACGGGGTACTGCTAGCACGGTCTATTTTCACCATTTTACCCAGCATAGCGACACGGTCTGGGCGGCCATAAAGCTTCGCTGCCGCCAGTGCACATCGGAGAACCCACAGGGCAACTGGGTGCTAACCACTTTGATGGAGACGTAATATGAAAAAACTTAATTTCTACGATCAACTCAACGCAACCTCGCTTCTATTGATATCACCCGAGTGGGGGAAAGTTAAAGCCGCGCGAAAGTCGGCGGAATCGTTTGAAACGCCCGATGTCGCTATTCCAACTGAAACCCGGACGATAGCGGGCCGCAACATTCGCCTTGCTGAAGCCGGGCCAATTGATGCGCCACTCGTGGTATTACTCAGCCCATTCCCGGAAAGCATCCTGAGCTTTACCGGTTGCTGGGAAGCCCTGACAGAGAAATGTCGGGTCATTGCTATCGACCTTCCGGGGTTTGGTGCCTCTGAAGGTGACCGCAAGGACATGTCGCCCAACGCTCAGGGCGCTCATCTGGCTGCGATCTTTGATGAGCTTGACCTGCAAAATATTCATCTGGTCGCGCCTGATGTCGGAATGGGCGCAGCGCTCGCCTATGTACTCAACCATAAACATCGCGTCAAAAGCTTAGCCGTTGGCCATGGCCCCGGTGCGCCCGGTCCATTCAAACTCGCGTTTATGATCAGCATGTTGGCAAGGTTTGGTTTCATGCGCTTCACAACAGGTTTGTTAGGTGCCGGGCCTCTGATCGCTTTCTCGTCAAAACTTGGGTCCATCCGCCACCGGGCCAATGCTCGGCAAATCGATGATTATAAACGGGCGTACTCCGGGCGTGCCGGTGAGGTGGTTTACTGGTTTAAGGACTTTCGTGCCAAAGCCGCAGCGCTGGCTGGTCGGGTGAAAGAAATTGATATCCCTACCCTAGTTTTCTGGGGTGAGCTTGATGTGATGTTTGACCCCAGTAATGCCGAACATCTCAATAACGCCTTGCCGAACGGCAAATTACAAATTCTACCTGAAGCAGGCCATCTTGCTTGGGCTGATCAACCAGGATTATTCGCGGATATGATTATTGATTGGGTAGACACTCCTCAGAATTAGGTTTGCTTTTAGACCTCTAATTCCTTCGCCAGGATAGCGTTTCCTGTATTCCCGGCATCAGGCTGTCTCGATATGAACGGTACGATGGCCAAAATTGATGCTTTTTTTGCCCTCTTGGATAGTGGTCGTAAGTCCGGCACACAATAGGGCCCGCCGGGCGAGAGCACTTTACCTAAGGCGCCGTCGGCAGGACTGTGGGTTACCCGACCTTTAGATCTTAAAACACCGAGGCGTGCCAGTACGAACCAATTAGCCAGCTGTGCAGCCTGGCCTCTTATCGAAGTGGTCATCGAGTATCATCGGCCAAATTGAATTAGCGATCTTAAACGGATTTTGGGCACAATCTCTGCTGATCAGGATCCCCTCCCCTTTTGAGTAAATCCTGGTATTGGCTTGCCGTTTTTATGCAGCTGGATCGGACGTCTATAGCGTTTAGCGGGTATAGCTGAGCGCGCTATAATTAAGCTGTTCTACAGCGGCAAAGAATGCTTCTTTGCGGGCCTTGACCAGCGCTTTGGCTTGACGAATTTCTTGCGCTAGTTCTTCGCGGCTAGCATTGGCTTGCTGTATCAACTTAGATTCCTTGCGCAACGTTTCCCACCGGGTCACTGCCTCGAGCCAGTCTTGCCGCAACGCCATGATCCTGGCCTCTAAATGCGCGTACAGTAGCGCGGCATCCTGATTCAACGATTTCAGTTGATCAATACTCGCAAGCTTACGCGCCGCGATAATTTCTGCTTCGTCACGGCGATTGGCGCGCTTTAAGCCGTTCACTAACCCTAGGCCTCGCAGCAGTAATATAATGTACCGCGTTGGATCAAGTGCCCAACCCGACCAGCCAAATCCGTTGCGATAGTCTCTCGGAAAATCGTGGTGATCACCGTGATGATTGCCCTCTCCCAAGGGCCCGAGCCAAATAAAATTGTTGACTGCAGAGCTTTTCGCCCCCTTTGTCCAACCCCACAAATGGGTAACGCTGTTGACTGTCCAGGTATTGTGCTGCACCAAGACGGTCCCAACGATTGAACCCGTCAGCAAAGCAAAGAGGCCAAGCCAAGCGCCCAAGGCGTAACCTAGCCCCATGGGGAGGAGAAATATCCAGAACGTGATCAGCACGCCGTAGTACTGATCTTGCAGCATAATAATCGGGTGACGTTGCGCGTTATGCGCCCGCAAATACGCGTCAGACTCCGGGTGGTTGAACATATGCGACAGCATATGAGACCAAAGAAAGTTACGCAGCGTGTTGGGAAACCAAGTCGCACTGTAAGGATCCAGTTCTTTTTTACCGTGACGGTCTACCCCATGGTGCAGCACATGATTGGCCGACCAACGGCGAACACTGCCTTGTACGCTAAGCACTTGTCCAAAAAAACAGAAAAACAGGTGCACTGGAACCGACACATTCTTGACCGCGTTATGGGTGATCAAGCGATGACTGTAGACCGTGGTGGACAAAGAGCCGAGGATAAAATGTCCGATGATCCAGCCAGCAGCAATCAAACCCCATGTGTTCGGCGCGACAAAGATTAGCCACGCGCCCAAAACGACCGCCGCGATATGAACCGCCACAATAAAGACCCAAGTGGTGGTATCAAGCGAAAAACCCGCACTGAACAGTTCGCCAAAGGTTTTAAAGATGGGCGCATCGCGCTGTTCTGGTGTTATTTCAGTCATTTTCGGTGGAACGCTCTCTGTGATGGATGGTTTTAATCGTCACGGCAGATCAATCTTTCGATTATCTTTATTTTAACCGTTCTTGAACAGTCATCGTTTTAAGGTGTATCCGTTCGGGCGCAAGCACGGTTAACGCTACATTTGTAGCAGGTGTCATAAGTCGTAATGAACTCATGTTCCACCATCAAGACTTGATCTGCATACCGCAAAAATTGAAGCGTCGTGCGAGATCCCGACATCGTTAAAGCAAGATTTCGCAAACGAACCACTCATTCTTATTTCGTGCGTTCACCCGTAAACAATATGGCGCCACGCGGGGTCTGCAGCTCACCTTGCATTCGGTCAGAATCAATTTGACCCGAGTAGTGCAGTTCGATCTCGCCCATCGGGCTCGTCACCTTTTGCCGAAAGCTGAAGGTACGGCCTTTAACCTGTATCGCGTCAATGACTACCGATCCCCGTCGTCCGGTAATAACGCCGCCATAGCCGCCTGCCTCTTCTGTCACCTCTAAAGTCGGATACTGGATGCCCCTCGCTGCGCTAATCTCCAGCGCCCATGTGCCAACTATGAAAGAGGAGACGGCGGCATGATCATCTGCCCGGGCGGCGGTCAATCCAACGATCAACCCTATGGCAACAACACTTCTTACCATTTTATGGCTTAGTTTCATGAGCCGCCTTTAATGATTGTTAACTTTTAGCCAGCACAATGTCGAACCTGATCGCACGCCACCGGCGCAAATCCGCCCACTGACATCAACTGATAAGCGCTATGCCACGTTCGATGCACCACATAGCGGATAGCCCGCCAAGCAAATAAACCGGGATCAAAACTAAACGCGTGCGATTTACCGTTACCGCGTTCATCGCGAGGGCTTGCTTAAACAACCACCAGCCCCCTAATAGCAGCAACAAAAATGCGATTTGCCCTGCCTCGATCCCGATATTAAAAAACAACAGGGCCAATGGCACATTACTCTGGGGCAAGCCAATGTCAGCCAATGCACCCGCAAACCCCATGCCGTGCAGCAGCCCAAAGCCGCCAGCCAGCCACCAAGGGTGCCGTTTGAACAAACTTAAATGCTGATTAGAACCCACTTGCGGAGATCGGACTAGGTCGAGCGCCAATACAAAGATGCTCAGCGCTATGGCAAATTCGACCAACGATACAGGGTAGGAAAGCAATCCCAGCGTGACTAAGCCCAGTGTTACGCTGTGCCCTACCGTGAAGGCCGTAATGGTCCACAGCAAACGCGCGCCCCCGCCCACCAGCAACAGTAAGCCCAATACAAACATGAGGTGATCGATACCGCCCCAGATATGTTGAGTGCCCAACACTGAGTATTCAGTCATGATCCTCGTTTGGCTTGGCTGAGCAGGCACCAGGAATTCAGGCATCTCAGCGTTCACAACGCTTTGATAACGACGTCCGTCGCTTAGAGAGAGCAACACCATGGCAGAAGCTTGATTCTCCGCCAGACCCACAACACCCAGCTTCTCACCCACAAGACCCGCTTTGCCAAGTGATCCACAATCCAACGTCCAACTTGAAACCGTACCGGTCCCTTCGCGCAGAACGGGATTTTCAGCAACCATCAGACAGCCTGCAGGCCAACTCGGTTGCAACGCAATTGCGGACAAAGCTTCTGTTGGCGTTTTCCAGACAACATTATAGATGGCCTCAGTAGTTTGCGTCAGTTTTAACAATGATGGCGCGAACCGGTGGGCTTCTGCCATGCTGGGATGGAGCAGCAGCATCAATAGGGCCAGTGCAAAACGTATTCGGGATGAGCTTGTCATTCGCAACCGCTGGCTTCATCGGAGTCTTTCTGCGTCCTGCCGCGAACATCAAATTCCAGTCTTAGCGCCGCAATGGCGCACTGCAACGCTTGCTTAGCTGCGGCATACTCGAGATCGATGCGAAGCTGTTGTTCAACCTCTTTTAGTTCAACATCCTGGGCAGGTTCAAACCGAGATAACCAAACGTAATGAAGCCCGTAGACTGAGCGCATCGGCCCTAACCATCGGCCATCGCCAGATTCCGCCGCGCTTTGCGATGCTTGCAAGGCTTTTTGTAAATCCATGACAAAACTTTCACCGAAATTTCGGGCGAGTTGGTCTGGTGTTTGTTTCACGAACTGATACCCCTGTAAAAATGGTGAGCCGAGTTGTCGGGCTGCCCGCACATTCATACTTTGCTCAGTAATTTCGGCAATAACAGATGCCACGTCTTGTTGGCGCTCGGGCGCAAAAAAAACATGCTCAATCGAATACTGTGGCGGATGTCGCAACGCTTGCCTTCTTTGAATGAAAGCTGCTTCGATATCTTCAACACTCGGCTTGATTGGCGGCGCATCAACAAGTAACCGCTGCTCCATCAGCTGTATTAACCGCCGCTTTACAACTTCGTCAGCAAGATGCATGCGCATCGTGATGGCCTGGTGAAATAGCTCAGGATCCGTTTTGTTTTCCGCTAATTGGATAAACCCCATATTGCGAACAAGTCGCTGGAAGACGATCGCGTCATGCAGATGAAATTCAAGATCAATGGCGCGCTGAAGCAGCATATCGCGATCAAGCTCGACAGCAACATACCTTGCGATTTGTTCAGGGCTCGGTTTTCGACCGGTACTGGCTCGCCACTGCTGCTCAAGCGTTGCAATTCGCGCCTCACTCAACGGTCCAATCACCACCTTCGGTTCTGGAAACAGTACCAACTGCAACTGATAAAATACCAGACCCAACACCAGAAAATGCAGCCACGGTTTATGCACGCGAGCAAACCAACTCATGCGCTCATCTTTGCCAATGAAAACCGCTTAGACATAAAATTATTCTGGCAGATAATGGATCGGCGATGACCAGGCCCGTTCTTGCACGGTCGCGGGCAGATCCGGCCGCGGTGCAACACCTGCTCGAATTGCGTCCCATGTTGACCAGCGGCAGGTCGGATTCTCCATCACGCGGGCGTAATAAAAAGCCCGTTGATTTGGATTGAACTCAGGATCTCGCCACAAAGCTGACAACTGTCCTGCGCCTGTTTCAGCGCTAACTGAGCAATTCCGGATATCAACCTCTGCACCATTGTCGGGGCATCGATTAGTGTCTGGGTTTACGACGGCGCCTCCGGCACAAGCAACGTCAACAACCGCTTCGTGAGTACCCTCTGCGTCGACCCAGCCTTTAACAACTTGCAGGCGTTGCAACGGTGCGCTCTCAGCATCGGCGGCGGCCATTACCAGGAAACTGGGCGTTGCGCCCGCATTGACCGCCTCGTCGCCAGCTGGATTAACCGCCGACAGTACGCCGCCCATTGTGACACCGCCAGCATAAGCCCGCTCAATGCCATCGGCTGCTGTCAGCATGTCCTCATCAAAACCGAACCCTGCAAATAGACGGATCTGCATCCGCGGCCCGGACGTGGCAAACACTTCTTTTCTGCGAAAAGCACCGTAAAGCGACTCGCGCGTATTCTCTTCGGCCCAAGCTGCGGCCAACCCCGACGCCCCATACGTTGGAGCAGCCCCGGCGGTATAGATATCGCCATTAATTCTCAATCGCGAACTGCCGCGCCCCAGGGCTTTCAGAACCAGGTAGTTCATTTCGCCGGAAAGACCCGTTTGCGGTAACGAGCCTCGTTGTTCGCCCGTGCTTGAGATCAGGCCCAGTTTTGAAACGAAGTCTGACTCCTTATTTTGACTTGCGGCTGAGTGGGTATCACTGGAGCCGATAAAGCCGAACTGATAAGGATTTGTGATGCCCTGTTGCGCCAGTGCTATGCCATTTAACAACGCTTCTCGAGCGTATGAGCCTTCCATCTGGCTTAAGGCACTGGTCGCGATTCGGTAGGGCATAATTTCAAAACCGGCCCATTCGTCCCGCGATGATAAAACCGGGTGAGTCTCCGACGTTCCCTTAATTTGAGTGATTTCCACAATAGGTTCATTTCGGATGCGCTGCGCTGCATAAGCCTCATCTAGTGGATCACCAGCCCAATCAGCAAGCTTGAACATTTGTCCGTTTGATCCGTTGGAATTGTGCGGGATGGCTAAACTTTCAACGCCTTTCGCTCGAAGATCATCCATCCATTGCCAAAGATCTTCCGGGTTAGCAGAATGGAACCGAGAGAATGGCTCTCGGGGTAGTTCGCCGGTTCCTTTAAAAATGACATTTCGATGTAAGTTGCCCATATCGGCAGTACTGGAAGTATATTCGTAGGCGGCAAATGTGGTGAACCGACCAGGATCATTAAACTGATCTGCCGCATCAATTGAATCACGCCAAGCACTCCTCACCACACCAAGCACTTCATCGCGATCGAGTTTACCGGAGGTGGTCTGCATCACAGCCTCAGACAAGAACGACGAGAACGTATTAAGACGATTCAATATGCTAAGCAGGCCCGCGCCCATATTTTCAGGTGCATTGAGCCCATGATAGGGCGCTGAGAATTCATTTTTTGAAAATTGCGTGCTGGTATCGGCAGCGGCTTTAACCACACCCAAAAACATTGCATGATCGGTAACGGCGTAGAAGTCCATCGGTCTTGTGAGCTGCATGTTGAAACCCGCAGGGTTTGCAATCGCCTCACCCCTCGCAAAACGATAGGCATCATAGGGTGTGGCCAGCGTACCAAAGGCATAACCATCGAACGAGTACGTGGTATGCACATGCAAATCACCAAAGAACGCTTTGCGTTCTATCGGTTTTTTAAAAGCGACCGCAGGCGGTTTACTGCTTGTGGTGGCGGACGGCGATTGCTCACGCAGGAGGAGTTCGGTTTCTGTTTCGAACACTTTTACATTCCAGCCCCGGACAATGCTCTGACCTGCGGACTGAGCATCAAACTCAGCAGTTGCGGCAATCACACCTTCGTTGGCGTGCAGGTCTTCAGGAAGACTCAAATTCGGGTCATCGGTGCAGGACGCCAAGAGTAACCCAATGGTGATCACCGCTAAGCAACTTGCTCTAAATTTTAAGGTTTTCATGATCATTATTTCCTTACTGGGGTTGAATCCTTGACTCCGGCGGCAACCGGCACGTACTGGATCGGCGAGGACCAAGCCCGTTCCTGGAGGGTCGCTGCCAGATCAGAGCGCGGCTGGGTGCCTGCACGAATCGCATCCCACGTATTCCATCGGCAGGTCGGATTTTCAAGCACTCGGGCATAATAAAAAGCACGCTCGCTAGCGTCGAAGTTTGGATCTGACCAGATGGTATTCAGCTCAGTGCTACCGGTTTTTGCCCGATAACTGCAATCACTTAAGTTAACCGTGGCCCCATTGTCTGGGCAACGATTTATCTCCGGATTCACCGCGACACCATCCGCACACGCCACATCAATCACGTCTTCATGGGTGTTGCCTGCCGCGTCGATCCAACCTTTGATGATCTGCAGTCGTTGTAACGGCGCACTATTGGCATCAGCTTGCGCCCAGACAGCAAAACGCGGTGCATTTGTCGCATTCGAACTAGAAGCCGCTTCAAGATTAGCACCCATTGGGACGCCGTTTGCATAGGCATAAGCCACCCCATCTGGCCTTTGTGTTAAGTCTGCCGGTAAATCATAGCCAGCAAACAATCGCAGGCGCATTCTGGGTCCAGAGGTCGCAAAGGTTTCTTTACGACGCAGTGCAGCATAGATCGACTGCCGAGTATTTTCTTCTGCCCATACCGCTGCCAATCCCGACGCGCCAAATTCTGTCTGCTGACTACCCAGATAACTTTCTCCGTCAACTTCGGCGACGCTTTGGCCCGGAATAAAGCCAATCAACAGGCTTTCTAAAAAGCCAAAAGGAACAGAGCCTCGTACTTGCGCATCGGCCGACAAGAGGCCGAGCTTGGATGAAAAGTTTGACTCATCATTTTGTGAGGCCGCTGTATGCGTATCGCTGGAGCCAATAAAACCAAGCGCAAAGGGATTGGTCACACCTTGCGCTTGCATTTCCAGACCATGGCGCAAGGCTTCTCGCACGTAACTGCCTTCAGGTTTACTCGCGACAGGCTTACCCATTCCAACGCCTCTTGTGCTCACCAGTTCAAAGCCCGCCCATTCATCGCGACTGGATAATGCTGGATGCGTTTCAGATGTGCCCTTGATCTGGGTGATTTCAACCAGCGGTTCGTTGCGAATACGTTTCACCGCATACTCATCATCGATAGGGTCGCCAGCCCAATCAAACAACTTGAACATATGACCATTTGATTTATTGGCGTTATGCGGAATAGCCAACGATTCGACGCCAGCTGCTCTCAGCGTATCCATCCAATCCCAAAGATCCTCCGGGTTTCTTGAGTGCATACGGGAAAAGGGCACCTCGGGTACCCGGTCACTGCTTTCAAAAATCACATTGCGATGCAGGCTACCATTGTCATCCGCTGTGGTTGAGTATTCATAAGCGACAAAGGTCGTGAAGTGGCCGGGATTGTAGTGCTCATCCGCGGCATTAATGGTATCTGCCCATGCGTTACGCGTAATGGCCAATGGTTCCTCAGGACTAACTTCTCCATCGACAATCGCCAGCGCCAAGGCGCGCGCAAGGCCGAAGCTGCGCATTCGGTCCAGCGTACTCCATCGGTCCATGTTATCCGGCGCATTAAGATTGTGAACAACTTTTGCAAAAGCGTATTTAGAAAATTCAGTGCTCGTATCAGCCGCAACCGGAGAAACGCCCATAAAAAACCCGTGGTCGGTGACGCCATAAAAATCCAGCGGCGCTTGCAACTGAACGTCAAAACCCGCGGGGTGCTTAATGGCTTGACCCTTAGCAAATCGATAGGCGTCATAGGGACTGGCCAATGTACCGAATGCATAAGCATCAAATGAGTATTTCGTGTGGACATGTAGGTCGCCGAAATAGGCATTGCGCTCTGGGTTAGCTGGCGGCTTGTCGGCCAGACCCAAATTCACATTTGAGCCGGAGCGACGGTCAATTATTGTATGCTCTGTTGCAAAAAGACCTTGCCCAATGGCCGCGCGCTGCGCAGCGGTCTGCTCGTTACCACCACCGCAACTGACCAAGAAAAGACACATCAAGGCTGCTTGCGATAGCCCTAACGGTATTCGTCTGATACGCGCGCGCATGAGTGACGCGCAGAAGTCATTGGTTGTCATGGTATCGGCCTTGATTAATCTGAGCCTAAGCAGTTACTTGCAAAGTAACCGAGGCAATTAATTTAGCACTATGCTAAACTCCGCTAGCGAGATGTTAACGTTCTGACAGGCATCCCGCAAGTCAGACACACAGGGAGCGGCACCGCCCAACACAATGAAAGATTCACAATCCAACAAAGCGATAAAAAAAAATCGCGGCCGGGCCGAGACCGAGCGCCGCCTGATCGAAGTTGCCCTTGAGCTCATCCAAAAAAACGGCGTGCTGGCAGGACTTAATCTTCGTCAAGTTGCTGAGGGCGCAGGCGTTAACCGGGGCAACATCTATCATTATTTCGGATCAAGACAAGATCTCCTGCGCGCCGCCATCAATCGACGATTTAACGCGTTCGTAAACGCTTACACGAAAAGCAAAGCGCAGGCAGGATTCGTCGCAAGAAGGCTCCGAGCTTTTGCCTCGAACGCCAGTAATGACAGCAACGACAGTCTGCTACGCGCGCTGCTCGTGCTGGATGGCGATGATGCGGTTGATCCAATGCCGCTGTACGAGGGACAACTCAGCCAACTACGTCAGGACGTCATCGATGGCGACATTGATAAAGGTCATGATCTTGACGCATTACAAGTCGCACTCTCTTCCTGTTTACGAGGCTATCGAATCTTCCGCTTACCCTACGCCAAGCGAGTTGGAATCAAGCCAAATGAACTCGATGACCGCGTTAGCAGGATCCTGCGCACCTGGCTTGAAGCGATGGCGCAACCGCCCAAAGGCGGCTAAGGGCCATCTGAATCCCCAAATCAAAACTGATGCGGGTTGCTTATAGGACTTAGGCGCAGTGAGCGATATCAGACCGACATCGTAACCCCTTGGATTGCGCTGATTCTCTAGACATGCTCCTACTCCGCCCCATTAGAAGTTTAAAGATGGCATTGAGTCAGCCTTCATCGTTGTTGCATCATCTTCTGTGATCCCGGTACGGCTATCACTCAGTCAAGGGACTTGAGACACCACATATTTGCCGCCAAGTTTCAACGCCGCTTCATCCTACTGACAATGGGGTTACCTTTCAGCTAACCTCACCCATAGACATTCAGCGGTTAACAAAACGCAGCTAACCAGACCAAAGCGCAGAGACCAAAAAGGAATACCATGACAGTTGCTAAACGAAAAATAGGATCTTCGGCGGTTCACCCCATTGGACTCGGGTGCATGAATTTGAGTCATGCCTATGGACCAGCCCAGGCACAAAAAGACGCCGTCGAGTTTTTGCGCCGGGCAATCGATATTGGCTACGATTTTCTGGATACAGCAACCATTTATGGCTTGGGCAATAACGAAAAACTGATCGGTGAGGCCCTCAAAGGCCGCCGCAATGAATTTGTATTGGCCAGCAAATGCGTCATGGGTTTCAAAGATGGCAAGCGGCTACTCGATGCCAGGCCAGAGACGATCAAACGTGCCTGTGAAGCTAGCTTAGAAAGATTGCAAACCGAGGTTATAGACCTCTATTACATGCATCGTCCGGACCCAAATGTACCCATAGAGGACTCGGTTGGCGCGCTGTCTGATCTGGTTAGCGAAGGAAAAATTCGGATGATTGGTTTGTCAGAAATGTCGGCCGATACGCTTCGCTTGGCGCACGCCGTGCACCCAATCTCAGCCATGCAGTCTGAATACTCGCTCATGACAAGAAACCCCGAAATCGCGGTGCTCGATGCCTGCAGAGAACTGGGCGTAACCTTTGTGCCTTTTTCCCCGGTTGGACGAGGCTACTTGGCGGATGAACCACTCGATCCGAATGCGTATCATGAAACCGATTTGCGGCGCACTTTCCCGCGCTTCACCGATCCACACTTCTCGGCAAACTTGGGACTCTTGGAAAAGGCGCGGCAATATGCCGGCGACCTGGGTTGTACCATCGCCCAGCTGGCCCTTGCCTGGACCCTTGCGCAGGACAAAGGCGCCGTGCCAATTCCTGGAACGACCAACCTTCAACACCTTCAAGACAACTTTGATGCAGCAGTCATCGATCTGCCTGCCGAGGTGCTGGCGCAAATGAATTCGGATTTTGCGCCGGATTTGGTTGCCGGACCACGCTACGCACCGCTCGCTCAGGCTTCGGTCACAACCGAACAATTTGACTTTGAAGTTGCATGAAACCTAGGACCAGGACCAAATGCCAGAGCCAACTAGGCCTCGCGCTTAGTCCTGATCCACTCATTGTCCCATTCGTTGTCCTGTTCGTTGCAAGACACGAAGAATCCGCCATTATGAACCGTGCTGCCGGTGGATAAACCGACGCCCTAAAAAAAGATCCATTTTCTCGCAATCGGTGCCTGACAAATCCGCCTCTACCGCTCGCGTGATGGTTCATTGAGCGAGTGATGGGCCTCACCCATCCACTGCAGACCTTTGTCTTGATATCGGAAGATCGATTCTGGCCTTTTGATTGGCCCTTAAAGAATGGGCACAACGCCAGTGCCTCTTCAATCGCCGGACGCTTCGAATCTAGCGCTCGCATGGAACATGCCAAAGGATACGCTGCAATAACATCAGCGCGTTGCAAACGCAGCCCTAACCAGTAGCCCTCTTATCTTGTTGCTCTGTAAACCTGTCTCAGTATGGCTGAGCGACTTAGTGGGGCGTGATCTAACGGTTTTCGGTCTAGCATAAAAAGGAGCCAGACCATGAGGTACCGCTCTAGACAAATAATACACGCCAACTGTTCGGTAGTTATAAGAAGGGTGCTTCAGTGTCTTCAGTTTTGTCCACGCCTAGTCAGGTCCTTCGTCAGAAACCAAATCTGATCAGGGCGTTAGCAGCTTTTCAAAGAGGGAAATGGTGGCCAGAGGTATCTTCATTGCCCGATATCACCACCAATTGGCTTGTCCAGCCACGTATTTTCAATAGGTTACCGCTGATCAGTTCATTGTCAAAGGACAACTTTTGTCTACTCTGGTGTCTACTAAACCGCCTCACTTTTAAAAGCCTCCACCCGCCGCATCATCTTGTGACACCCAGTCACTGATTGTTCTTGTGGAGGATGTGGACGGCTTTTTAAAGCTGCTACCCGCTGCGCCAGCTACTCACAGGGCATGTGGTTAGAGGTTGAGGGCATTGAAAAGCTTTAAAGGTAGGGGGCGCACGAGGTCATCCCACCCCTCCCCGTAGGTAACAGGTGGGTGAGGCTTTTAAGACGGTTAGAGGTTGTCAACTAATCAGCTGGAAAGCGCTCCTTGATGTAAGCCTCTACAGTTTCAGCTGTATTACGCGTAGCGTCGGTGCCTATTGCTCCCCAGCCGTTTTCAAGGGGCAGTCCAATCGGCTATCGGAACTTTGGATACCGTGGCTTAGCGGTGCGAAAAACCCGACTGAGCAGGGAAAATAGTCGAGTGATCAAATAGTGTTCGTTAGCTGTTGGCTTAGGAAGGCCAGGCCCGATGATCTAGGAGGCAAGAAATCAGTAAGCGATAGCCGATCCACTCAATGCCCTGTTCGTCTTGATAGCATTTACTCGCGCGAATCGCAGGCCCACAATCTAGTGGCCCGGTTGCTTCGTGGCTGACCAACTTAAGTGCAGTCAGTGTGGCGATGCGGTGTTCAAGCGACCTTCTACCGTTGAAGTCTCTGAACGAAATCTCGAACGCTTCGGCAAGTTTTGACGGGCTGCAATCTAGTTGCCAAAAAAGATAACCCGAAGGATCCGGCAACATTTGCCCACCCCCGTGCTCGAGGCTTGCGGCCATCGTGGTTAACTTCTTAAGCATCTCGTGATCTCGAGGACTAGCGGACTCGAGTGTAAGTTGGGGTATATTTGCAATCGACATAACTCTAAATACGTGAAATTTAAAAGAACGACCAACGTGAAGGTTTCCCTTCATGGCTGAAATTTAATAACTTAGCCAGCTCTTACAAAGATCTTAACCATCACCTCAGTAACATCTAAACAGCTGCGCTGAAGATTAAATTTTCGCCGCTGGACCAAAATAGTGGCTAGCTAAGTACGCACCCCTCTCTGATCTCTATGCAAGCTTTTAGCAAAGCGGTCTTCGGATAAGAGAGGAATATTTGTAAAGGGTATAGCCACATTCTTGGATTGATTTTCAGAATTCCAACCAACCTATGTTGTGCCATCCACCTTAGATTTACGCTGAAGCTGCTATCTCTGACCAATGGAATAGGTTGCCTTTTCTTCACCGTCTCAGAGGGCAAATACACACCCCTGAAGGCATTCCTACAGTTTAAACCAAACCCTCTGACATTGAAGTTCACGATAGCTTTACCGACGCTAAAGATCCTTTGCTGGGATGAACGAACCAGCCCCTTAGCAACCAGCCAGTCTCCAAACTTCCCTGCATCATGACCGTTGTAACAGGCGAATGGGCGGTCGCCTAAACATTCAATCAAGTACGCAACGTTGCGCTTGGCGTGAGGAGCGTGAGCCTATATTTATCAGGTCCTTTAATCTGAACGTAGGCATCCAGTGCATCGCCCATCATAGGCAATTCGGAGGAGTAAGCAGATCTCACATGGACCGGTAGTTCAGCGGCAGGAACTTCCATGCGCTTAAGACGAATACCCAACCTATAGTCTTCAAGCTTAGCTAGCATCGCCTTAGCAACAAACTTCGCAGACTGAAGCGACCTGGTCCCCAGACACTTAACGATTCTTGGTTTGCAATAAAGATCTAGGAGATCTTTGGGGACAGCCTTGGAAAAGTAGTAAACACCATCTTTTCGATAGGTGTACTTGGAACACTTTTTTGTCAACTGCGTTGTTTACTACTCCAGCTCGCGCACGAAAATTGTGAAGCTGGACAAGTAGTTAAAAGCTTTTAAAAGAGAAGGATGGTGGCCAGAGGTGGAATCGAACCACCGACACGCGGATTTTCAGTCCGCTGCTCTACCTACTGAGCTATCTGGCCACGGTTGGCATATTCTATAGAAAAATAACAAGATTTGTGAAGAAATTATTCTGCAGGCGGGATATATTCCTCTGGTCTTTTTGACCCTCCTTCAAATAAAAATTTGATCATTTCATTTTGAAGATATGCTCTTGCTGAAGGATCAACCATTGATAGTCTCTCTTCATTAATCAGCATGGTTTGGTGCTCAAGCCATAAATCCCAAGCTTCTTTTGAAATATTTGAATGGATCCTTTCACCAAGGCTTCCTGGATATGGTGGCCTCTCCATTTGATCCAAATCTCTTTTGTAGTATTCGCAAAATATTTTGTTAGTCATTCTTAAATTATAATCTATCGATAATTTTTTTGACTGCTTTTG